>Ga0302325_10008980_pt1 | contig 21901 bp, 14 predicted proteins | sample Palsa_T0_2_FD_201948 | JGI IMG/M metagenome (GOLD analysis project Ga0302325, IMG submission 201948) | Peat permafrost microbial communities from Stordalen Mire near Abisko, Sweden - Palsa_T0_2 | ecosystem: Environmental > Terrestrial > Soil > Palsa > Peat permafrost | place: Sweden: Abisko...
CTAAATGCGCCTTGGGTCGGAGCTTCCGACTCGGGCAACTCGCGCCGCCATTCGATCGATACCAATTGCCATCCCGCCGCCATGCGCTGCCTGATGACCTCGGGACTAAACGGCCCGGAAATCACATCGCGAATCCGTTCAAAATGCGCCATGATAAGCCTCCCCTGAAACGTCCTTCGGGATAAAGCAACACGCAATTGACCTGCCAAGAGTCTGGCCTGGTGCGAATCTCTTAAGTCGCCCCCGGCGTTGGAAATAGTCGCAGCCCTGCGGTCGAGCTCAAACCGTCTGCCCGTCCATTTGTGCAAATCACTGTTCGCTTCTGGACGCCCGCACCGCGCTGCTTGAAGGGCCTCACGGTCCGACTGTTTTCTTCAAGAATCTGGACTCTTAGACTAGACTTGCGGGGGAAGCCCGGGGGATGGTGACGAAGAATGTAACCCCATTGATCCTAGTTTTTTTGCTAAGCGCGACTTCCTTGGGAGCGGACCCTGAACCATATCTCAAGTCCGCTCCAATGCCCTTTTACCCTCCGCTCGCTCGCCAAGCCAGGATCCAAGGAAAGGTGTCGCTCCGCTTTGTCGTGAATGAACGGGGCGCTACATCCGAAGTCGAGGCTGTCAACCGACATCAAATGTTGACGCAATCCGCGATTGAGAGCGTCCAAGGGTGGAAATTCGGCTGGCCACATCCCTGTACATGCCGCGTGAAAAGAGAAGCAATTTTCGTTTACAAGATTTCCAGCGAGTTGGAATCAGCAGACAGCCGTCAAATGGTTCGGGAAAACTGGCGTAATCCGAGTGGAAATCGAGGGCGACAGCTTGCTATGGCAGCCTTAGAGTGCGTGCTCAAAAGTTGACTGGCGAAATCGCGTTAACCCTTTTTGACCCGGACGGGTTGTCGGGCGACTCTCGGTGAGTGTTATGGCGGTTTCGACAACTATTGTACTGACGATGCTGGAAAGGCGTTCATTTCGTCGTGGACGAGGTTCCCTTTGAAGGAAGCCTGACGGGTTCTCGACACTCGCTGCTGAATGTCCCTCTGGTGGAATTGGTGCCGTCAACCGATGTTCAGCGCACCGGAACCGAGTGTTGTTCCTCAAAGCAGGACTCCATACTCTTGAGGTCTACAGGAACCCGGGCTTGTGAGCCCTCTGGCGCAGCTCTAAGATATTGAACAGGCCAAGAAATTGGCTGCCCTAGCTCGCGGGCCGCTCGCAATGGCCAATAGGGATCTCGCAGAAGTTCGCGGGCAATGATGACGGAGTCCGCCTGTCCGGAGCCGATAATGTGCTCAGCCTGAACCGGAGAAGTGATCATGCCAACCGCGCCGGTCAAAATGTTAGCTGCCCGCCGAATCTGCTCCGCAAACTGCGTTTGATAGCCCGGGCCAACGGGAATCTTCGCACCTGGCAAGTTGCCGCCAGAAGAGCAATCAATAAGATCTACCCCAAGTTTCTTCAGTTCACGGGAGAGTTCGATCGACTGCTTGATATCCCAACCGCCTTCGCACCAATCGGTCGCCGAAATACGAACAAAAAGCGGGGCTCCCTCTGGCCATGAACCACGAATGGCGGCAACCGTCTCACGCAATATTCGCGTTCGATTGTCAAATGAGCCTCCGTATCTGTCTGTTCTTTGATTGCTGAGGGGCGACAGAAACTCATGAATCAGGTATCCATGAGCAGCGTGAACCTCAATAATGCTAAATCCCGCTTCGCAGGCACAACGTGCCGCGGCGCCAAACGCAGAGGTAATGTTCTTAATTCCCTCGATAGAGAGCTCATGCGGCATAGGATAGTGATCGGCGAAGCGCAATGCGCTCGGAGCACCGACATTCTCCCACCCCCCTTTGCTTTCTGGGACCTGTCCGTAGCCTGCACCAGGCGGGTAAGTGCTCGCTTTCCGACCAGCGTGCGCCAGCTGGATACCAGCAACGCTTCCTTGTTGGTGAATAAATCGGACAATTCGAGCCAGTGGCTCGATGTGTTCATCCTTCCAAATCCCCAAGTCCTGTGGACTGATCCTGCCTTCGGGAAGAACTGCGGTTGCCTCGGTGAGCACCAGTCCAGCCCCGCCGACTGCCCGGCTACCCAGATGCACGAAATGCCAATCGTTCGCATATCCGTCAGTACTGGAATACTCGCACATAGGCGAAACGAATACACGATTCGCCAGCGTTATGTCCCGAATCGTGAGCGGATCAAACAGATGAGTCATGGGTCCCCTAAGCTACTTCTTAATTTAGTGTCAGGTTGGCGCTATTTAGGCCGTGATGTTTCAAAATAGGAACCAGATGCAGCGCCGGGTCTGATCGATCCAATTTTCGATAACGCCGGCCGTAGCCGCATCGCCCTATTAATAATCATGGCACAGAACATGTGCCTAAAGCATTTTCACTGCGAGTCCCTTTTCATCTTCGCAAACTTCACCCCGTATGTCCGCAAATTGACAAATTCGGCGTCATTGTCGGGTATTCGCTCGCAGTTGGATTGTCGTTCGACCAATCTTGCGCCAGCGGACGAGCTTCATGCTGGGTCTCGCACCGGCAAGCCTGGCCAGTGCCCTACGCAGCATCGTTCCGACGGCTGAAAGCCGATCGGGCTCAGCGCAGGCGTCGGATGTTTCGCGATTTCTTTTCTGTTCTCTGCCGCTAGAGCGGCGTTTTCGTTTGCTCTTAAGACCAAGAGCTCTTGCGGTGTCACCTTCGCCTCCGGATGCAGCTTGAGGAAGCTCGGCAGCGGCATCGCCCCAAGCTGGATCATGTTTGCGGCCTCGTAGAGTATCGCCTTCTGTACAGCGGGAGGCTTGGAGCCCAGAGTCGAGAAGTTGAGGTGCTCGCGAGCGATTAGGATGTCGTGCCGCACTAGCCAGTATGCGGGTACGCTCTGGTCGAACCATGCGAGCCGGCGTTGGTCCGAGTGGCAGCTATAGCAGTCCTTTCCAGGATGTCCCTGACATCAGGTGGTGTCTGCAGCTCGGCCGTCGCCGGCTTAACCGGGATGCTGGGTCGCACCACCTGCAGCACCGTGAAGACCAGCACTCCCGCTACGATCAGTTTGCCAATCTTCTTCATTGAAATCTCCATCTACCCGTTCATGAGAGGGCCTGATCCGCGCCACCCGCCGCATCAGCCGAGCATCGCAGGAGCGTCAACAGGTCAGACACCGCTCTCAGATCCCCATCCCCAGGGTAAAGTGTGTCACTTGAGTTCTCGGACAGCTATATGCATTGTATGCAATGACACTATGAGGGCCGAGCGGCCTGCAACAGAAAAATCTTATTAAAGAAGTGATGCCCGATGTAATCCATTGAAATACAAGTCAGTAGCACACAAATTGACCACGCGTGAAATCAGCGTGTGCCCCGCCCCGCACCGATTTTCCTTGACATCATAGATGCATATGGAGCTTTCATGCGCGTAGCACGATCGGGCGACCTACGCTCAGAAGATTGGAGTCGCTGCCACCGATTGAAGGGAGAAAAAGTGAGCATCCATCATCGCTCCGGAGCAACTCGGGAATGCCTCGTTGATTTCGGGAGACTTGCCCTTTGGCTGGCTTTGCTGCTGATCGGCGTTTCATTTTCTAACCCTGCAATTTCGCAAACCATCGCCGTGTCTGTATCTCCGGGAGTTGCATCCGTGGCAACAGGGGGATCACTGAGCGTAAGCGCCACTGTACAAAACGACTCTACGAATGATGGCGTGACTTGGGTGCTCACCGGAGACGGAACCAGTGAAAGCGCACCGGGTTGTTCCGGTTCCACCTGTGGAACGCTGACCAATGTTGGCCCCTTCTCGGTTACCTACGTGGCGCCCTCAACGGTACCCAGCCCTGCCACCGTAACGCTGACGGCTTATTCAAAGGCCAGCAACACCAGCTCTTCCTCGGTGGACATGGTGGTCACGTCGGGCCCGCTAAATGTGTGGATATCGCCGACCGGCGCAACTGTGTCGACTGATAAATCGCAGCAGTTCGACGCTGTTGTGTCGGGAAATTCCAATACGGCGGTGACCTGGGAAGTGAATGGCGTGACGGGAGGCAACTCGACCGTAGGCACGATCTCGACCTCCGGCCTCTACACGGCTCCCGCGACTGTTCCCAGTTCTGGAACCGTGACAGTCACGGCGGTTTCACAAGCAAACACCGCGATATCGGCATCGGACACGGTTGCCGTTATTTCGCCATACGCATCGATAGCCGCGAAGCCTCCGTGGATTCCCCAACCCTTGCATGGCGCGACCGTGGCCGACTTTAGTTTTTCGGGTGCGGTACAGGACATCAGGGTGACCAGCTACCTGGATGAGGTGCTTAGTTCCTTGAATAACCTCACGGACCAGCCTACGGTTAGAATCACACTCACACTTTGCGGCGTAGGGGACGACGGCTCTTGCTCCTCTCCATCTCCTGCCAGCGCCTACACATCAGCCATACAGACGCTGAAGTCACAAACGCGCCCTCCATTTCTACTCGGCGAAGTGCTCGATTCCAGCTACCAGGGCTGCTTCACCACGACCACCGCTGAGGCACGCTGGAACGATTATGTTTCTACGCTGGGCTCCTACGTGGACCTTTGGGAGGTGGGCAATGAAATCAACGGGAACTGGTTAGACAGCACGGATGCTGGCGGTACCGGCAAGATCAGCTGTCCGTGGACGACGCCAAAAACAACCGACGCAGACGTTGTCACCGATATGATCAATGCATACAACATCGTCAAGGCTGCGGGCAAGCTTGCAGAGATGACCTTGTACTATCCAGGTGCCGGATCGAGCTGCGATAGCCCGGCTGCATTCGATCCCATCACCTGGACAGAAGCCAATGTGCCGCTCAACATGAGAAACGGCATGGATTATGTGCTTCTCAGCTACTACCACCAGGACTGTACCAGCGGCACTGACCCAAGCGCGGCATCCTGGGGTACTTTCTTTACGCAAGTGCAAAACCTGTTTCCGAACGCGAAAATTGGATTCGGGGAGTGGGGCTACAGCAGCAAGAAACTGACAGGCTCCAAGTTGGACGCGTTACTGAGCGAAGGCTACAGCATGGATCCCTATCCGCTTCCCTTCTCGGCTAACTGGGTGAGCGGTGTTTTCTTTTGGGAGTGGGCGGACACTGCCGTGCCCTATAACTCAAGCTCTGGTTCTGTCTGGGAAGAGGTCAACACTGACATGCAGAGCCAGCCGTAAGAGCGAGCTGTAATCCTCCGAAAGGGGCCAGCCATACACGGCTGGCCCTTCTTTTAGTTGACGAGCGGAAACCATAACCTCCCCGTTGCCGCCTCAGTTCTTGCGGACCGAGATTACCGAAGCTGTGTAGCGATCACCACGCAACAAAGAAAGGCTGTATTCAATGGCGACATTTTGAGCATCATAAGTTGTTTCTCGGATCATGAGAAGTGCGTTCCCTGGAGACGTTTCAAGTATCTTAGCTTCCTCTTCTCCGGCAACCACGGCTCCGATCACTTCTTCTGCACAGAGCAGCTTGCGCTTGTAGCTGTGCTCGAAAATCGAGTAGAGCGACTGTTTTTCCAGGTCCTGTTTGTCGATCCCTGCAAAAATGCGAGCGGGAAGATAACTGGTGACGACAGCCACCGGTTCGCCATTGACGGAGCGAAGTCGTCTGGCCCTGTATACGCGCTCTCCGGGGGTAAGTTTCAGGGCCTGCGCCACTTCCAGGTCAGGCTCTTCCAGACCGATACTCAACAGGCGGGCTGATGGATTAAGTCCACGCCTCCGCATCTCTTCGCTAAAGCCTCGAAGCTGCTGAAAATTCCAGGGCACGCGCCCGGAACCGACCACCGGGCGCTTACCCTTCGCAATCACCAGCAGTCCTTCCGATCGCAATTTTTGAAATGCCTGGCGGACAGGCATCTTGCTGATCTTCAGGGCTTGAGCAATCTCGCCTTCCGAACAGAAGGTCTGGCCTTCTTTCAGCTTGTTTTTCTTGATCAGCTCGCGCACGTGATCCACGATCTGCATGTAATAGGGCACGAAGCTGTTGCTGTCGATGGTTAGATCCAGCTTCTCGACAGTGACGAGGTCGGGCGCTCTAGTGGGTTCCGACAAGACTCCCTCCCGCGCAAACGAAACATAGCATACAACGTATATATGATGCCTTCAATCGATTTTTAAAACCACAAAGTATCCAAAGCAGACTGGTATTTGCAGACCACATAAAACCAATATTATCAGCTGTTTAATGGATCGCATCCGTGCGGAAAGGAGATGACGTACGGACCCGCAGAGAAAATGTTCTTGACACCATATATGCATACGAGGTTCATATGCTTCGTACCGGAGATTTTCCATGGCCGCTAACCTTGCCATTCACGAGAATCAAGAACGTGTGCGCACCACCGCTTCTCAGAATATCGCTCGCGTCATCGCGATCATTTTCCTGTTGTGCGCGGCTTGCACGGTGGAAGCCCAAGTGGAGTCAGGAAAAATTGTCGGTACGGTCAGGGATGCTTCCGGCGCGATCCTGTCGGCGGCCACGGTGACTGTCACCGAAACCCAGACGAACGCCGAGAGAAAAACCACCAGCAACAGTGAGGGTGAATATGTGGTCACCCAACTCAAGCCCGGAACGTACACCGTGAAAGCGGAGCGGCAGGGTTTCAAAACCGCAGTTGAGGCTGCATTCCAGCTCGATATCAACCAGGTTGTGCGGGTTGATTTCTCCTTGGTCGTTGGGTCCGTGCAGGAAAAAGTGGTAGTTACGGCCGCCGAACCGCTGGTGGAATCAGAAACGTCGTCCCTCGGGCAGGTGATCGATGAAAGCCGAGTTCACCAGCTCCCGCTTAATGGACGCGACTTCATTCAGCTCGCCTATTTGAGCCCTGGAGTCAACATGGGCCCGGCCAGCACCGGCAGCACCGGCAACGTACAGCAGGGCGATATCCCCGAGGACGAGCGCGGAAACGGTTCGATCCAGGTGAATGGCCTGTGGGCGACCAACAACAATTACCTCTTGAATGGATTCGATAACAACGAACAACAAATAGGTTTCGAATTGATCGAGCCGCCCATTGATGCCATCCAGGAGTTCAAAGTTCAGACCAACAACTTCGGTGCCGATATCGGCAAGGGAGGTGCGGTCGTCAATGTTGTGACCAAAGCAGGCACTAACCAATTTCACGGCAGCGCATTCGAGTTTCTTCGCAATTCCTACATGGATGCAAAGAACTATTTCGATGATCCCACCCAACCCATCCCGCCCTTCAAACGCAATGAATTCGGAGCATCGTTCGGAGGGCCGATCATCCGAGATCGCACTTTCTTTTTCGCCGACTATCAGGGACGGCGCATCCGCACTTCCGAAACGTATCTCTCCCCCGTGCCCAGTCCCTCGGAGGTTGGTGGAAACTTTTCCGATCTTTTGACCGGCAGTTCCCCTACGGTCATTTTTGACCCGGTAACTGGCATGCCGTTCATGGGGAACGGCTCTCAGCCTAACGTAATCTCGCCCTGTGTGACTCCCGGAGGCCTTAGTTCGGACCACCAGGCATGCCTCGACCCCGCGGCCCTCCATGTGGTCGCGCTTTTCCCGCAACCGAATGTTTCCGCCAGCCTCGGCGATCTGTTTCTGCTCAATCCTGTCAACCGGAACAATCAGGACGCGTTCGACGTTCGCGTCGATCATCAGATCAGCTCCAAGAATAACTTTTTCGGCATCGTCAGCTACGGTAACGTCCAGAATTACAATCCCGATCCATTTCCCGGAATCGCCGAAGGAGGCTCCTTCACCGGCAACATCAACAATAGAGCGCTGCTGGCGGGTCTGAGCGATGTGCACGTTTTCTCCCCTGCCAAGATCAACGAAGTGAAGGTCGGCTACTCTCGTTATGTGGTCGATGCCGTTCCTTTTTTTGAAGGACAGCAGCTTGCGACCTCGTTGGGAATTCCAGGAATCAATGATCCGAATAACCCCCTCTCCGGCGGCTTGCCCAACATCCAGATCAGCGGCTTAAACCCCTTGGGCAATGGCGACTGGTTTCCCGAAAATTTGCGCGAGGATAATTATCAATTGCTGGACTCATTCACCTACATCCACGGTCGTCATTCCTTCAAGATGGGAGGCGATCTGCGGCGCCGCGAGCACGGTTTCTTTCAGGTTCAAAATACTCGCGGCGACCTGTTCTATACCGGACAATTCACCAACGACCCCCTGGCAGACTTTCTCATCGGTTACACGCAGAGCCTTTTCCGCGACGCACAAACCGGAAGTTATGGCATGCGATGGTGGGAGTTTGGCACCTATCTAATGGATGACTACCGTGTTTCTGACAGCCTTACGCTCAACCTTGGCCTACGTTATGACATCTACACACCCATGGTTGAAGAGTACAACCGCCTGGCCAACTTCGACTTTACGACTGGCCTGTTTGTCGCTCCTGGAGTCACGCCCGGCACCACTCGCTCCGGCGATGTAGCTACCAACTGGAAGAACTTTTCTCCGCGCATCGGTTTCGCATATTCCTTAGGCAACGACCATAAAACTGCCGTTCGCGGCGGCTACGGTATTTTTTACGATATGCAAGCGGACCAGAACGATACCGAACTCGCCTATAATGACCAGCCCGGCGTCTACGGCAGCCAGTCTTTTACTGCGCCTCTGGGACCAACTCCGGTCATGATTCTCTCGCAAGGCCCACCGCCCATTATTTTTTCGAAAATTACGGATCCCACTGGCCGCGCCAGCGCCGCCTACTTCCACAATCCAACGACTTACGTTGAGGAATGGAACCTGAACATCGAGCGCCAGCTGGCGAAAGACATGGTGCTCCAGGTGGGATACGAGGGCACGCGGGGCGTGCATCTGACTTACTTGAGAAATCTGAATCAGGCCACGACACCAACCTGGGAAAACTTTTCCGGCCCAACCGGAAACGAAGGACGACCTTACGACTCCACCGTTCCCAACATCGCTGCCATCCGCACCGAGGGCCACGACATCAGTCTGAGCAATAACGCTTTGCAAGTGCGTTTTGAGAAACGGTCCTCCCATGGATGGAGCATGCTCAACAGTTACACTTACCAGCACACCATCGGTCAGGCCACCGAAAGCGAAGTGCCCAACTCTGACGGAGAACCGCAAGACACCTACAACATGCGTGCCGAGCGCGGAAACGTCACCCCCGACTTCCGTCACCAGTTCACTTCAGCATGGTCCTACGAGCTTCCGTTTGGTCCGGGAAAGCGCTTCTTCAACGGATCAGGCCCCACGCGTTGGCTGGCCGGAGGCTGGCAGTTGAACGGCATTATTTCGCTCTACTCCGGCCAGGCGTTCACCCCCTATTTGTCGTACGATCCAACCAATACCGGTTCTGGAGGTCCAAGGCCCGACCTCGTTGGCAATCCTCATAACTTCTCGAATGCTGCCGTAGGTTTCAATTACGGCAACAATGCGGTCGGAGGTCCGACGCCAGACTGCGCCACGTCGCCTGGCCGAAACATCAACTGCTGGTACGACCCAGCTGCCTTTGCTCTGCCCGCGAACGCTCCCGGCCAGCCGACGCCTCCGCTTGGAACCAGCTATGCGACCGGGTTCGGAGACGCAACCCGCGGCAGTCTCCGTGGACCGGCTTTTTATGATACCGACTTCTCCATCTTCAAAGACTTCAAATTCAACGAGAGCAGTCAACTGGAACTGCGGGGCGAGATTTTCAACCTCTTCAATACGCCGCAGTTTGCACTGCCCAATAACCTGGTGGATACTCCCAACGCGGGGCAGATCACGAGTACGCTGCATGAGTCCCGGCAGATCCAGGTCTCGGTGAACATTTCGTTTTAGTTTCACCCGAGCCGATTCGAAAGCAGCCTGATTCCTCGGCCTGCAGCTACACTTTGCAGCAGGAGAACCGGAGGTAATGAACGCATGAAGTTTAGAGAAACTCGGCAAGTTACGATCACCCTGGTCGCAATCTTCGTCACGTTCCTTCCGGCGTTTGTTTTTGCAGGAGAGAGTTCTGATTCCAAGAACACTCCAGCGGCTGATTCCGCAAAGCCCTTGTCCCCTGTCCATCTCGACGGCAATTATTTCTCACACGACGGCCATCGTTTTATCCCCGTAGGCGCAAACTGGGTCCCTGCAAAGGCGGCCATGCAATGGCCCACGCAGTGGGATCCGAAAGCGATCGAGGCCGATTTCGCCCGCATGCACGAACTCGGCTTCAACACCATTCGTCTCGATTTTGTTTGGGCTTGGATTGAGCCTCGCCCCGGCGACTACAATCCAGAAGCATTTCGCGCACTGGATTTCCTGATTTCTCTGGCTCACCGTTATCACATCTATCTGCATCCCAGTCTTTTGATAGGCGGGGAGGTAGGTGAAGCGTATTGGGACGTGCCCTACCGCCAGGGCAGGCATCCTCATTCTGATCCCGACATGCTGCGCATCGAAACCGACCACGTCGCCGAGCTGGCGCGTCGCTATGGAAAAGAAACCGCAATTCTCGGCTGGGATCTGACCGATGAGCCCCCGTTTTGGATTGTGCCTGATACCACCACAGACGCGATGGCGATTAACTGGACGCGGCTGCTGTCCTGGTCGATCCGACGCCACGATTCGCTACATCCCATAGTGGTTGGTACCAGCATGGAGGATGTCGGTCGCGGCCCGTTCCGCCCCGATAATCTGCGCGAAGAAGCCGATTTCTTTAGTGTTCACCCTTATTCCATTTATTCGCCTAAGCTTTTCCCCGACGCCATGCTTTCCCAACGCGGCACCTACGGATCGGCCTTTGAGACCGCACTGTCAGGCGGCGCTGGCCGTCCGGTCATGGTGCAGGAAATCGGGGCTTCTTCGGCCCAATACGATCCCGACCAAATCGCAAAGTTCTTGCGGGCGAGCCTCTACTCGGGCCTGGGCGCCGGAGCAAACGGATTCCTTCTCTGGTGCTATACCGATGCTGCGCTGGAGCAGTTCCACAAAGTCCCGTATCTCCGTTCTCCTCATGAAACCCAATTCGGCCTGACCACCTGGGACGGCAAAGACCGGCCTTCAGCAAGAATGTTTAAGGAGTTCGAGGATATAGTCGGCCGGCTGGATCTCAGCGGAATCGAGCCGGCGCCTGCCGAGGCCGGAATCATCGTGCCTTATGAGTGGTCTAAGCCACATGGTGATTTCTCGCACTTTGGCTTGACCGGGCCGGAAGTAGTTCCTTACGCGACGACGGACGAGGGGGCGAATGTAGCGGGACAATCGCAGCCGACTTTCAGCGAGGAAAATTCCTGGATTACTGGTTCGTGGTTATCCTCTTTTGTGCTCGCGCGCCGCGCCGGCATGAAGGCGGATTTCCCACGAGAATATGACGACTGGCAGAAGCGTCCGCTTCTACTGATGCCCTCGCCATTGACCAGTACCGATAGCTTTGTAGTTCACGTGCACTCGGATTTCTGGGAAAACGCCAAGCAATACGTCTCGAAAGGAGGCTCGATCTATGCTTCGGTTGCCGCCGACGCCGCGATACCCGAGATGGAGTCGTTGTTTGGAGCGAGAATGGTCGATGCCAATCCGAAAGATGACATCACGCTAAAGATCGTCACTCCGTTCGGCGGCCTGAACGTGGGCGACACGTTTCATTACTCGGTGCCTTCCGCAACACCTCGTTCCTGGGGTGCAATTCTTGAGGTCAAGGGCGGAAGGGTTATCGCGGTCGACCAGGACGGCAGGCCTGCCTTGGTCGCCAATACTGTGGGCGCGGGCAAGACGCTGCTGAGCGCCTATCCGCTGGAGAACTATCTCGCCAATCTGCCGGCGGCTTTTGATAAGCCCGAGAGCACGTATCGAATTTATGAGGCCTTTCGCGAGTGGTCAGGCGTTAAACCACTGTTCCGCAGCGACCAGCCCTCGGTCGAAGTCTGTGCTTTGAGCGGCGGAACTCATGGTTACGCGGTCGTAACGAACCACGGTCCCGAACCACAAACCGTGACCATTACGGCGGCTAACCCGCTGCATTCCGTCACCAGGATTGCGCCGCAAGGATCGACCTCACTCCAAATTACAGGCGCTACCTTCAAGGTCGATATAGGAGCCTATGAGGGCGAGGTTTTGGAGTGGAAGTAACCGGGAAGGCAAGCACGAGGAATAGGAGAAGCCGTTGATTGGAGCAGTGGATATTGGTGGGACCAAGATAGCCGTTGGGATCATTGATGGTGATGGCAAGGTCTTGGCTCGCCTGGAATGCCCGACGGACGCTGATCGCGGTTATCCGGAAGCGCTGCGGCGCATGGTTGAGATGCTTCGAGCTACGGCGCAGGCCGCAAACACAACAATCTCAGGTATTGGGATTGGATCTACTGGACCGGTTTATCCTCTGACGGGCGAGATCGGCGATGTCAACTTTTTTCCCCACTGGAAAGGAGAGAATCCGGTCCGAGATCTGAGCCAGACCTTCCAGGTGAGCGTGGCGATAGAGAACGATGCCGATGCCGCAGCTCTTGGAGAAGCAGGCTGGGGCGCTGGCAAGAACAAGAGCCGGCTGATCTATGTGACGGTCGGAACCGGGATTGGGACGGGACTCATTCTCGACGGACACGTCTACCGTGGCGTGGATCAGTCTCACCCGGAAATTGGCCACCATGTCATCGATCCTTCTGGCCCACTCTGTTTGTGCGGCTTTCGAGGCTGTTGGGAATCTTTGGCAGCTGGGCCAGCTATGGTCACGTGGCTCGAGAGGAATGTGCCAGCGAACCATTACGACGGTACTGAGTTGACCGCGAAGAAAATTTGCGAGCTGGCTCAGCAAGGCGACACTTGGGCAATGCGTGCCGTCGAGCACGAAAGCCGCTACCTTGGTCTCGGCCTCGCGAATCTGGTCACGATGTTCGTTCCAGAAGTCATCGTGCTGGGCGGCAGCGTGATGAAAAGCGCCGTCCTTTTTCTGGAGGGCATTCGAAAGGTCATTGCCGCCAGTTGCCGCTTCGTCCCCTACGAAAAGACCGCGTTGGCGCTAGCCTCGCTGGGCGAAGACTCAAACCTGATTGGCGCCGCCAGAGTCTGGCACTATCGCTTCGGCCTGGAGGTGGGGACCCGTGCAACCTGATTTCTCCGTAATCGACGGCGCCTACCTTCGCGATATCCTCGATCAACCGCGCGCACTCGACGAAACGCTGGCTGGACTGGAGGTCTCGAAGGCGCTCGATCAGCTCGCAACCCGCCTCCAGCAAGGCAAGTTCAAGACAGTTGTCCTCACCGGCATGGGATCTTCTTTCCACGCCCTCCATCCTCTCAACATTGAGCTCGTCAATCACGGCCTGACCGCGATGATGGTGGAGACCTCGGAGCTTCTGCATTACAGAAGCCGTCTCTTCGATCCGAGGACGCTGATCATCGCAGCTTCTCAATCCGGCCAGAGCGCCGAGGTTGTCCGGCTGCTGGAGATCAATCGAGCGAGGTCCGCCGTCATCGCGATTACCAATACACCCGGCAGTCCCTTGGCGGATCGGGCCGACGCTACAATCCTCACCCAGGCGGGCCAGGAATTTTCGGTTTCCTGCAAGACGTACGTGACAGCTCTGATGGCATTGCAGTGGTTGGGCGGTGTTGTGTGCAAGCGGGATTTGCGGCGCACCCGCCAGGAACTGAAGGCTGCCAGCCCTGCGGTTCGCGACTACCTGGCCCAGTGGAAAGAATATGTACGGGAACTGGCGCAGGTGATGAAGGGTACTCGACATCTGTTCCTGGTCGGCCGAGGGTCCTCGCTCGCCGCAGTTGGGACGGGCGCTCTGATCGTTAAAGAGTCCGACCATTTTCACGCGGAAGGCATGAGCAGCGCGGCATTTCGTCATGGCCCGTTTGAAATGCTCAGTGAGGAGACTTTCGTCCTTGTGTTTGCCGGCGAACATAAAACTCGTGAACTCAATCAACGTCTCTTCGCGGATGTTCGCGACGAGCGGGGTCGGGCTGAGTTGGTAGGCGAAGGCGCGGCGTTTCCTTCCTGCGCTCTGCCTTCTGCGCCACAGTCCATACATCCGATTCTCGAGATTTTACCCGTGCAGATGGTAACCCTGGCTCTGGCTGCGCAGGTGGGACGTGAACCAGGCCGTTTCGAACTGGCCTCGAAAGTGACCACCAAGGAATAGCTGATGACATCACCTTCTACCCCAAGAAACCGATACATGGTGGCCATCGTCTTCCTGACGTTTTTTGTGATGTCCTTGCTCACCAACATTCTCGGCCCCATCGTGCCCGACATCATCAACAGCTTCAGCGTCAGCCTGGCTGCCGCCGCTTTCTTGCCATTCTCTTTCTTTATTGCTTATGGAGTGATGTCGATCCCCGCGGGTTTTCTGGTGGAGCGCTTTGGCGAAAAACCGGTGATGATCGGCGCGTTCCTGGTGGGTACCGCAGGATCGCTGAGCTTCGCGTTGCACCCGAGCTACCGGGTGGCTGTGTTCTCGCTATTCGTGATGGGATCGGGAATGGCTACGTTACAGACTGCGATCAATCCGCTATTGCGGGTGTCCGGGGGCGAAGAGCATTTCGCTTTTAATTCTGCTTTTGCCCAACTCGTCTTCGGCAGCGCTTCTTTCCTGAGTCCATTCATGTATTCGTATTTGGTCCTGAACCTAGGCAATGAGCATGCCAGCAGAAATTGGCTGCTCGAGGTCCTGGCCAGGCTCACCCCTCCAGCACTGCCTTGGGCCTCGATGTACTGGATCTTTGCTGTGTTCACCTTGGCGATGGTTGCGGTTCTTCTGTTCAGCCGCTTTCCTCGCGTGGAGCTTACCTCCGACGAGCGGGCCGGCTCCCTCGAAATGTATGGCAGCCTCTTTCGCAAGCCGATGGTCTGGGCTTTTTTCCTTTGTGTTTTTGCCTACGTGGGCTCGGAGCAGGGGACCGCCGACTGGATCTCAAAATTCCTTTCCCAATACCACGGCTACGACCCGCACACCATCGGCGCCACTGCAGTCTCTTGGTTCTGGGGTCTGCTAACGGCGGGCTGTTTTATCGGCATGTTGCTTCTGAAGGTTTTCGACAGCCGCTACGTCCTGATCGGCACTTGCATTGGAGCACTGTTGTGTTTGACCGCCGCCCTGTTCGGCCCGGCAAGGGTTTCAGTCATCGCTTTTCCCGGGATTGGTCTTTTCGCATCTGTGATGTGGCCCATCCTGGTATCGCTCGCACTCAATTCCGTTTCTGAGCACCACGGTTCATTCGCCGGAATTTTGAGCACTGGAATCATGGGCGGGGCGGTGGTGCCCGTCATCATTGGGCGAATCGGCGATCACTTCGGCCTGCGGGCGGGAGTTGCATTCCTCTATGTCACGTTCGCCTGCGTTCTGAGTGCCGGTTTCTGGGCCAAGCCGCTCATTACAAACGAGACCCTCAGTCTCAGGAAAGCCGAGGTTCAGCCCGGCTAAGCTGTTTTGCAGAGGAGAGTTCATGAGCGTATTCCACCGCACCTTCTGGGTTGCACTCTTGCTTCTGATGGTCATTGGCTGCGCAATCGGGCAGGCGAAGACGGAAACCGGCCAAACCACCCCGATTCCATATTTGAAGTTGACCGAACCCCGGCACGTTATGTCCGAGGCCCAACCCTGGGAGGGTGATCAGTATCCCCATACGCTGAGCGCTCTCGAACTTAAACGGGACGGATTCCGCTACTGGGGCTGGTACGGGTTGAACGAAGGAAGAGGAATTGGCCTTGCCCGAAGCAATGATCTGGTGATCTGGACCAAATATGAAAAGAATCCTTTGTGGACAAACGCCCGCTGGCCTTCTGTTCTCGCCAACGCGGACCCGAAGCACAAAGACACGCTCTATTTCGCCATCACTCGAGAATATGACACGCCAAGCAGCCACATTGTTTTGGCTTCATCGCAAGATGGCATCCACCTAAAGGAAGAAAAAGTGTTGGTGCAGGGTGTTCCCAACCAGCGTAACCAAAATCCAAATCTTTTCCGCGATCCGCTCTCACGGCGTTTCTATCTGACGTTCTATCGCGGTAACGACCAGGACCACTTCGAGATAATCAGCAAAAGTGCCGCCACCGTCCAAGACCTCGATAAAGCCCCAGAGAAGACCCTCATGACGAGCACGGACACGGTTGCCGCTCCGACCTTGCTGTACGTGAAGGGCGCTCGCAATGTTCAAGGGAAGAAAACGGGGATTTACTACTTGGCAACCGAAGTTTATCCGCACCGCTACACCACCGATCCCGAGGGCGAGTGGCAGGTCAAAGTATTCGCCAGTGACTCACCAAACGGCGACTTTCAGCCCGTGTTGGGCAATCCAGTGATGCGCGGGCAGCGCGCGTGCCTCTTTCAACACATATTCAATGGCAGATTTTATGGATACGACTGCCATCTGGAGGCGCCCGACAAATGGGGACTCGAGGAGGCGGAGGCCGCCCTGCCGTAAGAGCGATTCGTACTTCCAGGCCAGGAAAGGAGACAGATTATGAGAAACAACGTACTCAGCTCCCGTTGGTCTTGCTCAATGCTGGTTGCAGTGATTCTTTTCTTAGCAGGCACGATCGCGGCGCAAGTCGGGAATACCGGCACTGTGCTTGGGACCGTGACCGACCCTTCCGGGGCCGTCGTACCTGGTGTCTCGGTTATGCTTCGCAACACTGAGAATAATCTGACCAACGAAATAGTGACGGATCAGTCAGGTGAGTTCCGCTTCCTGACCGTGCCTGCCGGACGGTATGAACTGACGGCCGAGAAGCGGGGCTTCACGAAGGTGCTGCACTCGGTTTTCGCGGTGCATGCCGCCGAACCGGCGCGCGTGGATGTAGTGCTCAAAGTTGGCGCCGCATCGGAGCAGGTCACCATCACCGGGGCACCCACGGTGGTGAACACTGTTACTGCCAACGAGGGAAATACGATCACCGGAGAACAGGTGAATTCGTTGCCCCTCACGAACCGGGTCTTTACGCAACTGATGTCGTTGGAACCCGGGGTCTCCATGCCGGTCGTCGTCGACCCCGGATTCGGGTCGAATTCGTCCGTCAATTTTTCCGTGAATGGAGTTCGAGACGACGAAAACAACCTGCTGATTGACGGCGTGCGTAACGTAGACACTTTTGGCGGCAATGCCTTTGTTACGCCAAACCTGTTCGCGATTTCCGAGGTCCGTATTGATAACAGCGACTACACGGCTACCGCCGGGCGCTCGGCGGGCGCCCAGGTCAATCTTGTTACCCGTTCCGGCACCAACAAATTCCACGGCGACGCCTTTGAGTTCTTTCGCAACAACATATTCAATGCCGAGAATTATTTCTCCACCATCTCCCCGGAGGACCGCCACAACGATTTCGGTTACGACGTAGGCGGCCCTATCAAGAAAGACCGCATCTTTTTCTTCTGGTCCCAGGAGTGGCGGCGAATCGTAGTGAATTCCGGGCCAGTTATTACCGTTGCCCCTACTTCGCTCGAGCGCGAAGGAAACTTCAGCGAGAGCCTGATACAACCAATTGATCCCACCACGGGGAATCCTTTCCTTAACAACACGATTCCGCAGGGCCGCTTGGACCAGAACGCACTACTTCTCCTCGCGACGTACTTTCCGCTACCAACGCCCAATTACAGTCTGGACAATTTGTACAATTTCATCTCCCAAGCGCCCAACTTCACCCGCTGGCGGGAACAGTCGGCGCGCATCGACGTCAAGTTGAACAATAAGTGGAGTCTGTTTGGGCGGTATACCCAGGACAGCACCCTGCTAGATAACCCGTACGGACTGTTCGGCGAGAATTCTTTTCCTTACGTTGGAGGATCGACACAGAACTTCCCCATGTACAACTGGGCCGTTCATGTCACCTACGCTCCGCGTCCCACTCTTTTCACCGAATTCTCCGCTGGCATGTACTTCGCGAACGACAAATCGCTGGAAAACACTCCACTCTCCAGCCAGGCTCGAGCGCCGGGCCTGAGTTTGCAGCAGGTATTCCCGCTCGACGAATTGGACCGGATTCCCACCACGTATTTTGCATATCCCTACGCGGGAATTGTGGAAATGTGGTATTTCCACAACGACGCGTTCAGCATTCCTTTTCAGAGCGAAACCACCTGGATTCGCGGGCGGCACACCATTCGCTTCGGGGCCGTCTTCACACCCGAGGGCAAGAGCGAACTGGCGAATCCTTCGGATAACAATACCAATGGCAGCTATACGTTCCTGGGCAACTTCACCAACAACCCACTTGCGGATTTCATGCTCGGCCTGGCATCGAACTACACCGAGACAGCGCTGGACCCCTTCCACAAGTATCGCTGGTACAACCTCGAACCCTACATTGAGGACCAGGTGAAGTTGCGTAGAAACCTCACGCTCACCGCGGCCTTGCGGTATGAGTACTACCAGCCCGAGCATGAACTGCAAAATCAGTTCAGCGGATTCGACCCTTCTCTTTACAATCCGGCCACTGCTCCGACCGTGAATCAGGCGGGCGTAGTCACCAACGACGGCAACTTGTTGGACGGTATCATCATCGCGGGGCACAACACTTATTCTGGGGCTAACAGTTCACCCTATGGCCAGGCGCTATTTCCCAGCCACAAGCGTGCCTTTGCCCCTCGCTTCGGATTGTCTTGGGATCCCCACTCGAATGGCAAGACGGCGATTCGTGCCGGATACGGTATTTTCTACGACCGCTGGGGATCCTACAGCCAGTTTGGCGCGTACAACCCGCCTCTCAACAGCTCCGTCAATATTTTCAACACGTCGCTTGACGATCCGGGCGGAGTAACAGGCACGACCTTTCCCGCGGGCTTGAACACAGCTCTGGCTCCCTGGAAGTACCCGGCTGTTCAGAAATGGTCATTGAATATTCAGCACGAAGTCGCGCCCGACACAAGCTTTTCCCTGGGGTACGTCGGAACAAAAGGAACGCATCTTCTGGGTTTTTACGACATGAATCAAGGCCAGCCCAATGCGCAGGTGGCAAACGGAAACATCAGCCCGGATTACTTTCGCCCCTACCAGGGTTTCGACCTTATTGACGCGTATGCGACCATCTTCGATTCCAACTACAACGCGCTGCAGGCATCCCTCATACATCGGCTCAAGAATGGAGTGTCGTTCCAGATGTCCTACACTTACTCGAAGACGCTCACCGACAATCCTGGCCCCAATGGCTCCGCATATACCACCACGTGGCCGCAAGACAGCTACAACATCCGCGCCGAATACGGTCCTGCAGACTTCGACCGGACGCAAATCCTTAGCTTCAACTATTCCTGGGAACTGCCATTTTTTAAGCACGCGGACCGCCTTACCAAAGGGTTCCTCGGAGGCTGGCAGGTTTCGGGCATTACCGTGTTTCAATCGGGCGCCCCCTTAACCGTGAATTTGCCTAACGATCAGGCCGGGGTGGGAAGCTACAACCAGCGCCCCAACCAGGTTGCGAATCCTTTCCAGGCTGGGCCGATCGCCGCCAATCCAGGCTGCGCTGCCCCGTCCCAGGTCCATACCATGGCAAGTTGGTTTAACCCGTGCGCTTTCGCGCTGAATGTTCCTGGAACATTTGGCGACGAAGGTACCGGAGTACTCCGCGGACCATATTTCCAGGACTGGGACATGGGGCTCGCCAAGAATTTTGCGGTGCGCGAGTCTGTGGGTTTGCAATTTCAATTGGAGGCTTTCAACGTATTCAACCATCCCAGCTGGGGTCAGCCTAACCTGACCTGGACCAATGGTTCCCCTCTTGGGGCGATCACCAGTGCAACGTCGCAGAGACTTGTACAGCTGAGCCTGACTTTGAAGTTTTGAACAAGGTTATGCACGGCGAGAACCCGAATCTCAGCGCAAGGTGCAAGGTCTCCACGTAGCGGGAATTCAGAAAAGGATTGTTCTGACCGGATTGTTCAATGGAACCGGGCATCCCCACGGACCCCATTCAGCAACTAAATAATTAGTTACCTTTCAGAGCTTCGCGCGTCTAAATACGTAAGAAAGGAGAGCCAGAGTGCCGCCAAAGCAGTCCGCAACCCTGACAGAAGCTGAGCTTCGCATCATGGATGTGCTCTGGCGCAAGGGCTCGGGCACGGTTCAGCAGGTGCTGGATTGGCTTGCCTCCACTTTGGCCTACAACTCGGTGTTGACTACGATCCGCGTTCTGGAAAAAAAGGGCCATGTGAAGCATGTAAAGGATGGCCGAGCGCACGTCTATGAGGCGATCATCGGACGCAAGGAGGCTACCCGGTCCGAGATTCAGCATCTAGTCGCCCGCTTCTTCCGCAACTCCCATGAGGCATTGGTACTAAACATTCTGCAAGACGAAGAGATCGACGCCGACAAGCTCAAACGCTTGCGCGAGATGCTGGAACGGAGCGACGTGAAATGACCGGTCTCGGCCTGCAATCCCTGGCGCAACTCGTCACCGGACGGCTGCTCAATACCGCGGCTGAGGGCATGGTTCTCGCGGGCTTGGTAGGGTTGTTGCTTCGCCTCATCGGCCGGCAGAATTCCGGAACCCGTTTTGCGATTTGGTTTTCGGCGCTCCTAGCAATTGTCGCGCTTCCATTTCTTTCCGGGTCCGGCTTCGCTGCCTCCCGTTTCCCCGCTCTTGCACCGGCGAACCCGCACGCCGGTATTGTCCTTTCGAGTTCCTGGGCTTCTTATCTGTTTGCCGTGTGGGACCTGGCCGCCGGTCTGTTGCTTTTCAGGCTGAGCGTCGGGCTTTGGCGGGTTTATCAGATTCGCAGGAAATGCTGCGAAGTCGACCTTGCTGGCCTCGACCCGGCAATTGCCGGGATCCTTCAAGACTTCGGGTCTCGTCGCGGAGTGAAACTGTGCGTTTCGAGCGACGTAGCCGTTCCGGCAGCAATCGGTTTCTTTCGGCCTGCCATTGTTTTCCCCGCATGGCTGTTGCCGCAGCTTTCGCCCGAGGAGATCAAGATAGTTCTGCTCCACGAGCTCGCGCATTTTCGGCGCTGGGATGACTGGAGCAATCTTGCCCAGAAGATCGTGAAAGCCGTCTTCTTCTTTCATCCCGCCGTCTGGTGGATTGAAAGCCGCCTGACGCTCGAGCGTGAGATGGCGTGCGACGACATGGTTTTGGCGCAGACGGCCAGCCCGAGAGCTTACGCGTCGTCTCTGATCTCGTTCGCCGAGAAATTACACAACGCCCGGGCTCTGTCGCTGGCGCAAGCTTTGGTGAGCCGGATGCGCGATATGTCACTGCGCGTAGCGCAAATTCTCGATAGCAAACAGCCGATCCGAACCGGGCTTTGGAAGCCGGTTCTGGGTCTGAGCGCCGCCATGCTGGCGCTGGTCTTGGGTGCGACTCCGTACGCGCCGCGGTTGGTGGCGTTCGAGACTCAACCGCAGCCATGGCAAACGCAGCACATGCAGGCGACCCGGCAAGCGACCGACGACGGATTGCAGCCGGCAGCGGCAGACGCGGCCCTGAGTCGCACAGCGGCGAAGCTTGATCCGCAACCGTCAGGTCTTGCGCCGCAACCCGGAGCGATTCCGGTGGTGCTCCGGCCGCGCACAGCAGTGGTCCCGTTGCAGTTAAAACAAACCTCCCCACGCACCCCTGTGGGAATGCGCGCAAGAGCAACGCGCGAACAGCTTCCCATGCTGGAGACCGTCGTCATTCTGCAAACCGCGCAGTATGACACTTCCGGAGCTCGGGTTTGGACTCTGTGCGTTTGGAGAATAGTAGGACGAGGAAGCTCGGCTGAGCGGCAGTTGCAATCGGCCATCGTTCTAAGCTCGATTTGAGGCTAACTTTTTTGCTTTTATCAACTAAACAATTAGTTGTTAACCAAGGAGATGAAATGAAAAGCTGGATCAAGTATTCGAAGGCAGCGCTTAACCGGCGCTTCCTTGTCCCTTTGGCCGCAGTCGCGATGATTTTGTCGCTCACGGCCTATGAGTTTGATAAACCCGCCAGCGCCGCAGCACCCGCCGCAGCCGCAGCGCCTCTCGACGACAACAGCG
>Ga0302325_10008983_pt1 | contig 21898 bp, 20 predicted proteins | sample Palsa_T0_2_FD_201948 | JGI IMG/M metagenome (GOLD analysis project Ga0302325, IMG submission 201948) | Peat permafrost microbial communities from Stordalen Mire near Abisko, Sweden - Palsa_T0_2 | ecosystem: Environmental > Terrestrial > Soil > Palsa > Peat permafrost | place: Sweden: Abisko...
AACTCGCGTGATCGAACTTATTCCGGTTGCAGGGCCATGAGCGCGAAGCGTTCGGATCGTCTCCGCACGATGATCGCCGCCACGGTGACGGAGGCAGCGGAAAATGCGGCCCCGGTAAGCGTGACGGGATCGAGTATCCCTGCAGGCGATACGCCAGAACCCAGAGTCAAGACACCTGACTTGCCGACAACGGAGTCCGTGCTTCGCGCGAGCGCAGCCGAGCCTGGTCAGACCCCGCCGAATGACGCCGTCGCTCGGGCAGCAGACCCAATCGGCGAAACGGATATGGAGCGGCAACGCGACGGTCCTCCGCCGCCGATTGCCGTTGCGCTGCGCCCCTCGTCAACGAGCAGTCCCGAAAGCCGCGACGAATCTCACGCGTCGCTGCGGGCGCCGGAGCGACCGGTCAAACTCCCGAAATGGGAGAAGGCGAACGTTACCCTCGAACCACGTGACCTTGCAATTCTGCAACGATCGGATGAGCAAGCACGAGCGTATGGTTTCCGTATCCGCAAGGGCGGCAACCCTTCGCTGTTCGTGCGCGCCGGTCTGCGTTTGTTAAGCGAGTTATGTGATCGCGACCCCGAAACGTGGATCAAGCGCATCGCCGCTACGACGTCTACCGGTCCGGACGTACCCGAATGACGCCGCGATTTGTCACGTCGTCGTCAGCGCCGCGACCTTCGTAACATGGCCGCGAAGAAGAAGCGCGTTGTCGCGAGCTCTGGGAGCGCGCCAACGAAGAAGAAGAAGCGTGCAGGCAGCGAGACGACTCTGCTCGGCAAGCCACGTTCCTTACGCATTCCGCGTCCCTATGGTGGCGAGATCGTTTTAACAGCCGTCGCCGCGTCAGGCGTTGAGGCGTATCTTGAAAGTGTTCGCGACTGGTTCGAACGGCAACCTCAGGAGCTCCAGCTTTTCGCGGAAAGCGCGACGGAAACGGGCGCACGTGAGCTCACAAGTTTCAACCTTGTCGCCAGTTCTGAATGGGACGCCCCGCCGGCTACCGTGGAGGTGCGATACGAACCGCCTCTGCCGAAACGTCCACAACCGTTACCGCCGCCGATCGTCGGTGATGACTATGCAGCGATCGCGGGGATCGAACGTCGCGGCGTATCGACGTTTGTGCTGCATGCGAGAACTGATGCGCTTTACGATACTGAACGCGGAGTGGCAATAATGCACCGTGAGGACACGCACGTCGCGGAAGTTGAGATGCGTCCGCTCGGCGGAAATGGCAGCGTCGATTTCGCGCCAGCGACGAGCGCAAAACTGGCGGAGGTTCGTTCGGCGGCGGCACGCATGTCCGCCGTCGTCGAAGACGTGTTAGACGTATTGGTCTCGAACGCGATCGAAAATCAGACCGATTCGGAAGGCTACCACACGCTGGACATCGACGCGATTCTCGAGGCCCGCGGATTGGAGAAGAAGCGCAAGGGCGGTATCGGAAGCAAGACCTACGCCGCCGGTCACCATGTCGAGGCGCGGGATGCGGTCGTCGATGCAATCAAGAAACTCGACACCTTATACGTGGCGTTGGCGCCTGCGCGGGAGATGAAGAGGAAACGGCTTCGCGACTGGGATCGCGTAGTGAACGTCCAACGATACACCCTTGAAGAACCCACGAACCGCATTCACTCAATCCGATACGAGCTAGGGACTTGGTTTGCGCGTTGGAAGGACGACCACGTTCTTGCACCAAGGAGAATACTCGAGCTCGATGCGAAGCGCGAAGCGCCTGCGAAGATCTTGGCGCGCTACTTTACGCAGCGACGCCGTGATGCCGACGAGCGGGGTAGAATCGTCCGTCGCGTACGGAACTTGTTCTTGGAAACGGCAAGCGAGATCGAGCGCGGGAAAAACCCTCAGCGGTCACGCGACTGGATCGAGCAATCGCTCGAGACATTGCGCGGCGATGGCATTATCGCCGGCTGGTCGTACGTCGAAGACGTTGATTTGCTACCGCGGTATAAGTGGCTGGAGCCGTGGCTAGACTACCATGTCGCCGTGACCTTGAAGCCGTAGCCGGCGAGCCACACCACGCGATGACCCGTCTTTCAGGCGGGGGAAATCTTCGGAAACACGGCGATGGCGACTGGTGTGAAGTCTTGAATCATCCGGCGTTCGGGTCTATGGCACGAGCCGGAGCCGTTGGGCGCTCTTGATGACGTCGGGATCCTCTGGAGTCAAATTGATCGGACCTACCATGCGCGTTCCAAATCGATATCGGCCCTCAAAGAGGACGTAAGAACTGCCCGCGTGTCGGCTCAGGGCGCGTACGCCGGCAAAATCGTGGCCGCCGAACGGCCGGCGCATCAAATGTCCCGATATGGTTCGCGTCAGATCGAGATGCCGGCCCGTCAGGACCGATCGATCGAGATCCGGCAGATCGCGCTCGCGCATTTTTGCCGCAATCTCCGGAATCTGCGCGAGGTCGCGACGTACGCTGATGTCGTCCAGGTCGAGGACGACGATCGGCTCAGCCAGAGCGACGTACACTTTCGCTTTATCGTAGAGATCTGCGGGCATTTGGGCCGGCTTCATCGCGATCACGCGGTCGCGTTCGGCGTCGTCCAACTCCGCCTGCTGCAATTCCGAATCGGCGTCGCGTTCGGGCGCCTCAGTTCGCTGAACGTACGACGCATCAGGGTGCAAGCTCCATGGCAGGGCACTCTCGATGATGCATGTCTCGATCGTGTCTGAGCCGTACAACACCGTGCGCTCGCGCTCCGGATCGTCGAACCGCCCGTTGCCTTGGTACTCGATGGACACGGAAAGCGGGTCCTCATGGTAGCCGACCCGCCACAGTTCGTTGAGTCTTACAAACACTAATCGCTAGCGTGGTTCCGAACGGCCGCCGCAACTTCGGCGTACCGGCGCTGATGCAACGCGTCGACCGGCATCTCGAATCCGAGCGCCGGATTGGCGCCGCGAAACCATTGCTCCGCATTCGTCGGCGTGAGCCCCAGCTCAAGTAACGCGAAATAGAAGACCGCCGCATTACGCAGGAGCTCGAGCCGATCGTCAGACGGCTGATTCCGTCCGAGCGACCACCGCGTCACGGTCTTTAAGTCGGGTGTACCGGTGAGACGCGCGATGGTGGGACGACCCAGTGCGCGCGTCAACTCCTTTACGAGAGCGGTGTGACTCTCGAAGCCTTTGTACACGTGATCGTGGGCACGCTCAAGGACGCGATCGATTGGTAGACGGGCTGCGACGGCCATGACACTCCTTTCGCGAAGGAAGCGGGTCCTCCATGCCCCCTCACGTGCCCCCTATCGTACCTCCAGATCAGTGAATCTGGCAAGGGGGTGATCGATCCACGGTGACCCGCAACTCCCGTCTTTCAGACGGGGCAATTTCAGCGCACCCGTCTTTCAGCTGTGGCAATTTGGTGGATCCCGTCTTTCAGACGTGGGAATCCCGTCCTTCAGCCGTGGCTCGCAAGCGGCGCCCGCTCCGCCGCTTTATAATCGGAGCAACAAGACGCCGCCGGCATGGGAACCGGCGGCGTGTACTCTGAGGGCTCGTCCCTGTTCACCTCACGCTCGCGTCAGCCGTGGAAAGTCGGCGCGGTCGAGAGAATCCGGGGCGGGTTTCGCACCATAGGTGGCGAGCCACATCCATCCTAGCCGATGGACCCCGGGCCTGTCCACCCTAGCCGCCGCATTGCTTGAGCGTCCCGGCAGGCAGGCGCGGTTGGAAAGGCTCCGACGGCCGCGCTTGCGCCAGTCGCCGGTCAGGTTCAACCTGCTCTCGAGCGGTTCGCCCGAACCCTTCCGTTTCGGGTCCACGCCACTGACGACTTCCGCCGCGGCGCCCATCGCGAGCGGCGTGAGGTCGCGTGTTCGATGGCCGAGATCGCACCGGACCCTCCGGGTTGGCTGACGGCGCTGCGCTTCGACATCGACACGGAGGGTGGCGGAGCGGCCTGGATCGAGGCCGAGCTGCCGGCACCGAACCTCGTGGTCGTCAACCCGCACAACGGGCACGCCCACTTGATCTACCTTCTCGGGGCGTGGGTACAGACCGACTTCGGCGATCCGAGTCGCCTCAAGGTTATTCGCTACGCAGCCGCGATCGAGCGCGCCTATACTGCCGCGCTTGGAGCTGACAGTGCTTACGCCGGCCGCTTCCACCACAACCCCCTCTCGGATGCCTACGTCACGAAGGTCGGCCGCGACAAGCCGTACTCATTAACAGAACTCGCCCAGTATGTCGATTTAACAGGACCGCCACCGAAAAAGAGTGCGCCGACCGGGATCGGGCGGAACGTTGAGATATTCGATCGACTACGTCGCTGGGCTTATACCGCGGTCTCCGATTGGCGGATGACAAGCGGTCGCACCGGCAGTGTGTACGAGGCATGGTGCCGCGCCGTGACCGACCGCGCCGGTCAAATCGCCGACGTCGTCGGTGCCGAGAGCCCACGGGGGCCGCTCAAAGCCAACGAGGTCGGACACATCGCCAAGAGCGTCGCGCGCTGGGTGTGGGAGCGCTATGGCGCCGACGTGCCGCCGCTGTTGCGTGAAGCGCGGATCGCGGCGCAGCGAGAGCGCGAGCGTACGCGCCAGGCCGCCCGAGAAGCGGCGCGTGAGCGCTCGCGGATGACGCGCGCAGAATACGTCGCCCCGGCCCATCGACGGCGCACAGAGGCCCAGGAAATGCGCGAGCGCGGCATCTCCGTTCAGGAAATCGCGCGTGTCCTTGCCGTCAGTGTTCGAGAGGTCTACAGGCTTCTTGGGAGCGTTGCGGTGAGGATGATTCAGCCCGTCGGTAGATTATCCGCGTCGGCTGTGCAGGGTTCGCCCGGCCTATCAGACTTTGCGGGCGGCCCTGGTTCGGCAGAAGTCTCGATAACCGTCGCCGTGCCGAGTGATTCAAACGAGAACAATAATAAAGCTAGTACCTCACAGCCTTCCATCGCGCCCGGTGAAGCGATTGCCGCAGCAATCGTCTTCGAGTACGCGGTCCGCGCGCGCAGCGCGCAACCTGAGGGCGGTGTTGTGCGGGATGCAACGGGGAAAACGGACGTCGCGGAGAGTCCGATCGCGTATATTCAACGCCGTATCCGCGAGATTGTCGCGAAGAACCGCGATCGGGAACGGCCGCCGTAGTCGTTTTGTACGTAGATCGCGTTGTCGCTTTCCAAAATTTGAGAGGACTTCGCGGGGGAATCGACCGGTGGCTCGATTTGTCCGAGTGGATGTTACGGTATGATGGTCAACTCAACGAGTCGATCACGAAAGACGTAAGCGGCGATATGGCCACCGCGATCTGGGAGGCCGACAATGAAGAGCACAGGCTCCGGACAGCGCAGCTTAGTGGTTCTCGCCAACTCGGCCATCTGCAGTTCGTCGATCCAGCTCGCCTTCGGGTAAGGCTCCGGGTGAAAGTGCCATTCGCCTAAGTAATAAACCTTGCGAAGCCAAAGCCGCGTAAGCAAAGTGTCGATCCCGCAAATTCCACGCTGGAACGTGGAAGGGCCACTTACTGAATCGCTGGATGGTCCCTCGATTTTTCGCACTAGCGCCGTCCGATGCGCATCGTCGTAACGACCGACGATGATCCCCCCGGTCTCATTGGGATATGCTTTACGCGCTAACGCACGCATGCGGGAAGCCAGCTGATCAGGCAGCGCGATGAGCGTGTTGCCATGCTGGTCCAGAAAATGTATCACGCTGGCCGGTCAAGGACGTGCAACGCTCCGTTTGCGTTCCCTGCGGCGAGCGTTGCGTCGACGATGCGCAACATGCGCGCCGCGAGCGCCATGATGTCGTCCCAGCGTGCGGGAAAGACAGGGTTCCAACAACCGGCGCCGTGAAGTGTCAGAGGATCTAGCTGCTGGAATAATGCGCGTTCCTCCGCAACGAATGGCCGCACGGCGTCGAAAAATTCCCGCGTTGGAAACGTCGTGCCGTAGTGCGTATAACAGAAGAGTCTTCGGGCGTCGACGCCAAGCGAGCCCGAAAAGAACCAGCGCGAATTATCGTCCCAAGTGAATGTCCCAAGTCGCGCCGCGACGTCGTCGCTCGCTGTGCAATCGATAATGATGTCAGCTGTTCGAATACGCTCGCGCTCCACTCCAAGGTGGTGCGGAAAATTTCCCGTCCACTCCACATCGGCGAACGGCGAGCATTGGTTCAAATGAAACGCAAGCATCAGCGATTTCTCGTGCGGAGCGTCTGTTATGGTCAGAGTATGTCGGCGAAGGTTCCCAACCTCGAGATCCTGCCAGTCGCAAACTACTATGTTGTTGACGCCGGTACGCACGAGCAACTCGGCGAGCGCGGAACCGAGCGCGCCTGCGCCAATCAGCACGACGCGCGCAGTCTGAAGCTTCGTTGAGAGGACGCCACGCACTTTCAGGCGATCCTCTGCCCAGGGATCTGACTGCAGCCATGCGATAGACTTGTCGTCGGCAAAGTGCTGCGCACGTTCGAGCGTCCACGCTCCGGCGCTCGCCTTGCGGCCCTTGCGCACGTGGATTGCCTTGACGGAGGTATTGATCGGTGCCGGAAGCATCATGGGTTGCCAGTGTATACGAATGCCCGGGCCATCATAGGTTTCGGGAATCGGGAAACCAACGAGTAAGCAAGTCTCTTTTCTTGCATTCTCCGCGTGTAGATGGTGGTACATCCAGCGAAGGTGGCCGTCCAGATCGACCCTTTGCGCTTTGCAGATCGCTCGAAGATCGCCCCACGTTAACGGTGTCGTCCACGGCTCGGACAAAGGCAGATCGTATAACGTCAGCCAGAACGCCCGCTCGCTCTTGTCAATCTTGCGAATACGCCTTCCCCAACGCGGTGGGCACACAAAGTTGTCTCGCACGCTGAACGCGTACGCGACCCAAAGCGCATCGTTGATCTGCTTGAGGGTCGCATCGCCGGCGCGACCTAGCAATGCGCGCCACACTGCGAAACGCTGCGGATCTTCATCGAATCCGATCGTCGGCGCTTTGGCAGCGAACTTCGGCAGCTCGAATGGCTCATTTTTGCCGGTAAGTTGGCTCAAGGCAGCGGCTTGCAGCCACTCGAGCGCGCGCTCTACGTGCCAACGAATGCGCTGGTCCGCGGAATTGGGCTGATTCACGAGCTCGCGGCTCCCAAGCCATCTTCCGGGCCGGTCCAGGCACGGCGACCCGGTGCGCCACGGTCGCTCCGTGGGCGCGTTGAGTTCCATGTGCCGGAACGTCGCGTGCAGGCCGCCATCCTGCGCGGGACAGATGCTCACGCGACCGGTCGGATAGTCCGCATCCGTCAGAACATACCAATCGGTCACACACGGCACGTGTGGAGACGACTCCGCGATCGAGAGGCGTAGCGGAAAGTACCACCGGCTTCCGGATGGCTCGAAGGTGAGCGGACCACGAATTTCGACGCCGGACATTCCGTCAATTGCGCGCCGGCCTAGACGAATCTCGGCCGGCGCGACGATAGGCTCCGACGTCAGGCGAAGCGTCCTGGTATGACGGAACTGGCCTCCGTTCGTTGCGTATATTTCGGCGGCTCCGGAAACAGCTCGCCGAAGATTGAGCGCCAGCCCGCGGTGCTCTTCGCCGTATCAGGCTCTTCGAGCGCTCGCCGTGCGTCCCGCGCCATCGACACGACCTCGTCGTAGAACTCGGTAAACTCTTTCGCGCTTAACCGGCCCAGCACGTTGTGCGAGGTTACGCCGTGGTCCTGAAGCGACGGAACGAGTCCCGCCGCACGATGCGTTTTGTACGCGGCGACGATCGATTCGGCCGCTAGCACAAAACCCTCGGCCACGGTCTCGACGCCGTCCGGGCAATTGGCACCTACCACATGCTCTAGCGGATAGCCCTTGGGATGCTTTGCGTCATACGCCGTTTTACGCCACCACTTAATGACTTTCACCACATTGACGTAGTTGCCGTTGGTGCGATCGTTCTTGCCGATCGTCCAGTCGATCTGCGCCAGCGGGTTGGTCTCACGCCACACCTTGGCTTCTCGATCCGGAATCCACAGCACCTCAGCGCGCCACTTGGCCGAATTCTGCGCCTCTCGCAACTTGCGAATGCGCTCGAGGTCCTTGCCGAAGTCTGCGAAATCGGAAAGAAACTCAGATGCGCCAGCCTCGCGGAGGAACGCTTCGTTCGATTCGCTCGGCGCGGAGGTCGGCACGAGATCGAGCTCGACGTCGCCCTCGACAATGCGCCAGGAGCGACCCTGAATCCGGTACAGTCCCTTGTAATGTTTCTCGAGAAACGGCTTGAAATGGTCCAACGCCTGTTGCGGTGTAGCGCGGTTGCGGTCGATTCGGGTCACCACGACGACGTCGACGTCGCACTTCTTGCCGACATCGGGCTTGACGCCGGTGTGGCGACGGTAAGACCCTTGCAAGAACGTCGTGACGATGATCTTCCGAAGAATTTCGTCCGCTTCGAGCAGTTGACGCAGCTTTGTGTGCGTCTTCTTTGCTTTTGCTCGCAGGTCGTCCGGCAGGCGGATCGCTCCGAGGAATTCCTCGAAATAAGTCGGTGCTGTCATGAAGTTGTGCCGCTCCTTACGGCATGCTGAGGATGATCGACGGGGAGTAGCCCTCGGGGTCCTTGCGTTCGAAGTCGAACTCGTAGAGTGTCGCGCGCGAAATGCGACGTGCCGCGCGGCCCAACGCGAACGTGAAACCGTTAGGCGCCGCTGCGAAGAGATGCAACATTGCCTTACGCTGTTCGGGAGTGCGTCGCGTCGCTAGAATCTGATCGAACGTCTCAGCAAGCGCGGCGGCATGGGAGCCATCTCGCACCGAGGTCTGCGAGGGGCCGCCCGTAGGTTCGAGAACGAGCAGTACGCCGGTGGACGGCACGTGTCGCTCGACGTAATGCTTAACGTCATTGGCGATGGCGTGCGTAAGGCAGACTGCTACGGCGACGTCGGGCGCATCTTCACGCAAACGCAGCTCGCGGACAGACCACAGTTCCTCCAAGCTGCCCTGCCCTCGTGCGGACAGATCCCAGTCGAATGCGCCGCGCTGCCCGGTCTGATGGACAAGGTAGCGAGTGCCACTCTTGGCCGAGACTGCGCAACCGGCAACATAGGCGATGGAGATGTGGCACGAAAGGTGCATTTCGACATCGTCGGGTCGGGCGTCATCGACTTTCGTCATAAATGTGACAACCTGATCGCGAACGACCTCCCACGTCGCGTCGGGTCGGAGATGACGCTGCTCAAACGCGTCGATCAGGTCGAGCATCGTCGTGAACTCATCGAGATACTCGGCCTGGCGTACGAAACTGCGGATGCCGACCCGCTGCGGCTCGGGTCGCGCGTCCTGTTCGTCGATGAGGCCTTCCTCGCGCAAAAGCGCGCGCAGTGCGTCACGGTCGAACTCGCGCATGGGCCGTCCGATAAGCTTTCGACCCAGGTCATCATAAATGTTCGCCATCGCTTCCTCCCCGACGATGCGAAAGCCATGGCGCGCGAGTTTGTCGTCTAGCATGCCCTGTAGGCGCGGCAGCGACGGCGTCTGTTCTACGCGAAAACGGTCGAGCGCTTCCCGCAACTCGTTCTCGTCGACGCCCGAGTGTTCGACCAGCTTGCGCCGAATTTCCGCGGCGTCGGATTTCTGCTTGCCGTCAAACAACAAGCCGAGTCGAAGTGAGCCGTCGGTCCCCGTCTGTGCCATCTTCGCTAGCAAATTATTGTGGTCAATTCCCCACGGGCTCATCAGCACGACGTTCGCGTCTCCGTTAGCACGGAATGCTTCGACGATCCGCTGCAGTAGTGACGTTCGACCGGAACCGATGAAAGCGGGGTCGATCAACGCGGCGAAACTGAGGGCGCCGTCAGCGACCACGTGAAATTTGATCTGATGCGCGTCCGCTGCCCGCCGCGCCGAGCGCGACCCGGCGGCGTAGTGCGTAACGATATCGTCGAACCAGGGAAACCGGCCTTGCTCAAGCCCGACGCGGCTAACCAAACTGCGCCGGTCGAGCATCCGCAAAGCCTGGATGAAGAACCACCGCGCTTGGTAGTCGTCGCCCTGCATGCGTGCCGCGATCGCGCGGGCGGTCCCAATCATTGGCCTTGCCTCCCTGCCTCCCAAGTAAGGCAAGCCGTTAAAAAAGTTGTGTGGCCCCGGGCTGCCGCCCTCGAAACATTGCCGGCCCGGAATCCGGACGCTTCGAGGGGGAAACGGTTATTCGGTCTTGCTTATCCCTCTCCTTGTGGGTAATTTACAAAAAGGCACAACATGTTGTGGTTGAGATTTCGTATTTGCTCCGCGGCTTGTTGGGAACTCGAGCCCATTCTAATCTTTTACTGTGCCAATTGCCTGGCACAGTAAACTGCGTAACGGAGCCGTTTCTCAGACAAAAACCAACCTCTAAACTTACTGACGTATTTGTCGGGCCGATTGCAGACGACGCTTGCGAGGCTGCTGACCGCGACCACGCGCGTGTTTTGCGCGACGTGTCCCTGCGCGACAATGCGGAGCGTCAGGCCCACGACCGTCGGCGACCCGTCAATTGCGCACGGTCAACAACAGTGTCATTCGGCCCGCCATCTCCGTCCGAGGCGGTCGCTGTTGATCTTCGGGATCCTAGCCGCGGCCACGATGGAACGCAAGGGCCACTAGCGGTCCTCACGATGTTCCGGTCCACGTTCGGCTGCGCCGCCCTTGTTCGCTGCGCCGTTCCATCGCGTCCACGTCTTTAACGGACCCATCAACAGCGGCCGCCTCGGGCGGAGAAGGGTTCAGACCGATGACGACACTCTACACGATCAGCGACGAACGCACGAAGTTCTGCCGCAAGGCGATGAAGGCACACGGCGGTGTGTGGAATCCGGTAACAAACGCGTGGATGTTCACGAATGCTGGGGATCACGCGAACGCGATGTGCGAGCTCTATCGCACGACGCGGCCGAGCGCGGCGCAGCTCGAAACGCTGCTCGCGATGGCCGTCGACGGGACGGGCGCGCAGGCGTGGGACTTCGATCCCGGCGTGCACCTCCCGGACTTCGCGACATTCTCGCGCGATGAGGCATCGCGGCTTTTGAGCGCGGGGTACACCGTGCGGCGGCTGCTCGGAACGCATCCGCTCGAGGACGGGCCGGCCGAGGTCGCCTCGGACGTCTTCGATGCCTCGCCGTTCGAGGAGCGCGCGCGGCGCGGTTCCCGCCGCCATCACAGCGCCGCGTAAGCGCGGCTCGCACACACGCACCGCCGCGGCGCTCATAAGGGCGCCGCGGCTTCGTTTTGGAGGCTTCGCATGTCGAGCTCTATTTCGTCGCGCCGGAGCGACGTCGTTTCCATGCTGCTCGTCGAGGCGAGTGAGAGCGATCACGCGACGATCGCGTCGCAACTCGGCGGGTACCCGATCGCGCTGCTCAAACGGCTCGTTGCCGGCAACTGCCGCGTTCGCCCGCTGCGTGCGAAGGAGTGCTATCGCGACGCGTCGGCCGGGTTGCGGCGGCTCGGCGTGGACGTTGACGCGTGGCCCGTCGCGCCGGCGGGCCTCTTCGTCGTTGAGGAACGCACGGTGTACCTGCGGTCGCTGAGCCCGATGACGATCGGGCACGAGGTCGCGCATGCGATCGACTGCGCGCTTGGCGACGGCGTGTATCGGAGCGGCTTCGATCCGAAGATTCGAGCGGCGTTCGCGGCGGCGCGCGCGTTCGTGACCCCGTACGCGGCTTCCGGGCTCGACGAATATTTCGCCGAGTCGGTCCGCGCCTACGCCGACGTCTTCAACGACGACGTGTCCCCGTGGCCGCGCGCGACGCGCGAACGACTCAAAGCGTGCGATCCGGCGATGCACGCGATCGTCGCCGAGATCTTCGCGACGGCGTAAGCCCGAAACGCCGGCGACCGGCGTCGCGCAGTGAGGCTGCGCCTGATGATGGGCTGTACCATCACCGACTGATGGAGAAATCACCATGTCCCGTAAAGCAAAGACCAATGGATCGTCGACGTCGCTCGCGACGATTTCGGACGCGCCGCCGGCGGTGCCGCAGATCACGCGCGCGCAAGCGAACGAATTGCTCAAGGCTCGCGCGCTTGAGCTCTATCATGCGGCGCGAACGGAACGCGACGAACACATTCGCGCGTTCGAGGCGGAGTACGGTCGCGCCGATCGCATCGACCACACCGTGCTCGCGGACCTGCAACGCATCCAAGCGCGCCTCGCCGCAATCGCGGCGCGCCAGCAACGCGCGAACGCATCCGGCGGCGAGCCGAAGGTCGCGAAGTTCGTCGATCAAATCGGCACAATGATCGGTTCGATCAGCGCGCATCTCGCGACGGAGCGCGCGCTCGAGTTGTTCGCGCCGGTGCAGCAGGCCGACTACGTCGGTTGGAACGGCGGTGCCATCGGGCCAAAAGGCCATGACGATTCCGTGCTCGCCGGCTACGAGATCTTCGACGATCCGCTCGGAGCGACGAACGCGACTCCCACGACCGACGAGGATGGCGAGGTGTGCCTGCACGCCGAGGTCGAGCCCTATGAGGACGAGCCGAGCCGCGGCGCCTGCGTCGACTGCGGCGAGGAGTTCGATGTTCGCGTCGTGACATCCACCGACGAGTCCGGTGGCGCCGCGGCGGACGAAGAACCGCTCGTCGATGAGTTCGCTCGCGAAGAAGTGGTCGTCGTCGGATGAAGCAGCAGGCGGCTCCGGCAACGCGCCGGGGCCGCGCTCTGCCCGACGATGCGTTCCCGCCCGAGTTCGTGCGTCACGCGTACACGCTTGCAGTGCGGCGAGCCGCGCGCGACGCTCACCGGGGCGTTTGCGACCGGGATGCGGTCGAATGCGCGACGTGTCAAGAACACGCGCGCGCTATCGAGGACGCGAAGTGGGCGCTCAATCATCGATGCGATCCGCCTTAAACCCCAATCGACATCGAAGGCGTGGAACGCTTGCATACGGGCTTGCCCGTTTTCGCAACCGGTATCTGGCCATGAATGTGCCCCATCTTGAAGCGTTGTCGCGCGGTACCTCCAGGCTCGGCGCGGTGGGTCAGAGATCTCGACACTTGTTGTTACGCATCGCCGAACGCGGCTTTGGCGAGACCAAATCACGTTGGGCGCGCGAATGCGCTCGCTACATTCTTCACTATGGGCGGGCGGCTCCTTAGCGTTTCTCGTCGCTCATTCGACGGAGAAAGCGTCGGCCAGAAGGGCGTTGAAACGACTTTATCGCGCTTTTATGAAGGACAAGAGCTTGGCTGCTTCTCGATTCGCCGCCGTAACCTCGGCGCACGTTCTTCGCGGTCTTCAACGCGTCGCCAGTGACGGTGTTCCGCCTCAGCGAGGCAGCCACAAATTTTGTTTGGTTCATGATGATCACCACTATCCGCCGAAACTCGTCTTGGCGTACGCTTACGAGGAAGCATCGGGTGAGACACTGGACAGTGAGGATCACGCGGGTGGTCCTCAAACGAACGATGTCCTTGAAGCCCTTGGATTCTCCGTAGTTGCCTGTACGTGTCGCGGTAACGAGGCAATGAGGAGCTCAAGCGGTGGACGCGAGCTTGCCCGCGCGTCGCGCAGCGCGACCGTCAAGGTTGCTTTCCTAGCGTTCTGCGATGGTTCGGAGGCGAAGCGGATACGGTCAATCGAGAAAGCTCTCGCTCAGGCTTCAAGCGACGGTGCCAAACTGCTAGTTGTACCGGAGGCGTCACTTCAAGCCGACGGACCTTTCGGCGCAGAATCTGACACCGATGCTCGACTAGCGCACGCTGTAAACGCCGCGGCCGTGGGGCTGATTGTAGGCCGCGTAGAGGATGTTGGAGGCCCTTACTATCGGCTGCGCGCTGACCTGTTAGATGAATCTGGGCGTCACGCATTCTCATATTTCAAACATGCGGACCCATCGTACAGCGCGTCGTCTGGGTTCCAAAGCGCATTTGATTTCGTTAAAAGCCGCAAGGCCGAATTTCCCGTGGCAAACGTTGGAGGTTTAAGGATTGGGATACTGATTTGCCACGACATCGTATACCCGGCTCTTGCAGAACAATATTCAGGCCGGATCGATCTGCTTGTGACGATTTCCGGCGTAAGTAACAACACTCAAAAATGGCTGACCTTCATTTGCGAGCGTTCCCGAGAGTTGAACGTACCGGTGACTCACATATGTTGTCATGCGAAGGGTAACGCAGTGCCGGGCTCGGTCGCCGTAGTAGCGCCCGGCAGTAAAATTCACCGTAACACGAACGATGGTGATGGTCCAAAGACGTTTGCGGATAAGGACCTGTACCTTGTCGCAGACCTTGCGGGCCCATACGTCGATTTGCTGGCGTTCCTGTCTGTTAAGGATCGTGGTGAAAGACCTAAGGGTGGCCGTACGGTTCGTATAGACGGCAAACAGGGCGTTGTACAGGTAAGCCGCTCGATCATCGAGTCAGGGAGCGGATTTCAACGCGTCGTGTCGAGGCATATAAATGAGCCTGTTCTGTATCTCGTCACCAATGCTGATGGCGTTCTGGAAACGACGATACGCGCACGCGCAATTGAAAACGTCGTTCCGATCGCGATTCCTGAATCCGATGGATACCGCATCTTCAATCCGACTCGATACCGCCAGGTCAGTTCCTACTTCGATCGCGGCGTCGCGGTTGTCGACGAGCAACGCCAGGCCGCTGGCTCTGTATTCAAGCGTATTCCGGAAACCGCATATCGTAAACTCCTGGCGTAGTTTCTTGGACTGCATCTATTGCTTGTTGGATATATCCACATTGCAATGATGCCGACACCGCGTTCTGCGAATCTGTTCTGCTTCTCTGCTGCGCATCGACGAACAACGTTTGTCCGCTACACGCTGCTTCGTACAAGGCGGATTCGGTTCGATCTTTCGTCCCGTGCCTCGGCGCGGCCGCGGACATGGGTTGTGCAGGTGGTTCGAAGCGCCTCGCTTTAGCGAAACGAGGTAATCGATCACGTAGCCGCGCCGCGTTCCCACCCGAGTTCGCCCGTCGCGTGTACACGGTTGCAATCCGGCGAGCCGCGCGTGACGCGCACCGCGTTTGCGACCAGGACGCCGGCGAGTGCGCAACGTGTCAGGAACACGCGCGCGCGATCGCAGGCGCGAAGTGGGCGCTCATCATCCAAGCGACCCCGCTTAGCCGCGCGTCCGAAGCCGAGGCCCACCGGGTAAAGCAGTCTACGCCTCGGGACCCTTCGCGCGCAAGGGTCTACGATCGCCGTGCGACGCGCTGCGCGCGCCCTTGCGCGCTCCTCCCGACGCTGCGTGCCGGCAAGTACCCGGTGGGCTCTCTCACCGGTGCCTGATCGGAGATCGCACCTATGGAATCACGTCTGGAGTCCGTCCAGATCACGATGACGAAGGCCGAACTGGCCGATTTCGCGCGCAGCGTGGCGGAAGAAGTCCTTGCCCGACTCGATGCTGCGGAACGCTTGCATTCGAACGAACCCGTTATCGCGACCGGAACGTTGATCGTGAACCTGCCGGGGCATGAAGCCGTCGTCGACGGCGCGCCGGTCAAACTCAAGACGCGCGAATTCGCGTTGCTCGCGGCGCTGGCGCAAAACCTCGGTCGCGTGTTGACGCGCGAGCAATTGCTCGAACTCGCGTGGCCCGAGCCCGAGGGCGTGGAAGAAAACCGGACCGTCGACGTGCATATTCGCCGCGTGCGCGTAGCTCTGGGGCCAGCCGCCTCGTTGATCGAGACGGTCCACGGCATCGGCTACAAGCTGGTGAAGGTGCCTATCCATACCGCGATCGAGGTATGAACGAACAGCGGCCCTGGGGCGATCCGGGGCCGCTTCACGTCGTGCGTATGTGCGGATCATGCGTGCGTCACACCACTGTGCTTTGCTAGCCGCATGGAAAACGAATTAACACCTGCGATTGTCGATGCGCGCCGTGTCGCGGCGGTCGTCCGCGAGTTGTCCTTCGACCTGATGCGGGCGATGGAAGCCGCCGTGCCCGTCGCGGTCGCCGACGTGGCCGGCGACCTCGCGCCCGAGCGTCTTTCTCGGATCGCCGAGCGCGTCTTTTTGGAAACCAAAGCTCGGTACGCTGTAAGTGCGGCGGCGACACTCCTTGCCGCGCACGCGGGCGACCGTCCCTGACGGTCCCCCACGTCGCGTTACGAATCGCGTTCCAGGTCAGAGTCGCGTGAGAATCAGCCGACCATCGGCCGTGAAGATTCCTTGATCCCATGCCTCCGCGCCGTAGAAGCGTACGAATCCGCTGAGCACGTGACCCTGTGATACGAGCCATCGTTCCACGATGACGAGCCAGATGTCGTAGCCGCTTCCGAAGGTGTACGTGTCGCGCGGAACGATCGACGCGCCGTCGTCTGCGACTCGCCAAGGGCATCGATCTCTACGAGCTTCCGCGCGTCGCAGGTACCCTCTGAGCTTGTACCGCTTCGCCGCCTCAAGGGGCGGCGCGATCGTGAAGCGGCCTTCGAACCGCGTCGAATCGATGACGATCATCGCTTCGCTCGTCGCGCGCGACGCTCATGGCGCCGACGCTTGAGCCATTCGGCGTAGCAGACCTGACTGCACGATACGACGCGCCAGGTCGGAATGGGTCGACCGCAGATACACATCTCTTCCTCCGTCCGGGGCGCCCCAGCAGAGGGGGCCCGTTGGCCGGATGAAGCACGTCGCGCGGGGACCCAGATGTGTGCGACCAGAGCGGGACCGGAGCGCAGCGAGGACCGGAAGCGGCGGAAGTACCACCTGGGCGGCGCGTCGTGCTAGGCTAACGCGCCTTTGGCCACCCTCGGCGGCTCGGACTCAAATCGCACGCGCGCGTTCGCGCGCGAACCGATTCGGATCAACCGCGTCGCTGTCGAAGTTCGGGGAATCGCCGCTCGCGCGGTCGGTCAAACCACGCGAATTGCGCTCCGCTACGTTACGACGGACTGTCGGTGAAGGTAGAAGGTGTATCGCTCGGGATCGGTTGGCATCCCTGATGCATTGCGAGCCGGAGCAAGAGAAACACGAGCGCATGCGCATTCTGCATCGTGTAATCGCCCACGTGCGTCGCTGCGTGTGCGATCTTATCGCGTAGGCCTTCATCGTGGCGCGCCAACGTGTAGGTTGCGAATGCGTGTAGGTCTTCGCCTAGGTATGCGGCGACGCGTTCGTTGTTCAATAGTCCGAGCCCGAGCACTTCGGTAATTGGGCGACCACTATTGTCGGTGCGTTGGATCCAATCCGGCTCGCCAAGACGGCGGGCCAGTTTTCGAATCACGGCTTCGAATCGTAGCGCTAGAGAGTCGATCGTGACAACCATCGCGTCATCGTGCTGCCCGTTCGTTATTAATCCGAAGTAAATCCGGAGCGGCGAGGTCAAAAGGGCGACAAGGTCATTCGCCTGGCTTGCCTCGTCTTCGCCAATCCACGTTTCCACTAATAGAGCTACGAAATCGTCGATGGTAACGGACCCATTCGAGATCGTCGCTTGGGCGGAGACGGCCATGGCGTACGTTGCATATATCCAACCGAAGCCGAATTGTTCCCGTTCCGAACGCTCCTGATTCTCTCTTCCAGGTTGCCCGTGGCCGACGACCCGTTTATCCGCCGCGCGCGCAAGAGTGGTCGCTAATTGGCTAAAAACTCCAATCCCCTGCGCCTCGAGGCTTTGCAACGATAAGCGTGCGTTCTCCATCGTCGGCATAATGTCGGCAGACGAGCCGAGGTAACCAAGTACACGTAACGCACCGCCTTCTTCGAACAGTTTGTCGAGCGTTCCGCGGATGTAGTCGGCCATTTCGCCGGTATCGTCGAGGGTATGCGAAAACGAATGGTACTCGAGACCTTGACCTGCGTACTCGCGCTGGAATTGGATCATTTCGATCCGCCCTGCGTTATCACCAAGTTCTTGGAATACGAGCGCCGCTCGTTGCGCGGCCTGCTCCTTGGTGAGCGGATGCGCAGCGCTATCGACGATGATGTTTCGATACACGTCGGCGAGGGCGCGTAGCCACGAAGAGCGATCAGTCCGGCCCAAACGCGCATCAAGTCGGATACCGAGATCGGCCATCGCTTGAATGTCTGAGAGCTCCATAGCTCCGCGGAGCTCCGTTATCGTCCTTAAGGCGTCATCGCGAAGCGGCTCCAGAGCGTCCCGCGTTATCGTCGCATCCGCGATGATAACCTCAAAGACCAATTTTCGAAGATATGGATTTGTTGTCCGTACGGTCGCAAGGAGCGCGGGCAGGACCTGTTCGCGCGCTCGATATTTGCGCCCAATCGAGACCATGAGCGGGACGAGAATCTGCAGTGCATGAAGTGTCTCTAGGCGTTGTTCATTCTCGGAGAGGCGGTAGTGTTCAACCGCAGTAACGTAGTCGCAGACGGCGCGAAGGCCTTCGTCGTGTCGGCGCGTGTACGCGGCGATCACATGACCGTACCGAGCGCGTAAGATAGGCGCCGGCGAAGTCTCGCGACGGTCGCGTAGATAGTCGATCATTGCGTCATTGAAGTACGTCCGGACTTCAACTAGCGCGGCAGCGAGAGTCCTCTCTTCGCCGAAGAAGAGATAGGCGTTGCCCTCGGCATCGATCGCTTCGATCAGTCGCGCGTCGTTAGCTGCCTCTGCGGCCCGCTTTGCCGGGCCGAGGCGCCACCTTACGACTCGTTCCTGGGATGGCGGAAGACTATCCATGAATGCGGCGAGGGCCGCAACCGTCTTCGGATATGGAAGCTCGCCTTCGAGTGGAGCGCCGTCCACGCCATCGGCCACTTAGTTCGGCCGCCCGTCGACCGAACGACGCGTGCGCAGTGGCGACTCGATTGGGCGGTGATCGACTTGTAGATCGAGGTTGTGAAGAATTCCCGCGCGCCGCGCCTCGTCCCATTCGCCGGAGATGCGGAGCGTCGCTCGATGTGGATCCGGCGTGAGGAGGCGCGATGGTATCGTAGACCGCGTGGACGCTGAAATACTCTGCGCAGCGGGCAGAATTGGCACGGTGTCTTCGGCCGTCGACGTGACGATTGCGATGCTCGGCACGATCGGTGTCGATGTCATCGCGGCGGCAACGACGGCGCGGACATAGGGTGCGCCCGCGTAGATGCTGCCGGTGTTGTACGCCATGAGCGCGTGAACGAGCGCTTGCGATCGATCGGGGAAGCGAAGCGCGGCAGCATGGTAGGCGTTCGCGAGAATCGCGCTGCCGACGCGCAGATTCGCGCACGGTTCGAGCATCGCAGCGGCATTAACGTGAAAGGCCGCAAAGTTGCCGCTGTTTACTTGCGCGATGCCGACGTCGACGGAGTGGTGCGCGCGGATGGCGGACTCGGCGAGGCGAAGCGCCTCCATGCGCGTCCGCGGCCGATAGCTGCGCCGCGCTGTATTATCGTTGATTGCGTACGGCCAGCCCGCGCTTTCGACCGCGACGATCGCGGCCATGGTGTCGGGGGCGGCTGCCGGGGCGCAGGTGTGCAGCGTCACGGCAAGCGTGACCGGAATGATCATTCCTGGTACGCGGGGAGCGGGAGGTCGCGTTCGACCATGACGTTGAGGATGTAGCCGGCGGGCACGTGCATCGTCGGCGGTTGGTACAGTGTGCGATCGTAGGTTTGCGTAGCGGCGTTCGCGACGTTCGAGCCCACGGCGCTTCCGATCGCCTGACCAGCCGATTCTTGGCATCCGGAGAAACCGCAGTTGCTCGTGCGCGGTTGCGCGAGCTGCGCGCCGGCTGCGAGGACGCTCAGAAGCAGCACGTTGCCGAACAGGCGGCCGGTGTGGAAGTCGACCGTGCCGCCGAGGCCCGCGACGCCGTTCAAGTCAACGCCGCGCATCGCGCCGAGGTCGATCGTCTGCAAATTCGGCAGTTTAATCGAATCGAAGCTCACAAAGAGCCGCGCTTGCCCTTGCGCCATCGCGCTCGCGTAGGATCCGACGAGCTTCGAGCCGCGCGGGATCACCAGGACGCGATGCGTTGCATCGAACACGTCTTGCCGAATCTGGGCCGTGATAACACCGGGAACCGTCGAGTCGATCGGCGTGTAGAGCTCCGCGGGAATGATCATGCCGCGTTGTACGATCGGTCCCGAGGGCGCGATCGCCACCTCGGTCTGCGCGACAACGGACTGCGGCGCCGCCGGCGGTAGGGCATCGGACCGCGCCCTGCGGCCGTCGCGATCACCGAGCTTAAGGTCCATCGCCGAACTGCGCGCGTCGTCGATCTGTTGCCGACGCAGACGGGCCGCTTCTTCGGCGGGCGACGGCGCCGCTTCCGAACCGTTCGTCACCGGCATCGGGGCTTGCGCCGTTTGCGCGAACTGCGGTTGCGTCCGCGCGATGAGTGTCGGGTCCAGGGTCGACGGAGTGGCGATCGCGCGTGGCGCGGCAGCAGCCGCGGTCGGCAGCGCGTCGGTGTGCTTCACCGCGTTCTGGTCAAGCGCACTCACATCGCTTGCGTGCAACGCGCCGAGGTTTTGCGGGGACGCCGCCGCGATCGCCGGATGCGCCGAGTGCATGAGCCACAAGACGAGCCCGGCAAAGAGCGCGACGACGAGCAGGAGCGCGATGATCGCCGATTTGCGAATCTCGACGACCCCTTCAGACGGAGCGCCGCGGACGAGACTTTCGGAATGGTTCGTCGTCATTAGTGCACCCGTTCAAGGGTCGTGCGTAACTGGCCGCGTCCCGTGCCGCGGATCAGCGCGAGTTTGGTTGGGACGCCGTCAAGGACGAATTGTCGGTGGGTTCGGTCGTACGAATAGTTCGCAATCTCGTCGGTTCGGTTGTCGAGCGTGTACGGTTGCGGGAGGTCGCCCGCGACTTCGGGGACGTTGATATAGGTGTGCGCGCCGTCGTTGCAGACCGAGACCGGCCGAAACTCGTTCGCTCCGGCGACGTTGTACTTCGTGTCGAGCTTCGCGCACGTATAAGTAGCCGCGATTGCGGCCTGCGCCCGTTCGGCAATGGCTCGCCGTTCCGCAACGGTCGCCGCAACGCGCGCGCGAGCGGCGTCGTCTTGCGGATAGTAGAACCCGACGTACTCGTTCTGCCGGCCGCCGGCGCTCTCGAGGCGCAGATGGTAGACGCGACGCGTCGTCGTGATCGTCAGCGTCGCCCAGAGTCCGTCTTGCGTCGGCTTGACGAACATGTGCGGCGTGTCGGCCCCACTGACGCCGTCCGTTGCCTTCCAGCGCACGGAGTCCGAGATGATGGCCTGGTTGATCTTTTCGCCCGCCTGCAGCTGAATGTCGCATTCGTCGCCCACCCCGATCCGAACGGTTGGGATCGCGTCGCCGTAGGGGAAGCGATACGAGCCGTCGGGGTAGAGGACCGCGCCATTTCGGTGCAAGACGGCTTGTGTGCCGTTGCGGAACGCCATCTGACGCGGAGCGGCCGCCGCGGGCGCGACTGCCGAAGAAACGATTGCGAACACAACGCCGAGGAGAAGGGCTCGCCGCATCAGTTCATCCTCCGCGCCCAGTCGAGATCGGTGATGTAGATACCGAGCGGATTTGCGTAGATGGTCGCCTCGTCGCTCGGTGCGTTCTGTGCGATCGTTATGTGCGCGCGATAGCGGACGGGTGCGCCGATCGCGCGGCCGCTCGCGTCGCGCGTGTCCTCCGTCCACTCCGCTTCATATTCGCGGGTCGAACCGGGAATGGGCGAGACGTACGCAATCGCGATCGACGCTCGCCGATCACGTCCAAGAGCAATGGGGTCGTTCGCCTTAAAGTACGCCGCAAGAAACGCGGCGGCCGGTGAGCCGCTCGCGACCAGGGCCGCCATGCGTTCGCGCCGCGTCTTCGCGGCGATCGGGTCGCTCGTGATCGTTCGCGCGTTCGCGATCCAGTCGGCGAGCTGCGAGCGCACCGCCGTGACGTCGACTGCTTGCGATCCGGCGACGGGGCCGATCGGCGCGAGTTCGCCCCCGGCGTTCTCGCGGAAGAAGATCGGGATCATCTTCGGCTGGGACGCGAGATAGATGTTCGCGCCGACCG
>Ga0302325_10008985_pt1 | contig 21896 bp, 24 predicted proteins | sample Palsa_T0_2_FD_201948 | JGI IMG/M metagenome (GOLD analysis project Ga0302325, IMG submission 201948) | Peat permafrost microbial communities from Stordalen Mire near Abisko, Sweden - Palsa_T0_2 | ecosystem: Environmental > Terrestrial > Soil > Palsa > Peat permafrost | place: Sweden: Abisko...
ACATATCTCCCGCGCCGATGCGGGCTTGTGGATTGCCCTGCGAGCCGGTCAAGTCGCCGCCGATGGCCGGATAATACGCGGAACGCGCTTCGGTGACTGCTTGCTGGGATGCCTGGTAATTCAACTGCGCCGCCTGCACCTGGGGATGATTCTTGAGGGCCAGAGCCGCGGCATCCTTCAAGGTCAATTGTGGGGCGGCGCCCGGAGCTTGGGCCTCGGCACACGCGGCAGCCAGAATCAACAGCCCGCATGCCGGCAGTAGTCGGTTCATAGTCTCTCCTGTCACTCCGCGGCGCGTCTTCTTCCGCTGTAAACCAGTACATAAGCGGCCGGCACGATGAACACTGTCAGAATCACTGACGACGTCAAGCCACCGATAATCGCGCGCGCCATGGGAGTATATTGTTCCGCCCCTGTGCCCAACTTCAGCGCCAGAGGAATCATGCCGATGATGGTGGCGAAAGACGTCATCAGAATCGGCCGCAGCCGCACGCGGCAAGCTGTGACCACCGCGTCGGCGACCGGCATCCCTTGTTCTTCAAGCTTGTGCGCAAAATCGACGATCAGGATGCTGTTGGAATCCGCAATCCCGATCAGCATCAGCACTCCCATGAGTGACATTACGTTGAGGGTAGTGTGGGTAAGGGGCAGAATAATCAACACGCCCACAAAGCCCATCGGAATGGCCAGCATTATGAGGAACGGATCGATAAAAGACTTGAACTGCGCGATCAGAATCAGGATCAGCAGAATGAAAGACAGCGTGAAGCCGATCGCAAAACTCTTGAAGGAGGCTTCCATGCCCTCCACCATCCCACGCAGATTAATGCGGACGTTCTCCGGAAACTTCGTCTTAGCGATAATGTTTCTGATTGCATCCGTGAGTTTCCCGAGATCCTCTCCGGCAGGCGTGACGTAGACGTCCATGACCCGCTGAATCTGGTAATGATCCAATTCCGTCGGCGTGTGGACCTGCCTTAGTTTGACCACCGAATCGAGCGTGGTAGGCTGAATGAGATTCGGCGCGCGAAGGGGGATGTTCCGCAGGTCCGTAAAATCGTGAATGGCGGGCTTGCCATTCTCGTAGTACTGAACAGTCAGGTAATAGTCATTTCCGGTCTTCCGGTCTACCCAATAGTTCGGCGCGATCATGTAGTTGGAGTTCAGCGCGGTGATTACGTTATCGATCACGTCCTTCTGAGTCAAGCCGAGTTCGCCGGCATGCACACGATCGATGTCCAGCCGCACCGTCGGATAGTTCATGTCCTGGGGAATATAAACCTGACCGACGCCAGGCAACCGCCGGATGCTAGCGGCCAGATCCTGGGCCAGACCGTAAATTTGCGGCAGGTCCGGACTGCTCACCTGCACATCGATAGGCGCGGCTTTACCCATATTCAGGATGGCATCCACCATGGAGCCGCTCTGGATAAATGTACGCAGATCGGGAAAGCGCGTGGCTATCTCCCGCTGCACACGATCCATATAATCGAAGCTGCTGACTCCGTGGTCAGTCTCAAGTTCTGTCTGGACGGTAGCCGTGTAGGCGCCGGCATTGCTGGTATAGAGTGACGAGAAGTCATTCACTACGCCGATATTAGAAACGATCATGTGGAAGTCGTGCGGCGTGACCGTATGCCGGATAAGATCCTCCACCCGCGCCACATACTGGTCGGTCACCTCGATGCGCGTACCTGTCGGCGCCTTCAGGTTGATGGTGAACTGACCGGCGTCGGTCTTGGGGAAGAACGCCAGGCCCAGGAACGGGTAAATTGCCAGGCTTGCTACAAACACACCCGCCAGGACAACTACGGTCCACACCGGCCGCCTCAGCGCCCAGCGAACGGAACGCTCATAGAAATCCAAAAAGCGATTAAACCGACGGTTGAAGCCCGCATTAAACCTATGCCCCAGCGAACCGCCGCCCGCCGGTTCTTCGCCCGCCGCGGCGTGCGGGACCTGCTTCAGGAAGCGCGAGCAGAATAGCGGGATGACCGTCATGGCGACCACATACGATGCCAACAGCGAGAGACAGAACGCCAAGGCAAGCGACGAAAACAAAAACTTACTCACACCGTACAGAAAGGTGACCGGCAGGAAGTCCACGACGTCCACGAGCGTAGCCGCCAGGACGGCAAGACTTACTTCGGCGCCGCCTTCCTCGGCGGCCGCAAGCGCGGAGGCGCCCAACTCCAGGTGGCGATAAATGTTTTCCAGCGAAATTACGGAATTATCGATCACGCGGGAGAACGCCAGGGCCAGACCTCCCAGAATCATCGTATTGATGGTGCTGCCCATCAGAAACAGCACTACGAATGCAGCGAGTGCCGAGATGGGGATCGAAAGAAGCACCGCGGTAGTGGCCCTCAGGCTTCCCAGGAAGATCAGAATCATGATGCTGGTCAGGATCAGGCCCATAAGACCTTCATGCAGCACCGTGTCGATGGCGTTCTTCACATAAATGGACTGATCGAAGACTACCTTGGCCACCAATTGCCTGGGGACATCATACAGATGACTGATCAACTTACGAACACTCTCCACGACCTCAATAGTGTTGGTGTCGCCGCCCTGCTTCATGATAGGGATATAACTCGACTTCTGGCCGTCCACGCGCACGATGTTGTACTGAGTCTGGTTGGCGTCCTCGGCCTTGCCGATGTCCGAGATCCGTACCCAGGACGTCCCCACGGTCTTGATCGGCACGTTATTGAGCTCGCTCATGTTGTCGACAAGACTGTTGGAGTAGACATAGTAATCGTACGGCCCCATCTTGACGTCGCCCGAGGGCAGGATCAGGTTGGATTGATTCAGCGCCTCGACCACATCCATCGGACTCAGCTGTCGTGACATCAGCTTGAAGGGATCGACATACACCATGATCTGACGATACTTACCGCCAAACGGCGGCGGGATCTCCGCGCCTTTCACCACCGCAATCTGATTTCGGATGGCGAACTGTGCGATGTCATGGAGCTGTGTCTCATCGAGACCCTGACCCTTAACAGTCACCAGACAGACAGGTAAGCTGGAGGCGTCGAACTTCAGCACTACTGGCGGAAGGGTACCGGGTGGCAGGCGCTTCAGGTCCGCCAGCGCCAGGTTCGAGATCGAAGTTACATCGGCGTCGGCGTTGGTGCCCGGTTGGAAGTATATCTTAATGATACTGACACCCAGCAATGACCGCGATTCCGTGTGGTCGACACCGCTCGCCAGCGTGAAGAAGCGCTCAAGAGGGTTCGTGATGTCGATTTCAATGTCTTCGGGCGGCATGCCGGAGAAGAATGTCGCCACCACGACTTGAGGTATGTTAATCGGCGGGAATAAATCCACAGGCATGCGCGCCAGGGAGCTGACTCCGATAACCGCGATCGCCAGACAGATAACAACGATGAAGTAAGGATTGCGGATCGAAAAGCGAGGCATTTATTCCGGCGCCTCGTAGTGTGGAACCTGAACGATTTGCGGATGCACGGGTTCGCCCGGTTTCAATCCGCTGCGCTCGCTGATTACAACCCGATCTCCTTCGGCCGCGCCAGACAATACCTCGATGTTATCGGGAGTTTCAAGGCCCAGGGTCACCGGCCGGACCTCGATCTTACTATCCGGGGTCACAATGAAAAGGGACGCATTGCCGGTCTCGTGACTGACAGCTTGCAGCGGAACAGCCAAGGCGTTGTTTTTCTTTTCTAATACGAGCGTGGCTTCCGCGTACATACCCGGAATCAGCGCACGGCCGGGGTTCGCAACGTCCACTTCCGTATGCATGGTGCGCGTGTCCTCTTTGACGTCCACCGAGAATCGCGCTACTTTGCCCGGAAAGTCCCTGTTCAGCGCCGGGACCCGTACGGCGATGGGATCGCCGAGCCGTATATTGTGCACGTAAGACTCGGGAACTGGAATCACCAGGCGGAACAAATCATCTTGCGAGAGCTTCACGAGGGGGAGCACATTCGTCGTCGAATTCGTGCCCGCTTGCACCAGCGTTCCCAAATTGGCATAACGTTGGGTAATGACACCGTCGAACGGGGCCGTAATACGGGAATAATCATAGATGGCCTGGTCGTGTACTAATTTCGCCTTGGCGAGGGCAACCTGGCTCTGGACAGACTCAAGCGCGGATTGAGACGATTCCACTGCATCCTGCGCCGCCATTTCCTTGCCCTGTGCATCGTCCACTTCCTGCTGCGCCACCAGGCCGGGCTTGGATTCCGCAACTGCCGTCAGGCGTTTACTTTGAAGTTGAATCACATTGTGCTGGGCTTTCATGCGACTTAACTCGTGCTCCGCATGCGTCACCTGTTCGGTCATGCTTTTGATAGCGGCTTCGTCTTCTCGCAACTGCGCTTCGAGCTCCGGGATTTCGAGGACAGCTAGCAACTGACCCTTCTTCACGCGCGTGCCATAGTCCACCTTCAGCTCGCGCACATAGCCGGATTCCTTCGCATACACGTCGATCTCCTGGAAAGGAACCAGCTCGGAGGATAGCGTCAAGCGGCGTTCGAGCGGCATGCGGCGCACCATGGTGACACCCACGACAACTTCCGGTTCCGGCTCGCCGGCCCGACCGGCAGCGTTGCGGGAACAAGAGATCGAGGCGGCCGCCAGAATCGCGCCCACGGCGAAGCCGATCGGTTTGCTCCAATATTGGTTCATGCCCTTCCGATCTTTTCGATGTGGGCGCGGAGCTTTTCCAGCGTGAACTCCGGTGATTGGGATAACAGGATAAGATCCCGCTCCTCAGCCGCCAGATCCGCGGCGATCCTGGGGATTTGCGCGGCACCCATAGCCGGGACGATTTGAACCCCGTGCAGGTCTCCGTGCAGCAAGTCACCCGGACGGACGGTCATGCCGCCGATTTCGACCGCCTCTCCAAAGTCCACTACGTGAGCATATGCGTGTGACACCGCAACGCCTGAAGCAAAGAGATGATACTCGGCCCGTGAGAGTCCCTGTAAGTCCCGTACGGTGCCATTGGTGACGTATCCGATGCAATCGAGCGCGCGGCCGATGTTGGCATGGATTTCGCCGAAAAGCGCACCCAGTCCGGGCCGCTCATCCACATCCTGCATAACGATCACTCGTGGAGCGGGAATGGTCAAAATGTAGTGCCACCAATCCATGCTGCGGTAGTACCAATGGCGCGTCGTGGGCGCTTCGGAAGTGCGAATCCGGCCAGGCACTGCGTAGCCCACCATAGGAGCCAGCTGGGGAGAGAGGCATCGCACGGAGCTATCGGCAAAGCCTTCATTGCGCAGCCTGATATCCAGCCGTTCGATGGCGTTCGAAACGGTACACGTATCAATAGCCCGCAGTTGTTCCAGGATGTCAGCAGCGACCTGCTGGATCTTTCGGACAGTACTCACCTACCCACGATCATAGGCACTAGCCCGTAATGAAAGCATACTGGATTTAGGGTATTTCGGAGGGAAGCGTATTGTATCTCACAGAGCGCCGGATTACTGTGCAGTCCCCTTACGGTAACGGGCGACAGCCGCCTGTTGATCTACAAGTGTGCTCGAAAAGCTATGGCCGCCCGAGCCATCCGGGCGTAGTACGAAATACAAATAGTCCGCGCCGGCCGGGTGCAGGACCGCCCGCAGCGAAGCTTCTCCAGGATTTGCAATCGGCCCCGGCGGCAGTCCGGCGTGCTGATACGTGTTATACGGATCTTCGTTAGCCAGGTCGGACCGGTGTATGACACCGTGATAGCTGCCGCGGAGCAGCGCCGCATAAATAGTGGTAGGATCGCAATCCAGCTTCATCCCAATCGCCAGGCGGCGCAGGAAAACAGACGCGATCACCGGCCGCTCGTCCGCGAGCTTGCCCTCTTTTTCCACAAGCGAGGCAAGCGTGACGGTGCGGTGCACCGGAGCATCGGTTTGGAGGCTCTGCCACACTTCCCGGAACTTACTGGTCATAACGCGGCAAAGGCGATCCGGAGTCGTGCTGCGGCTCAGTCGGTACGTATTCGGGAACAGATAGCCCTCCAGCGTAGGCGCCTCCGGGTCCAGGTCGCGGATCGGAGCGGGATTGCGGGCCGCCTGCAGGAATTGCGCGGCTGGGAACAATCCCAGGCGCTCGGCGGCCACCGCAATATCGAAAATATTCTTCCCTTCGGGCACGGCCAGCTCGTAATAAAAGATGTCACCGCGCGCGATACGCTCGAACACTTCCAGCACCGACGCCGGTTTTGTGAAGCGATATTCTCCGGCTTGGAGCGTGGCGTTCCTCCGGATGGCGCGCACCATCCAGAATGCCCAGGACTGCCGAATTACGCCGGCATTCTCGAGCACCGCGGCCATTTGTTCGGTGCTGGTCCCTTTGGGAAGATCGACGAAGCGCTCCTGGCCGAAGCCGTCATACGGCGCCATGAGGGCAATGCCGAGGTAAGCCGCGCCGCACACCAGCAGCGCCAGAAAAAGTATGCGAACGAGCCTCACAACGAATCCAGGTAACTCTGCAACAGGATGACAGCGGACAGCCGGTCAATCGCGCGCGCGCGCTTCTCGATGCTGATGCCGCTCGCGCGTAAGACGCGAGAAGCCTCGACAGTAGTGAGTCGTTCGTCCCACAGCCGCACCGGCAGGCCCGCGCGATCGGCCAGCGCATCGGCAAATTCTCGGACCCAGCCGGACTGGCGGCCTTCCGAGCCGCTCATGTTCAGCGGATTCCCAATCAGGATCAAACCGACTTCGCGCTCCTCAACCTGCCGCACGAGCTCAGCCAAGTCGGCGCGCTTGGTAGTCCGCTCCAGATTGGGAAGGCCTTGCGCGGTGATGCCGAGCGGATCGCTGATGGCCATCCCAATACGCCTCTTCCCGAGATCGAGGGCCAGAATTCTGGATGTCTGGGATGCCATGCCGCGAGAACCAATTTCATTATAGCGACGGCCGTGGTAGATTCGAGTCAAGGGTTCCATCGCTTTGTGGCCATCCTCTCTAAACCCCTGGGCGCCGCCGAGCAGGAGGTTCGCAGCCTCTCCGGCCCGGTAATCTCGGTCGGTGTGATCATCGCCATCCTCTACTTCGGCAGAGTATTCTTTATCACTTCGTTGATAGCGGTGATCCTGGCGTTCATCCTCGAGCCGTTCGTGACACTGCTGGTCCGCATACGGCTTCCAAGGTCGCTCGCCAGCTTTCTGGTTTGTACGGGCGCGCTGCTGTTTGTCTATCTCATCGGACTGGGCGTCTACTCGCAGATGGCCGGACTTATCCAGGAGCTGCCGAAGTACACCGAGCGCATCGGCGAGATAGTGGACAAGGTAAGCCAGCAGGTCGGAGGGATGGAACAGCAGACCTATCAGGTGCTCGTACCGGCACGTCAGCGGCAGCATGCCCAGACGCCCCCGGTCGCACCTGAGCAGCCCCGGAAGAAGCGCAAGCCTACCGCTACGCCGCCGCCCGCCACCCCCGGCGTAATCCCCGAAGTTCGAATTCACGAGGAATCCTCGCCTATCAACGACTTCATTACCGCAAGGCTGGGTTCCGTTTATGAGTTCATGCTGATGACTTCTTTCGTGCCGTTCCTGGTGTACTTCATGCTGAGCTGGCACGATCACATCCACCGCAGCTTTCTGCAATTCTTTCACGGGGAAGACCGGGCCGCGGCCGCTCGCAGCTTGCAGGGCGTCGCGGTTATGGTGCGGGCCTTCGTCGTGGGAAATTCACTGCTGGGCCTGCTGCTGGCTGCCCTCAGCTCCCTGGCCTTCTCTATCATTCACCTGCCGTATCCGCTGCTGGTGGGGCCGCTGAGCGGCTTCCTGAGTCTGGTTCCCTATGTCGGGTTGCCCCTTGCGGCGCTGCCGGCTCTATTCGTCGCCCTCACGGCGTATGACACGATCTCGGGATATCTGCTGGTAATCCTGGTGGTTTCCGTCTTCCATTTGCTGGCGATGAACTTGCTTTATCCCAAAATCGTCGGTTCCAGGGTGCACCTGAATCCCTTGGCAGTCACGTTCTCGCTGATGCTGTGGGGATTCCTCTGGGACGCGTCGGGCTTGCTCCTTGCCATCCCGCTGACGGCGGCTTTCAAGGCAGTATGCGACAACGTGAAGGGGCTCCGGCAAATCGGGAAGTTCCTGGGAGACTGACCTAACTCGCCTTGCGCGCCAGGAATCCCACATGCGCCGGCGCGAAGCGGAGGCGGCCGTACCCGCTAAGTGTTCTTACCTGGAAACCTGCCTGACTGAGCATCGCCTGTAACTCGGCGCGCGCGAATAAGCGCAAACGATGTACCTCGTCACTGCGTCTGTAGAGTCTACCCACCTGACGAAAGCTGGAGATCCTCCGCGTCAGGATTCCGCGCTTCCGGTTTTCCTGCACTTCCAGGAGAATGGCCCAGTCCGGCCCTTCCAAAAATTTCCGTTGCGGCGTCCCGTCGGGCGCGAGACCCGGCTCGACCACATCGAAAATGAATACGCCGCCCGGACGCAAAGCGTCGTACACACGACGGAAAAACCGAACGAGGGCCGGCTTTCCACTGTTTGGATCGAACGCATAGTTCACGCATTCGCCGATGGAAGTTACCGCGCGACACGGCGGCAGCCTGGTCCTCAAGAACGACTCAACCACAAATTTCGCGGTGGGCGCCTGCTTGCGCGCTAAGCCGATCATGGAAGCGGATATGTCGATTCCGAGTACGGGGTAGCCCGCATCGGTCAGTTGCCGCGCCCAGACTCCGCTGCCGCAGCCGGCATCCACCACCAATCCTCCGTGGATTCTATTCTGCCGCAGCATGCGCAGCAGTCCCGGCGCCGCCTTCGCCACGAAACCGGTAAACCCGGTGTCGTGAATGTACGCCAAGTCCCGCTGGTACACTACTTCGGGATAAACTCCTGGTCGATCTTGGCGGCCAGGATAAAATCGCTCTCTGTCAATCCATCGATCTTGTGCGTATACGTCTTCACGTCCACGCGCCCCCATGCCAGACACAGGTCGGGGTGATGTCCCTCGGCCTCCGCCACGGCGCCGGCGCGATTCACGAACGCCAGGGCGGTCTTGAAATCAGGAAAAACGAACGTCTTGGTAATATCGTGTTCGGCCACCACCTTCCAACCGGGGACTTGGGCGGACAACTTTTGCAGTTCCTCACCCTTCAGGGGAGGCACGCCGCCCCGGCATGGTACGCAATGCTTAGCCGCCAGATTCACTCCAGATTCACTCATATCTCTCCTTATCTTACTTCGACCGGGTAAGTCCTCAATGACTGCACTTGCTCGTGCAGCATTGGTGCAGCCTTGGCACATCCTCGGGAAATACATTCTCAGGAAAATAGTTCTCGCCAGTCCGCGCGTCATACTGATGCCAGGGACAATCCAGCAAGTGCGCCCGCGAAATTCGCCAGCATGACCGGCTTTCCGCCAGTATATACGAACTTGGTTTGGCCGGGCGGAATCTCGTCAGGCCGCGCCTGAGAAACACGGAATGATGATGGCCGTTGCAAATTGGCGTCGAAGCGCACACCTTCGCCGCCGACCGAGACTTCCTGTATGAGCTTCGATCGATGCGGTTGATCGCCCGAAGGCCTCGGCAATCTGCTGTTTCAGATTGTGCAAATTCCTAACTTAGATTAATTCTAATCAAGGGGCGAGAGAAGATTGCGTTAAGACGCCGGGCGGAAGGGATCGAATGCGCGGACTCCGAGGCGGCGAAAGTCGCTGGTATTGCGGGTGGCCACCGTCAGGTCGTGGATCTGGGCTGTGGCAGCGATCATGCCGTCTTCCAACAAATCGTCCGCCTGCCCGTGCATGAGGCGCGCCCATTCCCGAAAACACACGCCGTCCATCGGCAGGACCTGGAAAGATCCAGCCAGCCGGTCGACCCACGCCTCGATCTCCCCGGCTTTGACTGGGTTCTGCTTGCGCGTCAGTTCAACACCAGCCTGCAGCTCACCCAACGTGACGGCTGAGAGGAAGATCTGCCGCCCATCGAGTCCCTCGATCCAGGCCACCACGGCGCCATGAGGTTTCGGTTTCCGCAATTCGGAGATCACATTCGTATCGAGAAGATACTTGTTCACCGAAACTCCACCGGAGCGCGCCGGCGAAGCTTCCGACGGTGCGGGATCAGGCGCTCGAATCGAGGTTGGGGCGCGAGCAGCAGGGTCTTGAGACTGGGCGGCGCGGCGCTATGCAACCGCCGCCACTCTTCGATGGGAACCAGCACAGCCATTTCGACGCCCCGCCGCGTAACGATTTGAGCGCCCTTCTCTACCGAAGCATCCAATAGTTCGCTAAAACGGGCCTTGGCGTCTTGCACGGGCCATGAAGACATACGCGCCTCTTCCACGTTTTTTATAGTATCGACTAGTCACCTGACTAGTCAAGTCAGATCGCAATGGTAACCGCCGTGCCGCTGGTGCGCGCCCCGGCGCGCTGCGGCCGGCCGATCCCGGTATAGTCGAAGCCCGCCCGCCGCGCCACTTCCGGGTCGAACAGGTTGCGGCCATCCACCAGAATTGCGTGGGCCATGCGCTTTGCCAGGTCCGCCAGATCCAAACCGGCAAACTGTTTCCATTCCGTCACCAGCACCAGCGCGTCGGCCTCTTCGGCCGCTTCTTGCGGCGATTCGCAATACTGGATCTTGAGATTCGGATGGTTGGCCCGGCAGGCCTCCATGGCAATTGGATCGTAGGCTTTCACCCGTACGCCCATCTGCAACAGCCGCTCCGCAATCTGCAGTGCCGGCGCGTCGCGCAAGTCGTCAGTCTCCGGCTTGAACGCCAGTCCCAGCAGACCGATGGTCCGGCCCTTCAGAATAAACAGCTTCTCCTGCAGCTTCTGAATCACCAGTTGGCGCTGCGCGCGATTCACCTCCAGCGCCGCTTCCAGCATCCGGCTCTGATAGCCGTATTCGGCGGCAGTGTGCAGCAGCGATAGAATATCCTTGCCGAAGCAACTGCCGCCCCAACCCAGCCCGGGGTTTAGAAAGCGGCCGCCGATGCGCGCGTCCAGGCCGATCCCAGTCATCACTTCCAGGACGTCGGCGCCCACCCGCTCGCAAATATTCGCGATTTCATTGGCGAAGCCTATCTTCACCGCCAGAAAAGCATTGGCGGCGTACTTGATCATCTCCGCACTGGTGAGCGTGGTGGTCACCACCGGTGCCTGACCCATGCCGGCCGGGCGCGGCAAAAATGCGGGCGCTTCGAAGAGTTGCTCCACCAGCGGCCGGTACAGTTCCCGCAGCACCTGCATGCATTCTTCGTCGGCGCCGAGCACGATACGGTCCGGATACAGCGAATCCGCGATGGCACAGCCCTCCCGCAGGAACTCCGGATTGCTGGCCACGCCGAAGCGGATGCGCTTCTGGTTGTCCGGATGCGACTCCCGGATGCCCTCGCGCACGAGCGTTTCCACCAGGTTCCCGCTGCCCACCGGAACGGTGGATTTATTGACCACTACGCGAAACCTGGAATCGTCCATGGCCGCCCCGATGCTGTGCGCCGCCGCCTCCAGGTAGCAAAGGTTCGCCTCGCCCGTGGGCAGGGACGGCGTGCCCACGGCGATGAAGATTGCATCGCTTTCCGCGGCCGACGGCGACAGATCCGTGGTGAAATCGATACCGCCCCGCTGTGCTGAAAGTTGCAGCAACCGATCCAGATGGGGCTCGTAAATGGGCATCTCGCCGCGGCTCAACTTTTCGATTTTCTGCAAATCGGTGTCGACGCACGTTACTCTATGTCCCAGGTATGCCAGGCAAGCGCCCGTTACCGTTCCTACATATCCAGTTCCAATTACGGTGACTCGCATGAAGTGAATCCAAGCTTACGACCGGTAGATGTTTACTCTATTCTAGTTTGTTTCGTACAATTTATGCAGCCCGCATGCAGACTATTCTGGTGATCGACGATGACGAGAGCCTGCGCGACACCATCGGCGTGATGCTGGAGCAGGAAGGCTTTCGCGCGGTACTGATCGCGGACGGCCGCAACGGCTTCGAGAAATCCATGCTGCTCAAGCCGGACCTGATCCTGGTGGATCTGCGCCTGCCCGGCATGAGCGGCGTGGAGATCTGCAAGCAGCTGCGCGCCGCGCACGTGGTCACCCCGATTATCGTGCTGAGCGCGCTGGGAGACGAGATCGACAAGGTTCTGCTGCTGGAGATCGGCGCCGACGACTACCTGGTGAAGCCTTTCGGCACGCGCGAGCTGCTGGCGCGTATTCGTGCGGTGTTGCGGCGCGTCTCTCCGGAAGCGCGCAAGATCGTGCACTTCAGCGACGTCGAGGTGGACCTGGAGCGCCGCATCGTCGCGCGGCGGGGCGAAGAAATGAAGCTCACTCCCGCTGAATACAATCTACTCACCTATTTCATTCAGAACCCCGATCGCGCCCTGACTCGCGACATGATCCTGAATTCCGTGTGGGGCTACGAATTCTTCCCCAACACCCGCACGGTGGACGCGCATGTCGTGAAACTAAGGCAGAAGCTCGAACCCGAACCCAACGTCCCGCGCCATTTTCTGACCGTGCATGGCGTGGGTTACCGGTTTCTGCCCTAACGCGCGCGGCTGCAAGCGGTTTGCGCGCCGCCAGGGTTTTACAGCATTTTTACAGCGTGTCCATCCACTCCGGCCGCGGGATAGGCGAGAATAGCCGAAGGGGTGGAACGGAGCCTGGAAATGTCGGGGAGAACGGTCGTGATCGTCGAGGATGTTGCCACCAGCGCAGCCACGCTGGAAATGGTTTTCTTCGCGATTCCGGACATCGCCGTGGTCGTCCTGCCCTCGGCGCAGGCCGCCCTGCGCCTGCTGGAACGCGCGGATTGCCCCGTGCGCGCCGTGATCACGGACCTGAACATGCCGCGCATGGACGGATTCGAATTCATCGAGCGGATCCGCGCCGAGCCCCGCCATCGACGGTTGCCCATCATCGTAATCAGCGGCGACACCGATCCGCAAACGCCCGAACGCCTCTCCGCGCTGGGCGCAAACGCTTTTTTCTCCAAACCTTATTCGCCCGCCCAGGTGCGGCTGAAACTGGAGCAACTTCTCGATGCAAATTCCGGCCAATGCCCGCCATAGCCCGACCGCGATCGTCAGAAATTGGTTCCCTGCACTCTTCGCGCTACTTGTGCCTGGCATTCTCGCGGCGCAGACTTCTCCGGAAATCCATGAAATCCTGGACCGTCTGGAACGTCTCGAGCAGCAGAACCGCGCTTTGTCCGAAGAGGTCCGGCAACTACGTCAGGATCTGACAGCCGCGCGCGGCCAGACGCCGCCGGCAGCCCCCTCTCTCGAAGACAATCTCAAAGAGAAGGTAGCCATCGACGAGACTCGCACGGCGGAACTGGACCAGACCAAAGTAGGCGCATCGCAGCGCTTTCCCATCCGCATCACCGGCATGGTACTGTTCAACAGCTTCCTGAATTCCCAGGGGAGCGGCGGCCAGCAGTACCCTACCTTTGCGTGGTCCGGCAATGAGGCGAATGGCGGCGCAACCCTCCGGCAGACCACCATCGGACTGCAATATTCAGGGCCGCAGACTTTCCTGGGCGGCAGCGTGAGCGGCTCGGTCTACATGGATTTCTGGGGCGGCACCGGCGCCTCACTGGATCAGGATTTCCGAATTCGTACAGGCAGCATCGAAATCGACTGGGCCAACCGCAGCATCATGGCAGGTCTGGAGAGCCCCATTTTCGCGCCCCGCGAGCCGTCCTCGCTCGCTCAGGTGGCGTACGCGCCCCTTAGCGGCGCGGGCAACCTCTGGCTCTGGATTCCTCAAGTGCGCTTCGAGCAGAAGGTCCACTTCGGGGACCTGTCGGGCCTGCGCGCACAAATCGGAGTCGTGCAAACCTCCGAAACCCAACCGTACCAGGCCAACTCGGCCTACGTTGAGCCAGTCAGGCCGGGGATCGAAGGGCGCTTCGAGTTCTATCACGGCACGGAAGGCGGCCGCCGGATCGAAATTGCGCCCGGCTTCCATACCAGCGTTTCGCATGTCGAGGGCATCTCCTTGCCTTCTCGGGTAATCTCGCTGGATTGGTTCGCCAGGCCGTGGCAGAAGCTGGAGTTCAGCGGCGCATTTTTCACCGGACAAAATGTCGGGCCCCTGGGCGGCGTGCAGCCGGGATTCACCATTTTCAGTCCGCTCTATGCCGTTGCCATCCATAGCAATGGCGGATGGGCGCAACTGGCTTTTCCGATCACCAACCGGCTTACATTCCACCTCTTTTCCGGTCTGCAGGACGATCGCGCCTCGGACCTGCTCTCCGGCGAGATTGCGCGCAACTGGATGACCGGCGCGAATCTGTTCTACCGACTGGCGCCCAATGTACTGCTTGGCCTGGAAGGCTCTCAGGCGCGTACCACATATATCAATTCGGGCTATCGCTTGAACGATCACTATGACCTGGCTTTGGCGTATCTGTTTTAGCGGTCTCTGGCTGCTTCCGCTGTGGTGCGCCGGCGTGCGGGGTACCGTGGTGCTCGCCGATTCGCGGGATTCCGCCGTGCGCCGGCATAAGGATTTTTCGGGAGTGGTGATATGGCTCGAGCCGGCCAATGGCGAGGCCCCGTTAGAGAGTAGTCCCCACCATGTCGCCATGCGGCAACAGAATAAGCGCTTCCTCCCCCACGTGCTCGCGGTTCCCGTGGGCGCCTCGGTGGACTTCCCGAATTTCGATCCTATCTTCCACAGTGCCTTCTCTAACTACAGTGGACAGACCTTCGATGTGGGCTTGTATAAGCCGGGCACCAGCAAAACGGTGCAGTTCACACGACCCGGCATTGTGCGCGTATTTTGCAATATCCACCCCACCATGAGCGCGGTAATCGCCGTGCTCAACACGCCCTGGTTTGCCGTTTCGGGCGCTTCGGGCGATTACGAAATCCGAGGCGTGCCGCCGGGCGATTACCAGTTGCATGTCTTCCATGAGAGGGCCGCCGAAGACACTCTCAACCACTTGGTCCGCCGCATCACGGTGGCCCAGGCTTCGCCGCAGATCCTGTTTCCCATCACCATTTCCGAAACCGGCTATATTCCGGCTCCGCACAAGGACAAGTATGGTAAAGATTATCCGCCGGTGATCGATGCCGACCCGGCCTACGGTGCCAAACCATGATTTCGTCGTTTTCGCGCTTATCGCTGCTTTGGAAGATTCTGCTCTCCACCTCGGTGGCCATCACGCTGCTTTTTGCGCTGACCGGCTGGATCGTGCTCCGTAATGCCATCCAGACTACTTCGCTGAGCCTCGAGCATGAGGTCGGCGCCAGTTTTCAGGCGTACGAATCTTTGTGGAAAGCCCATGAAGATTTACTCCGCAAAGTGAGCCTGATCCTCAGCACCATGTCCGACGTACGCGCCGCCTTCGGCACACGCGATCCCGCCACCATCCGCGATACCGCCGGCGAGCTGTGGGCCCGCATCTCGGATGAGAACGCGATGTTTCTGGTAACGGACGCCGGCGGCAGGGTGATTGCTCCTCTGGGCGGAATGCCCGCCGCCTCTCTCGGTCAGGATCTCGACGTGGTGCGCGCGGCCGCCCGCCACTTCCCCGGACAGGCTTCCGGTTTTCTCATGCGCGAGGGCCGCTTGTACCAGGCCGTTTTTACGCCTGTCTACGTGCAATCGGCGCAGGGAAGCGTGCTGCTCAACGTGCTGGTGGCCGGGTATTCCGTCGACTATCCGATGGCTCTGACACTCAAGGAGGCCACCGGCGGAAGCGAATTCCTCTTCCTCTCCGGCGGCCGCGTGATCGCCTCTACGCTGAATCGCCGCGCCACCGCACAGTTGGCTTCCCGCCTGTCGGAGCACCCCACTCCCAAACGGGTGAGCGACGGCGTCATCGAGTACGCGGCGAGCCCCAAACCGCTGCTCGACATCGACGGCCAGCCGCTCGGCGAGCTGTGGATTTTGCGCTCGTTCGAAACCGCCAGGGAGCGGATCGCCGCGCTGCGCCGCAATATTATTTTGCTTTGGCTGCTGGCCGTCGGCGCCGGACTCGGTCTCACGTATGTGCTGGCGCGCCGCATCGTGGAGCCGGTGAAAGAGTTGGATCGCGCCGCCGCGGAAGTCGCGCGGCAAAATTACACTCACCGTGTAAGAGTGGACAGCCAGGATGAGCTGGGGCGCCTCGCTCGAACGTTCAATGCCATGTGCGCCTCTATCCAGCAAGCCCGCCAGGAGCTGATCCGCCAGGAGCGCATCTCCACTATCGGCCGGCTCTCCAGCTCTATCGTGCACGACCTGCGCAACCCCCTCGCCGCGGTTTATGGCGGAGCCGAAATGCTGGTGGATTCCGAGCTGACTCCGCTACAGGTGAAACGCCTGGCCGCTAATATTTACCGCGCTTCCCGGCGCATTCAGGAGTTGCTGCAGGATCTGTTGAACGTCTCGCGCGGCAGCGCTCGCGGCGCCGAAATCTGCAAGCTGCGGGAAGTGGCCGAGGCCGGATGCGAGTCCCTGCTCGCCGCCGCCGACACGCAGCGTGTACATTTGCAGGTCGAGATTCCGGAGTCTATTGAGCTGCCCCTGGAGCGCAATCGCATGGAGCGCGTCTTCGCCAACCTGGCGGGCAACGCTCTGGAGATGATGCCGGACGGCGGCCGTATACTGATTTCGGCCAGCGCCGGCAACGGCTTCGTGATCGTGGAAGTGCGGGATACCGGCCCGGGCATCGCGCCGGAAATCCGCGACAACCTGTTCGAGCCGTTCGTCAGCGCCGGCAAGAAAAGCGGGCTGGGCCTGGGCTTGGCGCTGGCGCGCCAAACGGTGCTCGACCACGGCGGAGATATGTGGGCGGAGTCCGAGCCCGGCGGCGGGGCCTGCTTCCGTTTGCGCCTGCCGGTGACCCAGGCTGGGCGCGCGGCGCCCGAGCATCAAATGCCGGCCAGCGTGTAAGCCCGGACGTTAAATTAGGGGCTTACAGCTTGCGAGCGCTACCCCCAAGCCATGCGTTCCCGCAGCCCCGTGATATGCCCGGTATGATGTTCGCCATGCCAAGCATACAGCGCCAGGTTGCGATCCAAAGACACTTTGCCCAACTCCGAATGCACAAACGTGCGCGCGAAATCCGCCGGCGTCATGGACCGCAGCAATTGCACCCAGCGCCGGTGTAACGCTTCCAACAGAACCAGCGAAACCAGCACCGGCGCCGTCCGCGCATCGGGCAGTTCCGCCCAACGTTCCTGCTCGTAACCCTTAATGACGGGCACGTCCTCGGTCAGCGCCAGGCGGAAGCGTGTATAGCTGTTCAGATGGCTGTCGGCGACATGGTGGACCACCTGGCGCAGGGTCCAGCCGCCCGGGCGATACGCGGTGTCCAGCTGCTCTTCGGACAAACCCTGCACCGCCGCCATCAGCCGCACCGGCGCCGCTTCGATCCGGTCGATCCGCTCGCGGCGCTGCTCTTCGCTGCTTTCACCCGTCCACACGAACGGTCCGATCGGGTAGCGCAGATCCATTTGCCCTTCAGATTATCAGACTTATTGACCGCGGTTGTGGCGCGCGCTTCAGCGTGCCGCCGTGGGCTTCAGCCCACGGCCAGAGCGAAACTCAATAGGCGCGTTGTAAAATATATTGAAATGAGCGATATCGATACCAAAGAACAGAAAGAAGCACGGACGTTCGCGCTTCCCCCGGTTTCCTTTGCATTCCTGACCGAATCGCTGCGGGTGCAGGCCGAGATGCAGCTGGGATTGATGCGTACCGGCTCCGAAGAGGAACCCGCGGCCGATCTTGAACTAGCGCGGCACACCATCGACCTTTTGGCGTTGCTCCAGGAAAAAACGAAGGGCAACCTGACGCTGGAGGAGCAGCGGCTATTGGAGAACTCGCTCACGTTGCTGCGCTTCCGCTATGTGCAGGTGGCTGATGAAGCCAGAAAAGTGGCTGATGAAGCCGGGAAAACGGAGAGCGGGCAGGCCGCCAGCCAGCCGGCCTAGATGCCAGAGGGCGGCCTCCAGATCACCGTGCTTGGCTCCGGCACCAGCACGGGCGTGCCTGCAATCGGGTGCCACTGCGACGTGTGTACCTCTTCCGATCCGCGCGACAAACGCCTGCGCCCGTCTATCCTGCTCACTTACGGCGGCCATAACGTCCTGATCGACACCACACCGGACTTCCGCACCCAGGCATTGCGCACGGGCATGGAGCGGCTGGACGCGATCCTGATCACCCACGAGCACGCCGACCACATCATGGGCCTCGACGACGTGCGGCCCTTCAGTTTCCACCAGAAAAACCGCATCCCGATTTATGCCTCGGAGCCCACTATGGCCGCCATCCGTCGATGCTTCCTCTACATTTTCGACGGCTCGGAAAAGGCGTCCAGCGTTCCGCAGCTGGAATCGTGTACGTTCAACGGCGGCTCGTTCGACCTGTTTGGCGTCGAGTTCACGCCTATTCCTCTGCTGCACGGCAAGGCCACCGTTCACGGTTACCGGTTCGGTAACGCCGCCTATCTGACCGATCACAGCGAGATCCCCGAAACATCTCTGGCGCAGTTGCGCGGGCTGGACGTGCTCTTCCTCGATGCGCTCCGCTATAAGCCGCACCCCACGCACTCCACCGTGGAGCGCTCCATAGCCACCGCCGGGCGTCTGGCCGCGAAGCGGGTTTTCTTCACGCATATCTGCCACGATCTGGCCCACGCGCGCACGGAGGAGCAATTGCCGCCGCACATACGGCTGGCTTACGACGGTCTTCAAATCGACGTGGAGGCCGCGCGCTGAGATGGACACGCCGTTCCGCGTCTTTCGCAGCCTGGATGAAATACCGCCTGATTTCGGGCCGTCGGCGCTGACCATCGGCAATTTCGATGGCGTGCACGCGGCCCATCGCCGTATCCTGCGCCGCGTGCGGGAGGTCGCCACGGAGCGGAATCTTAAGCCCTCCGTGCTCACCTTTCACCCCCATCCGTCTAAAGTGGTGGCGCCGGCGCGCGCGCCCCGCCTGATGACCTCGCCCGAGCAGCGTTGCGCGCTCATGCGCGCGGAGGGCATCCAGCAAGTGCTCATTCTGCCGTTCGATCGTGACGTGGCGCAGCTTTCACCGCAACAGTTCGTGGAGCGCGTGCTGGTCGATAAGTTGGGTGTCCGCGCGGTGCTCGTGGGACATGATTTCCGCTTCGGTCACAAGCAGGCGGGCAATGTGCAGGTGCTCGAAGAACTGGGCCGCCATTACGGCTTCACCACGGAAGTGCTTGGCGCGATCTCCTTGCGCGGACGCCTGGTAAGCAGCACCACGCTGCGGGATCTCATCGACAAAGGCCGCGTATCCGAAGCCGCGCGCCTGCTTGAACGGCCTTACGCCCTGGAAGGTGAGGTCGTCGCGGGCCGCGGCGTAGGCTCCCGGCAGACTGTGCCCACGCTCAATCTGGCCCCGAATACCGAGGTGCTGCCGGCCACCGGTGTCTACATCACCCGCACGCAGGACCTGGAAGACAGGCGCGCGTGGCCGTCCATCACCAACGTGGGCTACCGGCCGACCTTTCATACTGACCGTCCTGATCGTGCCGGCGACCTCTCCATTGAAACCTTTCTGCTCGAACCGCTCGATAGCTCGACGCCGCTCCGCATCCGCGTCGAGTTCCTGCGGCGCTTGCGGGAGGAGCGCAAGTTCCCCGACGCGCAAAGTTTGAAGTCGCAGATCCTGCGTGATGTGGCCCGCGCCCAAGCCTATTTCCGGCGGCTGCAGAAGTGGACCAACCGGTCGATTTTGCCGGTCGATTCCATGGCATAATGAAGTCGTTCCACCGGTGTCCGGCAATTATCGCGTTACCGCGTTCATCCCCCTAAATTTGAAGGAGAATTTGTATGAAAATGTCCGAGGGTAAATTGAAGCACATGAAGGCCCTTTCGAACCAGGCCGGCATCATTGCGGCGGCGGCCATGGACCAGCGCGGCAGTTTGCAGAAATCCCTGGCGTCTGCGCGGGGCGTGGACAAGAAAGAGATCACGCCCGAAATGATGAGCGAATTCAAGACGGCCGTCACCAGGGTGCTGACGCCGCATGCCAGCGCCATCCTGCTCGACCCTGAGTTCGGTCTGGATGCGAGCAAGGCCCGGAGCCGCAATGCCGGCCTTCTGCTGGCGTATGAGCTGAGCGGGTACGACAACACCCAACCGGGGCGTTTGCCGGACCTGCTGCCGCACGTTTCGGTGAAGCGCATTGTGGATTGGGGCGCTGACGCCGTCAAGATCCTGATTTATTACACGCCCTTCGAGGAGGCCAGGATCAACGACATCAAGCACGCTTTCATCGAGCGAATCGGGGCGGAGTGCGGGACCTATGAGATCCCCTTCTTCCTGGAGTTCGTGGGCTACGATCCGAAAGGCGGCGACGAGAAGGGCTTCGAGTATGCCAAGGCCAAGCCGGAAATCGTCAGGAAGAGTATGGAGGAGTTTTCCAAGGCGCAGTATTTCGTGGATGTGTTGAAAGTGGAAGTGCCCATCAACGCCGAGTTCGTCGAGGGTAGCGCCGTGTACAAGGGCCAGAAGGCCTATACGCGCAGCGAAGCTCTTACCCACTTCCGCGAAGGCGCGGCCGTGGCGGCCAAGCCGTTCATCTATCTGAGCGCGGGCGTCAGCAATGCGCAATTCGTGGAATCGCTGCACATGGCCGCGGAAGCCGGCATCGACTTCTCCGGCGTGCTTTGCGGACGCGCGACCTGGAAGGACGGCATCCCGGTATACGCCAAGAGTGGCGCCAAAGCGCTGGAAGACTGGCTGTCCAAAGAAGGCGTGAAGAACATCAACACCGTCAACGATGCCATCAAAACGGCCACGCCATGGTACGCCAAGATGGGCGAACCGGTTCCGGCAGAGGCAAGATAAGCCTCCAGGCCTGTCCTTCTTGGGGACAGCCTAATCCTCGTGCTCGTCGTGCGCGGCCGGCCCGCCCGTTCCGGCGGTCGTGAGCGCGGCCATCTCGTCCCGGGTATAACGGCGAGCCTTCTGCTTAACCTTGTCCTTTTCCGTGGCGCTGGCCGATTCCACCACGAACTCGCCCACCGCGGCCAGTTCGTCTTCCAGATTGAAGGCCGGCACGGCGCGCAGCTCGGGCACCTGCGCGATCCCGTGCTCGTTGAGCACGCACTCCATACCGTTCGAAAGAGGAAAACGGATACGAAGATTCTTCTTGACCGTCACCCGCCGCAGATCCGACAGCTTCATCGGTCCGCTTCCTGGTACTCCTCCTCGGCGTGTGGCAGAACTTGGCCGCTGGCGATGCGCTCCTGGCAGGAGACGCAGAACTTGGCCCAAGGCACGGCATCCAGCCGCTTGACTGAAATAGGCTCTTCGCACTCGAAACAGACGCCGTAAGCGCCGTGCGCGATGCGCTGCAAAGCGTCCTGCACCTCGCGCAGCAGCTTCACATCCAGAGTGTTCCGATTCAGGAAAATCCACTCTTCGTGACTCTGCTGACTCAGGTCGCCCTCGTCGTGCGCATGCTCCTGGCGGGAGAGTACCTGCGCCGCCTTCTGGGCGGACATGCTATGCCTTACTTCATCGGCCTTCTTTTCTAGTATTTTTCTGTAATTCTCGTATTTGGTTTTCACGCTGCTTCTCGATCCACGGCAATTGCCGAAGAGGATATGACGCTACCCAACCTCGAAAAGTTGCAGGATCGGCGAAAAACAGGTGTTGGAACCTATATACGACCAAGCAGCAACAGCAGAAGCACCACTAGCAGAATCAGCCCCAGTCCTCCGCTCGGATAATACCCCCAAGCACTGCTGTAAGGCCATGTAGGCAGCGCTCCGATCAGGAGCAAAACCACGATGATGATCAAAACCGTGCCAAGCATACGAGTCGTCTATCCTCCAGGATCGCCAGGCCCGGCTCTCTGCCGGTTGGCGGACTAGAAGATTGCAATCGGTCCACCGTTGTACGCGGAAACCCAAATCGAAAATAGCGGCAGGCACTTCACGGTTCTCCTACACTGAAAGCAGCAT
>Ga0302325_10008986_pt1 | contig 21895 bp, 22 predicted proteins | sample Palsa_T0_2_FD_201948 | JGI IMG/M metagenome (GOLD analysis project Ga0302325, IMG submission 201948) | Peat permafrost microbial communities from Stordalen Mire near Abisko, Sweden - Palsa_T0_2 | ecosystem: Environmental > Terrestrial > Soil > Palsa > Peat permafrost | place: Sweden: Abisko...
TCAAGCGGAAGTACTCTCGTAGCCGCGCCGGGAACCAACTTGGTTACACAACATCTTTCCAGTTGCCTTGAGGAGCCGAGCCACCCGGCTAAAATATCAACTTACAGCTCTCCTCGCCGGCGCGAAGCCGCTAGCCGAACGCCGATCTCTCATGACCGACAAACGAATCGTGCTCACCACCGTTAGCTCGAAAGAAGAGGCGCTTAAAGTCGCACGCCATCTGGTGGAGAGCCGCATCGCCGCTTGCGTCAACATCGTTCCGGGCCTTACATCGATCTACCGCTGGCAGGGAAACGTCGAAGAAGCCGGCGAATGGCTGCTGGTCGTCAAGACGACGGACTCTGCCGTCGCCCGGGTGAGCCAGACCATTGCACGACTACACTCCTACGAATTGCCGGAATGCATTTGTCTGGCGGTGGAAGATGGATCTCCCGCTTATCTGAAATGGATTGCCGAGTCTGTCTCCGAAGACAAATCGTCCTGAAGGCAAAAGAAGTTCCTAGATCGCTGCCAGCCCGTTTTCCAGATCATCAAGAATGTCCTCGATGTTCTCGATACCCACCGAGATTCGTACCATGCCATCGGTGATGCCGATCGCCTTGCGCCCCTTCTCGCCCAGTCCCGCGTGCGTCATCGTCGCCGGATGCGAGATCAGCGTCTCCACTCCTCCGAGCGACTCTGCCAGCGAACACACTCTGAGCTTCTTCAGCATCCGGTTGGCACTCTTCAGCGATCCCGTCTCGAAGGTGATCATCGAACCGAAGCCGCTCATCTGACGTTTCGCTAACTCGTGCTGAGGATGATCGGCCAGCCCCGGGTAAAACACCTTGCTTATTTTCCTGTGCTTCTTCAGAAAATCCGCGACCACGCGCCCGTTACGGTCGTGAATCTCCATGCGCGCCGCCAGCGTCTTCACCCCGCGCAGCACCAGCCAGCATTCGAACGGAGAAAGTATCGCCCCGGCCGCCTTCTGCAGAAAGGCGAGTTTCTCCGCCTGGTCGGGGCGGCTGCACACCGCAACTCCACCCAGCCCATCGCTGTGCCCGTTGAGAAACTTTGTGGTCGAATGCACCACCATATCCGCGCCCAGCGCCAGCGGCCGCTGAAAATAGGGAGACATAAACGTATTGTCCACCACCAACTCAGCCTTCTTGCGCCGGCAAATCCGGCTGATCGCCTCAAGGTCGCTCAACCGCATCAAAGGATTCGTCGGTGTCTCCACATAAACCATGCGCGTGTTCCTGCGAATCGCGCGCTCAACATTTTCCGCCTCGGAGGTATCCACATAAGAAAACTGTAACCCGAAATTGCGGAGCACCTCGTTGAACAACCGCGGCGTCCCGCCATACAGGTCGTTGCCGCAGACCACGTGATCGCCCGACTTCAACGTGCTGGCAATCGCGTGGATCGCCGCCATGCCGCTGCCAAACACCGGGGCCGCGACGCCGCCCTCGAGCGAGGCCAGGTTTTCCTCCAGCCGATCTCGCGTAGGATTCGATACCCGCGCATACTCATAACCCTTGTTCTCCCCGATTCCCTGCTGCACGTAAGTGGATGTGGGATAAATGGGCACGGTTACCGCGCCGGTCAGAGGATCCGGCTCCTGCCCGTCGTGAATGGCGCGAGTAGCAAACCCAGCCTGGCGATTCTTTTTCATAACAATTGCGTTCCAACTGCTGGAAGGAGATGAAAGCCTCGTCAGATCCCGCCGTCAAAAATCTTCTTCGATAAATACCGCTCCGCCGAATCTGGAATGATCGTCCCCACTCGCTTGCCTGCTCCCAGACGCCCCGCAACTTTCAGAGCCGCGAAAACAGCGGCACCGCCGCTGGAACCCGCCAGCACCCCTTCTTGCGCCGCCAGTCGCTTTACCATCTCAAACGCTTCCTCGTCCGTCACTGCGATCACCTCATCGCAAACCGACGCATCAAACGTCTCCGGGATGAAGTTGTTTCCGATCCCTTCCACCTTGTGTGGACCGGGCGCTCCGCCGCCCAGGACCGACCCTTGCGTTGTCACTGCAAACGCCAGCGCGCCCGGGGCATGCTCCTTCATATAGCGTGCTACGCCGGTAAAGGTGCCGCAGGTACCGCAACCCAGAACCACCGCGTCCACGTTCCCTGCCATCTGCTCGTACATTTCCACCGCCGTCGTTTCGTAGTGGTAATCGGGATTCGCCATGTTTTCAAACTGCCCCGCCATGAACGCGTTCCGGTCGCCCGCCACCAATTCTTTCGCCCGCCGGATCGCTCCTTGCATGCCCTCCTCGTCCGGCGTGCGCTCAACCTCCGCGCCCAGGGCGCGCATGATGATCACTTTCTCCTGCGAGAAGTTCTCCGGCACAAACAGCTTCACTTTGTAGCCGCGATTCACTCCAATCAGCGCCAGCCCGATTCCGGTGTTCCCTGCCGTCGCTTCAACAATCGTCCCACCGCGCTGAAGCTTTCCGTCGCGTTCTGCCCTGCGGATAATCCCGATCGCGGCGCGGTCCTTCACGCTTCCTCCCGGATTCAGATACTCCAGCTTGGCGAAAACGCACGCCGACGACGCCGGAACCAGCCGCGTGAATTGCAACATGGGAGTTCCGCCAACCAGCGCAGTAATGTCGTCGGCGACGCGCAGTTGAGATGTTTCGGAATTTTTCAGGCGCACGCTTCAGAGTAAGGGGAGAGTCTGAAATCGTCAATCGCATCAAGCTCTCGCTCGACACTCAAACTATTACCTTCGTCATCTCACTTCGGCCTTTCCCAGCGAGTGTCTGCTGGGGCTCAAGTCTCGCTCCATTTCACCGATCGAACAGCGATCGAGACTGACTCAAGCGACACTCTGCTTGGACGAATGGTCCGACTGGCAATTTTTCTGCATGCCTCGGCGCCAGCCGCATCGCCCCGCGGGCGCAGGAATTCAAGGTCTTTGACCGCACCCTGGTGAGTAATTTCTTGGACACGAACTGTTTCGCAGGCCACTCACTTCGTCCCCGCCGACGCAGGCAGCTGTGGTCCCGCGTAGTAACCGCTCTTCGTCCTGACCTCCAGCTTGCCGCGCCCTTTGACCTTGGCCTCCACGCGGATCGCCCGGAAGCCGCCGCTCGACCTGGGATTGGTCGGCGTGTACCCAATGGTGTACTGATTGCGGATGTCGTGCGCCACTTGCCGGCTGATCTCGTCGACTTCGTCCAAGGTCTTCGGAAAAAACGCCAGACCGCCTGTGCGTTGCGCAATGATCTCCAGCGAACGCCGGGCCCGCTTGGGATGCTCTTCGTTCCCCAGTATTCCGATGGCATACACCGAAGGGCCGTTTTCCTCCTGCAGTTGCTTCACGGCTTGTTCAAGACTTTCCCGGCTTGCGTTGTCCTCACCATCCGTTACCACGAACAACACTTTTCTCTCCAGCCTGGCATTTTTCTTCAAGTGCTCGGCCGAGGCTACGACTGCCTCATAGAGCGCCGTCCCACCCTTGGCGTCAATCTTCTCCAACGCCTCTTTCAACTTCAGTAGATCGTTGGTGAAATCCTGATCGAGGTAATATTCGTCGTTAAAATTCACCACGAAGACCTCGTCTTGCGGGTTGCTCGAGCGCACCAGATTCAGGGCCGCCTGGTTCACTTTGGTCCGCTTCTCGCGCATCGAGCCGGAATTGTCGATCACAATCCCCATGGCCACCGGAATATCTTCATGCCGGAAGGAAACAATCGTCTGTTGTTTGCCATCCTCGAATACGGTAAATGCATTTCGGTTCAGGTCCATTACCATGCGCTGTTTGTGGTCGACCACACTGGCATGCAACAAAACCTCATCTACGTGTTTGCGGATGACGAAGGTTCCGTTGTCGTCGGGAGTTTGCTGCTGCTCTGAGCCGGCGGGAGGGGCTGGAGGCGCGTCCGACTGCGACTGGGGGTCTGTCGCAGGGGATTGCTGGAACCTTGCCCCCTGGCCGAGGCAAACTAACGCCAGCAATGCGATCAAGGTGCCGGCGCCAAAAACCTTTCTAAAAAACGAAGTTCTCGCAGCCCTCTTATTCCTCGGGCGCGTAGTATCCGGTCCTGGCATACACTCGCAGTGGCGGCAATCCTTTCGGCGGCAGTAACTTCACCTTGATCTTACGCCATTTGCCGTCCCGCACTATTTTGTTGGGGCGATACCCCAGCACGTACTGGTTGCGCAACTCGACCCCAATCTTGGTCGCCACATCGGCCAGATCGTTCGGATTCTGCACGGTGAACGCCCTTCCACCCGTCAATTCCGCGATCTCGCCTAGCAACTCCGGCCCGAGCCGCTCTTCCTCGGTGGGGAAATACCTGTCGTAAATGCCGATGGCATAAACCATTACGTCAGCTTCTTTCACCAGAGCCTTGATCTCATTCTCGGTGTAGCGGCTGTGATTGTCGCCCCCGTCGGAGATAATGAGCAGCGCTTTCTTGGGATACTTCGCCTGCCTCATTTTGCTCACGCCCATGTAGATCGCATCCAGCAAAGCCGTTCGCCGGCGCGGCACGGCGTAGAGCAGCTTGCCCTGGATTTCTTCCACCGAACTGGTAAAGTCGCTCACCTCTTCCGGTTCATCGGAAAACGTGATCATGAAGAATTCGTCCTGCGGATTCGCTGTCTTGAAAAACTCGCTCACCGCGTCCTTCGCCCGGTCCATCTTGCTGCTCATGCTGCCGCTCGAGTCAAAAATTACGCCCAGTGAAACCGGCGCATCTTCGCTCGAAAAGGACTTGATTTCCTGCGCCGCGCTGCCTTCGAAAAGCTTGAAGTTTTCTTTTTCCAGCCCGGTCACCAGCCGGTTCATCGGGTCCGTAATCGTCACCGGCACCAGCACCAGGTCAGCCTCAATCTTCAGCGGACGCACGTGGGTGGTCAGTGAAGAGGACGTGACCAGACTTTGCTTCGCAACTGCTTCCGTTTTTTCCGTGGGCACTTCGCGCGGCGCCACGTGAACGTCATTCACGCTGGTCTGTCCCCAAGCAGACATCGACCCGTCTGCCCCAACCAGAAGAAGCATTACCCATAGCCCACAGTGGGAGGCGATCCTAGGCAAATCGAAGACAGAAATCAACCCACAAAACCTCGGGGAGTGAACGCGGAAGAACTGCCGTACTCGGGCCTTGGGGCGATTGACCAGCCGCCCATCCAGGAGGGCCATAAGCACCTCGATTGGTCGCGATAGTATCACGCTTTCCGGAGGACATCGCGATTTTTTTGTCAAATGTTGGTGACAATCGGGACGGGGGGGAGCCATTTCGGATCGTCGCTCTCCGTCGGCTATGACACCCCAGTCAACCCAGTCACCGCCAAGCGCTAACACCCCACCGGCAACTTGCTACAATCAGAACTTTCTATGGCTGACGTTCATCCTTTTCGCGCCTATCGCTATGACCCCCAGCAAGTCTCCCTTGCCCAGGTCGTGACCCAACCCTACGACAAGATCACTCCCAGCCTGCAGGATCGCTACTATGGAGCCAGCCCGCATAACCTGGTCCGCATCATCCTCGGTCGGCACGAACCGGCGGACAATCCGGAAAATAACGTATATTCCCGCGCCGCCGCTTACTTTCGCGATTGGCGCCAGCAAGGCCTGCTTCGCCAGGATTCCCAGCCCTCTCTCTACGTCTATTCCCAGCGCTTCGCCTTGCCCGGTTCGGGCCAATCGAAGGCAGCTTCATCGAAAGCAGGATCATCGAAGGAAGGTTCGACCCAGGAACTCGAACGCCGCGGCTTTATCGCCCTGGGCCGCGTCGAGGACTATTCCGCCGGCGTCGTCTATCGCCACGAGCAGACCTTGGCCAAGCCCAAGGCCGACCGGCTCGATCTGCTCCGTGCTACGCGCGCCCACTTTGGCCAGATTTTCATGCTTTATGAAGACTCCGGACAGGTCGAGTCGTTGCTCACCACCTCCACCGATCCAGCCATCGCCGTTACCGATGAATACGGCGTCCTCCATCGTGTCTGGCCAGTCTCCGATCCGAACTTGATCGCATCCGTCCGAAGCGCGATGAGCGACAAGAAGCTCATCATCGCCGACGGCCACCACCGCTACGAAACCGCCCTCAACTACCGCAACCAACGTCGCGCCGCCGATCCGTCCTGGTCGCCGTCCACCATTGGCAACTCGCCTTATGAATTCGTCATGATGACGTTGGTGAATATGAACAGCCCCGCGCTGCTGATCCTGCCCACGCATCGGGTCGTTCACGGCCTGTCGTCATTTTCAGAGGACGACTTTCAGAAGACGGCTCGTGCATTCTTCGACGTCGATGAAATCGATTCTTCGCTTGACGCTGCCGGCGCCACCGCCATTCTTCGCGAGTCTGGACGCTCCGGAACTTCCATCCTCGCCGTCACCCGAAAACGCGCTTTCCTGCTGCATCATCCCAATCCGAATGCGGGGAACATTTTTGCCGGCTGGTCCCTGCGCCAGCAATCCCTCGACGTGGTCCAGTTGCATAAATGCTTATTGGAGAATGTGCTGCACCTTTCCGAAGAATCCATCCGCAACCAACAGAACATCACCTACGTCCGCGATCCCGCCGAGGCGTTGTCGCAGGTTAAGGGCACCAGCGGCACTGGCGCCAACATCGTATTCCTGTTGAATCCCTGCCCCGTCGCGCACATGCGTGATGTCGCACTTGCCGGTGAGGTCATGCCGCAAAAGTCCACCGATTTCTACCCCAAGCTCCTCAGCGGATTAACCATTTATGCCTTCGATTAGCAGGAGTTGGAAAACACCCGTGGCCGGCGGCCTGCTTCTTTTTCTTGCGGTTCTTCTGCTTTCCGCCGCCGCCCCCGAGAAACACCTCTCCATCTACTCCACGGCCGCCAACTATTCCCTGCCGATCATCGAGCGCGAAGGCCGCGACTATGTCGGCCTGCTCGAATTGCTCGATCCCCTCGGAACGGTCAGCGCAAAATCCGATCCGCCACGCTGGCGACTGCGCTACAACGGCGTTCTCTCCGACTTTACGGTCGGCAGCCCCCGCGCCCGAATTCAGGGACGCGACGCCGTTCTTCCCGCAAGGTTTCTTCTCGAGAACGGACGAGGTCTGATCCCGATGGCTTCGCTGGCATCCGTCCTGCCTCGCATTCTCGGCGGTCCCGTAACCATGCACGAGGAGTCCGGACGTCTCTTTATTGGCAGTGTCGCGACCCATTTCACCGCCACCGTCGCTCCTGACGATCCCTCGCGCCTGGTCTTTCACTTCACCGCTCCGGTCAATCCTTCCGTCGCCACCGAACCCGGCAAGGTGCATCTCAACTTTAGCCACGAACCGATTACGGCTCCGGCCTCTGCAACGCTGACTTTCGCCAGCAAAGTCATTCCCTCCGCCACCTATTCGGAAAACAATGGCGCGGCGCAGATCACCATTACCAGCGGCGTTCCTTTGATCGCCAGCTTCAGTGCCGACGGCCGGACCGTCACTCTCGCACCCGCGAAATCGCAACCCGCGGTTGCGATTGCAACCGGCTCTCCAACTTCGGTTCCGCTTCAAGCCGGTCCCTTGCCGCAGTTGCCGCTGGCCACTCCATCGCCTGCCGTCCCTCGTTACTTCGCCATCGTAGATGCAAGCCATGGAGGCGACGATCGCGGCGAAGCCCTCAGCGCAACGCTGGCTGAAAAAGATGTCACCCTGGCCTTTGCCCGCCGTCTGCGCCAGGAACTCGAAAGCCGAGGAATCCCCACCTTGCTTCTGCGTGATTCTGACGCCAACTTGTCGCTCGATGACCGCGCCATCCTGGTCAATACCAATCACGCTGCCATCTATGTTTCCCTGCATGCCGCATCCAGCGGTCACGGGGTTCGTCTCTACACCGCACTGCTTCCATACGGAAGCGACGACGACCGCGGGCCTTTCCGGGGCTGGACCACGGCCCAGCAATCCTCCATCGCCCTCAGCCAAGCCACCGCCGCCAGTGTGGTCACCCAACTAAAAAGCCTCGAGGTCACGGTTCGCAACCTCACCGCACCACTTCGCCCGCTGAATAGTGTCGTCATCGCCGCCATCGCGGTCGAGATTGCTCCGCCCGCTTCTGAACTATCGCAACTTAATTCGCCCGATTATCAGCAACTCGTTACCGGCGCCGTGGCCAATGGAATCGGCGAAGTGCGCTACCAGCTCGGAGCCGCGCCGTGATCGAAGGATCGAGTAATTTGGGGCAAGTTAAAACCTTGGTATCCCTCAAATTGCCCAATCACAAAATTTAGGAAATTGCCCAATCCCGATGATTCCCCGTCCACTCGCTATCGCAGTCTCTGTGCTGCTCGCCGCTACTCTCGGCATGAGCCTCTATGCCTGGCGCATGCGCGGACGTGCCGCCGCCGCTCCGCTCGCCGCGATCGACACTCGGCCCGTCCTGCCCCCGGTGGCCGGAGCTAACGAGCGCGTAACCCTGTTCGTCGCCTATGACGACCTCGGGCTGCTGCACCCGCAGTCCGCCCAGATCCCCCTACCCAGCGTCCGTCAACAGCGCGCCGAGGAATTGCTGCGCTCCCTGGTCGCTGTCTACCTGGATAAGTCTTCGCCTCACCCCCTCCCGCCCGGCGCTGACATCCGCAGCGTTTACCTGGTCGATCCCGGATTAGCCGTCATCGACGTCAACGCCGCCTTCGCCGACGGCCACCGCTCCGGTGTCCTCGCTGAAGAATTAACCGTCGCATCCCTCATCCAGACGCTTTCCGCCAATATTCCGGGGATTCTTCGCGTGAAGATTTTGGTGGAAGGAAAAGAACGGCAAACCTTGGCCGGCCATGCCGACCTATCCAATTTCTTCGACGTCGCGGCAATCAATCAACTGAGCACGCAATTGCAATCCGCACAATAAACATTTAAAAGGGGGAAGCCACCGCGCTCAGCGATCCACCGCGCGAAGTCCTGTGCTTTTCTGAAACCGATTCCACCTTCTGCCTATTTCACTTTCTCCGCCACCCATCGCGAAACCGCAGTCACCATCCTGCGGGGCGCGAAACGCACCGACTCCGCCAGCAGCCAATTCCGCGTTCCGGAGAACACCACCCTTCGTCCCGCCACCAATCCGCGATACCCATCCCGCGCCACAACGTCTGCCTTCATCGCTCCGATTTTCTTGAACAGCCGCGAGTTCTCCATCCCTGCCCGCTTCTGAAAACCAGTGTCCGTTGCTCCCGGACAAAAACAGCTCACGACGACGCCGGTTCCAGATACTTCATTCGCCAATGCCTCCGAAAATGAGAGCACGTAAGCTTTGCTCGCGTAGTAGACCGCCATCAACGGCCCCCGGCTGAAACGCCGCCGTCGATGCGACGTTCATGATCCTGCCGCTACGCCGCGCCAGCATTGGTGGAAGAAACAACCTGCGTCAGATGAGTGAGGGCCGTAACGTTGAGCTGAATCTGCCCCATTATGTGGTGTTCGCAGTTATGTTGTGCCGGCTCCGCAAGGGCGCGGCTTTACTGGGCTTTGGCCGCACTGAACACAGCATAACTAAAGCTGCGGCGTTGCCTTGTCCCGAGCTAGAGGGCCGCGGGTAAAAAGGATGATGCACTTGGAACATCTCGAAACTGGTCAGGCCCCCTGTAAAAGATAATGCTTAAAGAAGACTCTCCTAAACGTTCGCGACCGGAGCGAAGTGCTTAGCCGCCTAGCCAAAGTGCGCTCGGACCGCCCAACCTAGGCGGGGAACGATGTCGGCTCATCAAATGATCTGTCCTCTCAGCGACGCCTTGCGGTCGGCACTGAGCGAAAAGTACCTCAGTCCGTCCACAGTCTCTTCAAGCGCACGATCCTGAAGCCTCTGGCGCTTTGGGGTAGAACGAGTGCCCATCTGACGATCGGCAGGCCCTACATGCCGGGATATTTCCCGAGAAAGAACAGCACCATATCGATGCTGTCCGCAATTCCATGCGCGATGATCGGCACGGCGAGGTTGCGCCCCGTGCGCAAATAGATCGCTCCCAGCAAAATTCCCATCAGCCCTTCGTCGATGATGCCAGTCCACCCTTGATACGCGTGCGCCAGTCCAAATCCGAAGTGAACAAGAATCAGGCTGATAATCCAGGCGCGGGGCGTGCGGTTAAACAGGTCGGCAACTCGGTTCATCAAGTAACCGCGGTAGACCATCTCCTCGCCAAAGGCCGCAAGAATCCAGGCCAACGCAACGAAGATCAGGGTCAACTTCAGGTTCCCGATCAACGGGCGAAAATCCTCGAGGTCCGGCTGCTTGCCCAGCAATTTCACCAATATGGGTTGGCTGACGAACAATTCAAATCCTTCCATTAGCAACCCAGTCGCGATGCCCAATCCAAGCGTAGTCTTCCAGCTGCGAAATCGACTAAGCCCGACGTCACGCCAGCGCAATTTCCGCACCCAAAGCGAGATCCATCCAAACAGCAGCAGGTACGGAGTCTTACTGAAGAAAATGAGATGCCGGAAATCCGCCCAAAAAATTAGGGCAACGACAACCAACTCTCCAAGCGCCAGCCATTTGCTCTTTCGCCAGTTCGCCGCACCATTTCCCGGCTCCGAAGGAGTGCTTTCCTGAACTGCGGTTCCCGAGCCCCCGCCATCGGTAGATCCGCTCATGACCGTCTCCTCCTTTTCGTCCGCGCTGTTCAGGCTAGATCAGTTTCGCGGCAACAGGTGCGATCTGCGATATTGCCGCGCACACCAGAGCGCAAAGCGTGTGGTCAGCATTACGACCGCGCAACCCGCCGGCAGCCCTATCGGTGCGATCCACCAACCGAGTACGTCCCTGCCTGCGGCCGGCACACTGCCGAATCCAAGCCGAAGAGAAATCTCGGGGTCGCCGGCGCTGTCCCGCAAAAGCCATAGTCCTGCGGTCTGTGGATGAAACGGCTTCAACGCAGCAACTAGAATGAAAACAGTTCCGAGGAAATAACCCATCATGGAGCCGACCAGCACAAAAAAGCCGGCAACGCTCAAGCTTGCCCAGCGGAACAAACTCTCCAAGATCCGCACCGGTGACCGGCTAGCCTCCGCTCGCGCCAGCAGGTTATCGGTCATGTATTCGTTGGCCAACTCTTCCGGACTGCCCAGCGCAGCCAGTGCCGCGTCAACTCCAGCGGCCGTCGCTTCTCCGCCCGCCGCGACCCTGTCCATTAAGTGGCTGCGCAGCTCTTCGACGATCTCGCGGGCGTCTTCGGCGTTCATGCCGCGGAACAGTTGGCGCAACCTGCCCAGATAAGCTTCGACCCTCTGCTGAGCATCGCCTGACATGGTCATCTATTTCTCCTTCGCGAGTGGAGCAAGCAACCGGCTCATGCCCGAGGAGAAGCGGGACCACATCTCAGCCATCTCGCGGCTCCGCTGTTTTCCCGCCGGCGTGAGCGCGTAGTATTTCCGCGGATGTCCAGCATCGGACTCCACCCACTCGCTTCGCACAAGCCCCAGAGCTTTTAACCGGCTGAGCAGCGGATAGATCGTTCCCTCCGATACAATCAAATCGGAGTCGCTCTCCAGCCGCCGCAGAATCTCAAGCCCATAGAGTTGCCCGTCCCACAAGGCAGCCAGGATGGCCAGCTCAAGACATCCTTTGCGGAGTTGAACTTCCCACTTGTCTCCGGTCTCTTGATCGCTCGCGTTGCGCCCCTTCATCTCACTATATAGTGTATTGCACGGTATCATGTTGTACAATACAATAAAGTGCTCGGCTTCGGAAAAACCTTCGCTTTTGAATCGCGGCATGGGTTGCGGGCCGGGGTGGATATCAACACGGTCCGCGCATGGCTGGGTCATGTCTCAATCGACACCACGAACATCTACGCGGAAAGCGATCTGGAGATGAAGGCAAAGGCGCTGGACATGTGTGAAACCAAACTGCGGCAACCGCGAGAACCTTGGCGCGACGATCCTGACCTGCTGAAGTTCCTGGCTCAACTCTAACCAACTTATGTGACGTTCGGCCAGTTGGAACCCGCTGGCTATCGGCCGACGGATGCTGAACGTCACATAACTCTGGGGACAACACAGGTGTTATGTTGTGCCCAACATAACCAGGACAATATCGTCCTCTGGCATCGGGGCAAACTCGCCAAAGCTTCCAAACCCGGCGTTGTTTACCAGGACGTCGACCGCTACTCCCTCATGCTGCAATTGATCGACCATGAACTTCGACCCCGTCGCCAAGGTCAGATCAATCGCAATGGTCTTAACTCGAACCCCGAAACCGGGCTTCGAGTCAACGCCCGCCTCGCTCAGCCTGAAGCCCCCGTGATAAGCGCAGTCTGCGCCTTTGAGCGCATCGACTTCTCCTTGGCAAATCTTTGAAGAAGCAAGCTGAAAAAAGCGCGGGCGAAATTTCGCCCGCGCTTCCTGAAACAATTTCTGAGTCACGCCCCGACCAGCGCCGGCTCCACTCCGTAAATCGAGTACCATGAAGTGGCCGCCTTGAGCTTGCCATTCACGTTGTTGATATTCTTCACGCCCTCACTCTCCAGCCACTTGCGGAAAGCGGCCGCGCCCTGCTTGGCGTAGATCGGAATCCCATCCTTCCAGGTCGCGCGTCCGCACAGCACGCCGTTAAACTTCACTCCCGATTCCCCCGCCAGTTCGAGCGTTTCGCTAAACTCCGCATTGCTGACGCCAGCCGAGAGATAAATGAACGGTTTGGTTGCCACATTCGCCGCTTTGTGGAACAGGTCGATCGCCTCTTTCTTGGTGTATGCTTTTTGCCCGCCGTAACACTCCACACCTTCCACGAACTTCATGTTCACCGGCACTTCCACCTTCAGAACGTCCACGCCATAGCGATCTTTGCTGAACTCCCGCATGCTCTCCGTGACGATCTGCGGTTTCTTCTTCGCATATTCCAATCCCTTTTCGTCCGCCCCCTCTTCGTATCCCACGAACTCCAAAAAGTACGGGATGTCATTGGCTCGGCATTCATCGCCAATCCGCTCCACCCACGCGTGCTTCTTGTCGTTCACTTCCTTGGAATCGAACGGCGAGTAGTAAAGCAGAATCTTCACGCAGTCCGCGCCCGCTTCCTTTAGACGTCGCGCCGACCAGTGATCCAGCAAATCGCCCAAACGTCCCGGACCAGTCTTGTCATACCCCGTCTTCTCATAAGCCAGCAGCAGGCCTGCGTTCTTGGCTCGACGCTTCGAGGCCGGCAGTCCCCACTCCGGATCGAGAAGAATCGCGCTCGCATGCGGGGTCAGAACTTCCGTGACCAGCGTCTTGAATTCCTCCATCATTGCGTCACTGACCTCGCCCCCTCTTTCTTTGCCCAACGATTTTTGCAGCGACCCGCGCTGATCCATTGCCGCCGCGGCAATCACTCCATGCTCATTCGATACTTTTCTAAGACCCGCAAGTTTTCCAGGCGTAAGTTTCATCGATTCCTCCAGGCTACAGACGTGAAGATGAGCGCTTAAAACAAACAATTGTAAACCAAGGGAGACACGCACGAGCCAGCTAAGTGAACTCCCTACGCGGCCCAGTTCTCGACCTTCAGCCTGCTCACGCGGCGAAATTCCTTCTCGTTGTTCGTGACCGCCGTCAATCCTGCCGCTAGCGCATGCGCAGCGATCCATAGATCGTTGCCGTCCGTCGCGCGCTCTTGGCAGCCCGATAAAGCAATTCCCCATACGTGATGACAGAAAGCACAGCTTCCCCCGGGCGGAGCCTGCGAAATCGCCGTAACACTTCGTCCGGTCGTCTCTGCCGGATGTAGATGCAAATGCTGGTATCCAACAAATAGCGAGGCTCCATCCCAGTCCCTTGCGTTTCTCCGGCAGATCGTTCTCTCTTCCCGCGAGCTCAAATCGTCGGGCAGGCCTGCCAGCAGATCGAAAGCACGCACCATGTTTCCGTCCTTTTCCCGCAGAACGATTTCGTCGCCTCTGCGAAAAATCTCGACTTCCTCGCTCTTCAATCGAACTGCTTGGGTAGCCGCACCGCCTGGCTGTTTCCCAAGCGGAATACGCGTGCTGTGCTCATGTCTCAAAACTCCCTTATCGTATATACGTCGGGTATATACGCCACATCTTGCGTTGTAAAACCCATCCCATCGGGCGCGCTCATGAGCCACCTTTCACAAATGGGACACGCTCGCCGATGGTATAGTGGTATGACCACCCCGCTTTCCAGTATCGCTCGTCAGGCAGACAATAAACCAGTTGGTTTCTTAGAGACTTTTTCGATCGAAGGAACGATTCATCATGCCCATAGCAACCACAAATCCAGCCACCGGCGAAGTGATCCAAACCTTCCAGCCTCTTTCCGCGGCTGAGATCGAACAAAAACTCCAGCTAGCCGTCACGACCTTCCGTGCCGAATGCAGCTCCCCCTTTGCCGATCGCGCCCGTCGTATGTTCAAGGCGGCAGAAATCCTCGAGCGTGACAAAGCCAGGTTCGCAAAATTGATGACCCTCGAAATGGGCAAGCCCTACAAAGCAGCGCTGGCGGAGGCGGTGAAATCTGCCTCGGGCTGCCGTTACTACGCCGAGAACGCAGAGAAGTTTCTCACTGACGAAATCATTGACACCGGCGCCCCGGCCGGAGCCAAGAAAAGTTTCATCCGCTATCGCCCCATCGGTCCCATTCTCGCCGTCATGCCCTGGAACTTTCCCTTCTGGCAAGTGTTTCGCTTCGCAGCTCCCGCGCTGATGGCCGGCAACGTCGGACTCCTCAAGCATGCCTCGAACGTCCCTCAGTGTGCGCTGGCGATTGAAGGCATTCTGCTTGAGGCCGGGTTTCCCGCCGGCGCCTTCCAAACTCTGCTTATCGGCTCGCAGCAAGTCGACGCCATTCTCAACGACCCCCGAGTTGTCGCTGCCACTCTCACCGGAAGCGAGCAGGCTGGCATCGAAGTCGGAATCTCCGCCGCCAAGCGCATTAAGAAAGTGGTCTTGGAACTCGGGGGCAGCGACCCTTTCATCGTCATGCCGAGCGCCCATCTCGATTCCGCTGTCGCCACAGCGGTTGAGGCTCGCGTGATCAATAACGGCCAGTCCTGCATCGCCGCCAAACGTTTCATCGTCGCCGAACCGATCGCCGCCGAATTCGAGCGGAAGTTCGTCGAACGCATGACGCATCTTAGAATCGGCGATCCCTTCGACGAAAAAACCGAACTAGGTCCGCTGGCCACCGCCGACGCCGTCACCTCGCTCGATGCCGACGTTCAGAAAACCGTGAAGGCGGGCGCCAAGCTCCTGACCGGTGGCCATCCCCTCAAGCTGCCCGGCAACTTCTATGCGCCCACGGTCTTGACCGACATTCCCAAAGAATCCCCCGCCTACCGCGAGGAATTTTTCGGCCCGGTCGCCTCGCTGTTCCGCGTCAAGGACATCGACGAAGCCATCCATCTGGCTAACGACAGCCGTTTCGGCCTGGGGGCCAGCGCCTGGACCAACGACGACCGCGAGCGCGAACGCTTCATCAACGAACTCGAATCCGGTATGGTCTTCATCAACAAAATGGTCGCCTCCGACCCGCGTATCCCCTTCGGGGGCGTAAAAAGTTCGGGCCACGGCCGCGAACTCGCCGCCAACGGCATCCGTGAATTCATGAACATCAAGACCGTTTCGATCGCCTAGTCTAGAAGAGCCATTCCTTCCGCCATCTGGGGACAGCCGCCCACCGCTGTCCAGCCGGGCAGGGCTCGGCTAGGCTATTTCGATGATGTCGAGCGGACCGCAACTTGACCACTCTGCAGAAGCAGTGAATATAACTGCTCTTCGACCCCGTACGGAAAAGGCCATCTCCGCCGCCGACGCCAGCCGCAACTTCTCGCGGCTTCTCACGGAGAGTCCGCGAAGGCCGCTCCTAGTCGTGACCACTCACGAACAGCCGGTGGCGCGTATTTCTCCGGTGCAGTCGAAACCAGGCAAGGTCGGCGATTCGCCAGGCTGGGGCAGATGGCTGCGGGGTTTGCGTGAGCGGCCAGTCCTGAATATCGGGCGCTCGACGAGGGATGAACGAGGGATGAACTTTACGACTAACGGCGGCCTTCGTTGGGCCACACCGATCCAGCTACCACCAATGGTTCACGACAAGCCAGCGGATACTTTCATCTCAGCTCAAACTCACTGCCTTAGCGTCAACCCGCTCAGCACCGCTTGCTGCTTCGCAATCAGCGCCTGCACTCCCTGCCGCGCGTAAGCCAGCATCTTGGCAAATTGCGCCTCATCAAATGCCTGCCGCTCCGCCGTAGCCTGCACCTCCACCATCTTATGCCCCGCGGTCATCACGAAATTCATGTCGACATCGGCGCGAGAGTCCTCTTCATAGCAAAGATCGAGCAGCACCTCTCCATCCACCATTCCCACACTCACCGCGGCCACAAAATCCCTTAACGGAACCGAGGTCAGCGTTCCCGCTTCCACCAATTTTTCCAGAGCCAGCCCCAAAGCCACGAACGCGCCTGTAATCGACGCCGTGCGCGTGCCGCCATCGGCCTGAATCACATCACAATCGATCCAGATGGTGCGTTCGCCCAGGCGCGCCAAGTCAGTCACCGCCCGCAACGACCGCCCGATCAACCGCTGGATCTCGTGCGTCCGGCCGCTCGGCCTTCCCTTGGCCACTTCCCGCGCCGTTCGCGTCAGCGTGGCCCGCGGAATCATCGCATATTCGCTTGAGATCCATCCCTTACCCGAGTTTCGCATAAACGGCGGCACCGTCTCTTCAATCGACGCAGTACAAATCACCCGCGTGTTTCCCACCTCAATCAGCACCGACCCCTCCGCCGTAGTGATGAAATCCGGAATGATCGAGACCGGCCGCAACTGGTCGACAGCGCGATGATCCGAGCGATAGAACATAAGCGAGGATTGTAAACGAAGCGGATGTTCGAATTTCACGCTGCCGATGCGGGGACAGCCGCCTCAGCCTGCCTTGAGCGAAGCCGAAGGGGCTGTCCCGTGAGTGTACCGGAACATCCGTTACATTTTGGACCAAGGACCTCCATTACAACCCCCTTGAGGCTTAAGGCCTTGGATTCGGTCTCTGGTGCTCTTGCACCTTGAAACATGCCAGCAGTCAAGGCCGTGGGAATGTGGTAATCCCGAAGGGATTTCCAAAGAGTGTGGGAAGGGTGGAAAGCCGGCTTCTTGGCTTTCCATGCTTTCCATACTCTGTCATTTCCATGGCCTGCTTTGGAAACGAGTTTCACAAAGCCACAATCACTGCGAAGGCTGTTTTGGGAACGGGAACCACTTGTCCGAGATGGCGACGTTCTCCAAATCATTTCGTTCCCCTTTGTTTCGTAGTTGAGGTCCGAACTTCTGCCGCTTTGTCATCGACACGGCTATGTTCCATTGCGGACCATTCGCATGGCCGCGCTTTCGAGCTACCGTTCTGCAGAAGGCTCGCTTGCTTTGCCGTCGGCGTTGTAGGCGGTAACGCGATACTTGGGCCCCATCAGGCCGTTGGGGCTGAGGTCAGGCCAGCCCATATCGGAGTCGATGGCGCACTTGTCGCAGACGAGTTCCCACTTGCCAGCGGATGCGGCGCGTTCGACGCTGTAGTTGACAGCTCCGGCCGACCCGCGCCAGCGGATGATGCCCAGGCTCTTGGTGGTGATCACGGGAGCGGGTGGGATGGCGTGCGGCGGCACAGGCTGGCCCGCCATTTTAAAGGCGTGGGTGCGAAGCATCTCGGCGCGAGCGCGCATCTCATCGCGGGAGTTGATCAGGGTGTCGATGCCGCCGTAGTAGAGCGACCACCATTGGCCGGTGTCGCTGGCGGCGGCTTTTGCATGCCGGATATCGTTTGTGGGCATCACCATGGGCTGCCAGCCGTACTCGGGGGCGTGCGCGTAGAGGGCCCAGTAGCCGTCGCCGGAGATTTTGGGATCGGACTCCATCGCGGTCAAGGCAGGCCGGAAGTCGTCCTGGGTGGGCCAGTCGCTCACGTCCCAGCCGTATTCGCAGGCGGAGTAGGCTTTGCCGTGCGATGTGACCAGTGCGGCGTCCTTGGAAAAACTGTCGGCAGTGGTCTTGCCTCCAAATGCCATGCCGAAGAGCGCGTTGAAGTGTGGATAGTACTCCGCGGTAACGAGGTCGGGAGTCTGGTCGTCGAGCACACTAGGATTCATGATGAACAAGCCGCTGTTATCGGAATAGATATGCTTCTTGTCGATGGACTTGATGAAAGCGCCGATGGTGTCGACCCACTTGACGATCGCAGGGCCCTGCTTGGGCCCGGACATCATGGCGACGATGCCGCACATGTTGCAGTTTTCCCAGGCCATGACGGTGGGATCGTCTTTGAGCACGATGCCGGTGAGGGTGCTCTGGTGGTTCAGTAGCGCGGCAATGTGCTTCTCGAACATGGCGATCAGTTTGGGGTCGCTGAAAAAGTCGTTCATGTTCTTATTTCCGGCCCATTCGGCGTACTGGCCGATGCCGCCGTTGTCGCAGTAGGTGCAGTCGCCGACGAGGGTGACGACGTAGCGCAGGCCGCGGTCGTGCGCCGCTTTGACTGCGTAATCGATGGACTTGAAGGCCTCGGGATTGAACTCGCCCGACTTGGGCTCGATGCAAAGTTCGCAGCCGACGCTGTCTCCCAAGGTCTGCGCGCGAATGACGCGAGCGCCCATCATTTTGGCGGTGTCGAGGGCGTCGTCGACCTCAAAGTGAGTAGGATAGCGGGGGCCCATGTTTTCAGAGGGACCGTAGGCCTCGATACCAAGCCACTCGATGTTGGGCCCGCTGTATCGGAAGGTTTCTCCGCCCAGGGTCAGGCGGGCTCCGTCGTGTTGGACAAATTCGTCGTTGTGCTCGGATTGTGCAGAACTCTGCCTACAGACTGCCATTAGCGCCAACGCCACCAAAGCCACAGCAACGAATGCGCCCCTCAGCGAATGATTCTTTCCCATCTTGTATGCTCCTTCAACCATGTCTGCTCTCCACGCCCCGGACCGCGAGAATCCTGCATCCGCTTCGGCCCGTTTTTCAATTTCAACGACGAGAATGGCGGGATCGGCGGGCGACGAGAACAATACTGGCAGCGTATGTCATTTGTCAATAGCTGCTATTGTATATTCTATGCCATTTGACATTGCATGCCTATCAATATTAGGATTTAGATGTAATGTGCGGAAGCGCAAGAGGATCCAACGTGGGTTTACGAGAAACGAAGGCAGGGAAGACTCGAAAACGTATTCTTAGCGAAGCATGGAAGCTTTTCAAACGGAATGGGTACGAGCACACCACCATGGAAGCGATCGCGGGCGCCGCGGAAACCGCTCCCAGAACCCTATACCGCTACTTCCTCAGTAAGGATCAGATCCTGCTTGCCCCGTTGGTCGGTTACGACCTTATCGCATCCTTTTCCCTGCATGCGGTGAACCTCCCGGTGGAGGAGGCACTCGCCAAAGCAATCTTGGAATGGGCCAAATGGCAAGATACGAATGCGGAGGAACTACTGCTGGTTCGCTCGCTCATCGATCAAAACTTAATGCCACGTGCAAGAGTGTGGGATCTTATTTTCCAATCGGTGCTGGCTTTGAGTGCACGTTTGGCGGAGAAACTCCATCTGCCTGAGGATGATCTACAGGTTGTGCTCTCGGTGCGACTGCTCTTTCTCGTTATCACCTTCACGATAGCGGACCAATGGCGAGCAGGCGCTGGAAAATCCTCAGCCGTTGAGATTGCAAAGCATGTGATGAGAATGTTCGAGGAGAACAGAGTTCTTATTCCACGCCAAGCTCCTCGCCGCTTAGTGACTTCAAAACGAACTGCGAAGTGATGGAGCATCTCGTGAGCATGAACACTCTCAACGAATCAATCCCTAGGGCAGAAGCCATGCCGATTTACCGCTGAGGATTAGGGAAGGCCTTGTACTCACACCGTATGACCGAGATGCCTTCTGCAAGTTCGACTCAGTGGGCTATCACGATTACCCCATCGCCAACGAATTGGCCTCCCGCCAGGCTCCCCGAAGAACCTTCAAGTCGCAGCTCTGTACGCTCCTGCGTTCTGGGCATAAATCGCTTCCGTCTGCTGGAAATTCCAAGTGGCCGTAAAACCGGCTTGTCGACAATTGACTTCGAACATCCATTCATCGCATGACCTGAACCGGCCGGAAGCGAAGCGCTTCCGCGTCAAACTCACCAATCTCAACATCCCGAAAATATACTTTGTAAGAATCTTCCTGGACCTGCTCGAAGCCGAGAGTCTCAAATCGAAAGACCTCGCTAATGAACACCCTGCCTTTATGCCAGCTGATGTCGCCGCTGTTGTTAACTCTCCGGAGTTCAAATCCCTTCGGATGAACGTACTCAATTAGATTGCGCGGAGGCGTCATCGAACTTGGCTGATAAATGCTGCCAAGAGCTGCATTGTTCAGTCCCTCATGAGGTCGCTCGTAGTTGAAGACCTGTCTAAAACGGTCGAACTTTTTCTGCTGGAGCCGCAATGTCAAAGCTGCCGGCTTAGTTGTCTCCTCCTTGAGCGTTCGATGCATTCGTTCATGACGTCCGTTCTGCTGAGGACGCCCAGGCTGAATGCGCTCGTGAATGATTCCCATCTTCATCCATCCGAGCGAGAGCTTCGACAGGCCGAGTAGACCCGTCCCTGCGAATGGCGCGCCATTATCCGTTCTAATTCTGGAAGGCATTCCATACTCCCGCATCGCCGCTTCGCAGACGGCTCTAACTTGACTCAAGTCCATTCGGGAGACGATCTGACAGCGGATCAGATAACGACTGTGAGCGTCGGTGATCGTGAACGGATCGCAGCGGGAGCCATCACCTGTAGCGAAGTAGCCCTTGAAATCCATGCACCAAAGTTGATTGGGGGCTGTCACCTCAGAGAAGGGCTCCGAGTATGGCGTCGTGCGTCGCCTCTTGCGCTTTGGACTCGTGAGTCCGGCTCGCTGAAGGATGTTCCCGAAGGTACTGGCCACACTACGCTCGAATCTAACTGCTCTAGCCTTGCCTTAAGCTTTCTCGCTCCCCATGAAGGATACTTGCCGCGCAGTGCCAATATCGCATTCTCGAACGCCTCAGGAGTCGCATGCGAACAGCCGTGAGGCCTGCTGCTGAGATTTAGCAGCCCTTCGGGCCCACTCTCTTTGTAGCGATTGATCCATCGATAACCGGTTGGCCGTGACACTCCGAACTCGCGGCAAAGCTCTGAGACAGACATTTCTTCCTTTTGGTAGCTCGATAGAAATTGCAGGCGTTGATCCACGATACGACTCTCTTTCCAGGGCATACCGCATCATCGTGCGTAAGACCAAAGCTCAAGAACCGTAAGGGTCCCACGTCCTATGTAACGCAGGTCCTTGGTCTGTTTTGTAACGCAAGTGCGAAGTACACTCACCCGCCCGGCCCCGTCCGGCCTAGAGGGGCGCGCTCACATGGTGCTCTCTCATGCTCTAATAGAAACTTTCAACCTATGGAGTTCGCACCATGCCCACTCTGATCGCTCAACCCGCCCGCATCCAATCCGCCGGCAACAAACCCAAGCGAATCGACGAATACATCGGACGCGTCAACTCCCAAACCTCCGCCGCCAGCATCGCTCACATGCGCAGCCCCGCCGGATGGCTCGAGCCGGGCCAGACTCCCGCTTTCGACGAATTCACCATCGTTCTCCATGGCACACTTCACGTGGAACACAAAACTGGCTCGCTCGACGTCGCGGCCGGACAGGCCGTCATCGCCCACGCAGGCGAGTGGGTCCGTTACTCCACTCCCCAGGAAGGCGGCGCCGAATACATCGCCGTCTGCCTTCCCGCCTTCTCGATGGAGACCGTCCACCGCGATCAATCGTGAAATGCTGGTACCTGAAAGCGACTGGGTTCGTCTGCGCCTGGGCTGGCCGCGGACACAAAGCTTATCTTTTTTTCTTGGTTGTCGGCTTCGGCTTCAACGTCTGCGCATAGTCGTAACTCATCTTTAGATACTTCCGCAGCGCTTTCGGATTTCGAAGCAACTCTTCCGGCACCGCC
>Ga0302325_10008987_pt1 | contig 21895 bp, 25 predicted proteins | sample Palsa_T0_2_FD_201948 | JGI IMG/M metagenome (GOLD analysis project Ga0302325, IMG submission 201948) | Peat permafrost microbial communities from Stordalen Mire near Abisko, Sweden - Palsa_T0_2 | ecosystem: Environmental > Terrestrial > Soil > Palsa > Peat permafrost | place: Sweden: Abisko...
AAATGCGATTCAGCGTTGGCGCTGTCGGTGTTTGTTCGGGCAACTTCCAGTATTTCGACTCCGATAACTGCAAGATTCGGGTCGAGCACGTCATGGCCAGCGGTTCGCTGCCGCCGGCGTTTGCCGCGACCGAGGTCGATGGCAACTTCTATTGGGATGGCGGCCTCATTTCCAACACACCGCTTCAATGGGTGCTGGACAGCCAGCCGCGGAAGGACACGCTGGCGTTCCAGGTCGACCTGTGGAGTGCGCGGGGGGATTTGCCGAAGGATATGATCGAAGTCGAGATCCGTCAGAAAGAGATCATTTATTCCAGCCGCAATCGCGCCGCCACCGATCAATACAAGCACGCCCAGAAGCTTCGTATCGCGCTGGCCAACCTGCTGCGCGATATCCCGGAGGAACTACGGAACGGCGATGACGCCAAGTTGCTTGCAGGCACCGCCAACGACAAGGTTTGCAACATCGTGCATCTGATCTATCGGGCCAAGAAATACGAAGGCATCGCCAAGGATTTTGAGTTTTCCCGGCGCACGATGGAAGAGCACTGGAGTGCCGGTTACAACAACGCGCGCGAGACGTTGAAGAATCCCGAAGTGCTCCAACTGCCCGACCGGAGCGTCGGTGTCCGTACCTTCGATATCGGCGACGATAAAGCCGACGCCGACTGAGAGGATTGCCATGAAAGAAACTGAGGTTAAGCAACGCGCGTTCGCGATGCCGCTGACCAGTCCGGCCTATCCGATCGGACCGTACCGCTTCGTCAACCGTGAGTTCCTGGTCATCACTTACCGGACCGATCCGCAGAAGCTCGCGAGCTGGTCCCGGAGCCGCTGCAGGTCGGCGATCCGCTGGTGAAGTTCGAGTTCATCCGCATGCCGGATTCGACTGGCTTCGGCGATTACACCGAAAGCGGGCAGGTGATTCCGGTCTCGTTCGAAGGCCGAAAGGGCGGCTACACCCAGTGCATGTTTCTGGACGACCATCCACCAATCGCCGGTGGCCGTGAGCTGTGGGGCTTTCCGAAAAAACTCGCCAAGCCGACGCTGCACGCGGAAATCGACACGCTGGTCGGCACACTCGACTATGGACCGGTACGTATCGCCACCGGAACCATGGGATATAAGCACAAAGTAGCGGACCGCGATGCGGTGATGGCATCTCTGCTGGCGCCGAATTTCCTGCTCAAGATCATACCACATGTCGACGGCACGCCGCGCATCTGTGAGCTCGTCGAGTATCGCTTGACCGACGTCGAGCTTAAAGGCGCGTGGACCGGGCCGGGCTCGCTGACCTTGTTCTCGCACGCGTTGGCGCCGCTTGCCGAGTTGCCGGTTTTGGAAATCGTTTCGGCAACGCACATTGTTGCCGACCTGACGCTCGGTCTTGGAAAAGTCGTGCACGACTATCTGGCGTAAAGGCAGCCCAACGCCTGATTATCGGTCTTCGTGCACGGTGTGGATGCGCTGGTTGTAAACAGCCGGCGTAATTCCGAACAAATCCCAGCGCGTCAGATAGGCGAGCAGGAACGGGTGGCAGCCCCATTGGTAAAGCCGGGCAATGTCGCCGCTTAAAAGCGCATTGCGCTCATCGCCGGTGAGGTCGCGCGAGGCAATCGCGTCTGCGGGATCGCGCTTGAGCGCCTCGCGGAAGCCGATGTCATGCAGTGCGTCGCGGCAGAGCTTGTCGATGGCGTAAATACTCATGACTCAACTCCATCGCCAGACTGCGAAGGCGTGACCCTGATTGTGCTGCGCGAGAATGGTCACCGGCTTGTGGGTGCCGATGACACCCAACATGGCGATCCAGTTGAGCAGTTCGCCGCCGATATTGCCGGCTGCAAGCATGCGCCGGGTCGTTGCTTCGGCAACCAGATCGTCGATCCGCGCCTGCGCCAGAAGCTCCTCCACGTGGCGCGACCATCCGGGATCGGGCGTGCCGGCGGCGCGCTCCCCGGGCGGAATCTTCGGGCCGCCGATCTCCAGCGAAAAGCTGCCGCTGCCGATCACGGCGACGCGAAGCGGCTCCGGCCACTGCTCGATTGCGGCGCGGATGGCCTCGCCGAGCGCGTAGCAACGCTGCGACGTCGGAAGTGGCGGCGCGAGCGCGTTGACGAAGATCGGCAATACCGGAATTTTCATATGCGGCGTGATGAAATGCAGCGGCACCATCACCGCATGATCGACTTCGAAATCCTGCACCAGCGAAATGTCAAAGCTGCGGGCGATTACAGAGGCGCGAATATGCGCCGCCAGTGCCACGGGAACGGCGACCTTGTAGTGCGGCATCGGCGTCTGGTCGTTCGGGCCTGAGGTTGTCTCGGCGATGCCGATCGCGAAGGTCGGAAAATTGTCCAGAAAGAACGTGTTGAAGTGGTCGTCGGTGAAGATGACCAGCACGTCCGGCTTCACCGCATCGAGGTGCTTCGCCACCTCGGCATAAAACCGCGCCGTCTCGCATTGCGGGCCTTCGCGCGCGACCAGAGCGGGCGACCCCGGCGTGTGCGGCAAGCCAATCCCGGCAACGATCTCGGCCATCTCTACGATCCTCCAGCAAGCCATGCATCTTATACGGGCCGCCCATTGCAGGCATCCACGGCAGGCGTCCATCTCCCCTTTCATCGCACGGCCAAATGGCTAGAGTGCCGCCGCAAGATCAACAGGGAAGGGAAACCCGCCATGAGCGAGGAAGTTGTTAGTTTTCAGTCGGCGGGATTGCGCTTGCACGGCGTTGTGAGCGTGCCGCCGGGGATCAAGGCCGGCGAGCGTCGCGCGGCTTTCCTGGTGCTGCACGGCTTCGGCTCGAACAGCGATAGTCCAAACTGCATTACGCCGGCAGGTGTCCTCAATCAATACGGCTATGTCACGCTGCGTTTCGACATGAGGGGCTGCGGCAAGAGCGAGGGTGAATTCGGCCGCGTGATCTGCCTGGAGCAGGTCGACGACACCGGCAATGCGCTTGAGTTTCTGGCCAAGCACCCGTCAGTCTATCCGGACCGCATCGGCGTGATCGGCTCGAGCTTCGGCGGCGCGGTTGGCGTCTATGCCGGCGGCACCAATCCGCGCGTCGCCACTGTGATCTCAAACGGCGGCTGGGGCGACGGCGAGCGTAAATTCCGCGGCCAGCATGCGACGCCGGAGAAATGGGCAAAGTTCACCAGGATGCTGGAAGATGGCCGCGAGCACCGCAAACGTACCGGCAAATCGCTGATGGTGCCGCGCTATGACATCGTGCCGATTCCGGGCCACGTGAAGGAAAATCTCGACAAGCAAAAAGTCGGCATGCTGGCGCCAAATTCAGTCGACATGTTCCCGGCGGAGACCGCGCAGAGCATGTACGATTTCCGGGCCGACGACGTGGTCGGCAACATCGCGCCGCGTCCGCTGCTGCTGATTCATTCAGCCAAGGACTCGGTGACGCCGACCGAGCAATCGATCGAGATGTTCAAGCGTGCAGGGCAGCCGACGGAATTGCACCTGTTCTCGGGCCTCGACCACTTCCTGTTTTCGGAAAATTCGGAGCGGGTGTGGGGCATGATGAAGCCGTGGCTCGATAAGTATTTCCCGGCGGCGAAATGAGCACCACGGGTATCGCAGTCGGTCACGAGGAACTCGGCCGGTATATTCGCGAAGTGCTTGTCGCGGTCGGCGCGCGCGAGAAAGACGCCAGGATCGTCGCCGACGGCCTGGTATGGGCCAACCTGCGCGGCGGCGACGGCCATGGCGTATCGCGGCTGCCGCGCTATCTCGACATCATCGCGGCCGGCGAAATCAACCGCGATGCGGTGCCGAAGCTGACGCATGATCGCGGCGCGACTTTCGTGCTCGACTGTGGTCACGGTTTCGGCCCGGTGGCGGTGATGCAGGCGGCGGCCCTCGCTGTGGAGCGCGCCAAAAAACTTGGCGTTTGCTTTTGCCTGGTGCGCGAGACCACACATACCGGCGCGATCGGTCGCTACGCGCAATGGATCGCCGAGCAGAATTGCGCTGCCGTCATCATGGGCGCAGGCCCGACGCTGATGGCCTATCACGGCACGCGGGTCGCGAGCCTGTCGACCAGCCCGATCGCGATTGCCGTGCCGAGCGGCAACGGGCCGATCGTGCTCGACATGGCGACCAGCGCCATTGCCAACGGCAAGATCTTGCAGAGCCGCAACACCGGCCAGCCGCTGCCTGAAGGCACGGTGCTGACGGCAGATGGTGAACCGACCACCGATCCGAACAAGGCGGAGACTCTGTTGCCGCTCGGCGGTCCGAAAGGTTCGGGCCTCGGCCTGATGTTCGAATTGCTGGCGAGCGTACTGGCAGCGGCGCCGATCCAGGCGCGCGCGCTTGGCCCCGAACAGCGCACCCGCCACACCGGCAACACCGCAATGTTCGCTATCGACATTGAGACATTCCGGCCGCTTGCCGATTTCACCAACGACGCCGATACACTGACGACGCTTCTGAAAGCGTTGCCGCGTCAGGCGGGGTTCGGCGAAATCACGATGCCCGGCGAGCGCTCGCAGCGCACTGAAGCCCGGCGCCGCAAGAACGGCATCCCGATCCCCGCGAAGCTCTGGGCGGAGCTTGAGAAGATCGGGAAGCAGCACAACGTCAAGCTGCCGGCGATTCTCCCGGCGCCCGTGTAACGGACGATCAGAGCTCGCTAAAGAGTACCGGCACGTAAGCATATCCGGTGCCTACTTTCGTCGCGCGCCCAACAGCCGGGAACGGTAGATGGCCGCCCGAGAACAGAAGCTTGTCTGTTGCGACCATGTCGAACACCTTTTTGCGGTTGGCCAAAGCCAGCGCGGGGTCGGTGTCGAACGCCACCGAACGTTCCGGGTGGGCAAATTGCAGCGCGGCGCAGTGTACGATGTCGCCGAAGATCAGGAAATCGCCGGTGCCGGACGTGATGCGCACCATGGAATGCCCCACGGTGTGACCGGGCAGAAAGACCGATCGCACGCCCGGCGCGAACTCGGTTCCGTCCTTGTACATCTGCAACTTTCCGGCCGCCGCGTACGGCTTGATCGCGCCCTTGGCCATATCGAAAAATCCGCGGAATTCCTCAGGCGCCTTGCCGCGAATCTCGTCGGACGTCCAGAAGCCGTGATCGTCGCCGTGCACGTGCACCACGGCGTTCGGAAACAACATTGACCCGTCGGCTTTGGTGAGGCCGGGAATATGGTCCGGATGCATATGGGTGATGACGACGTCATCGATCGACGCCGGATCGACGCCCGCTGCGGCCAGATTTTCAGGCAGCCGTCCCACGGACGGCGCGAAATTCTGGCCGCCACCGGTATCGACCAGAACGAGCTTGCCGCCGGTATTGATGAGCCAGGTGTTGAGCGGCGTCGGGATGCCGACTTTCGGCAGGTGAGCGTCTCGCAGAAGCTTGTCCGCGCCGGCTTCGTCGCCGGCGAACAGTGATGCGTCAAGCGTCAGGCTGCCATCGCTCACCACCGTCACTTCATGGTCACCGACCTTGAGCCGAAAGAAACCGGGAGCCTGTTTGCCGCTCATAGGTGCAGCCATGTGATCCTCCATACTTTCTGAATGATACTGAATGTGGCGGTATAATATGAAAATAGCAAAACGGAGTCACACCTCCGCGAGCTTCAGCCCGATGTAGCGGTCGAGGATAGCGTGATCGGCAAGCAGCGCAGCCGATGGTCCGCTGTGGACGATGCGGCCGCGTTCGAGCAGCAGCGCATTTTCCGTCAAAGACAGTGCGATATCGGTGTGCTGCTCGACCAGGATGAAGGCGCATGTTCCCTCGGCGGTCATGCGGCGGATCGCGGCGGCAAGTTCCTCCACCACGATCGGCGCTAGGCCTTCGAGCGGCTCGTCGAGCAGCAGTAGCAAAGGATTGGTCATCAAGGCGCGAGCAATCGCGAGCATTTGCTGCTCGCCGCCGGAGAGCTGATTGCCGAAATTGCGCCGCCGTTCCGCCATGCGCGGGAACAGGTCGTAGATCGCCGCAAGGTTCCAGCGGCCGTCACGGGCGGCAACGGTCAGGTTTTCCTCAACGGTCAGGGTGGAGAATATCTCACGCTCCTGCGCTACCCAGCCGATGCCGCCCTGGGCCCGGCGGTGCGGCGCGCGCGCCGTGATGTCCTCGCCGCGCCACAACACGCGGCCGCGCGCAATTTGCGTATAGCCCATGATGGTGAGCAGCAGCGTCGATTTGCCGACACCGTTTCGTCCCAGCACGGCAAGGCCGCCGCGCTCCGGCAGGTCGAATGAAATGCCGTCGAGCACGACGGCGGAGCCGTAACCGGCACGGATGTCGCTGAGCGATAACAATGGCGCGGTCATGACGCCGCCTCGAGCCGTGTCTTGCCGAGATAGACCGCGCGGACGCGTGGATCGGTGGCGATTTCATGCGGCGTACCTTCGAGCAGCACACGGCCGCCGACCATGACGATCACGCGCGAGGCAAAGCGGAATACCAGATCCATGTCGTGCTCAATAAACAGCACGGTGATTTCGCTGGACAGGCCGGCGATGGCGGCGAACAGTTCGCGGCTTTCTTCGCGCGGTACGCCGGCCGCCGGCTCATCGAGCAGCAAGACCTTCGGCTTCACGGCAAGCGCCAACGCGATCTCAAGAAGGCGTTGCTGGCCGTAGGCGAGCTCGCGGGTCACGCGATGGCACACCGGAGCCAGAGTGAGCCTGGAGAGAATGTCATACGCCTCGTCGATCTCGTGCTGATAAGCGGGGAGCTGCCGCCACCAGGTCTGCGCCACGCGGAGGCGTTCGCACACTGCAAGCGTTACCGATTCAAGCGCGGTGAGGTGCGGAAACAGCGAGTTGATCTGATAGGTGCGCACCAGCCCAAGCCGCACCCGCTGCTCCGGCGGGAGCGTTGTGACGTCGCCGCCGCCGAGAATGATATGGCCTGAGTCGGGCCGCAGCGCGCCGGTGATGAGATTGATCAGCGTGGTCTTGCCGGCGCCGTTCGGGCCGATCAGCGCATAGCGCACGCCGTGCGGCAGGTTGAGTTCGATATTGGATGCAACGACGAGCGAGCCAAAACTCTTGTTCAGCCCGCGCGTGGCCAGCGCACTCTCGCTCACGACGATGCCCTTAACCGCCGGGCCAACGTCGATAAGCCGCCCAGCAAGCCGTTCGGCAGCAGCATCACCACGGCAATCAGCAGCAGTCCGATCCAGAAATACCAATATTGCGGGTTGAGGCCGGAAAGCTGATCGCGCGCGACCATATAAACGGCAGCGCCGACCAAGCCGCCATAGAGCCGGCCGGTGCCACCGACAATCAGCATGACCAGTACGTCGGCTGAGCGCTGAAAGCCGAGCGACTCCAGCGACACGGTCTCGGTCGTCTGCGCCAGCAGGGCGCCGGCAATGCCGGCGATGATGGCGGCGATCGTGTAGACGGTGCGGATATGGGCATGGATCGGTGCGCCGATCGCCGGCATGCGCGCGCTGTTTTCGCGGATACCGCGAAGCGCCAGGCCGAACGGCGAATGGATCAGCCGGCGCGCCACCAGGAAAATCAGGAACAGACCGGCGAGCGCGTAGCCGTATGCGGTGTAGCCGTATAGATCGAATTTTATTCTGCCGAACAGCGGCCAGGTGCGGATGCCCTGTAGTCCGTCAGAACCACCGGTAATCCAGTTCGCGCTATTGGCGGCTTCCTGCATCACCAGCCCGATGCCGAGCGTGATCATGATCAGCGCGAGATGGCGGAACCGCGCCACGACAAAGCTTGTGACATAGCCGAACAGTCCGGCGGCCACTGCGGCGACTGCGAGACCCGTCAGCGGCTCTCCCCAACCTGCTTGCGACAGCAAGCCGGCGGTATAGGCGCCGACACCGAAATAGGCGGCATGGCCGAGCGAAACGATACCGGAATAGCCGAGGATCAGATCGAGCGATAAGGCGAACAAGGCCGTGATTGCGATCTGGCTCGCCAATACCAGATAGCTCGGCGTGAGCACGAACGGCAGTAACGTCGCCAGCCAGAATACGATCTCGCTCCAGCGCCAGCGCACTTGCGCCTGTAAATATTGAACCGGACTGAGTGATGCGGTGAGGCCTGCGCTGGTCATCTAGCGCTTCCCGAACAGGCCGCTTGGCCGCCACATCAACAGCACGATCATCACCAGATAGATCAGGAACGCGCCGATGGCAGGCACATAATATTTCCCGGCCGTATCGCTGATGCCGAGCAGCATGGCCGCGGCAAAGGAGCCCCAGATCGATCCGAGTCCGCCGACCGACACCACGATCAGCACGTAGATCAGATAGGTCAGTGCAAACGATGGATCGAGCCCGACAATCTCGATGGCGAGTGCGCCGCCGAGCCCGGCGAGTCCGCAGCCAAGCGCGAACGTGATGGCGAACAGGCGATCGACGTTGATGCCGAGCCCGCGCGCCATGCGCTGGTTGTTCACCGCGGCACGCACCTGCGCGCCGAAGCGGGTGGTCTCGATGGTGAACACCAGCACGATGGTGATCAGGAGCGCGATGCCGATCAGGAACATCCGGTAAACGCCGAAGTTCACGCCGGCGAAATTGATCGAGCCGCGCAGGTATCCAGGCAATTGTACCGGCTGGTTGATTGTGCCGTAGATGTAGGCGGCGGTTGCAATCGAGACAAAGACGATGCCGATTGTCAGCAGGCACTGCTCAAGATCGCTTGCGTGATAGAAGCGGCGAAAAAACAGCCGCTCCAATACGACGCTGCACAGCGCGGCTGCTATAAACGCGACCGGCAAGGTCGCGAAAAACGGCCAACCGAGGCTGTTCATCAGCGTGACGGTGACGTAGCCGCCGAGCATGGCGAAGCTGCCATGCGCCAGGTTGACGAAATTCATCATTCCCAACGTCACGGACAGACCTACGGAAAGCATAAACAGCAGCATTCCGTAGGCGACGCCGTCAAACAACACGCCAAAGACCGGAGGCATTGGCAGTAAGCCCGCGCGCTGAACCCAGCGTTATTTGTTCATCCGCGCTTTCACCGGATCTTTCACCGCAGGCACGCTGTCGAACTCGACATTTTGCAGGACCCCGCCGATCTTATCGACACGGCGGATATAAACGGTCTGCACGATGTCGCGCGTCTCCGGATCGATGGTGATCGGACCGCGCGGGCTTTCCCAGGACATGCCTTTTGCGGCTGCGATCAGGGAGTCACCGTCAGCCTTGCCGCCGGCTTTCTCCAGCGCCGCATAAATCAAATGCGTGCCGTCATAGCCGCCGACTGCGAAGAAGTCCGGATTGCGGTGGAATTCATCGTTGAAAGCTTTGACGAATTCCTGGTTCATCGCCGACTTGTGGGTGTAGTCGTAGTCGGCAGCGGTAATGATGCCGATCGATGCATCGCCCATGCTTTGCAGCGCCGTATCGGCCGCGAGCGCATCCTGGCCGAGGATTTTTGTCTTCGCCGGATCGATGCCGCGCTCGGCAAGCGCCTTGCCGACAGCGGCCGGCTGCGCGCCGCCCGGAATCCAGATGTAGATCGCGTCTGGATTCTTGTCCTTTGCGGCCTGGATGAACGCGGAGAAATCCGGATTGGCGACCGGGAAACGAACCGAGCCGACGATCGTGCCGCCGCCTTCCTTGAAGCCGTTCTGAAACCAGGTTTCGGCATCGATGCCCGGGCCATAGTCCGACACCATCGTATAGACCGTCTTGATACCGTTCTTCGCCGCCCATTGCCCGAGCGTGTAGTTCAGTTGCGGCGTGGTCGACGACGTGCGCGCGATATAGGGCGACTTGGTCGTGATGATCGACGTTGCCGCATTCATCACCACCATGAATTTCTTCGCCTCGGCCGAGACGTCGGCGGCCGCGAGCGCATTCGGGGTCAGCGAGAAGCCGCCGAAGATGTCGGCGTTGTCGCGCACGACGAGCTCTTGCGCGAGGCGCTTGGACACATCGGGCGCCATGCCGCCGGTGTCCTTGCGGATGACTTCGATCTTCTTGCCGGCGACGGTGTCGCCGTGCTGCTTCATGTAAAGCCGCAGCCCATAATCGATCATGTTGCCGGTGTCGGCGAATTGCCCGGAATATTCGTTGATCATCCCGATCTTGACCGAGCTCTGGGCGAACGCTGAACTCGCCCCAGTCAAAGCCAGCGCCAAGCCGGCAACCCCAACCAATAACTTTTGCATCGCTCCCTCCCAAATCATGCAGACTTGTTTTCGGCGCGTATCCTCGTTCAGGTCGGCGGCGAGTGCAATGCGCGTATCGTCCCGGATCGCCATGTGGTCCGCAGCCCCGGCAACCCCTTGAATGAGCATGCCGGCATGGTCCAGAAGGTATCGCCATGGACCGCCAACCAAATTCCGCCACAGGCACAATCGACCAGGACGAAGTCGCGCGCTTCTCGCGGCTTTCGGGCCAATGGTGGGATCCGCGCGGGCCGATGGCGCCGCTGCATAAGTTCAACCCGGTGCGGCTCGGCTATATCCGCGACCGCGCTGCAGGCTATTTCGGCCGCGACCCGAAGCGCCTCGACAGCCTTGCCGGTCTGCGCATTCTCGATATCGGCTGTGGCGGCGGCGTCCTGTCGGAGCCGCTCGCACGGCTCGGCGCCAGCGTTGTCGGTGCCGATCCTTCCGACAGCAATATCGCGGTTGCGCAGAGCCATGCGGCGCAGTCCGGACTTACCATCGACTATCGCTGCACGACCGCCGAGGCCATGGCCGAGACCTTGGCCGAGACCAATGAAAATTTCGATATCGTGCTCGCGATGGAAGTGATCGAGCACGTTACCGATGTCGGCCTGTTCGTCGATCTCGCCGCTTCGCTGGTCAAGCCCGGAGGCTTGATGTTTGTCGCGACGCTCAATCGCACCATGAAAAGCTTTGCACTGGCGATTGTCGGCGCCGAATATATTCTGCGCTGGCTACCGCGCGGCACCCATCAATGGGACAAGTTCGTTACGCCTAACGAGCTTGAAATCGCCATCGAGCGGGCCGGCTTGCAGCTTACCGACGAGACCGGCGTTATCTACAATCTGCTTGCCGACCGCTGGCAAATCTCGAAAGACATGGACGTCAATTATATGGTCGTTGCGGAAAAGGCGGCCTGATGGTCCCGTCCTGGCTTTGGATTGTTTTCACCGTCGCCGCCGCGTTTTTCCAGACCTTGCGTAACGCGATGCAGCGCGAGCTGACGGTCACCCTGGGCACGGTCGGCGCGACCCATGTGCGGTTTCTGTTCGGCTTTCCGTTCGCGCTCTTGTCCCTGATCGGGGTCATGCTCTGGACCGGCGTGCCGCTGCCGCGCCCACCTTTAAGCTTTTGGCCATGGGTGATCGACGGCGCCGGCGCGCAAATCGCCGCTACCGCGACAATGCTGATGGCGATGGGCGAACGTTCGTTCGTGGTCACCATTGCTTACATCAAGACCGAACCGATTCAGGTCGCGATCTTTGGCCTTATTTTTCTCGGCGATGCGGTGACGTGGCCGCTGATGTCGGCAATTCTCGTGGCGACCGCGGGCGTCATCGTCATGTCGATCAAACCGGGCGGCATGGTCGGCGGCATCAAGCCAACCGTGATCGGTCTGGTGTCCGGCGGTCTGTTTGCGCTCTCGGCGATCGGATACCGCGGCGCGATTCTCGATCTGCATTTGCCGAACTTCGTTATGGCCGCGACTTTCACGCTGGTGGTCGGCCTGATGATGCAGGCGGTGACACTTTCAGCGTGGCTGTTGCTGCGCCAGCCCTCCGCCATGACGGCGATCCTGAAATCCTGGAGGCCGTCGCTGTTCGCTGGCCTGATGGGTGCATTCGCTTCGCAGTTCTGGTTTCTGGCGTTTGCGATTGCCACCGCCGCCGCGGTGCGGACACTGGCCTTGATCGAAGTTTTGTTCGCGCAAATGGTGGCGCGCTACATGTTCGGTCAACGCACCAACCTCCGCGAGGCCATCGGCATGGTGCTGGTCGTCGCCGGTGTGTTGCTTTTGATCTACGCGGAAGGCTAGCGACGGCATGCACCCGTAAACGCAGCAACATCCGCTTTCCCGAAGCGGACGCGCCGTATTACGCCTTCCGCAACAGCGGCCAAAAATCGTTGAGCGAAGGTTGCTCGCCTAAAGTGCTCAGTGTCGCGTAAATCTTCTCGGCCGTCGTCTTGTCGACGGCCTCTGCGGCGCAGACGCCGAACTTTGCTTTGATCTGCTGCGCCGACATGGGCACCTGCTGCGATCCAGTCGCATAGTATTTCGCTCGCTCGATCTTGCGTCCGTCGTTGAGCGTGACTGTCACCTTGGCAGGCGAGTCCTCCAGGACGTCAGCATATTCCTGATAGATCGCCAGCGACACTTTCTGCGCGAAAGCACGCACTGCCTCATCATGCAGTGCATCCTCGTGGAACGCGGCGAGCATCGGCGCGCCGTGGACGAACGTATAGGCCGCGAGATAGGGGCCGCTGAACTTCGCATTTTCCGCCGATTGCGGATATTTGTCACTGTAGCGGCGCGCCGCATACTTGGTGATGGCGACTTCGACGTGGGCAATGTCGTCGAGCTTGACCATCTCGCGCAGTTCGAGGGCGGCGTCGATGGCTGCGTGGCCGAGGCCACCACTCGGATAGGGCTTGATGCTGTAGCCGATCTTCTCGAGGTCGAATGTTTTGCTGAGGTCGTCGAACGCGGTGGCCGACCAGTCGAAGCCGTGCAGGAAGCAGTCGAAATAGCCGGTGCCGCTTTCGAGCGCGGCACGGTTCGCGGTAAAGCCGCGGGCCGCTAGCATCGCCGCGAGTACGCCGTTCTGTGCGGCGTGCCCGGAATGCAACGGCTTGGTCATGGTGCCGAAATTGGCGGTCACGCCGCTTGCCATCGACGCTGTAATGCCGACAACGTGGGGAATCTTGTCCGCTGAAATTTTCATCAGCCGAGCGCAGGCCAGCGCCGCCGCGGTCGTACCGACGACGCCGGTCGAGTGCCAGGCTGTAGCTCTCCACGCTTTGGGTCCGGCGCGGTAGATACGCCCCGCGACCTCGGCGGCCACGATGAAGGCCGCCAGCATCTCGCCCTGCGTCGCGCCGGTAGTTTCGGCCACCGGCAGGATGGCGGGGATGACCGCGGCGACCGATTGGCCAGCCATGTAGGTGAGGTCAAAATCCATGGAGTGATCGGCAACGCCGTTGGCGAGCGCAGCAAACCGCGGTGCGGTGCGCAATGACCGTCCGACGATCGTCGCCGCAGGTGCCGAGCCGTCAAGCCTGATGACGTCGCAGACGATGTCGGCCGGCGGCAATTGGCTGCCCGCCAGCATGACGCCGATAGTGTCTATGAAGGCGACGCGCGCGCGCTCGATGACAATGGGCGGCGCGTCATTGAGCTCGAACCCAGTGACGAAATCGGCGATCAACTCGCTCAAAGTTTTGCGGTTGCCGGCCGCGACGGCTGCCCCTGTAGCGGTGGCGGCCGAAGGCGCCGCTCCGCTCTGTTGGGCCTGCGCCATCGACGGTAGGCCCAGAATGGTCGCCGTGCTAGCGCCAAGGAATGCTCTGCGGTCGATGGATTCGTCGCTCGACATGATTATCCTCTCCTGTGCCGGCTATGATCGAACAGATTTCAAGCTCTCGCCAGTGCGCGGTCTGCTGCTGGCACGCATAACCAAGGCCGAGGCATCTTCGGTGAGTATTTTATCCGCCTCCCAAACTGACTTCAGAAAGCACTACGAGGCTATCGGCGTGCTGCTGCTGATCTAGGCTGAAGGTTAGCCGCGAACTCGGTCAGATATGTCCTGTTACGACCGCCGCGAGTCCCACCGGATCCTCTGGCGCACTGTTTCCCCGCCAGGCGACATGAAGGTCGGGACGGAGCAGAACATAATCTCTCTCGTAGATCTCACGCGCGTGAGGGACGTCGCTCACGTCAAGCACCTGGAATGGGCAGCTAAGTGAACGAAAGGCTGCGCCCAGCTTCTCGAACCCCACGGTGCGCGGTGCGCATGTGATCAACGCATAGCCCGCGCGGAGATGATCCTGCACCGCGGATCCGTCTTTCAGCCAAAGGTGCGGAATGCGGGCGCCGGGACGGGTGGTGGGGATATACTGGTAACTGGACTGGTCAGCGCCGTCGTCGTCGCTTTCATAGGAGATGATCGGCGATTTTAGATAGCGGTATCCAAGAATGATCCCGCCCAGACCGGCCAGACTCGCGCCTTTTGTATGCTCGTCGAGCCACACCTGACCAAGGCGCGTCCGCGCCGCTTGATCGTTCGATTCCATCACGGCCGAACATTCGGCGGCGCACCGGTCGCGCCAGACCAGACGAGCCTCGAAAGCGCGCTGCGAGGCCTTTTCATTTCGCTCGCCGATCAGCCGGCGCTCTGATTCATAGGTCGCAAGCAGGCCTGCACCACCCCAGCCCTGCAACGTACCTGCCAATTTCCAGGCGAGGTCGATGGCGTCGCCAATTCCTGTGTTCATACCCAGCCCGCCGTTCGGCGTGACGAGGTGCGCCGAGTCGCCGGCCAGAAAGACGCGCTTCGAAGCGTAGCGGTCGCTCAACATTCGACGCATCGTCCATTTGCCGACGTAGAGGGTTTTGTAGGAGACCGGCATTCCGACCATGCTCTCGAACAAAGCCGGCATCGCCTGCTCGTCGTCGATCATGGCGTGCAGCGAGAAATGACTCGTATCGCCCTGGGTGATCAAGAACGTCCACTGATCATCGGCGCGGTAGTAGTGCGCGCCTTTGCCCGTCGCGAACCGGTCGAACAGCTCATCACAATGGAAGAGCGCCTGCATCTGCTCGCCCAGGTTGGCTTGTCCCTCGAGCCGAAACCCAAGGCCGCTGCGCACAGTGCTCGACGCGCCGTCACAGCCGACCAGATACCGGCTCGTTATCGTTTCCTCGCGGCCGTCCAAATCTCTGACCTGGGCCACGACTTTGTCGTCGTGCTCATCGAATGAGAGCAGCTCACAGCCGAACCGTACGGTCACGCCCGGCACTTTCTCCGCAACAGATTTTAACAGCGGCTCAAGCGCGTATTGGGAAACGATCTGATACGGCTCTGCGGGGAATCGGCCGTCATTCGCCCGTTCGCTCTGCTTCCGGGACTCGGCGACCGATGGCACCGGGAGCTGCGCAATCGCAGGTTCATCGAGCGACCTCACCAGGAAAGCGTCAAGCGGCAGATCCTCCGGATAACCGACCTTCCTCACCGCGTCGGCGATGCCGAGGCGCCGAAAGTGCTCCATGCTTCGAGAATGGCACCGCTCCATCTTCGGCAGGAACGAAGGTTCCGGGCGTTTATCAATCAGCAGGCATTCGATGCCCTGCTGACCGAGATCGATGGCGAGCGTCAGTCCCACCGGTCCGCCGCCGACGATCAAGACCGGCTGATCGCACATGCCAAGTCCTCTCTAGCCAGTAGCTTTGCGAAAAGAGAACATCGCGGGAGACTTGAACGGGATCATAAGCGGACTTCGCCGCCTACTTCATCAGTTCTGATCGTCCGGTAGCACCGGCAGCGGATGAAATTCGATGCCCTCTTCGTGCAGCGCCTTGGCCTCTTCGCGTGAGGCCTCGCCGTAGATCGAGCGGTGCTCGGTCTCGCCGTAATGGATTTTGCGCGCTTCCTCGGGAAATTTCGCGCCGACGTTGGTGGCGTTCTTGGTCACGTGGTCGCGCAACTCCTTGAGCTTTTGCCGCAGCTCTCGCTCCGGCGGCGACATCATCGCGACAGGGTTCTTCGCCGGCGTCGCGGGCTGAGCGGCGGGCGGCGGGGTTGGTTCTGCCACATCGGTGCGCGCCAGCCGCGGTGCCATGATCGCCTTCTCAACCTTGGCGGAATTGCAAAGCGGACAGGTCACCAGGCCACGCTTGGCCTGCTTGTCGTACGCTGCCGAATTTTGAAACCAGCTTTCAAATTCGTGGCCGCGCTCGCAACTGAGCGTGTAGCGGATCATGAAGCGCTCCGCACCGCATGCAGATAGGTCGGCTCGGCCATCGGCTCGACCAGTTCGAAGCGTCGCCCGTGATTGAGCGACGGCACTTTCGAGCGCGCCGCGACGACCGCCGCTGGATCGATCTCGGCCATGATCACACCCGGCTCGATGCCGCCTTCGGCAACGATCTTGCCCCACGGATCGACCACGATCGAATGACCGAACGTCGACCGGCCATTCTCATGCTGGCCGCCTTGGGCTGCGGCGATCACGTAGCAGCCGTTCTCGATGGCGCGGGCGCGCATCAGCACATGCCAGTGCGCTTCGCCGGTTTGTTTGGTGAACGCCGCCGGGATGGCGAGGAACGATGCACCGGCTTCGGCCAGCGCGCGATATAGCGCAGGGAAACGCAGGTCGTAGCAGATCGTCACGCCCAGCCGCCCCCAAGGCAGGTCGGCAATGACAGCAAGATCGCCGGGACGGTAATTGTTCGACTCGCGATAGCTTTCGCCGCCGGCGAGATCGACATCGAACATGTGAATTTTGTCGTAGCGCGCAGCGATGTTGCCGTTGCGGTCGATCACGAAGGCGCGGTTGGCGGCCTTCTCGGGTGTCACTTTGATGGCGAGCGAGCCGATGTGAATGTAGATCGAAAGCTTCTGCGCCAGCTCGCGCAAAGTTGCGAGCATCGGATCCTGTTCTTCAGCGACGATATTGGCGAACAGATCCTCGCGCTTGAGCGCCAGGATGTTGGTCATCTCCGGCGTCTGCACATAGTCGGCGCCGCTGCGCTTCGCCTCGTCGATAGCTGCGATCAGCGAAGTGAGGTTGGCTTGGGGATCGAGGCCCGAGCGCATCTGCACCAGGCCGACCTTGAACGTGGCGGACTTGCCGGCACTCATGACGACGATCCTTTGGCTTCGGCCAGTAGCGGGTCGAGATTGCCTGCGGCCTCAAGCGCGTAGAGATCGTCGCAGCCGCCGACATGAGTCGAGCCGATGAAAATTTGCGGGTAGGTGCTGCCGCCGTTGGCGCGTTCGATCATCTGCTTGCGTACGTCCCGGTTACCGGTGGCATCGATCTCATGGAAACTGACGCCCTTGCTGGACAGGAGTTCCTTGGCGTCCGCGCAATAGGGGCAATACATAATGGTATAAACGTCGACCGCAGCCATGATAGTCCGAAGATCTTAAGTCCAAGGGTTTTATTGATTTCTTTATATGGACGTTCGCCCCGGATCGGCAACCCTGGCGAAAATCAGGACATCCACGTTCGCAGCGCCGGCCCGCAATAACGCCCGTGCACAGCCCTCGACCGTGGCGCCGGAGGTCAGCACGTCGTCGACCAGCACCAGGCGGCGGCCGGCGACGGCGGCGTTGCCTTCCTCGGGTACGCGGAACGCACCCTGAATATTGGCGGCCCGCTCCGTCCGCGACAGTCCAACCTGCTGTGCGGTCGCCCGGACGCGTTTAAGTGCCGCGGTCGCGATCGGCACGCCGCTTTCCTTTGAGATGGCCGCGGCGAGCATGGCCGATGGGTTAAAGCGTCGCGCCCATAGCCGCCGCCAATGCAGCTGCACCGGCACCAGCGCATCGGCTTCGGCCAGAAGCTCGCCGCCGGCATTGGCGATCCATCGCCCCATCATCGGTGCGAGATCGAGCCGGTCACCATATTTCAGCGCATGAACCAGCGCGCGCGAAATCTCGTCGAAACGAACGGCGGCGCGGGCGCGGTGATAGGCCGGCGGAGCGGCGATTGCCTCCATGGACAGGATGCCAGGACCCGGGTCATACACAAAAGGAATGCCGAGCCGCTCGCAATAGGGCCGCGTAATGAAGGAGAGCTTCGACCAGCACGCCGGGCACAAGCCTTTACCTTCGACCGGCTCGCGGCAGGCGGCGCACAACGGCGGCAAGGCGAGATCGAGGGCTGCGCGAAGGACACCGCGCGCCGCAACGGCGGCGTGTTTAAGACGCGGGGGCGGTGAGATGCTCGCCAGGTTAAACATGTCGCAACGCTACCGATCCGCGCGCCGATTGTCATCGCTGCAATTTTCCTCTCGTCATGCCCGGCCACAGCCGTTCTTAGAACGGCTATGCCCGGCCATGAGGGCGTGAAAGATCGCACATGGCCGAAAATCCGCTCATCTTCGATCGCGCCTTGCTCCGGCTTCGCCGCCGGCGCGCGATGGCATTGGGGCCGGCGACATTTCTGCTCGATCGCGTCGCCGACGACATGGCGGATCGCCTGGCTGCTGTGCTGCGCCGCTTCGACGTCGCGGTCGATCTGGCAACGCCCGGTCCGGCGGTGCGGACTGCGATCGCGCGGCTTGGATCGGTGGGGACGATCGTTGCTGCGGACGCGATAAGCGGCGGCACGGTCATCGCCGACGAAGAGATGCTGCCGTTCGGCGACGCCACGATCGACCTTGTTGTTTCAGCGCTGGCGCTGCAATTCGCCAACGATCTGCCTGGCGTGCTGGTCCAGATTCGCCGGGCGCTTAAGCCGGACGGCTTGTTTCTGGCCGCGCTGCTCGGAGGAGAGACGCTCACCGAGCTGCGGCAGAGTTTTGCCGAAGCCGAGAGCGATCTCGAAGGCGGGGTGTCGCCGCGTGTCGCTCCCTTCGCCGATTTGCGCGATCTCGGCGCTTTGTTGCAACGAGCCGGATTTGCCCTGCCGGTCACCGACGCTGACCGCGTCACGGTGCGTTACGATACCGCGTTCGCGTTGATGCACGATCTGCGGCGCATGGGTGCGACCAACGTACTGCTCGCCCGCCGCCGCACGCCGCTGCGGCGCGCAACATTGCTGCGCATGGCCGAGATCTATTCCAGCCGCTTCGCCGACCCCAACGGCCGCGTGCGTGCAACGTTCGAGATCGTGTGGCTATCAGGTTGGGCGCCGCATCCGGATCAACAACAGCCGCTGCGGCCGGGTTCGGCAAAAACGCGGCTGGCCGATGCACTCGGTGCGCGGGAAATTTCAGCAGGCGAGAAGGCGGAGCGTTAGGTTAGGCCCGTTTCAGCCCAATTATTTCAGCGAACTGGAAACGCTGACAAACAGGCCCTTGACGTTCGAGCCGAGACTGACGATCGAAGCGGCGATGGCAACGCCGACGCCGGAAGCGATCATCGCGTATTCGATCGCTGTCGCACCGCTTTCGCAGCGCATGAAGCGAAAGACGGACCGGGCAATCGCCGTGTTCGGCAGTTTCAACATGGTGTTTCGCCCCTTTTGACTTTCGGATCAAACCAGCGTCGTCAGATGCGAGATCAGCGGTTCATCGGCGGGCGGCATCGGGTAATTCTTCAATTCACCGGGCCGTACCCATTTGAGCGCTTGTTGTTCTTGCGCCGTAACGATTCCCTCCCAACGCCGACAGACATAGAGCGGCATGAGAAGGTGGAAGTCAGGATAAGAGTGGCTTGCGAAAGTTAACGGAGCGAGACATTCCTCCCTGACAATTATTCCCAGTTCCTCCTTCAGCTCCCGGATCAAGCACTGCTCCGGCTGCTCACCGGGTTCGACCTTGCCGCCCGGAAACTCCCACAATCCCGCCATCGACTTACCCTGCGGACGCTGTGCGATCAGCACGCGACCGTCCGCATCGATCAGCGCGCAGGCAGCCACAACGACAAGTCTGACGCTCACAATTCGGGTTCCAACTTATGGACGGGAGGTAAAAGCATACTCAACCGCTTATCAGAAAAAGCCACAATCGCCGCAACGGTTAAGAAACGCTGAATTTGGAACCCGGCTTATGCGGCGCGGATCAGCTCCAGAATCGCGTCGGCAAATTGCTGCGGCGCTTCCTGGGACGGGTTATGGCCGACATTCGCCAATACCCGCCACTGATAGGGTCCGGTGAAGTGGACAATGTGCTTCTCGCTCGATGTCAGGCCATGCACGCCGTCCACCTCGCCTTGAAGCGCGATGGTCGGCACCGAAATTTTGGGCTGGCCGGCCAGGCGGCGTTCGATCGGCTCCAGCGCCGGATCGCCCGCAGCGAATCCATAGCGATGCCGGTAGGAATGGATCGTTACTGCGACGAAATCCGGATTGTCGAAGGAAGCGGCGCTTTGCTGGTAAGTCGCATCATCAAACCGCCAGGTCGGCGACCACAGTTGCCACAGCAGCTTGCAAAACGGCTTCCGATTTTGCTCGAGACCGGCGCGGCCTCGCTCGTTGTGGAAGTAGTACTGGTACCAGAGACGGTGCTCCTGCTCGGGCGCTGCCGGTCTCATCGCCGCCGGGATGTTCTGCAGGTTATAGGCGTTGACGGTGACAAGGCCGCGCACCCGTTCCGGCCACAGCGCGGATACGATGCACGCGCCACGGCCGCCCCAATCGTAGCCGGCGAGCACTGCGCTCTCGATGCCGAGCGCATCCATCAATTCGCGCAGATCGTTGCCGAGCGCCGCCTGCTGGCCCGAACGCGGCGTGTCGACGGAAAGAAAGCGCGTCGCGCCGAAGCCGCGCAGATACGGCACGATCACCCGGCAGCCGGCAGCAGCCAGAAGCGGCATGACCGCGTCGTAGCAACGCGGGTCGTACGGCCAGCCGTGCATCAGAAAGACCGGCACGCCATCGGCGCTACCGCTCTCTTCGTAAGCGACGTCGAGCGTCATGGTGCGAATGTGTTTGTGTGCAGCAGTCACGTTTCTAGCGGTGTTTGTGGTTCATTCGCCTAACGGCATTTATGGAATGCGGTACCGATTACTCCGGCTTGATGTTCGCCGTCCGGATGACCTTGCCCCACTTCTCGGTTTCGTCGGCGATAAGTTTCTCGAAGTCCGCAGGCGAGCCCGGCATAGCCGTGCCGCCCAGATCGGCAATCCGGCCCTGCATCGCCGGGTCGGCAAGAGCCGCATTCACTTCTCTGTTGAGCCTGTCGACAACGTCGACCGGCGTACCCCTTGGAGCACCGAGGCCGGCCCAAGGGGTAGCCTCGTAGCCCGGGACAAATTCATTCACGGCGGGAGTATCCGGAAGCACCGCGAGACGTGTCGCCGACGTGACGCCCAGCGCCCGCAATTTACCGGCTTTAATGTAGCCGACCGACGAGGAAATGCCCTCGAACATGACTTGCACCTGTCCGGCGAGAAGATCGACCAGCGCGGCACCGCCGCCGCGATAGGCCACCGCAGCCAAATCGACGCCGGCCATGACCTTGAACAACTCGCCGAAAAGATGCGCCGGGCTGCCCTTGCCGGATGTCGCCATATTAATCTTGCCCGGGTTGGCCTTGGCATAGGTGATAAACTCGGACACGGACCTGGCCGGCAGCGATGGATTGACCAGCATTGCGTCCGTCAAGCGCACGAAACTCGTGATCGGCACGATGTCGCGGATGAAGTTGAATTTCAGATCGCCATAGAGTGTCGCGTTAATCGCGTTCGATGAGCTGGCCAGCAGGAGCGTGTAGCCGTCCGGTGGCGCGTGTATCACCGCCTCGGTCGCGATATTGGAGCCGGCGCCAGGACGATTCTCGACAACAAATTGGCGGCCGAGCCGATCCGACAGCCATTGACCGATAAGGCGGGCGGAGATGTCGCCCGGACCGGCGGGAGCGAAGCCGACGAGCAATCGCACCGGCCGCGACGGATAGTCGTCCGCATAGGCCATCCGCGACACGGCAGGGAGCGCGGCAGCGCCCGCTGCCAGATGCAGAAATCGGCGGCGGGGAAGTTTCATCGCGACGCCCCCTGATGGCATTGAAGCTATCCCAATTGCAGTGCCTGCGAAAGGATATGCGAAGTCGCGTGTTGGACCCGTCGCTGCCAATCGATACTGTTGAAAAAGTCGAAAATCGAACGGCGCCCAAAATCTCGCGAAATTTGATTTCAGGGCGACTCTGCGACTGCGATGCTTCGCAGCGTCGATACGAAGCTCCATGGTCGTTTTTCTGACAAGCGACGTGGTCCCTCACGTCGCCGCGCTTGAAACGCATCAGCAGCCCTAGAAAATTTTGTTCCCCACCCTCAAAAGACTTTTTTCAACAGTATCGACCCATCGCGTGTTT
>Ga0302325_10008988_pt1 | contig 21895 bp, 13 predicted proteins | sample Palsa_T0_2_FD_201948 | JGI IMG/M metagenome (GOLD analysis project Ga0302325, IMG submission 201948) | Peat permafrost microbial communities from Stordalen Mire near Abisko, Sweden - Palsa_T0_2 | ecosystem: Environmental > Terrestrial > Soil > Palsa > Peat permafrost | place: Sweden: Abisko...
CGTCACTCCGATGAAACAGGACATCTCCCACGAGTAACCCCGGCCCCAATACACGGTCAGGGGCCCCCCGAAAAATCCGGGCGCAAGCAACGTGAGAAGGTTTTCCGGAGGAAGAGAAAACTGGGCCGCGAAACGGGCGTCCAGGCCGGCGTGCCTCAATCCCTCCTCGGTGGCGCGCCAGCCCGGCACCAACTGGGCCGCGGCGAGAACGGACGCCGCTGCGTAGACGGCGGTGAGGCCGGCCACCAGGGCGGCTCCGCCCGGGGCGGCTGCCGTCCGGGCGCCTGGTATCGAAGGCTCGTTCGGGGCGCTCATCCGCGCGTTCCCGGGCCGCCGCGGAAAGAGCCTCGCTCCTGCCCACGCGGCGAAGGCCTGCACCGCCGCCGCCACGGCCGTGTAATAGAAATACTGGGGATGACCGGCGAGGATCTGGAATGCGGCGGCAGCGGCGGGCACCAGCAGCCACGCGAGAGACCCACTGGACCCGAAGGCTTCCAGGCCGCAGAGAATCCAGGGCGTCCACGCGAGAGTGCAGAGATTGGCCAGGTGACCCGCATAGAGATGCGGAAAAACGGCGCCACTGAGCGGAAGGATCAGGCCGGCGATTCCTGCCGCCGCCGGATGCAGGCCGCGGACAAGAGCCCAGCGCCGCAGGCCCCATCCGAGAATAAACAGATGGATCCAGAGGGACAGGTGGATGGCCGGGACCACCGGCATGAACAGGAAGAGTCCGTTCAGCGGGTAGAATAGGGCCGATTGAAAACCTCCCAGGAACGGTTCGCCGCCATAGGTGTAGGGATTCCAGAATGGCCAGTGGCCGGAACGCAGGGAAGCGGAGGCAAAGCTGCGCCAGGCGAGAAATTGCTGGCCGATGTCGGCTCGCGCCGATCCCACGACCCAATCCCGCGGCGCGGCCAGGATCGCCCCCATTCCTCCGAGGAACAGGAGGACGGCCACCGCCGGTCCAATCCTATCCCGCGAAGGTTGGGCCACGGGCGCGTGCATGGGGCGGTCGCATCAGTAGGGACAAGCCGCGAAGCGTGGAAGAATTTTCACGGATACCTCGGATCGCCGAAGGCCGGAGACGGGCCGACGCGGGTCGTCCCCGTCCGGTTTGCTTTATTGGAAGTGCAGTTGGAGTTGCGGGTTTTTGGGCACGGCATCTGGGGGCGCGGGATTTGGGGGGCGGCAGATAAAAAAAAGGCGGGCACCGAAGTGCCCGCCTCGAGGTGAGACAAAGTCCCCGATTAGAGCTTTATAGCGTAGGTCAGCTGGAGTTGGAACGGCAATCCGGGAACTCCCGACCCCCAGGTGTATTTGCGGTTGGCGATGTTTTTAACCTCCATGCGCACGGTATTTTGCATTTGCCGGAACCCACCCAGCCACGTGTAGCCCACACCGGCGTCGAAAATCGCATACGGCGCGTTAAAGATAAGCTCTCGCCCGTCGTCGACGAAGACACCGGTTGGCTCGCCTTGATAAACGTAGCTGTTCGCTGCGCTGCTGACCACGGGAAGCGGAGTGCCATTGGTATTAACCGGGAAGTTAATGACGGCATTTGCCGGCAGGTTGGGATATGGCAGCTGACCGTTGCCGGGGAACGGGGTGTTGATCACCGGGGTCGCGGGATTGCTCAATTTGATTTCTCCCGCCTGCTTTGGATCGGTGCTCGAGATGTACGTCAGGTTGGTCGAAGGAACGTAATACATGGTAAGCGTCGAGCCGACGGTTGTGCTAGCTGGACCCGGATCGAGGCTTTTGCCGGAGCCGAGATTGATCAGCGATTTGCTCGTATACTTGGCATCGGCGATGAAGAACATGCCCTTCAGCATGCCGCGATTGATCGAATACCGCAGGTAGATGCCCACATTGTCGCGCGGCACGCGGCGAGCGGGCAGTCCGTCCAAGAAGGTGAGTGTGTCCGACTCGACCACATCCGTCTGGGTGTAGCCCCACGCGCCGCCGACATTCAGGGCGTCGCTGACTTGATAGTTGAAATCCAATTCGTAGCCCTTTGCCTGCTCTTGGTGGATCAGAATGGTGTCCTTAAGGCCGCTGACTGGATCGGTTTCGCTTTGGACGATGTTGAATTCGTTGATCTTGAACTGGTCGACCGTCATATTGAGGCGGTTCTGAAGGAAGCTGGTCTTGAAACCGTACTCATAGCCGTTGCTGTAATTATTTGGCAGCGCCAAGCCGGTGTATGAATTGAGCTGGGGCTGTGGATTGAAGGCCGTGCTCTTGTTGGCGTAGAGATTCAGGCCATCCACAACTTTGAAGGAGGCTCCCAACTGATAGGTCCATGCCTGAGTATTGTAATCAAAAGCCTGATATGCCGCAGGCTCGGAAGCGAGCGACGCCGTTGCGCCGCTGGCCGGAATGTTATAATTCTTTACCTGATTCTTGACATAGTCGAACCGTCCGCCGGCTAGCAAGGTGACCCGGTCGTCGAACATCGTGGCACGTTCGCTGGCGAAGGCGCCGTAATCCCCGGAAGCGGTCCAATTGTCGGTCGAGACGCCGTTGTAGAGCGAGGGATTATCCCCGTAGAGAGTGGTATTCCAGCCGTAGCCGAGGGTGCCGGCGTTCCACGCGCTGCCGGGCGTATAATAGGGAGCACCCGCCGAATTATAGGGACTGTAAAGCGCATAGTAGTCCGTGGCTTGGCTGCCGGCCACCAGCGGCACCAGGGTGAGCGTGCGTTGAGAAACTTCGTAGTAGTCACCCGTGACGAGCAGCTTGTGCGAGATCGGTCCGGTCTTGAACGAGAACAAATCGTCCAGCTGCATGCCGCCGCCCCGCTGCGGCTTCCAATCGGCCTGCGGCTGGTCCTTGACCTCGGGGGCAAATGCCTGCTGCACGACGCCGTTTACGAGCGTTACATTGCCAGTGCCGTACGGATAATAGGCTCCGCTGCCGACCGCCTGATCGTTGTAAGGGTTGTTGAACGCATTGACACCCAGCTTGACCGACCACCAGTCGGCGAAACGGTGCTCGACGACCAGTGTGGCGGTATCGATTCGGTTATGATCGTAACTCTGGGGACCTGCATAGTCATAGTTCAGAAGATTGCTCTGCGGACTCACGATGCCGTAGTACTGGCTTTCGGTGACGCTATTGCCGGCCCAAGGCATGGTCTGTTTCTCGGTAATGGTGAGCACTTGATTGAACGGATGCTCGTAGAGCTCCGAATGCTCCACTTCGAGGGTGACGTTGGTGTCGGCATCAGGCTTGTAGAGAAGTTTGCCTGAGACGAAGGCCTTGTGCTGGCTGGCGAATTCCTCGGCATACTTGTTGAATTGGTCAGATACCGCGACGCGATAGAAGAGCTTGTCGCTGCTTCCAATTGGGCCCGAAGAGGCAATCACGCCGCGGTAAAAGCCGTCCGAGCCGCCATCCACCTCGAGGAGCTGTGTCGGGGTGGTGGTCGGAAGCGGAGTGACATAATTGACGATGCCGCCCGGCTGGGTGGCGCCGTAGATGGAGGCGGCGGGCCCTTTGATGATTTCGATGCGCGCCAGATCCGAATTGTCCACCAAGCCGACGCGGCGAAATCCGTCGACCAGCGATGTGCTATTCTGAAAGCCGCGCAACTGATACTGCCCTTGGACTTCCGAGGGGGAGAAACCAGAGACGAACGCCAGCTGGTCATTCAGATTGAACGCGTTGAAATCGTTCATAAAATCGGCAGTCACGACGTTCACAGCGAACGGCAGGTCGGAGATTTTGCTCGCGATGCGCGTGCCCGTCGACGTCTCCGAGGCGACATAGCCGTGAGCCTGTTCGCCGCTGACATCGAAGGGCGAGAGTTTTACGACCGTTTCGTCCGTCGTTCCGGCAGAAGGGGCGGATGGTTGAGTTTGTCCGAAGCCGGACGGAACGGCCAGCGCGAGGGCCAGGCCGAACGGAGCCAATGCGGAGGCGGGGTGCCACTTACAACGGGGTGTTTTCATGGTGAGGGTTGCTGATTTCGATATTAGGACACCTGTCCGAGTCAATGGATTTTCCTTTCTCTTTTGCGCGCTTTGGCGGAACCTTTCCCGGCGCCCGTGGTCGCGCACTGGCCTTTCAGCCGACAGCTGTCGTAAAAATGCCTCCCAAGGCCGGCCGGCCGCCGCCACGGAAGTCAGGGAGCGGTAACGGGAAGGGAGCTGGCGGGCTAGGGCTCGATCACCACCGGCAGCCCCGCGTAGGCGAACTCCAGGATGTCGAGCGCGTCCCAGTTGGCCAAGCGGAAGCAGCCGTGCGACTCGGTGCGGCCCACGTGCTCCGGCTCCGGCGTTCCGTGTATCCCATATCCCGGACGATCGAGCCCGATCCAGGCGACGCCCACGGGATTGTTCGGCCCGGGCGGAAGGATCAGCCGGTGGCCGATCTCGCGGGCCTCCGCCGATTCGGGAAAGACCTCTGGATCGAACGTGTAGTCCGGATTGCGTATGACTACGATGACCTTCAGCTCCCCGAGCGGGCGCTTCGAGACATCCCGCGCGATGCTGACGGGATAGTGGGCCAGGACGGAGCCCCCCGAATCGAAAACCTCGAGCACGCGGTCGGTAATGGAAATAAGGATACGAGCGGCGGCCCCCCGCGGCGACTCCCGCGCGACAGCCGGCGCCAGCACGGCCGTGCCCGCGGCGGGATGGTCCCAGTCCACCCCGGGATTCAGGCGGCGCATGAGGCCCTCGCTCGCGTGGTGGCGTTCGGCGAGCAGTTCGAGGGCGGTCGCGTACTCGAGGGCTGTCTGCTGCGACTTTCCGAGCCAGGTCGGGCTCACGGGTTCCAGGCGGCCGAGATCGGCGGCCGAAAGGACGTCGGACCCCAGAGGCGGGGCCTTGAGGATGAGTTCGGAGATCGTCGCCCGATCGAGCCGGCCGGTCGCCTCCAGGCCGCGCTGCTCCTGGAAGGCGCGAAGCGCGGCCTCAGACTGGGCTCCGGCGACCCCGTCGATCGGGCCGCAGGAAAATCCGTTGCGGGCCAGGACGATCTGGGCCTCCAACCAATTGTCCGCCGGCCGCGGATAGGGGACCGCATCGGAGGCAGGGGAGGCAGAGGGGGCGGACCCGCCTTGCCCGGAATTTCCAGTGGAAGCCGGCGCGGCGAATAGGGCCGCCGAGCGGGCGCGCCCCAGATTCGCGTGGTATCCCGCGTTGGCGGGATCCAGCGAAACGGCCTCCTTGAATTGCGCCGCCGCCGCCGCGGGATTTCCGGCCGCCGAGAGGGCCAGACCCAAATCATTATGAACTTCCGCGCCCCCGAAACCCAGCCGCAGCGCCTCGCCGTAATGGCGTGCCGCCTCCGCGAAACGGGCTGTCTTGAAAAGGGCCGATCCGTAGTTGAACTGGGCCTGCGGATCGGCCGGGTTAAGCCTCAGCGAGCGGGCATAATGGTCGGCGGCTTCAGGATAGCGCTGAGAAGTGTAGAGGGCATTCCCGAGATCGCGTTCGACGATGGCGAGCCTGGGGCCATTCCGCAGGGCGAGCGTGTATTCGGCGATCGCCTCCCGGCTGTGTCCGAGCGCCTGATACGCGTTGCCCAGGTCGCAGAGGCCCTCCGGGAAGCCGGGGTTGTCGCGGAGCGCCGCTTTGAACTGACCCAAGGCCTCCGGCGCGCGTTTCGTCTGCAGCAGGAGGATCCCAAGATTCGTCCGGGCCATCCAGCACGAGGGATTTCGCGCGATCGTCGCGCGGTAAAGCGTCTCGCTGCCGCGATAGACGTGCGCCTGTCTCCAGGTGAGGATGGCGAGCAGCGCCACGAGCGACGGCGCGGCACAGCGAACCGCCCAGCGAGCCGCGAGGCGGATCCCCTCTCCGGAGCCGGCGCTCCGGGGCCGCCCGCGCCGTTCGGGGGCCGCCCCCGCCGCGCCACCGGCCCCCGCGGCGCCTTCCCACGCGCGGCCTGCGAGCGTCAGCCCGGCGGCGACCGGCACGAGCACGCCCAGGCCCGCAATGTATTGGAAGTGATCCGCCACATAGGAATAGCGGAATGGGTAGATGTTGAACAGGCCCAGGGCAGGCGCGAGCGATCCGATCAGGAAAAGGGCGCCGGCGGCGGCCCCCCGTCCAAGCCGCCAAAGCACCGCCAGCGCGCCGGCAACGCCGAGCGGAAACAGATACTGCCAGCCCTCCAGCGGGGACACCGTCCACTTGGGGTAAATGAAAGTGAGGCCGGCCGGCCAGAACAGATGACCCACGTAGAAGGCGATGATTCGCCCGGGAAGCAGCAGGCGCTGGGCCCAGTCGAGGGGGTCTTCGGCTCCATTTTCCGCGATCATGCGATGCTCGATCCAACCGGTGAAGACCGCCACCGCTCCGGCCGCGGCCACCCAGGGCACCAGGGGCAGAACGTCCTTGCGCCATTCGACGCGTCCGTGACGCCACCCCAGGGCGAGCAGGAGCGCGGCCGGAAGGGTGGCCGTGACGCTCTTCGTGAGGACGGCCAGAAGGAAGAATGCGGTGGCCGCGGCGTACGCCGCAGGGCGCCTCCCTCCGTTGTCAAAGCGCAGATATGCGAGCGCCGACGCCATATAAAAAACGGCCGAGAGCGTGTTCTTCTGCTCCGAAATCCAAGCCACCGACTCCACCGAGAGCGGATGCAGGGCAAAAAGCGCCGCGGCCAGCCGCGCCCCGGGCACCCCGAGGGTGCCAAGAACCAACGCCAGCAGGCAGGCCGCCAAAGCATGCTCGAGCACGTTGGCCGCATGGTACCCGAGAGTCGCGTCACCCCACAAGTGGTGCTCGAGCCAGAACGCCGTGTGGGCGGCCGGATAATATTGCTGGGTCGACCCGGGTTGGAACCAAATCCGCCGCAGCCCTTCGAGCGTCCTGAGCTCGGGGCGGGTCACATGGGCATCGTCGTCCCAAAGCAATCCGCCTTTCATCGACGGCAGGTAGGCCGCGATCACGGCGGCGGTGAGGCCGGCGAAGAATAGGAGGTTGCCTGGGACTGAAACGCGCTTCATCGGAGCCCGGCAGCTGCCGGGATGGAGCGGCCACCCTAGCCCGCCAATTACATGAAGCGTAGCCAAATCTTGCCCAAGTCGCCGGGCATAAACGGCCTCACGCTCCCATCGACGGGGCTGAAAAGGTCACCTCCGTCGCCGTCGGCCGACCCCAGTTTGGGGTCGACATGGGGGCAGCGGAATGGGGATGTTTGCGCCATGCCTCGCATCGCAATCATCGGACCGGGTGCTGTGGGTGGCGTCATGGCGGCTTGGCTGGCCAAGGATGGGCGGCACGAAGTTTCGCTGTGCTGCCGGACGCCGGTGGAAAGCCTGACGGTTGAAACCCCTGAAGGCGTCCTTTCCTCGAGGCCTGCGGTCTTCACCGATCCGAAGGCCGCGCCGGCCGTTGACTGGGTGCTTGTGACCACGAAGACCTACGACGCCGCGAGCGCCGCGCTGTGGTTCCCCAACCTGACCGCCCAGGGAGCCCCCGTGGCGGTGCTGCAGAACGGCGTCGAGCACCGCGAGCGCTTTGCCTCGTATCTGCCGGCGGACCGGCTGATTCCCGTGATCGTGGATTGTCCGGCCGAGCGATTCGGCCCCGGCCGAATCCTCCAGCGGCGGGTGGCGAAACTGCTGGTCCCCGCGGAGGGCCGGGGGCAGGAGTTTGTCGAGCTCTTTGCCGGGACCGCGATCGAGGCGGCGCTTACGGACGATTTTCGGACGGCGGCTTGGAGGAAACTCTGCGTCAACTCGGCCGGGGTCATCAACGCGCTGTTGCTGAAGCCCTCGGGGGTGATGCGCGACGACGGGGTCGCGGAGGTGGCGCGCCAGCTCGTGCGCGAATGCATCGCTGTCGGGCGGGCCGAGGGAGCGGTGCTGGGCGATGAGCTCGTCGAGTCCGTGATTCAGGGCTACCGCCAAGGCCCTCCCGAATCGGTGAATTCAATCCAGGCCGACCGGGCCGCGGGGCGGCCCATGGAGACCGATGCGCGCAACGGAGTCATCGTCCGGCTCGGCTTGCGCCACCGGATTCCAACGCCCTGCAATCACATGGCCGCGGTTCTGCTCGGTGCTATGGCAAAATGAGGGTGGGCATGCCCCCTCCTTCATCCGCCCCAAATCGTTTCGAACACGTTCCGCTGACGGTCCACCTGGGGAGCGCCGAGGCTTCGCGGGCGGTGGCGGCCGAGATCGCCGAGTTGATCCGCGCCCATCAGGCCGAGGGCAAGCCGACCGTCCTGGGGCTCGCCACCGGTTCGACGCCGCTGAGTGTCTACGCCGAGCTGATACGCCTGCACCGCGAAGAGGGCCTGAGTTTCCGCACCGTCACCTCCTTCAATCTCGACGAGTACTCGCCTCTGACGGCCGTCCATCCGCAGAGCTACCGGCGATTCATGGACATCAACCTGTTTGAGCACATCGATATCCCGCGGGAAAATACCCATGTGCCGGACGGAGCCGTTCCGGCGGGCCGGGTGGCCGCTTATTGCGAAGGGTATGAGGCGAAGATACGGGAGGCGGGCGGAATCGATCTGCAGGTGCTGGGGATCGGCCGGACCGGGCATATCGGCTTCAACGAACCGGGCAGCGCGCGCCGCTCGCGCACGCGGCTGGTGACGCTCGATCCGGTGACGCGCCGCGACGCCGCGGAGGATTTCGGCGGGGAGGAGCACACGCCCCGTTACGCGATCACGATGGGCATTCGGACGATCCTCGAGGCGCGCCGCATCGTCCTGATGGCTTGGGGCCAGCATAAGGCGGAGATCGTGCGGGCGGCGGTCGAAGGTCCGATCACCGCGCAGGTGACCGCCTCGTTTCTTCAGGAGCATGATCACGCGCGATTCGTGCTCGACCAGGCTGCAGCCGGGGCGCTGACCCGCCATCGCACCCCCTGGCTTCTGGGGCCTCTCGAGGATCAGGGGCTGGTTTGGGATGCCCGGATGACGCGCCGGGCGATCCTCTGGCTGTCGCAGACCCGGCAAAAGCCGATCCTCAAGCTCACGGACGACGACTATAATGAGTCGGGCCTTCAGGATCTGCTGCGCGTGCACGGTTCGGCTTACGACGCGAACCTGGGCGGATTCTACCAGATGCAGCACACGATTACCGGCTGGCCAGGCGGCCGCGATCCGCAACGGACCCGCCCCGGCGACGCCCCGGTGCGCCCTCTGATGGCGTCGTCGGCGGGCGTCTATCCCAAGCGGATCGTGGTCCTTTCGCCCCATCCGGATGACGACGTGATCTCAATGGGGGGAACGCTTTGCCGGCTGGCCGATCATGGGCACGAGGTGCACATCGCCTACCAGGTCTCCGGTTCAAACGCGGTATCCGATGAGGCGCTCTGGAGGATCCTGCGGTTCGCCTCAGACGCCGGCCTTTCGGAGGGGAGTCGCTCCGATTCGCTTCGCGGCCTGTGCGAGGCGTATGAAGCCTCGGGGGTTCTACCCCCTTCCGACGAACTGGCTCGCTGGAAAGGCCTTGTTCGAAGGCAGGAGGCGGCTGCGGCGGCGAGGCTTTGCGGAGTCCCGCTCGGGCGCTTGCACTTCCTCGATTTGCCGTTCTATCGCCCGTCGGCGGGCCGGCGGCGGACGATCGGGAGTGCCGACGTCGCGCGCATGCGGGAGTTCCTGGGAAAGATTCGGCCGCACCTGATCTTTGCGGCGGGAGATCTCGATGATCCCCACGGCACGCATCGGCTCTGCCTCAGGGCGCTGCGCGAGGCTCTGCTTCAGGGGTCTGGCGAGCCCTGGACCCGGGAATCGGAGCTTTGGCTCTACCGGGGGGCGTGGGCGGAATGGGCGCCCGACGAGATCGACATGGCGGTGCCGCTCAGCCCCCAGGAGGTGCTGCGGCGTCGCCGCGCGATCTTCCGCCACGAGAGCCAGAAGGACCAGGCGCTCTTCCTGGGAGAGGACCGGCGTGAATTCTGGCAGCGCAGCGAGGATCGGAGCCGCCGGCTGGCGGAAACCTACAACGCGCTCGGTCTGGCCGAGTACGAAGCGATTGAGGCCTTCAGGCGCTATTCGCCGCAGGAATTCATGCGCGATGCGCCCCTCTAATCCTCACGGTTATACCCTCCTTCTGCTGTTCATCGCAGGCATGGGAGGCCTGCTCTACGGATACGATATCGGCATCATCGGGGCCGCCCTCCTGTACCTGGGCAAGACGGTCGATCTGACGCTGCGCGAGGAGTCGCTGATCGTCGCCGCTGTGCTGGGGGGCGGCATGATTTCGTCGCTGGCGGCCGGCGCTTTGGCGGACGTCACCGGGCGCAAGAAGGTGATGATCGCCTCCGCCCTGATGTTCGTTGCGAGCGTCGCGCTCATCGTGGGCTCGCACGGGTTTGCGCCGCTCTTTCTGGGGCGGGGCCTGCAGGGACTGAGCGCGGGCATGATCGCGGTCGTCATCCCGCTGTACCTTGCCGAATGCCTGCCGGCCGAAATCCGCGGACGCGGCACGGCTGCGTTCCAGCTGATGCTGACCCTGGGGATCTTCGTCTCGCTCTCGGTCGGAACCCACTATGCCCGCTCGGTGGACGCTGTGGCCGGCACTTTGTCCGGACTCGAATTGAGGAATGTCGAGGATGGCGCGTGGCGCTCGATGTTTCTCTCGGCCATCTACCCGGGTGCGATTTTCCTGGTCGGCTCGTTTCTGGTCACCGAGTCGCCGAGATGGCTGTTCCGCCGCGGGCGAACGGAACAGGCCCTTGCCGCCTTGCGGCGTTCGCGGAGCAGCGCCGATGCCGAGCGGGAGTTTAGGGAGATGGCGGATTCGCTGGCGCACGAGCGAGCGAGAAAGGACGCGGGCGTGTCGCGCGAGCCGCTCTTTCAGCGCAAGTACGTGCTTCCTTTCGTCCTGGCGTGCGCCGTCCTTGGCCTGAATCAGGCGACCGGAATCAATTCCATCCTGCAATTCCTCGTCGTCATCCTCCAGCAGGCGGGCCTGCCTGCGGGGGCGGCGGCCGACAAGGGCTCCTTGGTCACGCTGGTCAATGTTGTTTTTACGGTGGCGGGGCTGTTCCTGGTCGATCGGCTGGGGCGCACGGCGCTCCTGAAGATCGGAACCGCGGGAATCGTCGCGGCGCTTCTGATTGCCGCGGGCGTTTTTCACGGGTTTGAGTCGAGGCGGACGGATGTGACGGAGGCGCTACGGGCGCGGGTCGTGAACGGCCGGCTGACGGTGCCCGTGAACGGGGGCGCGCTTGGGTTGCCGGCCTCAGAGGGGACGACTGGACTGGCGGTTCTCTACACCTATGGCTCCGAGGAGCGGCTTGCGACCGGCTTTAGCAACGACCGCGACCCAGTCCTGCGGGTGGAACCTGACCCGACCGTCAAGAATTCGGTGCCGGCGCTGACGATCAAGCGCGCGAAGTACGGTGCCGTGCCTTCGGCGGAAACGGGCAACCTGATCATGATGTGCCTGATGCTCTTCATCGCCGCGTTCGCGATCGGACCGGGTGTGTGTGTCTGGCTTGCGCTGTCCGAACTCATGCCAACACGGATCCGCTCGCTGGGGATGGGGATCGGCCTCCTCATCAACCAGGGCGTCTCGACAGCGATCGCCGCGGTCTTTCTGCCCTTCGTGGGCAATTACGGTTACGCCTCCGTCTTCCTCTTCTGGGCGGCGTGCACGGCGATTTATTTCATCGTCGCGGCATTCTTTCTCCCTGAGACTAAAGGCCGGACGCTCGAGCAGATTGAGGCGTTTTTTGCCGAGGTTTCCAAGAAAGCTAAATAGCCGCCTTTGCCACCCAAAAAAATGATCAAAAGTCGACCGGTAGCCATCCTGTGTCTCGCCCTTTGCGTGCGTGGTTACGGCGAAACGGGCGGCTCCGCTGTGTCCGTCCCCGCGGATCCGGCCCCTTTGCCTGGCAACGGCGTGGCGCAGCATCCGTTTCTCTATGCGGGCGAATGGGACACGCGCAAACCTCTGGAGCAGTCCATGTTTCTCGTGCGCGGCGGCGAGGTGGTCTGGCGCTACACCATGCCCCTGAAAAATGAGAACGGCGGCATTCAGGAATTCGACGACGCTACACTGCTATCGAATGGAAACGTTCTGTTCTCCCATATGTCCGGTGCGTCGGAAGTCAGCCCCGACAAAAAACTGGTGTGGGACTACAAGGCTCCGCCCGGGACCGAAGTGCATTCGGCCGAGGCGATCGGCAAGGACCGCGTCCTCATCATGCGCAATGGCCATCCCGCGCAGGCGATGATCATCAACACGGCGACAGGCGAGACGGAACGGGAGATTCCGATTCCCACGACGGTCAAGGGCACGCACGGCCAGTTCAGGCACATTCGGATGACCGCAGCGGGCACCCTCCTTGTTCCGCACATGAGCGAGGGAAAAGTCGTGGAATACGATCTCGATGGAAAGGAAGTCTGGTCGGTCCAAGCCCCGAATGTCTGGTCGGCTGTGCGCCTGAAAAACGGCAACACTCTGCTCGCCGGAGACTCGAAGCTATATGCCCGCGAGGTAAATCCCGGCGGAGACACCGTCTGGGAATTCACCCAGGCCGACGCGCCCTTCAAGCTCTACAACATCCAGACCGCGCAGCGCCTGTCCAACGGCGACACCGTGCTCTGCTTCTGGTGCGCTGGAAACAAGCAGACGGCCGAATGGGACGGGACGGTCCAAGTCGTGGAAGTCACCTCCGCCAAGAAGATCGTTTGGGCGCTGTCCTCTTGGAAAAACCCGGACCTGGGCCCGGCCACCTCCCTCCAATTGCTCGACGAACCGGGGAACCCCGAAAAGCCGGGGGACCAGCAGCGCTGATCCTACAGGCGGCCCCCTTTGCGCGCCACGTACACCGTGCTGGCGGAGTCGCGATCCAGCAAAGGATTGGGAAACGTGACGACCTCGGCCCGGGCGGAGGTGAACGCTTCCCGGAGGGAGCTGAGGAATTCCTCGTCGGGTCGATCATCCGACCACAGGGCGAAAGCGCCTCCTGGCCGTAGGTGAGCCGCCAGAGCTTTCAGGCCTTCGGGGGAATAGAACGCAGCGCTGCTGGGATGGATGAGATTCCGTGGCGAGTGATCGATGTCGAGAAGCACCGCATGAAACTGGCGGCCCGCGGCAAATCCGCCCGCGTCGGCAGCAAGGGAGAAAAAGTCACCCTGCATGAGCCGGCATCGCGGATCAGACGTTAATCTCGAGCCGAGTGGGACCAATCCCCTTCGGTGCCAGCCGATCACAGGCTCGAGCCTCTCCACGACCAACAGCGAGTGCACACGGGGATGCGCGAGGGCGGCCACTGCGGTATAGCCAAGGCCGAGCCCACCCACGACCACGTCCCAATCGCCGCCTTCCAGTTCGCGCAAGCCGAGATCCGCGACCGCGTCCTCGACGGCATGAAACAGGCTCGTCATCAGAAACGCCTCTCCCAGCTTCACCTCGAAGACTTCCAAGTCTCCCAGCATGGCCACCCGCTTGCGCCGCAGACTGAGTTCGCCGAGCGGTGTGTGCTGGTAATCCAGCTCCTCAAAAGATCGGCTCACCCGACGAGGCTGGGCCGTATCTGAGGAAACGCACGCTTGTTCAGGCGGATTCCGAACTGTCCCACGCCGTCAGGGCGACGAGGGCGGCAATGATGAGGAGGGATGTGATCACAGGAATGAGGGAAGGGAGCCTTGCGCCCGTTCAGTCGTGGTAACGCGTGAGGGGGGAGGTCAGCCGGTCCAGGAGTCCCGGGTTCCAGAGAGGGGCAAAAGCGGCCTGACGGCTGGGCGTCGTGGGCGTGCGCCGTTGCGCCGGATTCGTTCCCTGGCGGGCTGCGGCGGTCGGCCCAAGCCGATCGGGGCGGCGGTGACCCACGGATTGGCCGGGCATCACGGGCATCAGGCTGAAATCGAAATCGAGGTCGTAGATCATGGGGAGAAAAGGGCTATAGTAGTTGACTGTTTAGCTAGAAATGAGAGGGAAAAAATGCGCACGGTTCTCGTGCGCTTGAGCGTGTCGAAGGAGTAAAAATCAGCCGCGGACCGCGACTTCGGGTCCGGATAGGGCTCCGGCTGCTTTCACCCGCAGCAGGCCGAGCGCCATGGCGGGAAGCTGACGCAAGATCTCCGGATCGTTCATAATGCGTGATTGACTGACCAACCCTTCGAGGAGGGCAAAAAGAGCGAGTGACTGCTGAGCCGGGTCGCAAGGTTCAATCGAACCCTGGGCCACGGCATCGCGAATAGCGGATTCATAATAGCGCCGCTTCCGAGCCATGATGTCGCGTACCACGGCGCTTACATCCACTTCCTGGGTACTGACTTCGGAGCCGACTGTACACACCGGGCATCCCAGCAGTTTACCGTAGCGGGCCTTGATCTCCAGGTGCCAGGTGTAGATCGAATCGAGGTAGGTCGTCAGCCGAGCCAACGGATCGAGCGAAGGCGAGAAGGTCTGATCGAGCCGCGGTTTCCATTCTTCCTTCCAAAGCTTTTCGAGCGCGGCGACGGCCAGATCGGCCTTCGACTTATAAAAATAGTAGAAACTGCCCTTTTTCACATCCGCTCGCTGGCAAATATCGTCAATCGTGACCGAGCCGTAGCTCTCCTCCCACATGAGGTCGAGTGCGGCTCGCATCAGCCGTTGGTCAGCGTCGGAGGTTCTTCCCATGACGGAGACAGTAATAGTTGACTGTTTATCTAGTGCAAGCAATTTCCGCACATTTTCGAACTCGCGTTTTTAGGTGGTGACCGCGCTGATTTTCCGGGTCCGCCTCCATGCCCCTTCAACGATTCTCCCTCAAGCGCAGGCTGATCGGGGTCATTTTGCTGAGCAGCGTCGTCGCGTTGTCGGTGACCTACGCGGCGCTTCTGGCGTACGAATTCCACGCCTTCCGCGAGGGAACTGCACACAATCTGACGGCTTTGGCCCGCATCATTGCGTCCAACAGCAGCGCGGCACTGATTTATGACGATAAGGCCCTGGCCGAAGAAAATCTCGCGGCGCTTCGATCGGAGCCCGATATCACGGCGGCGGCACTGTACGACCAGCACGGAAGACTCTACGCGACCTACCCGGCAAAGGGTGCGCCTGCGAATCTTCCCTTGTCACCGGGCAAGGAGGCCATGGAATTTCGCGGAGGCCGGCTCAATCTCTTCTATCCCGTGGTCCAGGACCAGCGGTATGCCGGCACGCTGTACCTCACGAGCGACCTCGGCGAAATGTATGGACGGCTCCGAATCTATGGCGGGGTCCTTCTGGTGGTCCTCATGGGTTCGATGGGTGTTTCGCTTTTCCTATCCAATTTCTTTCAGCGGCGGATCTCCGGACCGATTCTTGAACTCGCCGCAATGGCCCGGCTCATTTCCGAACAGAAAAATTATGCGATCCGGGCCCGTTCCCCGAGTGATGACGAACTGGGCGATCTGACCGGCGCGTTCAACGCCATGCTGGATCAGATTCAGGCCAGCCACTCGGAGGCCGAGCGAGCACGTGACGAGGCGTTGAAGGCTTCGCGCGCCAAGGATGATTTTCTCGCCGCGCTTTCCCACGAACTGCGAACTCCGCTTAACCCCGTCTTGCTGCTGGCCAGCGACGCAGCCGCGCGGCCCGACCTTCCGGAGGCGATTCGGGCGGACTTCGATCTGATCCGCAAAAACGTCGAACTCGAGGCGCGATTGATCGACGATCTGCTCGATCTGACCCGCATCACCAGCGGCAAGCTGGTCCTGAATGGTCGCCTGATCGATCCGCTTCGGGTGCTTGAGGACGCGATCGAGACGGTGCGCCCCGAGGCAGCCGCCAAGCGGATTGCTTTCTCGCTGGCCCTCGGCTCCGGCCAGCCGATGGTCTGGGGCGATTCCGTCCGCCTGCAGCAGGTCTTCTGGAACGTTCTGAAGAACGCGGTGAAGTTTACGCCTGAAGGCGGCTGGATCACGGTCGCCATGCGCGAGGACTCCGAGTCCGGACGCATCCTCATCACCGTCGCGGATAATGGGATTGGGCTCACCGGCGACGAGATCCCGCGCCTCTTCCGCGTTTTTTCCCAGGGCGCGCATGCCGATGGAGAACCCCACCGTTTCGGCGGCCTGGGTCTGGGTTTGGCTATTTCGCGCACCCTGGTCGAACTTCATGCAGGGACGATTCGCGTCGCGAGTGATGGGCGTGGCAAGGGGGCGACCTTTATCATCGACCTCCCTCTTGCCTCGACTCAAACGGAGACGCTTCGCTCGTCCCCTGGTCCGGCCGCCAGCCCAAGCGCCGCACGAGTGCCTCGGGAACGATCCATCCTCTTGGTCGAGGATCACGCCCCGACCCGAACGATTCTCGCCCGAATGCTCCAGAGCCGCGGCTACCGCGTCCTGACCGCCGCGTCGATTGCCGAGGCGCGGGTGTCGGCGGCCGGCGGCGGAATCGACGTGCTCATTTCTGATATCGGGCTGCCAGACGGGAGTGGCTACGACCTGATGGCCGAGCTCTCGGCCCGCTTTCCTCTCAAGGGAATCGCCCTCACCGGTTACGGCATGGAGCACGATCTCGACGACAGCCGGCGTGCAGGATTTGCCGCCCACCTGACCAAGCCGGTGCGCATTCAGATGATCGATGATGCTCTCGGGCTCATCTTCCAGGAGGGACGTTCGTGAGGCTGCGACCCTTCGCAAGGCGGCTCCGGTCTTGGGCGACCGTTGTCATGGCGGCCTTCTGCTGCATCTATGGACGGGCTGCGCCCACCGCCTCTGAAGTTCAGCTGAAGGCGGCATTCATCTTCCACTTCACCCAGTTCATCTCGTGGCCGGCACACACGTTTGAGGATCCCAATGCGCCCTTCGTCATTGGGATAGTCGGGGACGAGCCGATCGACGAGGCCCTGACCGAGATGGTTCGAGGCGAGCGCGTCGACGGACACCCGCTCCAAGTGCGCCGCCTCAGCCGCCCCGCGGATGCCGCGAATTGCCAAATTGTCTATTCCTCAGGGGACGGCGAGGAAAAGTTCCGGGCCGCGCGGTTCCATGGCGAGCCTGTGCTCACGGTCGGCGAGACCGAGGGCTTTCTGCAATCCGGCGGGATGATCGAATTTATCACCGAACACAATCACGTGAAACTGCGCATCAATCTTCCAGCAGCGAAAGCGGCCTCGCTCCAAATCAGTTCCAAGCTCCTCCGCGTAGCCCAAGTGCTCTCCCCAGAATGAATTCTTCCCTGGTCTCATGTTTGGCCGCCAGCTTCCCTGGGCGCGCTTTTTTTCGACACCCGTTGACCCCCCGCTGGCGGCCCACGAAAGTCGGTGCCGTATTTTTGGGGCTGGCCGCCTTTATTGGCCATGCGGACGGCCAAAGCTCGGGGGATGCGCAATCTTCCAATGCCTTGAAAAACCTGAGCTTGGAAAACTTGATGGATGTCGAGGTCACCTCCGTTTCCCGCTATCCCAAGGAATTGCTGGATGCGCCCTCGGCCATCCAGTTGATCACCAACCAGGACATTCTTCGGTCCGGCGCGACCGACCTTCCGCAGGCATTGCGCCTGGCGGACAACCTGGAGGTGGCGCAGGAAAATTCGCACGACTGGGCGATCAGCGCCCGCGGGTTTGACGCCAATCTGGCCGACAAACTCCTGGTCTTGATCGATGGCCGCGCCGTTTACACCCCGCTCTACGGCGGCGTCCTCTGGAATGTGCAGGACTTTCTGCTGGAAGACATCGATCGGATCGAAGTCATCAGCGGCCCGGGAGGGACTCAGTGGGGCGCCAATGCGGTGAATGGCGTGATCAACGTCACGACCAAGAGCGCCAAGGATACCCAGGGGCTCTATGTCGAAGAGGCCGCTGGGGGAAGGCTGGAGGATTTGACCGCTGTCCGCTACGGCGGCACGCTTGCGCCCGGCGTCTATTACCGGGCTTACGCCGAGTATTCCGACCGCGGCAGCGAAGTCTTTGGCAGCGGGATGGGAGCCAATGATTCGTGGGACATGGGCCGGGGGGGCTTTCGGATCGATTCCGAGACCACGCCGACAAACCAGCTGACGCTACAGGGCGATTTCTATTCCGGCACCGAATATCTCGGAACGGTGGGAGACGAGGGTCTCAATGGCGGCAATGTGCTGGGCCGCTGGGCGCACACGTTTGCGGACGGTTCCGACATGAGCCTTCTCGTGTACTACGATCGGACGCATCTGTCCCAGCCCTATGCGGCGAGTCCTCCGAGCCCGCCTTACTACAGTGGTTTCCCCGCCTCCGCTTTGGTCGATAATCTCACGACCTACGATGTCGATTTCCAGGATCATATCGCTTTAGGGGGTCGCAACCAGTTCATCTGGGGCTTCAGCTACCGATTCACGCACGAGGTGGACACGGATATGTCGATTGTTCGGTTCTTGCCGGAAACGCTCGATCAAAATCTCTTCACCGGATTCGGGCAGGACGAGATCGCGATTGCGAGCCATGTGCATCTCACCCTCGGAACCAAGGTCGAACGCAACGATTACACGGGATTCGAGGTGGAACCCAGCATCCGCATCCTTTGGGATTTTGCGCCCAAGCAGGTGTTATGGGCCGCGGTATCGCGGGCCGTCCGAAGCCCTTCGCGCTACGACCGAAATCTGGTTGTGCCGACGGGTCTGGTGAACCCCCCGGCGCCCTACCAATTCCCGGTCAACTATCTTGAGGGTACCAGCCATTTCGCGTCGGAGAACGAAGTCGCCTACGAATTGGGCTATCGCGCCCAAGTGGGCTCAAAGGGCTCCATCGCCCTTTCGACCTATTACAACGCCTATGATCATCTGAGGAGCGCGACCGCCACTCCAACCACAGCGCTTTATCCTTTTCCGTATCCCGTGGCCTTCGAAAATAATCTGGAGGGTGATACTTACGGATTCGAATTCAGCGCCAACTATCAGGTGTTCGACGGATGGGCGCTGCATGCCGGATATGATCTTCTTCGGGAGAATATCTACGTCACACCGGGATACGTCGACGCCACCGGCGCCCACAATGAGACCGCCGATCCGAAGAACCAATTCTCGGTGCGCTCATCCTGGGATCTCTCGCGGAATCTGGAATTGGACGCAGCCTTCCGCTGGGTGGATAAACTGATCATCGATCAAGGTCCGACGAATGGACCGGTCACCGGAATCGTGCCCAGCTACTACGAATTGGATCTCCACTTGACCTGGCGCCCCATCCGGCGCCTCGAGCTCTCGCTGGTGGGCCAAAATCTCCTGCACGCCTACCATCAGGAATACGGGTTCCCGAGCCCCACCACGGAGGATATCACGCGGACCGCCTACGGGAAGGTCGTCTGGCGCTACTGACCGCCGGCGCGCGCTGGGTTCAACGATTCTGCACTGGCTCCCTTGTATTCAAGCGCCGTTATGCGGCGGTGGCTCAAATCGGCGGCTTCTGATACCCGCCGAGCTGTCGTTCTAGGAATTGGGCCGTGGCGATCACCACATCCTCTCGGAACGGTTGGGCGATGATGTGGACGCCGATGGGCAGGCCGCCCTCCGCTGAGGTGCCTCCTCGGACCACACCGGCGGGCCAGCCCGTGATGTTATAGATACTGTTGTAATACAGGTTGGCGGGTCCGACGTCATAGAGCATCGTGGCGGGCGACACGGCGTCCGGGCAGATGATGACATCGTAATTCTGAAACCAACCCAGCATCGCGCTGCGGTTGTGATCGATTTTCTCCAGCATTTCGGTGAGGTCCGCCGTCGAGGCTCCGCTCGGTTGGAAATTGTTGTTTCCGGCCAGCGTCTTGGTTCCCCATTTGTCGGCGAGGCGCCGAACGGTGGAATTGCCCTCCGCGGCCCTCAGCGCTGTGCGCAGCTCGATCGTTTCCTTGTAGAGTGGATGGATGTCTTCGGTCATGCGGGCGCCGGAAGCGCCGAGAGCGTCGACCGCCTTCCTGATCACCGCTTTTGTGTCGGCGGTGGAATCGCCGATGGGCGCGGAAAAATAATAGGCGATCCGAAGTTTTCCGATTTCGACCCGCTTCGGATCCAAGACCGGCATCGGCATGATTGCGGCGTCTTGATTGTCCGGCCCTGCGATCACGCCTAGAATAAGACCGAGATCCTCGGCATGCCGTGCCAGCGGACCGATCTGCTGAAAGCTGTCGTAGATCCCGCCGTAGCCGATGATGTGTCCGGTGCGCGGAACCCGGCCCGTGGCAGGCTTCAGTCCGGCAATCCCGTTGACGTGCGCGGGTCCGCGGATCGAGCCGCCAAAATCAGACCCTATGTCGAAGTAGGAGCCGGCTGCGGCGACAATGGCGCCCGCGCCTCCGGAAGAGGCGGAGGCGTTGTGTTCGAGATTATAGGGATTCCTGACGAGGCCATTGAGCAGATTGCTTGCGCTGCTGATGCCGGGCAGATTCGCCAATGTAAACTCGGGGGTCAGGGTCTTGCCCAAGAGGATCGCGCCGGCCTTTCGGGCCCGGGCGACCGCGGTCGCATCCTTCTTGGGAACGAACCGAATCCGTCCCAAGGTGCCCCCGGTGGTGACCACCCCTTCGGTATCGAGGGAATCCTTGATCGTCATCGGCACGCCGTGCAAGACGCCCATGATTTCGCCCCGGGCGAGCGCTTCGTCCGCTGCTTTGGCCTCCGCCAGGGCACGATCGAAGCACGTCATGACGACGGCATTGATGAGCGGGTTCACCTGCTCGATTCGCGCGATGCAGGCGCGGGTGGCTTCCACCGCGGAAATCTTCTTTGCCCGTATCAACTCCGCGATCCTCGTGGCCGAGACATAGAGGAGGTCGTCGGTCTTGTCCGTCGAAACCAGATAGGGCTCCGGCGTGCCGCTCGTTTCGCCCGAGAGGGTGCGAACCGCGAGGCCTCCAGCTAATGAGACGGAAGCTTTGGCAATCTGTCGGACGAAGCGGCGGCGAGAAGAGGACGGTTCCGTGGCGGAAGGGGTGGGCAATGGATTCAAATGAGTGGCGACCCATCGGGCCGGCGGCGGGTACCGCGGGATGAGCGCAGGAAGCGCGTGAGCATGGAATGTACCAGGTGCGGGCGATCATCGGTGCTCGATGATTGGCTCGTGCCCTGCTTCATCACGCCCGAGATCCCCGCAGACTCGTTTACTATGAAAATCTCCCGCTTCATTCCATGCCTGGCTCTTTCAGTCATGCTTTCGATCCCATTGCACGCCGTCGATATCGACGTTGAGCACGCGACCATCGCGGACTTACAGGCTGCCTTTGCGAAAGGCACGCTCACGGCCGAGAAGCTTACCGAGATCTATCTCGCCCGCATCGAGGCCTACGACAAACACGGTCCGGCCATCAATGCGGTGATCACGCTCAATCCGAACGCGGTGGCCGAGGCCCGGGCTCTCGACGCCGAACGCAAAGCGGGCAAGGGGATGGGCCCGCTCTTCGGCATCCCGGTCGTGCTGAAGGATAACTTCAACACCTTTGATCTCCCGACCACCGCGGGATCGCAATTGCTTGAAGGCTCCATTCCCTCCGAGGACGCCTTCGTGACCAAGAAGCTTCGTGCCGCCGGAGCCATCATCCTCGCGAAGGTCAATATGAGCGAGTTCGCTGGAGGCGGCGGCAGCACCATGGGTGCGACCGATCCTGCCATCATCAGAGCCGGCCGCATCGCGCAGGGCTTCAGCTCCATGGGAGGTCAGACCCACAATCCCCACAACGTCGACTACGTTCCCTCCGGGTCCAGCGGCGGCACGGGTGCCTCCATCGCCGCCTCTTTTGCGCAGTTCGGCCTAGGAAGCGACACCGGCGGCTCCGTGCGCGGCCCCTCTTCGGCCAATGGCATTGTCGGCCTCAGGCCCACCCATGGCTTGGTCAGTCGCACGGGCATCGTGCCGATCTCCTTCAGTCTCGATACCGCGGGTCCGATGGGGCGCAGCGTCTACGACATCTCGGTGGCTCTGAGTGTGATGGCTGGCATCGATCCGGCGGATGCCGCGACCGCGGAGAGCGCGGGCAAACACCAGACCGACTACACGAAGTTCCTCAAGGTCGGCTCGCTCAAAGGGGCCCGGAT
>Ga0302325_10008992_pt1 | contig 21892 bp, 24 predicted proteins | sample Palsa_T0_2_FD_201948 | JGI IMG/M metagenome (GOLD analysis project Ga0302325, IMG submission 201948) | Peat permafrost microbial communities from Stordalen Mire near Abisko, Sweden - Palsa_T0_2 | ecosystem: Environmental > Terrestrial > Soil > Palsa > Peat permafrost | place: Sweden: Abisko...
AACACGACCAGCACCAGGATGGGCGCGTAGAGCACGGGCGGAGAGGCGAGCACGTCGGAGCGGTCAAACCCGAGCCCGACCGCGAGGATGAGCAGCGAGGTGAAGGCGACGCCGGCGATGGTCACGCGCGCCGGGAACAGCACACCGACGAGCACCATCGGCAGCACGAGCACGGGCAGCAGGTACTCGCGACCACCGTTGGCCGCCACGATCGCCGTCGCCAGGCACAGCTGCGTGACCACGAACCCGCCCGCGGCGGCCAGTTCGGGTCGCCGATCGCTTGGCAGCAGCCGGGGCGTGGCCAGGAATACAGCCACGGCCAACCCGCCCACCAGGCCGGCCGCCCAGCCAAACGTGCCCGCGCCGGCGAGGATGGCGAGGAGGGGGAGCCCCAGGGCGATGGGCTCGACCCAGCGCAAGCGCCGGCGCATGTCGATGAGCCGTCCGCGCTCGGAATCGCTTCGGCACAGGAATTTCGATGTCCGCACAATCACGCATCGACGCCTGATCGTGGGACGTTGAGATCTGTTGGCCGCAGGCTGCTGAGGTTTCGTAACGGCTTGACGGCCGCCGGTCCGGTCACAGCCGATTCTCAGCGTTTTCCCGGTCAACGCCCAAGGGCGGTCCCCACGCTGCAATCGAGCCGAATGAACACGACGACGAAGACAACGCCCATCGGGATTCGTGTCCTGCTCCTCGGCGTGTGCGTTGCCGCGGTGATCGCGGCGGTCCTCGTGGTCGGACCGCCGTCGCAGGCGCAGGAGACCACGCAGCGGGTCATCACTGCCCAGAAGGGCGTCGTGCAGTCAACCGTCTCAGGCGATGGCACGCTGTCGCCGACCAGCCAGGAGGACGTCAACTTCGCCACCAGCGGGACACTCGAGCACCTCTATATCTCCGCGGGCCAGCATGTCCAGGCCGGGGAGCTGTTGGCCGAGCTGTCCCCTGAGCAAGCCGACGTCGCCCTGCTGCAGGCGAAGGCCAGCCTCGGCTCCGACGAGGCGAGCCTGGAGCAGGCCGAGGATGCGCAGACCACCGCCGCTTCCGCATCCACCACCGCAAGCTCGACGTCGACTGCCAGCGGAGCGTCGGCGAGTACCGCGGCCTCGAGCGCGGAGAGCGCGGCGATGCTGGCCGCGAACGTGGGGTCGGCGCGCGCGAGCGTCGCCGCGGCCGAGCTCGCCGTGCAGTCGGCCGAGGAGACGGTGACGGAGACGAAGCTGTACGCCCCGACGTCGGGCACCGTTGCCTCGGTGGCCGACGTGTCGCCCGGCGACTCGATCTCCGCCGGCAGCGGGTCGAGCGGGTCGAGCGCCTCCACCGGGTCAGGCGCTACGAGCGGCTCGGGAAGCTCTTCCGCCGGCTCGGGTGGGTCCTCGACGGCCAGCGCGTCCAGCTCCGGTTCGACTTCGAGCTCGAGCTCGGCGATCGTCACGATCGTCGACCTGTCCTCGATGGACGTGGTGGTGCCGTTCACCGAGTCGGACATCGGCAAGGTGAAGGTCGGTCAGTCGGCCACCGTCACCGTCGACGCGCTCGCGGATCTGGAGCTCGCCGCTCAAGTCACCAACGTCAGCCTGCTCGCCACCACCAGCGGCTCGGTCACCAGTTATGACGTGACGGTCGATCTCGATCAGGCCGACGATCAGCTGAAGCCGGGGATGAGCGCCACCGTGGACGTGGTCGTCTCCCAGGCCCAGGGCGCGGTGAGCGTGCCTTCAACCGCCATCTCCCGGACCGGCGGGACGACCACCGTCACGGTGCTGCGCAACGGCAAGGACGTCGTGACTCCCGTGACCACCGGGGTGGTCGGCGACAGCACCACGCAGATCCTCTCGGGCGTGACCAGCGGTGAGCAGATCGTCATCGTCACGCGCAGCAACCTCGGAAGCTCGAGCGGGACGGCCAGCTCGACGTTGGGGGGATCCACGTCAGGAACCCTCGGCACGGGCACGGGCGGATCCGCGGGCTTCGGTGGGGGGGCCGGCGGTGGCGCCCCGAGCGGCGGGCCGCCGGGGGCGGGCGGATGAAAGGCCCGAGGTCATGAGCAACCCGGTCGCCGAGAGGCCCGTCGAGGGCGTCGAGGCCGTCGACGAACCACCGATCCGTCGTCGCCATCGCCTGCTCGCCCGGCGCAACCTCGCCGTGCTCGGTGTGCTGCTGGTGGCCGCCGGCTTCGTGGGCGGCGTCCTCGTCGAGAAGCGCCAGGGCAGCTCCGGTTCCAGCTCACCCACCCGGACCGCAGCGGCCGCCGGGCCCGCCGCGGCCGGGTCAGACATCACCACCGGCACGGTGTCCTTCGTCGCCCCCGGAGCGCTGTACATCACCGACTCCGAGGGCAACACCGTGAAGGTGATCGAAGCCTCCACCGGCACGGTCAGCCGGACCGCGCTCAGTTCGGTCGCCGGAGTTCATCGCGGAGACACGGTCGTCGTGTCGGGCGCCCCCGCCGACAACGGCGCGATCACCGCCACCTCGATCCGCGACACCGCATCCAATGTTCCTCAGAGCGGTGCGGTGCCCGGCGCCAGCAGCTCGCAGACGCCCTCCCTGTTCGGCTCGGGCTGAGCGCGCCCGACCCGCGGGGCGGGTCAGTGCCTCGGCGGCCCGGAGCTCAGCTCCACGCGCGTGCGAAACGCGCCCGCTGATTCGACCGTCGCGCCGGCCGCGCGGACCTGATCGGCCAGCCAGTGGTCGGAGGTGGCGACCCGGACCAGAGCGGGGTTCGCCTCCGCCGCCACTCGCCGGACGATCTCGTCGTCGGCGGCGTTGGCCCGCGGCTTCGGGGCGTGCGCCACCTCGATCACGGTGGAGGCGATACGCGGCCGCGGAGCGCGCTCGAAGACCACGGTGACGTCCTCGCCCTCGGCGGCGGCCCAACGCTCGAGCAGGTCCACCAGCCGGAGCATCGCGCGATCGCGGTCGCGCCACCACGCGTCCGGTCGCGTGCCGATGACATTCATGCCGTCCACGAACCAGCGCATGCCCACCAGCGTAGGTCGTCGGGCCTGCGGCTGGCCGGCTAACGTGGTGGTCATGCCTGCGCCGACTGGCACGGACCCAACGGAGCTGATCGGCGTGCGAGTCCTGGTGACCGGAGGAACGAGTGGTTTGGGGGAGGCCATGAGCGCAGCCCTGCTCGTGGCCGGGGCCGACGTGGTGCTCACCGGGCGAGACGGCCGTCGCGCCGCCGCGAAGGCCGGCCAGCTCGGTTCCGCGAGCGCCGGCCGGGCGATCGGCATCGAGCTGGACGTCCGCGATGAGGCATCGGTGGCGCGTGGCGTGGCCGAGGCGCACGACCGCCTCGGAGGCATCGATGTTCTTGTCAACAATGCCGGCATCGGCATGCGCACCGTCAACCCCGACTTCATGTCTCGGCCCCAGGGGTTCTGGAATGTGCCGGTCGAAGGGTTTCGCGACCTGTTCGAGACGAACGTGATCGGCTACTTCCTAGTGGCCCGGGCCGTCGTGCCCCTCATGCTCACCACCGGCCGTGGCAAGGTCATCAACGTATCGGTCAACGAGGCGACCACCCGGCGCGCGGGCTTCGTACCCTACGGCCCGTCCCGCGCGGCCACCGACGCCATGTCCCACGTGATGGCGGCCGACCTGACCGGGACCGGCGTGACCGTCAATCTGCTGGCCCCGGGCGGTGCCACCCGCACCGGCATGACGCCCGACACCGCCGACGTCGAGACGCAGGTCAACTGGCTTGACCCGATCATCATGGGCCCGGCCGTGTGTTGGCTTGCGTCCGGCCAGTCGGACGGCATCACCGATGCCCGGATCGTCGCCACCGAGTTCAGCTAACGACGGGCTGCCAGCCTGACGGTGTCCGGGCGCGGCGACGCGAGCGGTTGGCCGCGTCGCAGCAGGTCGTCCGCGTCCGCGAGTCGCGCGGTGAGCTCGTGGCTGGTCCCGACGTAGGCCGGGCCGGTGGCGTCTCGCAGCAGATCGTTGAGCATCGCGGTGCCGCTGACGTAGAGCGCCTCGGGTCCGCGCAGCAGCTCGGCCAGGTGGCCCAGCGCTGCGGCGTTGGCCATGACCGAAGCGCGTCGCGGTGGTATCCGGGAGTGCCCGCGGGGGTGTCGTACCGCCTGCACCAGCCCGTCCAGCTGATCGGCCACGGCCGCTCGGGTCCGCGGCTCACCGAGGCGGGCCGCGCGGGCCGCGAGCGCGGTTGAGCCGAGCGGGTCCGCGCCGGCCGCCAAGGCTCGGTCCAGACCGCCGGCGCGAAGGCGGGCGACCAGCCGCGTGCGAGTGCCGGGAGCTTGCGTCTGTGCGGCCGCGAAGAACGGCTCGCCGACAGCCGGGGCTTCATTTCGAGCTAACATCGTTGACACCTCCGTTAGCTGTTAGATGGTGTCGGTAACCTACTAACCATCTACGCCGGTGTCAAGCGCGATGAGCCCCGACACGTCCCCTCCACACGATCTCGATCTGGTCATCGACTACGTGAACACGCTCGACATCGATGCGGGCTCGGATGTGCTGGCCTCGTCGAGCGGCCTGTCCGAGTGGCTGGTCCAGCGGCATTTGCTGGCCGACCGGACCTCGCTACCCAGTGAGGCGAACCGCGCCGAGGCTGTGCGCCTGCGCGAGGCCCTGCGGGGGTTGCTGCTCGAGCACAACGGCGCAGCTCACGACGACGGGGCGGCCGCAGAGCTCGAGCGCGTTGCGCGTCGCGGCGGTCTGGGCGTCCACTTCGGCCCGGACGCCGCGGTCAGCCTGCGGCCAGCCCGCGAGGATTTCGACGGCGCCCTGGCCTCCCTGCTGGTGCCCGTGGTTCAGGCGGTCAGCGACGACACCTGGCTTCGCGTGAAGGCCTGCCGGGCGAGCGACTGTGCGTGGGCGTTCTACGATCGCTCGCGCAACCGCTCCGGCACGTGGTGCGACATGGCCGTCTGTGGCAATCGCACCAAGGTGCGGGCCTATCGGCAGCGGGCGCCCCGGGGTACCTAGTCCGGCGCTTAGTCCGGCGCTGGCCGGGGGCGGCCATGCCGCGGCTCCGATCGGTGACGGTCGCGATCGGTGATGGTCGCGTGACCTGCCGGTGCCGTCGCGTTGCTCACCGGCACACGCCTGCCACACTCGCCCCGATCCGTGAGGGGGGTTGGCGAGAAGCTAGTCAATACGAAGGATTCCTCGCCACACCCCCCCTGGGTTGGGCTCACCAACCGAGGGGGTTGGCGAGAACCTGGTCACCACGGCGGATTTCTCGCCACACGCCCCCGCGCGGGGGCACCGGGCCGCGCCACACGCCTAGCCGGTCGTGCGCGAGCCGCGCAGGAAGTGGGCGATCGCATCGCCGACGAGCTCGTCGCTCTGCTCAGCGGGGACCATCCCGCCGGTGACCAGGGCGGCGATGCCCTGGATCGTCGCAAACAAGACCATGCCGACGCGCTCGGGCTCGCCGCGCTCGAGCACGCCCTCGGCCTGGCCCTGCTGGATCAGCTCGAACAGGACCGAGAACGCGCGCTCGGCGGCCGCGTGCAGCGCCCCGGAATCCTCGTGGTTCTTGCCCGCGAACATCAGTTCCAGCAGGGCGGCGTCGCGCGTGGCGAAGCGGACATACGCCGCGGCGGTGGCCCGCAGCCGGGCCTGGAAGTCATCGCCGGCACCGTCGACCGCGACGCGCAGCTCGTTGCCCAGGCGCGCGAACCCGGCCTCGGCCAGGGCGTCCAGCAGCGACTGGCGGTCGGGAAAGTGCCGGCGGGGCGCCCCATGGCTGACGCCGACGTCGCGGGCCAGCTCGCGCAGCGACAGGTCCTGGACCCCACGCTCACGGACGGTGCGCTCGGCCTGCTCGAGCAGCGCGCTGCGCAGGTTGCCATGGTGGTAGGGCCGTTCGTACATCCGGACCAGCGTAGCGGGCGAAGTTGTCGTTGACATCATTGTTGTCATAGTCTACATTGTTGTCCATGACTACTTTCAGCCGCAACCAAATGCCCGACCTCACCGGTCAGACCGCGATCGTCACCGGCGCCAACAGCGGGATCGGCCGCGCCGCGGCCCGGGCGCTCGCCGATTCCGGGGCGCGCGTCGTGCTCGCCGTGCGTGACACCGACAAGGGCCGGGAGGCCGCCGCGGCGATGCCCGGCGACACCGACGTCCGTCGACTCGACCTCGCCGATCTCGCCTCCGTGCGCGAGTTCGCCGCGGCCTGGGAGGGCGAGATCGATCTGCTCGTCAACAACGCCGGCGTCATGGTGCCGCCGCTCTCCCGCACGGCCGATGGTTTCGAGCTGCAGTTCGGCACCAACCACCTCGGCCATTTCGCCCTGACCAACCTGCTGCTCGAGCAGGTCACCGGCCGCGTGGTGACCGTGTCCTCGGGTGGGCATCGCATGGGCAGCATCGACTTCGACGATCTCAACTGGGAACGCAAGCCCTACAAGGCCTGGCGCGCCTACGGACAGTCCAAGCTGGCCAACCTGCTGTTCACCTCAGAGCTGCAACGCCGCCTGACCGCCGCCGGATCCCCGGTTCTGGCCACCGCCGCCCACCCCGGCTACGCGGCCACCAACCTGCAGTTCCACAGCCAGCGCCGCGCGCTGGACCTGATCAGCGTCGTCGGCAACCGGCTGATCGCCCAGGACGAGGACGGCGGCGCGCTGCCGACGCTGTTTGCCGCCGTGGCGGACGTCCCGGGCGACGGTTACGCCGGGCCCGGCGGCTTCATGGAGGTGCGCGGCGCGCCCAAGCTGGTCAAGCGCAGCCGGGCGGCTCAGGACGCGGTGCTGGCGCGCCGTCTGTGGGAGGTGTCGGAGGAGCTCACCGGCGTTCGCTTTCCGCTCGGCGCCGCCACGACCGCGTAGACGACGGCTCGAACCGGAGGATCACCACCAGGAGCGCCGGTGCTGGCAGAATGCGCTCGGTGTCTGTCGGAGATGCAGAGAGGCCGCTGCTGATCATCGGTGGCGGGCTGACCGGGGGCAATGCGGCGGTGACGCTCCGCGAGCAGGGCTTCGCGGGCCGCATCGTGCTCATCGGGCGTGAGCCCGGGGTTCCCTTCGGTCGGCCTCCGCTGTCCAAGACGTATCTGCGCTCGGAGGAGGGTCTCGACGGCTGGTACGTCAAACCGGCCGACTGGTACGACGAGCACAAGGTGGAACGGCTCGTCGGGCCCACGGTCACCGCCGTGGACACCGCGGCGCACACGGTGGCCCTGAGCTCGGGCGAGACGCTCGAGTACGACAAGCTGCTCATCGCCACCGGGGGCAGCAATCGGCGATTCGACGTCCCGGGCGCCGAGCTGCCGGGGATTCATCAGCTGCGCACGCAGGCCGACTGCGACGCCGTCAAGGGCGAGGTGGTGGCGGGACGTCGCGCCGTGGTCGTCGGCATGAGCTTCATCGGCTGCGAGGTGGCCGCCTCGCTGACCCAACTGGGTGTTCACGTCACCGCCCTGTTTCCCGAGGCCACGCCGCTGCAACGGGTTCTGGGGCCGGAGGTTGGCGGGGTGATCGGCGCTTTTCATAGCGCCAACGGCGTGGACCTACGCCCGGGCAGCGACGTCACGGGGTTTGCCGGGACCGAACGCGTCGAAGCGGCGGTCACCGCCTCCGGCGATCGGGTGCCCTGCGACTTCGCCGTCGTGGCCATCGGCATCCAGCCGGACGTCCCACCCTGCACGCCGGCCATCGCGCTGGACAACGGGGTGCTGGTGGACGAGCTGTGTCGCACCAGCGTGGCGGACGTGTACGCGGCCGGCGACGTGGCGAATCACCTACATCCGGTGTTCGGCCGCGTGCGGGTCGAGCACTACAACAACGCCGAGAAGCACGGACGCGCGGCGGCGCGGTCGATGCTCGGATCCGGCGCTCCGTACGACTACATCCACAGCTTCTGGTCTGATCAGTACGAGCACAACCTCGAATACGTGGGTCACGCCTCGAGCTGGGACGCCTTCGTCGTCCGCGGGAGCCTGACGCAGGGAAAGCTGCTCGGCTTCTATCTGGGCGACGGACAGCTGCTGGCGGCCGTGGGGGTCGACCGGGGCGGGGACCCCGAGCTCGACAGCGACTCCGAGATGGCGGCGTGCGCTCACCTGGTGGGGATCCGAGCCCGGCCCGACCCCGCCCAGCTCGCCGACGAGCAGGTGGACCTGCGCTCGCTCGGCTAGGCGTTTGAGAACAAGGGGATGTTCGCGCCGCTGGCCGCGGTCAGGGGACTGTCCAGCAACGCGACGATCAGCTCGGCCACATCTCGGGGGGTGAGACCGGGTCGCAGCGCGGGATTGGCCTGACGCAGCATCTCGGTGTCGACCGCGCCCGGACTGACGCAGATCGCGGTGATGCCGTGTGGCTTGCCTTCCACGGCGAGCGCTTCGGTCAGACCGATCACGCCGTACTTGGAGACGTTGTAGGCGGCCAAGCCGGGGAACTTCTCGGTCGCGTAGACCCCCGAGAGCGAGCCGAGATTGACGATGCGCCCCTCGCCGGTCCGACGCATGGGGGCGAACGCCGCCTGGCAGCACAGAAACGAGCCGGTGAGGTTGACGTCGAGCGTCTCCGCCCAGCTCTCCGGCGCGATCTCGACGATCGGCGCCGAGCGCAGGACGGCTGCCGCGCAGACCACCGCGGCGACGCTTCCCAACCCATCGACCATCGCGAACAGGCGCTGCACCTCGTCCCGGCGGCCGACATCGGTCGGCGCGGGTGTGGCCTGACCGCCACGCTCACGGATGTTCGCGGCGACGCGGTCAAGCGCTTCGTGGTCGCGGGCGGCGAGCACGACGTGCGCGCCGGCGTCGGCCATGGCCTGCGCGGTGGCGGCTCCGATCCCCCGGCTGGCTCCGGTGACCACGGCAAGCCGTCCGGCCAGCCAATGTCGGGGCTCAGCCACCAATGGGAGCCCCGGCCGCCAGCGCGATCACCCGCCGATAGGTCCGTTCGTGGGCATCGAGGCTCCGCCGCAGATCCAGCCGCAGCTCGGCGTGGTCGCGGCAGTCCTGGCGTGACAGGCCGGTGGCTCGACCGACGGCCTCGGCGGCCGCCGGGATGTCGTCGGGCGTGACCAGGAAGCCGGTCCGTCCGTCGAGGATCACCTCGCCGAGCGCGCCGCGGTTGAACGCGACGACTGGCGTCCCGCAGGCCTGCGCTTCGGCGGCGACCATGCCGAAGGGCTCGTCCCACCGAGCCGGGCACAGGACCACCGCCGCACGGGCCAGTGCCTTCCAGAGCGACGCTCGCGGCACGGCCGCGTGAACGGTGACGCCCGGGTCGGCCCGCCGTGGATCGATGTGATGCGCCGCGTAGACCGGGTCGTAGCGGTCGCCGTAGACATCGAGGCGAATCCGAGCCGCCGCGGCGATGTCGATGGCCTGGGCGGCGCCCTTCTCCGGGCTCAGGCGGCCGGCGAAGACGGCGCCGTCCGCCGCGGTGGGCGACCAGTCGATGAGATCGGTCGGCACGTAGGGCGGCAGGATGGCCTCGATGGCCACGACGCGGCGCCAGGCGCCGGCCTGGAAGGCGGAGACGCCGGCGAGCGTCGGGGGGGACTGGGCCAGCGTCGCCTCCCGGAGTGCCGCCACCATGTCCCCGGCCGGCGGCAGGTGCAGCGTGTGCACGACCGGTGCGCGCAATCCGGTGGCCAGCCTCACCGCCGGAGCGTCGAAGGCATGGTTGTGGATGACGTCGTACTGGCCGTCGTCGATGGCGGAGTACACGCGGCGGAACGCGGCTTCGGCCGCAGCCGGCGCGACCGCGATCGGGTCCGCCGCGCGGTAGAGGGTGGCCGCGAGCGGGCGGTGATCGACGCCGGTATCGATGACCGTGACGCCCGCCACCGCCGAGCCGGAGGCGGCGTACAGATGGACGTCGTGACCCCGGTCGACCAGTCCGCGGGCCAGGTCGGACACGAACGCCTGGGATCCGCCGCGTTGGGGTTCGCGGATGGCCGCCACCAGCGGCGCGACGAGCGCGATCCTCATGGCGCCAGGACTTTGAAGGCGAGGTCGCACGGCGGGTTGACGCCGAGCAGCTCGTAGGGCACCTGGCGCTGGCCGCGGCGACGGACCTCGTCCACCGCGGCGGGGTAGAAGATCCCGGTCAGCTCGACAGCGTCTTCGACGCTGGCGAACTCGACGGGCAAGCCGCCGCCAAAGCTGGCGTAGCGGTAGCCGCGGTCCGCCAGCCAGTCGAGGTGGTTGGGCCAGACGATCACTACGCAGCCGCCCGGCTCGCAGACCCGTTCCAACTCGCGCAGCCCGGACTCGCCGCCGTGGGCGGGGTCGGGGGTGAGCGCCGAGCAGGCGACGACCAGGTCGGCGCAGCCATCGTCCAGCGGCAGATCGTCGAAGAAGCCATGGACCACGCGCACGCGCTCGCCGTGCTCGGCGCGGGCGAGCTTCTCGGTCAGCCGTCGCCGCAGCGGCGCCGCGGGCTCGACCGCCACCACCTCCGACGCCCGTTTGATGAGCTCGAGGGTCAGCCGCCCGGTGCCCGCGCCGACCTCGACGATCCGCCTGGCGCTTCGCGGCAGCCACTGGACGACGCCGGGGTGCAGTCGCTCCGCGTCGGCCAGCCGGTCATACAGCTCGGGTTCCAGGCGGTAGAGCAGCTCCCACGCCAGCGCGACGTCGGCCTGCGGATCACCGTCGCCGTGAGGCAGGAACCGCCGGGCCTCCTCCTCGGACAGCACCCCAAGGTCGGCCCGGTCATACCGGCGCGCCACCTCTCGACTCCGCCGCGGCAGAGTCTCAGGCGCGGTCACTGACTTCGGCCCAGTTCTTGTCGGTCTCCCACAGACGGACCGTCCGCAACAGGCCGTCCGGAAGCTCGGGGTCAATCCGGTCCCAGAACGCCAGGGCGAGGTTCTCGGCGGTCGGAATGCGGTCGCGCAGCCAGGGCACGTCGGTGTTCAGGTTGCGGTGGTCAACCTCCTGGATGACCTGCCGGCAGATCACCTCCGACAGCCGCTTGAGGTCGATGACGTAGCCGGTGGCCGGCTGGACCTCGCCCGCCACGACCACCTCGAGCACGTAGTTGTGACCGTGGAGATTCGCGCATTTGCCGAACAGGATCAGGTTCTCGTCGTCGGACAGTCCCGGATCGCGCAGTTGGTGGGCCGCGTTGAACGATTCGCGTCGGCTCACCCGTACGGTGGTGGACCGGGGCTTCGAGCTGGCGGCGGGTTCGGCCACGTCCACGTCGGTCAGATCCTGATACGCCACGCCGGTCCTCCTCGCTGATGGCCCCTGGCGATCGTACTTGGTCTGTAGCGCTCAGGAGAGCGGCTGCAAGCGCGTGCGCTGCACCTCGGCCAGCTTGACCTGCAGGCGCCGATACTGCCGCGACTGCTCGGGAGTGCGCTTGTGGCCCTCGTAGGCGAGGTTGATGCGCTCCAGCGGGTCGACCTGAAGGTCGTACATCTCCCATTGGTCGGGCACCTTGCCGGCCGTGTCGTAGTAGCGAGCGATCTTGTAGCGATGCTCGCGGATGCTGACGACGTGGTTGGGTGGTTGCGGGTAGGGGCCCTTCGACTGTCCGGACTGCCAGTCGTCGTAGGTGAAGACGGTGTAGTCCTGCCCCGGCGGGGGAGAACGGCTGAGGATCTGATCGGAGTAGTCGACGCCCTCCCAGGCTGCCTGGGCCGCGGCGGGGGCGCCCACGAGACTGGCCAGCGTCGGCAGGAAGTCGACGTGCGAGACGAGGGCCTGGGTGGTCTCCGCCTGCGGAAACAGCCGGGGATTTGAGTAGACGAGCGGCACGCGGGTCGCCTCCTCGTAGGCGTTGAAGTTCTTCTGGCGCATGCCGCCGTGGGAGGTGCCCATCTCACCGTGATCGGCGGTCGCGATGACCAGCGTGCTGTCGAGTAGGCCACTGGACTCCAGCGCGTCGAGGAGCTTGACCAGGTAGGCGTCGGAAGACTTCATCAGGTTGCCGTAGAAGTTCACGTAGTTGCGCTTCATCTGTGGCGTCGGGATCGGTCCGGAGGCGTTGAACAGACGCAGGAACTGCGCCTGGACCGTGGGCTTGGTCGAGAGGTCCTCACTCACCGTCGCCGGCAGGTCGATCTCGCCCTGCAGCCACGAGTCGTCGTAGCCGCCGCTGGCGTAGGTCTTCGGGTAGAAGAGCACGTCGTGCGGGTTGACCAGCGAGACGAACAGCAGGAAGGGTTGGCTCTGTGCGGCCACGGAGCTGAGGTACTGAACCGCACCCTCGGTGCCCGCGGAGGACGTGCCCTGTGAATTCATGAAGCGGCCGTCGTTGTCATAGCTGCCGCCGCCCTCTTCGGGGACATCCTGATTGGCCCCCGCATCCGGCGGATCCCAACGGGTGAAGCCGTACTGGTTGACGTCCTCGGGAACCCAGGCCCAGGTCTCGGTGTCGGCCGGCTTGGTGCAGTGGAACTTTCCCTTGTAGACCGGCGTGTAGCCGGCGGCGGCCGCCACCGTCGCCGGGTTCTTGTAGGCGAGGTCGAGGTCGACCTGCGGGTACTGCGGGGTCGGCATGTCGGTCTCGAGCGTGTATTTGACGCCGTGCTGGGCCGGGAAATAGCCGGACATCAGCGTCGAGCGCGCCGGCGAGCACATGCAGGCGTTGGTGAACGCGTTCTCGAAGGTCAACCCGTGCTGCTGCAGCCGGGTCGCGCCGGGCAGGTTGCGCTTGGACCAGCCGGGCGGGAAGTGCTGGACCGCCCGCTGCTGGTCGGTGAGGAAGACGAGAATGTTCATGCCCGCCACCTCTCGATCGGCGGACGCGCGGCGCGGCTGCGAGCCGGTTCGCGCCCCGGCGGCGGCGGCGCGGCCGCCGAGCCACAGCCCGGGTGCGGCCGCGGCGGCGGACTTCAGCAGGGTGCCGCGGGTGATTCCCTCCTGCTCCTCGTTCTCGTGGGCGTCGTCCATCCGGGTTCCTTTCGTGTCACCCCGTTGCCGAGGTGATCCGCTTGAAGACAGTGATGGAGTTGCTCGCGAACGCTCCCGCGTAGACGTACTTGCCGTCGGGGCTGACCGCGATCGAGCTGACTCCGAGCAGTGCCCGTCCGAGCGCGCAGGTCGGCGTCCCGCCCAGGTCGAGGCAGCCCGGCCGGCGAGGCTTCTGGATCACCGCGCCCCCGTCGGTGTTGCGGTTGAACACGTCGACGGCGCCGGACTCGAACGAGGTCGTGTACACGCTGGCCCCGTCGGGTGAGACGGCGAGGCCTTCGGGCGCGCTCAGCGCCTGCCCCAGTGAGCAGCCGACGGCGAACACGAAGATCACGCAGGCCGAGGTTCCCGTCTCCTGGGTGAGCTGACCGGTCGTCGGTGTGCGCGTGAACGTCGTCAGGCTGTTGCTCAGCAGCGACGTCACGTAGACGTTGTCGCCGTTGGGGCTGACCGCCACGGCGTTGGCGCCGCCCAGCTGCAGGCCGGTGGTGCAGCCGGTCAGTGGGCTGTCGGCCAGACAACCGCTCCCGTCGCCTGCCTGGGTCAGGGCGCCGGTGGACGGGTTGCGAGTGAACACGTCGAGGGCGCTGCTGGCGGCGGCGGCGACGTAGACGTTGTCGCCGTCGGCGCTGATCGCCATGCCCTCGGGTGCACCGAGGGCCAGACCGGTGGTGCAGCCGGCGGTCGGGACGTCGACCAGGCAGCCGGTGTCGTCGGTGAGCTGGGTCAGATCGCCGGTTGATGGGTCGCGCGCAAAGATCGCGACGGCGCTGCCCTTGAACGCGCCGACGTAGACGTTGTGGCCGTCGGGACTGACCGTAACGACGTCCGGGCCATCGAGCGCCCGACCCAGGGTGCAGCCGGCGGTGCTGGCGTCGGCGGTGCAGCCGCTCCCGTCGGTGGCCTGGCTGAGCGCGCCGGTCGAACTGCTGCGGTGGAACGTGTCGACCGCGTCGCTCTGCAGTGAGGTGGCGTAGACGGTGGCGCCGTCGGCACTGACGGCGACCGAGTTGGGTCCGGCGAGCCCCACGGCGGCGGCGCACCCACCGGCGCCGTGCTCGGCGATGCACCCGGCGGCGCCCGCGGCCTGGGTCAGCTTGCCGGTGGCCGCGTTGCGGTTGAACACCGCGATCGCGTTACTCGTCGATGCGGCGACATAGACGTTGCCCCCGTCGGGGCTGATGGCGACGGCCTCGGAGCCGAGGAACGGTGCCGGACCCCGCAGCGCACGAACCGGCTGACAGCCCGGCTTGGACTTGGAACGGTCGACCAGGCACCCACTCGACCCGGGCAACTGCACCAGCGTGCCGAGGGTTTGCACCGGGGGACGGGCTCGCTGCGGCGTCGGTGCGGCCAGCGCGGCCGAGGGGGCGACCAGGGCGACGGCCAGCGCCAGCATCGAGGACATCCGTGAGGCGGGTGAGGCCGGCTGGGGGAGGCCTGAGCGCATGCACCGCAGTGATCACATGCGGGCAGAACGCGCTCGCATATTTCACTAATCATCGGAGCCTATCTCGCCTCCGAAACGCTCTCGACGTTTAGGCCACGCCGGGCCGCTGGGCGCCAGCGTCACGCGCAAGTCAATCGACGCCCTCGCGCGTCACCACGGCGTCGATGTCGTCAGCCAAGCCCCGCCAGAGCGTGACGTGGACCGAGGGACGGGTGCGAACCGAGGCCGTGCCGGCCCGCCCGGTGGAGATCGCGTGAGTGGCCTCCGAGGTGGTGGCGAACCGCTGCAGGGACAGCGCCGCGGGCAGCGCGCGGCCGAGTCCGAGCGTGCTGGCGTGCCATATCTCCAGGATCGGCGTGCCGCGGACGTCGATGCGCACGAGCGCCCGACGCCTGACTTCGTCGACCACTGAATGGGCGAGGGTGAGGAGCACGCCCTCACCGGCGGCGGCAGCAGCGATGGCGGCCGCGTGGCTCGTGTAGGCCGCGATGTCGCGTGGGTTCAATCCATGCGAGGCGAAGAACAGGCCGACCGTGGTGGTCGGGTCGACGTCGGGCGGGCCGATGAGCCAGCGCTCATCCGCGAGCTCGGCCGGAGCCACGTTCTGGCGGCCGGCAAGCCGGTGGCCGGGGGCCGCGGCGATGATCAGGCTGCAGCGCTGGAACGGGACCGTGGCGATCGAAGCCGCCCGCTCGGGCGGCGGGGCCGGGCCGAAGACGATGTCCGCGCGGCGATGCTCGAGCCGATCCGCGAAGGAGGCGCCGGGCGCGGACTCGACGGTGATCTCCAGTCCGGCGTTGCGCGCGTTGAACGCCTCGATCAGCGGGCCGAGGTGCTCGGCCACCACGTCGGTGGCGGCGATCTGCAGCAGGCGCGGCTGGCCGGGTGAGTCATGCACCGAGCGGCGAGCCTGCTCGGCCAGTCCGAGTATCTCGTTGGCCAGGGCGGCCAGGCGGCGGCCGCCGTCGGTCAGCGCGATCCCGCGCCCGTCCCGCACGAACAGCTCGTCGCCGAGCTCCTTGCGCAGCGCGGCGACCGCGACCGACACCGCCGGCTCGGTGACCTCCAGCTCCGCCGCGGCAGCCTTGACCGAGCCGTGCCGCGCCACGAGCACAAACGACTGCAGCTGCGCGAGGGTCATGTGGGCTAAGCGATCCCTTAGGTCCAGTTGACGGGCGAGGATGGTAGCGACATTGTGCTAAATGGAGCGAAGGTTCCGGACGACTGGCCTAAGCTGTTTTTCGAGAGGGATGTGCACATGAGGGCAGCTGAAGGAGGAACTGATGACGCAAGGTGATGCCGCCACGTTCCCGCGGGTGGGCGGGGCATGCACATGGTGAGCGCGACCTCGGCGGCCTGGCCGGTTGGACTCGTCCTCGGGGTGGTGGTCATTCTCGTCGCCGCGGTGATCGTGATCATCGTCGTCCTGCTCGCCTGGCGAATCGCCGCGCAGGCCAGGACGGCGGTGTCGGCGGTGGACGTGGTGCGCCAGCAGACCGACGAGCTCAGCGGCGTGGCGCGGATCAACGACTCAGGCGTTCGGGTGCTGCACTCGGCTCGGGCGCTGCGCAAGGTGGCGGTGGGCAAATGACCACGGTGATCGCCGTTACCGGGAACACCTATTGGGCCATCGCGATCGCCATCGGGTTCGGGGCCGCGGTGATCGTGGCCATCCTGCTGACCCTGCTGCTGTGGTACGTCGACAGCATCCAGAAGTCGGTCGGTAGCCTGCTGCAGATCGCCGGCCAGGTGGCCGCCAACACCGCGAACATCCCGCAACTCGAGGCCACCGCGCCCGTGCTCTCACTCATCGTGGACGAGGCGGTGGTCCAGGACAGCTATATGAACGCGCTGACCGACGGGTACGGTGGCGCATGAGCACGACGCATTTCCTCATCCTGCTCAGCGTTGTGCTCGCGCTGTGCGTGGTGGTCGTTCTGGCCGTGGCGCTCATCCAGGTCCGCAAGGGCCTGGCCAACATCTCCGAGGGGCTGGCCACGCTCGGTGACGCCCTGACCGGAGTGGAGGCCGAGCACCTGCGCCCGCTCGAGGGCGCGGTCACCGCCATCAATGGGCAGTTCGACGTTATCCTCGGAGCCCTCCCCGGTATCGCGAGCAAGGCGGCCATCGTGGCCGAGCGCAGGCCGCAATGACGCTCTGGTGGATCGGAAACATCGTCCTGCTGCTGGTCATCCTGCCGGTGGTGATCTACCTGCTGCGCGGCGTGCTGGCGGCGGCGACGAGCATCGTGCCCCACGTTCGCACCATCGCCGACGTCGCGGCGGCCGGCTCGGCGGACCTGGACTCGGCGGAGCTGCTGCTGACCACGCAGCGGCAGGTGACCGAAACGGTCGCGGGGCTCGCCAACTACGGCGGATCCCTGGACGTCATCCTCGACGACGCCGCACCGGGGGCAGCATGATCCTTGCCGTCGCGCCGGCCGCCGTCGTGACCATCCTCGCTGTCGTGCTCATCGTGCTCGCGCTGGTCTTCTACCTCGTGTCGGTGATCGTGCAGCTACGCCGGATCACCGCGGGCCTGGATGACGTCATCGAGGGCGTAGGCGAGATCGTCACCAAGAGCGCTCCGGTCAACGAGGTGGTGACCGTGATCAATCAGCAGCTCGACGCCGGCGTCGAGCTGCTCGAGGGCCTGCTGGTCAAGAAGGCCGGGATGGCCGATGCCATCGGCCTGGTCGAGGGCATGTACCCCGGTGCCGCCGCCGCCGGATTCCGGAACATGCCTGACAGCGAGAACGTGACCGCCCCGCGGATCGGCGAGGTCTACACCCGGGGCACCCTCACCCTGGCTCGGCTCGGTCGTGAGGCCCCCATCGCCGCGGTCACGCCCGAGGGCCCGGTGCTGCGGAACATCGAAGGTGGAAGCCTGGCCGCGCGCCAGCTCTACCCGGACGTCCGCCACACCGCGCCCGAGAAGCTGCCGCGCTCGCCGGTCATCGGCAGCGACGCTCCGGTGCAGTACGAGCAGCGCGACGACATCGGCGCGCCGCGCAAGCGGATGCCCGGCGGCGCGGCGGTGGCCGAGCGCCCCGAACCGTCCAGCGGTGCCGACCGACACGACTGAGAGGAGCACCGGTGCAGACCCCTGCCCTGTTTGAGTACGAGCGCGCGACCAGCGTCGAGGGCGCGATCGAGTCGCTGACGCGGCTCGGCTCCGAGGCGCGCATCATCGCCGGCGGTCACAGCCTGCTGCCGATGATGAAGCTGCGCCTGGCCAATCCGGAGCACCTGATCGATATCAATGACCTGCACGAGCTCTCCTACATCCGCCAGCAGGACGACGAGATCCGCGTCGGGGCGCTGACCCGGCACGTCGATCTGCTGAAGTCCGACCTGCTGGCCGAGCGCTTCCCGCTGTTCCGTGACGCCGAGCACGTGATCGCCGATCCGGTGGTACGCAATCGCGGGACGATCGGTGGGTCGCTCTGCCAGGCCGACGCCGCCGAGGACCTGTCGGCGGCGTGTGCCGCCGCCAAGGCCCGGATCGTCATCCGTGGTATCGACGGCGAGCGGGTGGTGGACATGGAGGACTTTCACATCGGCCCGTACATGACCGCGGTGGGCGCCGGCGAGATGCTCACCGAGGTACGCCTGGCGATACGGCCGGGTGCCGGCAGCGCGCACGAGAAGGTCGAACGGCGCGCGGGAGACTGGGCGATCGCGGCGGCCTCGGCCGCCGTGTGGATGGACGGCGGCACGATCAACGACGTCGGCATCGCGCTCAGCGCGGTCGGGCTGACCACCGTGCACGTCGCGCGCGCCGAAGCGCTGCTGCGCGGACAGAGCCCGTCCGAGGAGCTGTTCGCCCAGGCCGGTGAGATGGCCGCGGCCGACTGTTCGCCGGGCTCGGATGGCCGCGGCCCGGTCGACTACAAGCGCCACCTGGCTGGCGTCCTCACCCGACGGGCCCTCAGCCATGCGGTTGCCCGCGCCCTGCACCAGGAGGCCTGACCAATGAAGGTGGAGATCAACATCAACGGCGAGCCGGTTCAGCGCGAGATCGAGGCGCGGCAACTGCTCGTGCACTTCATCCGCGAGACCCCCGGGCTGACCGGCACCCACTGGGGGTGTGACACCTCCAACTGCGGCGCCTGCGTCGTCCTGATGGACGGCAAGCCGATCAAGTCCTGCACCACGCTGGCCGCGATGTGCGAGGGCCACGAGATCAGCACGGTGGAGTCACTCGAGGTCGACGGCCAGCTGGATCCGGTGCAGCAGGGCTTCCACGAGAAGCACGCCCTGCACTGCGGCTTCTGCACGCCGGGCATGCTGATGACCAGCCGCGCCCTGCTCAACGAGAACCCAAATCCCACCGATCTGGAGATCCGCACCGCGATCTCCGGTGCCATCTGTCGCTGCACCGGCTACCAGAACATCGTCAGCGCGGTTCGGTGGGCAGCCGAGCACGAAGCGGCAACCCAGGAGGCATGAGCATGGCAACCACCGAGAACCTGCCGAGTGCCACCACCGAACGGCCGATCGGCTTCGGCCGCCTCAAGCGCAAGGAGGACGCGCGGTTCATCCGTGGCCAGGGCACCTACCTGGACGACATCCGACTGCCCGGCATGGTCTACGGCGCGGTCCTGCGCAGCCCGTACGCGCACGCGAAGATTCTCTCGATCGACACCTCCCGGGCGCTCGCGCACCCGAAGGTGGCCGCCGTGGTCACGGCCAAGGATCTCGAGACGCTCGGCCTGGCCTGGATGCCGACGATCTCCTACGACACCCAAGCCGTGCTGGCCGGCGACAAGGTGCGCTTCCAGGGTCAGGAGGTCGCGTTCGTCGTCGCCACCGACGAATACTCGGCCAACGACGCGCTGCAGCTCATCGACGTCGACTACGAGCCCCTGCCCGCCGTGGTCAACGCGCGCAAGGCGCTCGACCCCGACGCGCCGCTCATACGCGACGACAAGATCGGGCAGATCGACAACGTGGCCAGCCCGACCTGGGAGGCCGGGGACGAGGAGGCCACCAACCGGGTGTTCGCCGAGGCCGACACGATCGTCAAGCGCGACATCATCTACCCGCGCTGTCACCCGGCGCCGCTGGAGACCTGCGGCATGATCGCCGACTTCAACCCGCGGACCGGCCAGCTGAACATCTACAACGGCAACCAGGCGCCCCACGTGCACCGCACGGTGTATGCCCACGTGGCCGGTCTGGCCGAGCACATGATCCGCATCCGCTGCCAGGACATCGGCGGCGGGTTCGGCAACAAGGTCCCGGTCTATCCCGGCTACGTGTGCGCGATCGCCGCCTCGATCGTGGCCGGCGTACCGGTCAAGTGGATCGAGAACCGCTCGGAGAACCTCATGTCCACCGGCTTCGCCCGCGACTACATCATGAAGGCCGAGATGTGCGCGAAGGACGGGAAGATCACCGGCCTGCGGGTCGACACGCTCGCCGATCACGGTGCGTTCGACAGCACCGCCCAGCCGACCAAGTTCCCGGCCGGGTTCTTTCACATCGTCTGTGGCTCGTATGACCTGCAGGCCTCCCACGTCAAGGTCAAGGCCGTCTACACCAACAAGGCGCCGGGCGGCGTCGCCTACCGCTGCTCGTTTCGCATCACCGAGGCGGTGTACCTGGTGGAGCGGATGACCGAGGCGCTGGCCATGGAGATGAAGGTCGATCCGATCGACCTGCGTATGCGCAGCTTCATCGCGCCCGAGCAATTCCCCTACGAGACCACGACCGGGTGGACGTATGACTCGGGCAACTACGCCAAGACGATGCGAGTGGCGATGGACATCGCCGGCTATGAGGACCTGCGCCGCGAACAGCTCCAGAAGCGCGCCCGCGGCGAGCTGATGGGCATCGGCATCTCGTTCTTCACCGAGGGCGTCGGCGCCGGTCCGCGCAAGCACATGGACATCCTCGGGATGTCCATGAACGACGGCGCCGACCTGCGCGTGCATCCCTCCGGCAAGGCGGTGGTCAGCATCAGCGCCCAGACCCAGGGACAGGGCCATGAGACGACCTTCGCGCAGATCGTCGCCGAGGAACTCGGCATCCCACCGGAGGACGTCCAGGTCCGCCACGGCGACACCGACAAGTCGCCGTACGGGCTCGGCACCTACGGCAGCCGGTCGACCCCGGTGTCCGGGGCCGCGGTCGCCGTGGTGTCGCGCAAGGTGCGCGATAAGGCGCGCCTGATCGCCGCCCAGATGCTCGAGACCCGGCCCGAGGACCTGGCCTGGGAGAAGGGCCGCTGGTACGTCAAGGGCGATCCGGAGAAGGGCGCCATGATCGAGGACATCGCCACCCGCGCCTACAGTGGTGAGGAGATGCCCCCCGGTCTTGAGGGTGGCCTGGACGCGCAGGTCATCTACGACCCGCCCAACCTCACCTACCCCTACGGTGCCTACATCGCCGTGGTGGACATCGACCCCGACACCGCGCAGGTGACGGTCCGGCGGTTCATCGCCGTCGATGACTGCGGGGTGCGGATCAACCCGATGATCGTCGACGGCCAGATCCACGGCGGCCTGGCCGAAGGCGTCGGCATCGCGCTCATGGAGCTCATCTCCTTCGACGAGGAGGGCAACTGCCTGAACTCGTCGTTCATGGACTACCTCATCCCCACGGCGCTGGAGTGCCCGGAATTCGAGCTGGGCGAGACGGTGACCCCCTGCCCCCACCATCCGCTCGGGGCCAAGGGCGTGGGCGAGTCGCCCAACGTCGGCTCGCCGCCGGCGATCGTCAACGCGGTGATCGACGCCCTGCACGAGACGCATGGGGTGGAGCACCTGGACATGCCCTGCACTCCGGCCCGGGTATGGGCCGCCATGCAGGGCCGCCCGGAGCCGCCACAGTGATCTCGCCCGCGGCCACCGAGCGAGCGCGGCAGCTGGCCGCCGACGGCGTCGCCTTTGTCACGGCGACCGTGGTTCGCGCGCAGCATCCGACCAGCGTGCAGGCCGGCAACGTCGCGCTCGTGCGCAGCGACGGCTCGATCGAGGGATTCGTGGGCGGAGTGTGCGCCGAGCACAGCGTGCGCCTGTACTCGATGAAGGTGCTCGAGGCGGGCGAGCCGCTGCTGCTGCGCATCCTGCCCGACGCCGAACACCCGGCCGAGGAGGACGACGTGACCGCCGGGCACGAGCTGCCCGACGTCGAGGGAGCGGTGACGGTGCAGAACCCCTGCCTGTCGGGCGGCGCCATCGAGATCTTCCTCGAGCCGGTGCTGCCCGCGCCGCGGGTGCACGTGGTGGGGGAGACCCCTATCGCCGGGGCGATCCACCGGATCGGCGGCGAGCTCGGGCTGGAGCTGGTCATGGCCGGCCGCGGGACACCCCGGCCGCTGCCCGGCGACCTGGCGCTGATCGTGGCGGCGCACGGTCGTGACGAGCTGGCGGCGCTGCGGGCCGGGCTCGAGGCGGGTCTGCCCTACATCGGTCTGGTGGCGAGTCCCAAGCGGGGCGCGGCTCTCATCGACGAGCTGCGCGAGGCCGGGGTGGCGGACGAGCTGGTCGAATCGATCGACGTGCCGGCCGGGCTGGCCATCGGCGCGCACACGCCGGGCGAGATCGCCCTGTCGATCCTGGCCAG
>Ga0302325_10008994_pt1 | contig 21891 bp, 19 predicted proteins | sample Palsa_T0_2_FD_201948 | JGI IMG/M metagenome (GOLD analysis project Ga0302325, IMG submission 201948) | Peat permafrost microbial communities from Stordalen Mire near Abisko, Sweden - Palsa_T0_2 | ecosystem: Environmental > Terrestrial > Soil > Palsa > Peat permafrost | place: Sweden: Abisko...
CACGTCGTAGGTCGGCAAAAGCGTTTTGAAATGCGTCGAGAGAATTTTCCCATCACGCAAAAACGCGGCCGCATTTCGCAAAGGTCTTCCGACGGGATCGGTATTCCGCTGCGCTAGTCCAACAATTGCATCGATCCCGCGCACCTTGCCGGCGATCGCTTTCACCGCGGCCAGCGTGTCATCAATGAATTGCGGCTTGAGCAGCAAATCCTTGGGCGGATAGCCGATCACCGAAAGCTCCGGAAAAATCACCAGATTTGCGCCCGCATCGCGCGCCTTGGAAATGAAATCCAGATGCTTGCGCGAATTGGCCGCAAGGTCGCCAATTACCGGATTTATCTGGGCCAACGCAATCCGCATGTAAATATCTTAGCATGAGACGAGCGCGCGGCACTCGTCGCCCAACTGACGTGAAGAAGAACCTTATTCCACAGTCCAGGTTTCGTTCCCCGTGACCAGCGACTGCAAATCGCCTTCACCGTGCGCGGCGATCGCCTCGGTGACCTGGCCGCGAACCAAATCGCCATACGTTGGCTGCTCGACCGCGCGGAAAACGCCCAGCGGCTCAGGCATCTCAGGCTGGCGCATCCGGCTGAGCATAAACGCCAGGCTCGGATCAGCGGCTTTTTCGTCGTGAATCAGCAGATCATCCGGCGCGACATCTTTCACATTCACCACTTCCGGATTCATTCCATGCAGGCGAATCCCTTTGTCCTGTTGCTTGCCGAAGATCAGCGGCTTGCCGTGTTCGAGATAAAGGGTCGTGTCCCCTTTAAATGCTTTGTCGGTGGCGTAGTCGTACGCGCCGTCGTTGAAGATGTTGCAGTTCTGATAAATCTCGACGAACGCGGTGCCGACATGTTTGGCGGCGCGCTCCAGCACATATTCCAGATGCTTCAAATCGACATCGATGGAACGCGCGGCGAACGTCGCCTCGGCGGCCAGCGCGATGCTCACGGGACGGATCGGCGTCTCCGGCGAACCGAGCGGCGTGCTCTTGGTTTTCTTGCCTCGCTCGGATGTCGGCGAATATTGCCCCTTGGTCAGGCCGTAAATGCGGTTGTTGAACAGCAGCACCTTGATGTTGGCGTTTCGCCGCATGAGATGGAGAAAATGATTTCCACCGATGCTCAGCGCATCGCCGTCGCCGGTGACCATCCAGATCGTCAAATCGGGGCGGGCGATGGACAAGCCCGTGGCAAATGTCGGAGCGCGGCCGTGAATGCTGTGGAATCCATAGGTATTCATGTAATACGGAAACCGACTGGAGCAACCGATGCCGGAGATGAACACCGTCTTGCTGCGATCGGCGCCGAGCCGAGCGAGGACTTTTTTCATCTGCGCCAGGATCGAATAATCCCCGCAGCCGGGACACCAGCGCACATCCTGGTCTGTGCCATAGTCCGAAGGCTTGAGAACAGTTAGCGACGATGGATTGGATGCGATGCTCATGTCAGTTTCCATCGGGGAAGTTGGTGATGACGTTGCGATTATGGGCGATGCGGATTTCGCCGTCGCCATTGGACCCTTCCAGCAATTGCGTTACGCCGCGGACAATTTCGGCTATGGTGAAAGGCTGGCCGCGCACTTTGTTCAACCCTTTCACATCCGTCAGGAATCGAGCGCGGAGCAAAAGCCGAAGCTGGCCGAGATTAAGTTCCGGCGCCAGCACACGCCGGAAATTCCGCATCAGCGGCCCGAGTTTTTCGGAAAGTGGATTCAGATATCGCACATGCACGGCCGAGACGTTTAATCCCTGCTCGCGGAGTTTAAGCGTCGCCGCCTTGATCGCGCCAAATGTTCCGCCCCAACCGACCAGCAGAACATCGCCATGATCCGGGCCGGTCATCAGCAGGTCTTGCCCCGGCGGCACGATGCCAGCGACTTTTCCGGCGCGGAGGCGGACCATGTGTTCGTGATTGGCCGGGTCGTAGCTGACCGAGCCGGTGATGTCCTGTTTCTCCAATCCACCGATGCGATGCTCCAATCCGGGAGTGCCAGGAATCGCCCACGGTCGGACGAGATTCTCATCGCGCTGATACGGCAAAAATTTATTGCCGTTGCTCATCGCTTCGGGATGGTTGCTGACGATTTTTGCAAGTTTACTCACATCCGGCACCAGCCAGGGTTCGGCGCCGTTGGCGATGTAACCATCGCTGAGCAGAATCACCGGGGTCATGTATTTGACGGCGACCGTGAATGCTTCGATGGCCGCCTGGAAACAATCCGATGGCGAGCACGCCGCGATGATCGGGATTGGGCACTCGCCGTTGCGGCCGAACATCACTTGCAGCAGATCGGCCTGCTCCGTCTTCGTCGGTAATCCGGTGCTAGGCCCGCCGCGCTGGACATCGACGACGACGAGTGGCAATTCGGTGATGACCGCCAACCCCATCGCTTCGGATTTGAGCGCGATGCCGGGGCCGCTGGTGCCCGTTGCGCCCAGCGCGCCGCCGAAGCTGGCGCCGATGGCCGCGCCGATCGCGGCGATTTCATCTTCCGCCTGAAATGTCATCACGCCAAAATTTTTTTCCGCCGCCAGATTGTGCAGGATGTCGCTGGCGGGCGTGATCGGATAGCTGCAATACAGCAGCGGTTTTCCCGCGAGTTTGCTCGCCGCAATCATCCCCATCGCCAGCGCTTCGTTGCCGGTGATCTTGCGATATTTCCCCGGCGCGAGCTTCGCCTTGGGGACTTCGTAATGCTCGTGGAAAAGTTCGGTGGTCTCGCCGTAATTGAAACCGGCGCGGAGAGCCAGAATATTGGCCTGGGCAACCGCCGGCTTCTTGGCGAATTTCTTGTTGATGTGATCGAGCGTCAAATCCAGCGGCCGGCCGTAGAGCCAGTAGATTAGCCCCAGCGCGAACATGTTCTTGCAGCGATTCGCATCCTTCGCGCCCAACCCCGTCTCGGAAACCGCCGCCAATGTCAGCTTGTCGACCGGCACACGAATAACCCGGTAATTGGCAAGCGAGCCGTCTTCCAGCGGGCTGGATTCGTATCCGGCTTTCTTCAAATCGACCGGCGCGAATGAATCATCATCGACGATGACGATCCCGCCGTCTTTGACGGATCGAACATTGGTCTTGAGCGCCGCCGGGTTCATCGCCACCAGCGCATCGACTTCATCGCCCGGTGTGAAAATCTCGGTGCTGGAGAAATGGATTTGATATCCGCTGACGCCGGCGAGAGTGCCGGCCGGCGCTCGGATTTCCGCCGGGAAATCCGGCAGGGTGCTGATGTCATTGCCCAGTGCCGCCGAGGTATCCGTAAACTGCGTCCCTGCCAACTGCATGCCATCCCCGCTGTCCCCGGCAAAACGAACCGTCACATCCCGCAGGGGGGTGGAAGGCTTTGCCGACGAAGTCGGCGGCGACAACGACACGTTCATTTCCGATTCCTCAGTTTCCAAATTGGCGAGGGTCTCAAACAGATCGGACCAGCCATCCGCCCAATGTTTCCAGTCCAAAAAATAATAGCGAACCTTAACTTGTGGTTCAACATCCTAACAAACATCGAATTAGGCCGGCATTTGTCAAATCTCTCGCGTCCCAGGGCGCGATATTTTTTTCAGCCCTTTCATTGGTTCAAATGGGCACCCCGCGTGATTTGGGAAAAGTTTATCTTGACTCTGTCCGGCCACAGCGTTTTGATGGAGACATGAGGCAGAGCTACCACACCATCATCAAGCCTGAATCCGGTGGCTGGTATGTGGGGTGGGTCGAGGAAATCCCCGGCACCATTACCCATGGCCGGTCGCTGGATGAATGTCGCAGAAATCTGCGCCAAGCCCTGCTCATCATGGTGGAAACCCACCGCGATGAGGCACGTCTGGGACTTAGCGCGGGCTGCATCCAGGAGTCGATCGAAATCGACACCGAAGAACTGCGTTATGCCCAACTGATGACGTAACGCGGAACCTGGATGGCAGAAAGCGAAGGGACCTGGACCGTCCGCCGGCTTCTGGAATGGACCACGTCCTTCTTTGGCCGCAAGGGAGTCGATTCGCCTCGACTCTGCGCAGAGCTTCTCCTCGCGCATGTGCTGAATTATCCGCGTATCAAACTTTACACCGATTACGAAAGAGTGATTCCGGAAAAATCTCTCGGCGAGTTTCGAGAACTCGTCAAACGCGCCGCCGAACAGGAGCCGGTCGCTTATCTCACCGGCAAAGCGCATTTTTTTAGTCTGGAATATGAAGTCACCAGAGATGTGCTGATCCCGCGCCCCGACACCGAGACGCTGGTGGAAAATGTCATCCAACTCGCCCGCCACGAGACCGGCATGGAATCCCCGCGCATTCTGGACCTCTGCACCGGCAGCGGCTGCATCGCGGCAGCGATCGCGGCGAATCTAAAATCCGCAACAGTGATCGCCACCGACATCAGCCCCGCCGCGCTGGCCATCGCAAAAAGAAATATTGATCGCCTGGGCCTGACGGATCGCGTGACCCTGAAAGAAGGCGATTTATTCGCTCCATTGGATCACCAGCCGTTTCACCTGATCGTCGCCAATCCGCCGTATATTGCGACTGGACAAATCCCAAGCCTCGACAAAAGCGTCCGCGATTTCGAGCCAATCTCCGCACTAGACGGCGGCCTCGACGGCCTAATGATTCATCGCCGAATCCTCGCCGAAGCAGCGGATCGATTGCTGCCGAGCGGCCACATCTTCCTGGAGATCGCGTTCGATCAGGGCGAATCCGCGCTGGCAATGATCGCCGACTTCCCCGCATTCAAAAATGCGCGCCTATTAAAAGATCACGGAGGCAATATTCGAGTCCTGACGGCCCGGCGCGCATAAGTTTATCCGCATTTCATCCCATCCGTGTCATCCCTGCCCATCCGTGGTTAAACTCCCCTCGATGCTCCATCAATCCATCACGCAAGACATCATCGGAGCAGCCATGGTTGTATTAAACGAACTAAAACCTGGCCTTGACGAAAAAATCTACGAGCGGGCATTGGTCATTGAGCTGCAGGCCATGGGACATACGGTCGAGCAACAACGATCGTTCCAAATTCGTTATCGCGGCCAACTCATCGGCACGCTTATTCCCGACCTCATCGTGGATCAGAAGGTCATTGTTGACACGAAGGTCGTCACCGCCTTTAGCGCTTCCCACATGGCACAGATGCTGGGTTATCCGACTATTACAAACCTGGAAGTCGCTCTGCTTCTCAATTTCAGTGAACCAAAACTACGTTGGAAACGAATCGTCAAAGACCTTCCGGAGCTATCGGCCGACATATCGGCTGACACGGAGATTTGACCACGGATGGGCACGGATGAACACGGATAAGAAAAATACCAGGGTGATCCGTGTTGAATCGCGCTGCATCCGGGCTCGCCCAACTTTGCTCCAGCACATTTTCCCATCCGTGTAATCCGTGCCCATCCGTGGTAACAAATTCCAACCTGAGTCTAAAAAGCGCGAGTACTCGTCTCCATTGCCCCAAACTTTCCCATCGACCATAATCCCACGCCCCGATGCCAACGTCATCCGAAATCCGCCGGCAATTCCTCGACTTCTTCGTGCAAAAGCACGGGCATACGTTTGTTCCGTCTTCGCCGGTCGTTCCGCTGGACGATCCCACGCTGCTCTTCACCAACGCGGGGATGAATCAGTTCAAGCCGATTTTTCTGGGTCAGGAAAAACGCTCGTACACCCGTGCGACCAACACGCAAAAATGCATCCGCGCCGGCGGGAAGCACAACGATCTTGACGATGTCGGCCGCAGCCGACGGCATCACACCTTCTTCGAGATGCTGGGCAACTGGAGCTTCGGCGATTATTTCAAGCGCGGCGCCATCGAAATGGCGTGGGAACTGCTCACGACCGTCTGGAAACTCGACCCGACGAGACTTCACGTCTCGTGTTACGAAGGCAATCCCGCGGCCGGAATTCCGCGCGATGATGAAGCCGCCGATCTCTGGAAAGAGATCGCCAAAATCCCCGACGATCACATCCATTATTTCGGCAAGGACAACTTCTGGGAAATGGGCGACACCGGCCCCTGTGGGCCATGCACCGAAATTTACATTGATAGAACTCCCGACAAAACCGGCGGCCCATCCGTCAACGGCGACGATCCGCGCGTCATGGAAATCTGGAATTTGGTCTTCATCCAATACAACCGCGACGCCGCCGGCAAACTCACGCCCCTGCCCGCCAAACACGTGGACACCGGCATGGGCTTCGAGCGGATTTGCCAGGTGTTGCAGGGGAAAGAAGACAATTATGCGACGGATTTGTGGACGCCGCTGTTCGCGGCGATCAGCGAGATTTCCGGATTGAAATACACCGGCCTGTTCACCAAGACGAATGCCGCCGACCCCGCGGCCGAGACCGCGAATCCGCAACTTCGGCATGACATCGCGTTTCGTGTGATCGCGGATCATGCGAGATGTCTGACGTTCGCCTTGACGGACGGAGCCGTGCCGAGCAATGAGGGACGCGGATATGTACTGCGGAGGATTCTACGCCGCGCCGCCCGGTTCGGTCGCCAGCAATTAAGTTTGGTAGAACCATTCATTTACCGGCTCGTGCCCGTAATTATTGATTCGATGGCGGAAGCTTTCCCGGAATTGAAACGCGATCCGAATCGAGTGATGGAACTCATTAAGGAGGAGGAGATTTCATTTGGTAGGACCTTGAGTCAGGGACTGGCCTTATTCGATCACGCAATTCATGACATCTACCGCAATGCGGTTTATGAAAAGATCGCAAGAGAGCATCCTGGCCGCAACGTCATTGGGCAGGGTGGGGTGTTCGGCGTCGTGAACCCACGTATCCAGCTAGAGGTTCGCGATAGCAGTACCCGAGAGCTTGTGCACGCATACGATGGTGGCCCAATAAACGCAAATTCTCTTCGTGAAGTTGGTGCCAGCACTGTGTTTCCCGCGTCGACCGCATTCCGCTTACACGATACTCATGGCTTTCCTATCGATCTAACGCGCATCATGGCTGAGGAACGTGGAATGTCAGTCGATATGATTGGGTATGAGAAGCTTATGGAGCAAGCTAAGGAACTTGCTCGGTCCGGTGGAAGAATGGATAGCCTTGGCGTAGCGATGCTGCCACCGGAGGCCCTCGAACGCCTTAGCATGGTAGACGCCGGTCCAACGGATGATTCGCCAAAATTTTCCCACGAACCTTTGCCAGCCAAAGTGTTGGCCATCTGGGATGGATACAAGTTCTGGGAACAGATTCAGGCCGACAATGCAAGGCCGCTCGCAATCATCTTGGATCGCACCAATTTTTATTCAGAGATGGGTGGCCAAGTTGGTGATCGAGGCCAGATTCGCCTTCTTTCCCCCTCGCCCGGTACTCCGGGAGAGGGTAGGGGTGAGGGTCTTCAGCGGGCGTCGCAGGCCCTCACCCCAGCCCTCTCCCAGAGTACTGGGCGAGGGGGAGAAGAGCAGGCTGTGTTCGATGTCGAGACGACGCGCGCCGTCGGCGGATATGTTCTCCATATCGGCCGACTCCGTAGTGGAACACTCCGCGTTGGCGATCAGGTGCAGGCGGTCGTTCTCGGTAACCGAGATCACATCGAAAAGAATCACACCGCCACGCATCTGGCTAACTGGGCGCTCCGCGAAATCCTCGGCGAAGGCGTGCAGCAGAAGGGGTCGCTGGTGGACGCGGAGAAATTGCGGTTTGATTTTTCGCATTCCAAGGCGATGAGCGATGAGGAGATCGCGCGGGTGGAGCAGTTGGTGGAGCGGGAGATTCAGAAGCAGTTGCCGGTGTATGCCGAGGAAGCGCCTCAGGAGAAGGCGCTGAAGATCAACGGATTGCGGGCGGTGTTTGGCGAGAAATATCCGGAGCGGGTGCGCGTGGTTTCTATCGGGGCGAAGGTGGACGATTTGCTGGCTGATCCGACGAATCCGAAATGGCGCGAATTCTCCATCGAATTCTGTGGCGGAACGCATCTGGGTAATTCATCCCAGGTTGGGCGGTTTGCCATCGTGGCCGAGGAATCCGTCAGCAAGGGAGTTCGACGACTGGTTGCGTTCACCGGCGAATCGGCGGCGAATCTGGCGGGGGCTGAGAAAGAAACGGATGGGCTAGTCGCAAAATCCGCTGAGGCGGCCGAGGCCGATTTGCCGGGAATTATTTCTTCGTTGCAGAAATTGTCGACAGGATCAATCTCGCTTCGGGCCAAGCGAAAGGTTCAGGCGGCCATTGGCCAATTGCAGGCGAGATACAAAGCATTCGAGAAAAAATCCGCCAAGTCCGAATCCGGCGGGCAGGTCGATGCGATTGCCGAGGCGGGGAAATTGCTGGAGAGCGCGATATCTATCGGCGCGGGGAAGTTGATCATTGGGCAGATCGTCGGGGCGAGTGGCGACCAATTGCGCGGGGCGATTGATTCGTTGCGCAAGAAATCGGCCAGTCATGCGATCATGCTGGCCACCGTGGAAGGAGAATCGGTGACGTTTGTCGCGGCGGTGAGTGATGATCTGGTGGCCAAGGGATTGAAGGCGGGGGATTGGGTGAAAAAGACGGCGGCGATTGCGGGTGGCGGCGGCGGCGGGCGGCCGCAGATGGCGCAGGGGAGTGGGAAGGATGCGGGGAAGATTGCCGATGCGCTTACTGTTGCGAAGGAATTTGCGGTGGGAGCAGTGGGTGTTGGGTAATCCAAAAAAAGAAAACCACCACGGAGACACGGAGTTCACGGAGAGTAATTAAAAAAAGAATTAGCCACCGATAGACACCGATGAGCACCGATTAAGAAGGATAATTTGATTTAGCATCCGTTTTCATCGGTGCCCCATCGGTGGCTAAATTTGATTTGACGTTTTCCCTCCGTGCTCTCCGTGTATCCGTGGTGGAATCTGTATTTCTTAATTCTTGATTTCGGTCCAGAGTTTTTGTTGGACTTCCTGGAACCTGGCGAAGCTGTCGTTGAGTTGGGCCATTAGTTTTTTGACCTGTGCGGGATCGGCGTTTTTGTCGGCGAGGGCGTCCTTGAGCGCGCCGGCGGCGTCGTCGAGGCTGTCGGCGCCTTCGGCGAATTGGCGGACGGAATCGTAGATGTTTAGGTTGTTCATCTCGCCGGCCTTGGGTTGATACAACAATCGCCAGGGACTGTGGCGGATTTCGACGGTGGCGTATTTGAGGTTGTCGCTGGCTGCCTTGAGGGATGTGATGATTCCGTCGAGTTTGCTGCGATTGTCCTGAATCAGCGATGCAAGTCCGCCGGTGAGATCCTTGGCGTGGACGGCGGTGGCTTCGACATCGATCATCGCGTTGTTGACATGCGTGAGTGCGGTGTCCACTTTCGCCAGTCCATCGTGCAATTCATCGAGAATATCCGGGACCTTGTCCTTGGTGGATTTGGTGAGGGCGCTGAGATTGGCCAAAGTGGTATGGAAATCGCCGCTGCTGGGGCCGATGAAATCGCGCACAGCATCGAGCATTTGGATGGCCGCTGCGATTAGATCATTAAATCGCTGATGGATTTGGGGAATTCGCGTGCGGACGTCCTGCACTGTGGCGGTGGCGGCGTGGCCGGTGTCGGTGAAGCTGTCGGCGGTCTGGCCGAGTTTGTCCAGATCGATATTCAGTTTGCCCGAGGCGACGGCGAGATTGGCTTCGAGGACGGCAAATTGATCCGGCTGGCCGATCAGTGAAGCGCCCGCCAACAGAGTTTGTCCCGTGCCCAGGCTGGTGATATTGATGTCCGCCGCTCCGGTCAGCCCTTTCTGCACCAGGATTCGCGCATCGGAGCGGAGCGTATATTCCGCGGGCAACTCGATTTTGACATCGACGCCGGGAATTGAATTGTCGTCGGACGAGACGGAGATTTTGCGGATGCTGCCGACCTTGAGTCCGCCGAGGCGCACATCATCGCCAACCTGTAATCCGCCGATGTCATCGCCCAGGGAAAATCGGACGACGAAGTTGTTGAAATGCTGGGTGAATCGGCTGGTTCCGCTGATGGCGATGACGACGGCGACCACCAGCGCGATGCTGATGATCATGAACACACCGGCGCGGAAGGCGTTGCGTTGTTTCGTTTTGGCCATGGTCGGACTCCGTTGAATCACACATCGAGCAAATCAGGTCCAAGCTGATCAGGTCCCAGCAAATCTTCTTCATAACCATCTGCCCGCCGGCGATCGGTCAGCGGTCCCTCTGCCAGACCGTAGACAAACTGATGCACCACCGGATCGGTGCTGGTTCGCATTTCCTCCGGCGTTCCGCTGGCGATGAATTTTCCGCGATCCAGCAGCACCATGCGATGGGCGATGCGGAATGCGGAATCCATTTCATGCGTGACCACGACGCTGGTGACGCCGAGCTTGTGGTTCAGGTCGATGATGAGCTGATCTATTTCGGCGCTGGTGACGGGATCGAGGCCGGCTGAAGGTTCATCGTAAAATAGAATCGCCGGGTCCAGCGCGATGGCGCGGGCGAGTCCGGCGCGTTTTTTCATTCCGCCGGAAAGCATCGCGGGCATCTTGTCGGCATGCTGGCGAAGTCCGACGAGTTCCAGCTTGATCTTCACCATGATTTCAATCGTTTCTTCCGCCAATTCCGTGTGCTCGCGCAGCGGCAGGGCGACGTTGTCAGCGACGGACATGGAATTGAAGAGCGCTCCGCTCTGAAACAGCACGCCGACCGATTTGCGATAATTATCCAGCTCGCGCGGGGTCATTTTGGTGACGCTCTGCTCGAAGGCGAGGATGTCGCCGCCGTCGCAGGGGACGTTGGCGATCATCATGCGGAGCAATGTGGATTTCCCCGAGCCGGAACCGCCGAGGATGCAGAGGGTTTCGCCGCGAAAGACATCAAGACGGATTGCATCGAGGACGGTGCGTCCATCGTAGATTTTGGTGGCGTCGATGACCTGGATGACAGCATCGGGCATGACTCACCAACCGATGAAGTAGAAGACCGCGGTGAAGAGGAGATCGACGGAAATCAGCGCGACGATGGTGAGAACGACGGTGCGCGTGGTCGCAACGCCAACGCCCTGCGCGCCGCCTGTGACGCCGAGTCCCAACCGGCAGGCGAGCGCGCTGATGAGCAAACCGAAAACGCCGGCCTTAAGCAGTCCGGTAAGAAAATCTTTTAATTTCAGGGCATTGATCGCGTGATGGGTCCACATGTCCGGAGTGATGCCGAGAAAGAATTTGGAGGTGACAAGTCCGCCGAGTCCGCCGGCAAAATCTCCCACGACGGCGATGCAGACCATCATGATGGTAGTCGCCAGCAATCGTGGAACGACCAGGAATCGGATGGGATCGATCGCGCCGGCTTCGAGGGCTTCGATCTCCTCGGAGACAACCATGGTGCCGAGTTCTGCGGCGATGGATGCGCCGGCGAAACCGGTCAACACGATGGCGGACACCAGCGGACCAAGTTCGCGCCCGACGGCGATGGCGATGATGTCGGCGACTTTGTCGGTAGCGCCGTATTCGCGCAGAATTGGCGCCATTTGCAATGAGAGAATCGCGCCGATGCAAAAGAGGACCAGGAAGACGATCGGAACGCTGCGCACGCCGACACGATCCATCTGCTCCCAGAGATTTGCCCATCCCAAACGCATGCCCTGTTTGGAGAAGAGAGATCGACGAAATCCCGCCGCGGCGTCGCCGACCAGATAGGTCAGCTCGCCGACGAAACGGAACCACGAAATCGTGGCCACGCAGAGGACGTAAAATGGGCGCAGGACGGCGTTCATAACCGCAATGCAACTTATCGGTTATTTGGCCAAAGCTTCTTCTTCCGTTGCGGAGAGAATGAAAATGGAGTTGAGACGGGCGATTTCCAGCAATCCACGCACGCGCGGCTGGGTTTCGACCAGAAACACGCGGCCGCCGAGAGGGCGCATTTTTTGCAGTAGTTCCACTAACACGGCGACGGCGCTGCTATCCATATATGAGACGCGCTGGAGATTCAGCACGAATTTCTTGGGCGGACGTCCGGACATCGCCTGGAAAATCGCGGTGCGCAGCTCGGGGCTGTTGTGCAGGTCGATATCGCCGCTGATGCTAAGAAGGATCGCATCGCCGGACGTTCGCGGCGGGGAAACCAGTTCTTGTGCGGCTTTTGGATCAGGCATGATCATGTCCCATTGTTGGCGGATTTGCCGGACCGCTTCAGAAGTTTTAACAGCATTCCATCTGGCAGCGGAACGAACTCGGCCTCGTCCATTAATCTTCGCATGCAGAGCAGGCCGAGTCCACCAGGTTTCAAATCGGCGGTTTCTTTTTTCGGAAGCGTGGATGGATCGAAGGGCTTGGCCCAATCACGGATTTGCAGCCGCAATTGGCCGTCGTCAGTCTCAGCTGTGATCATGATCGGCTGATCGTGTGCTCCGTGGTAGCCGTGGCGGATAATATTGGCCAGCGCTTCGTTGATCACTAATCCGACGGCATCGCAGTCTTCCAGCGGCATTCCGCCGATGTGGGCGAACGCTTCAACCTGCTTGCGCACATCGCGCAAGTTAGCCGGGTCACTGGTGATCTTCAACTCAAGCCGGTTCATATCGGGAGTCTTTCGGCCGATAACCCGAGACAAATGCAACCGCCGAGGCGCCGAGAGCGCCGAGACAGACGCCGAGAAAAAGGTAATTCTGATTTTGCGTTTACCATTTTTTTTTCAAAGCCTTTGTCTGTCTCGGCGCTCTCGGTGTCTCGGCGGTTGCATTTTAATCCTTCAGAGAAGGCGGCGGTGTCGGATGCTCGCTCAGCCATTGCCGCCAGCGCTGGATCGCCGGTTGGCGCTGGATGTCGTCATCATAGTAATGATAGTCCATGGTTTGACCGGTAATTCGTGCCAATGCGGTGATTGCGGCGAAGCGGATGGCGGGGTCGGGATCGTCCAGATCGGTGATCAGCCGCGGAATGCACTTGGCGTCGTTGTCCTGCGCGGCGTCTTTTATCGCTGGAACCGCGCTGGGGGCGCTGTCGCTGTTGATGTCTTTCGGATCCTGGCTGAAACAGCCGGAAAGCCCGACGCTGGCGGCGAAGATGACGATTTTCCAATTCATGCGTTGTTGCCGTCGGAGTATCGTCGCGGAATGAGGGGCAACTGGAACGACGGCCAAACTAGATCGCGCTCGACTTATCGGACCTGAAATTTTCAGACCTGTTTTTTCAATTCGCTGACGGCTTCGCGGATGCATTCGATGTGGGGATTCATTTCCAGGGCCTTCTGGTAATATTCAATCGCTTGGGGGATTTGCTGCAAATGGGCGTGGCAATGGCCCATGCCGCACATCGCGCCAAAATGGCACGGCATCCGTCGAATCGCCCGGCGACAGTCTGCGATGCTCTTCTCGTAATCCTCCATCAGGTAATAGGCGATCGCGCGCTGATTGTACGCTTCGGCGAAATCGGGGTCGGAGCGAATCGCTTGGTTAAACAGCTCCAAGGCGCGGGGAAAATCTTTTGCTTCCACCGCTTCGGCGCCGCGGCAGACCATTTGGTTGGATTGCTCGGTTTTACCGCATCGAAACCAGATCGCCCAAAGGGCGTGCTCGGCCAGTTGATTGATGAGCGGATCGGGATCGCGCAGATGAAATGCCAACTCGTCGCAGCAACAACTTGGCCCTACCAGCGCCAACGCCAGCAGGGCCACTTTTCTCGCATCATCGTGTTTGGAACGAAGAAGCTGGCGAACTTGCTCTGGCGACCAGTGCGATTTAACGAGGCTGAGCAGCCCATTCACATCGTGCCGCGCCAGGATCGGCTCGACGAGTTCGACAAACTGCTTGGGATCAATGGGTTCCAACGACATCACCTGCGAAAAGATGCTAGGCCGGTGAACGGGGCCGATCCATCGGGCAATCAATAATTGCTGCTGTCTGGCCGGCGTTCGGAGGATTGTTGCGAACGATCCTGATTGGCTTCCTCGGCCTCCTGGCTGTAAGGGTCGGCATACATCGCATGTTGCTCGGAAAGGGTCATGTCCAAACGCGTGTATTTGTACCCGGTTTCGAGGTGATCGCTGCATGCCGTCACAAACGGCAATACAACGCCAACCACCGACAGGAAAATCGCGCGTTTCCTCCGCAAAGTTCATCCAGAATAGCACGCGCTTCGCTTGCATGCAAAGCGGTTGCGGAGGACCAAACTCGATTGACACTCTTGCCCTATTCGGCAAAATGGGCTTTTTCATCCTGCGGAGGATGGCAGCAGAAATTTTAACAGACAGGGAGTCGCATCTATGCTCATCACCAAACACGAAGGCGTGGTTTTTCAGAACCAGACCGTTTACATCAGCGGCCAGGCCTTCGTTCGTTGCAGCTTCATCTCCTGCACCTTGATCCTTCGCGAGACCGTTTACCATCTGGAAGCCTGCACGTTTGAGCGATGTAACTGGCACGTGGATTGGGTTCTGATGTGGGGAAGCCCCGAATCGATCCGCGAGATCAAGGCGCTGGTGAGCCTGATCGAGCATGCCCAGCGGACGCAACTCGCTCCTGCCGGAACCGCCATGAACGCCGCCGACCGCCTTCCGCCGCAGATCGTGCCCGATCCTGTGGGCGCGGGAACGTGAAAAATATCTGGTTGATCTGGTGACAAGGTGAAAAAAATATTTGGGGATCTGGCCGCATGGTTGGCCTGCTGCATTTTCACACTTGTACTTTCCAGTCTGATATCCGTCTCGATCGCGCGGGCCGATCTCACCGCCGATCAACTTTTGCTCATCACCAACAAGAACGATCCCTACAGCGGCCAGCTTGCCGATCTGTACGCGCAGCTTCGCCACGTTCCGGCGGGACAAACGGTTGCGCTGGATTTGCCGGATCAGGAAGAGATGCCCGCCGCCACTTACGACACCGCCGTCCTTGTTCCGTTGCGGCAATTCATTACCGATCACGATCTGCAGGACAAAATCAAATGCCTCGTGACGTTTTATGGCGTGCCATTTCGCATCGGCAACATGATTCTCAGTGCCGACGACCAAGCCGAGTTGGCGCAGCTTAAGAAAGATCAGGCCGATGTGTTGGCCAAAGCCGCGCCCATCGTGGCGGATCTGGAAAAAGTGGCCGAGGCCGACGATCCGACATTCAAGCCTGCCGTCGACCAAACGGAAAGCGGATTGGACCAGCGCGCCGATGCGGCCGTGAAAATCATCGGGGCGTCCATTGATCAAACAATCGATCCGCAGGCGCACGCTGCCGCGCTGGCGCAATTGAACGGTTTCTTCGTAAAACTCGGCGGGCAAGCGCAGGTGGATGCCGAGGAAGGCTCCGCGCCCGCCGATCACGAGCAAGCGCTGCAAAATCGTCAGGAGTTCCGTCGTCTGGAATCCACGCCATGGGATCCGGCCGCGCGGGCGGCCCTTCGCAAACTGGCTTCCGACAACATGGGACTGCTCGGATATTCCAGAGTTCTCACTCTGCAGATCGCCTATCTCGGAGACAACGACAATAAATTTGGCACCGGCGCCGCCACCGACAACGAACTCGCGTTGCTTTGGTGGGGCACTTATCCGCGCGCGGGTTGGCGCGTGAATCCGTTTCATTACGGCCAGCAGCAAACCAATCCGCCGGCAATTATGGTCATGCGTCTGGACGGGCCAAATCCCTCGGATGTGCAGCGCATCATCCGCGAAAGTATCGACGTCGAAAACACGGGCCTGCAAGGATGCATTGCCATCGACGCGCGCGGTTTGGTTCCCGGCGGCACTGGGCCGAACAGCGCGTACGCCGACTTCGACGAAAAACTTCGCCATCTCGCTGCGATTCTCCGCGACAAGACGCAGTTGAAAGTCGTTCTGGACAATCGCCCCGAAATGTTCGCGCCGCATTCGGTGAACGATGTCGCTCTTTATGTTGGATGGTACAGCCCCAACAATTATGTTCCCGTTTGCAACTTCAATCCCGGCGCCGTCGGCTATCACATCGCCAGCTTTGAAATGGTTCATCTCCACGGATATTCCAGCGGATGGGTGCATGGATTGATCGGCAGCGGCTGCGACGCGACGCTCGGTCCCGTCGCCGAGCCGTATCTTGCGGCATTCCCAAACCCTGACGATTTTTTCCCGCTGCTTCTCACCGGCAAATACACCATGGCCGAGGTCTATTGGAAAACCACGCCGATGACCAGTTGGATGATCAGCTTTATCGGCGACCCGCTCTACACGCCCTATAAATTGCATCCAGCCATGAAACTGGAAGACTTGCCCGACCAACTTCTTCCCGCGGCTGGCGAGTAGGGTTTTTTCCCCGAAAATTAGCGGCGAAAATTGCAACTCAAGCCCTGTAAGACCCTGACCGATAATTGGTTTGGAGCGACAATGCCGATACAAATGATTTGTCCTAATCTTCGATGCCGAAAGATTCTTTCGGTTCCCGATGACGTTCGCGGCAAACACGTGCAATGCCAGCATTGCCAGACCACGTTCCGCGTCCCCGAGAATCGCGGCAAGCCAACAACTCCCGCGCCCATCCAAAGCGCGAAATAATTCGATCTTACCTCCGGCATGGCGACTTCAGTCGCCATGTCCAATGACCTACTTCGCCGGCGCCATCCCATTTCCCGTCGGAGGCTGCAAATCCGCGATCGCCGTCTGCACGCTTGCCGTTCCCAAATCAGCCGCCGTCACGCCGCCAAAAAGTTTCGCGGCGAACGCATCAGGATTGTCACGAACTGTCAGGATAAACGCATTGGCCCGAGCCACGTTTCCATCCTGATCGCGGATCGCCTGAGCCATTCCCTCGAACGCTTCGCGCCGGTACTTGGCGCTGGTGCCGGCCTTGTACGCATCCAAAAATGCGTGCATCGCCTCCGAAGGATGTCCCGACAAAAGCTGCAGGTTTCCCTGCCCAATCAGGTTGGTCGGCGAATATCCATTCTTGCCCTTGCGACCCTGCAGGGCTGTCAGTCCGCTCTCGAATTCCGATGGATCGATGTCGATCGCCAGGAGCGCGTTGGGATTCGACGGCTCCGTGGACGGATCCGTTGAAGGAGGTTTGTCCAGATCATCAATGCTGTTAGGAACCGGAATCGTGTCCGATCCGTTGGCATCCGCGGCGATCTGGTCGGCCTTGAATTTGTCCGCCTCCGCCTGGGATTTGTCCTTGGCCAGCACCTGGCTCACTAAATCGATCGCCTCCGCGGTGTTCGCCATCGGCGCGACATTGAAATAGCTGTGCGCTTCGATCAGCGCATCGTCATATTTTGCCTGGCCTATCAGGACCATCACGCGCGCCTGCTGGGCGGGGAGGCAAACTTTCGGATCAAACGCCCGCTGGAAAATCGCCGCCAGCGAAAGCTGATCCACTTCATCCCATTCCTTCGCCTTGAGCAGCGGCGGGATCCACATTGGGAAATTATTGGCGAAGTCGGCCGGCGATCCGGTTTGCAATTGATGGATCTGATCCAGCGCATCCTCGCGGGATTTATCGGTGCCATCGGCCAATTTCGCGGTGATGTCCTTGATCTCCTGCGAGTTGTCCACCGCCGCGGGTTTGGGCGCGGGCGTCGCCGGCGGCGGAGTTGCATCCTGCGCGCTCGCCACGCCCGCCAACATGCCCAACGCAATTACCGCCGCAATCCAGCTATTTTTTGTCATCGTCCCACCTTTGTAAACCCAGGCAAAAAAGCGTAACACAACTCAAGTGCCAGTCAACATTATTCCACTTCCGCAACACCAACCCATCGGCATGGCGACTTCAGCGAATCCCAAATAAAATCCACCATGCGCCGCAATATCGAAATCAAAGCCCGCGTCCTCGATTGGCAATCCGCCAATCGCGCCGCCGTCGCCATCGCTGATGGGCCTCCGCAAATCCTCGAGCAGGAAGACATCTTCTTCACCACCGACCGCGGACGATTGAAACTTCGCACCGTCAATGGCGACACCGAGTTGATTTATTACCAACGCCCTGATGGCTCCGGCCCGCGGCAATCCGATTATCTCGTGTTGCCCATCATCGAGCCGCGCATCGCAACGCAAATGTTCGAGCTTCTTCAAGGCCGCCGTGGCACGGTTCGCAAAGAACGCTGGCTCTATCTCAGCGGACAAACGCGCATTCATTTGGATCGTGTTCAGGAACTCGGCGATTTCCTCGAACTGGAAACCGTGCTGGTCGAAGATCAAACCGCCTCCGACGGCGAGCGAATTCTGCGACATCTTATGTCCCGCCTGGGAATTGCCCACGAGCATCTGATCGACCGCGCCTACATCGACTTGCTCGACGAACGCCATCCGGGTGCATCGTGATGTCGCCTGGCATTCATCTGCTGCACAAGCCGGTTGGGCCGACGAGTTTCTCCATCGTCCAGTCGTGTCTGAAGTTGGAGCGCGAAAACGCTTCACAAAAACCTCCGCGCATCTGCCACGGCGGCACGCTCGATCCCTTCGCCAGCGGGCTGCTGCTCATCCTCGTGCAACCGGCCACCCGGCTGTTCGATTACCTGCATGACATTCCCAAAACTTATTCGGCCGTAGTTCGATGGGGCATCGAAACCGACAACGGCGATCCGCACGGCCAAATCACTTCCAGCGGCGATCCATCTGGCCTCACGCCCCAGCGGTTGGAAGATGTGATTCAAGCATTCATCGGCTGGCACGAGCAAATCCCGCATCCCACCAGCGCCAAACGCATCGACGGCGAGCGCGCCTACATCCGGGCACAACGCGGCGAAACCGTCGTCATGCCGGCCTCGCGCGTCTATCTCCACGAAGCCCGCTGGCTCGCTCACGATCTGCCGCTCACCAGCCGGCTGCAATTGACCGTTCGCGGCGGATATTACATCCGCGCATTGGCCCGCGACCTGGGCCGAATGCTCGGATGCGGCGCGCATCTCACCGAATTGCGACGTGATTCCATCGGACCGTGGCTCGATCCCGGCCCCGACCGATCCGTCGAAATCCACGGCCGGGAAATTCTGCCCTGGCTCCCAGCGCGCATCCTCATCGATCAGGAAGTCGGCGATCTCCGGCAAAACCGCCCGATTCCCACCGGCGAATTGCTTGCGCCGGATTGGACTCTGCCAAGTGGATTCCCGGAACCGAAGATGCTCGTCCGAGGATTTCATCGAGACAAATTCCATTTTCTGCTCGCGCCCGCCGAGGGCGGATTGCAACTGGTCACCGCGCTTCGAGGTGGCCTGTAGGCAGAACCGTTTAGCCGCGACCCGAAGGGGAGCGCGTCGGCGGGCGGGCGCGAACGCGCTCCCCTTCAGGTCGCGGCTAAACAGTTCTGCTGCCGTTCGTTTTCGCATTTCAAGATTTCTCCGCTAGACGAAGAAGCAGCAATGTCGCAATCTGGGCGCGATGAACCAAACTCGGAATTTCCATGTATTCATCGGGGCTGTGGAGATTCCCACCGACCACGCCGAGGCTGTCGATGTTGGGCAATCCCATCTTCGCCAGCCGATTGCCGTCGCAGGTTCCGCCGCTGGGACGAGTGGCGATGTTCATGCCCAGATCGCGCGCGGCGATTACGGCTGAATCGAGCAACGCCTGATTGGCTGGTGAAAGAATCTTCGGCGGGGCCGCGAATTTGCCGTGCAATTCCGCCGTGATTCCATCACGTTGATTCAATTCGGCCACGACTTGATCAAATCCATTTCGCAATAGCATTTCATCCTCAATCTCAGTCGTCCGGCAATTGATTCGGACAATGGCCAGATCGGGCACGACATTGGCCGGGCCACCGCCGTCGATGGAGCCAATGTTCACGGTCACGCGCGCGGAGTTGAGGGCATGTAATTTGAGAACGGCATCCGCGGCGGCGACCAGCGCGCTGCGGCCGCTGGCAAAATCGCGCCCGGCGTGGGCGGATTTGCCGCGCACGATCAAACTGAAATGCCCCGATCCCTTGCGGCGATCCACCAGCGCGCCGTCCGGCAACGCCGGCTCGAAAAGCAATCCGAAATCATTTCGCGATGCCGCCTGGGTGAATAAATCCGCCGAGGATGGCGAGCCGATTTCCTCATCGGGGTTTACCAACATTTCCCAGCCAATGCGACTGGCAAATGGGCTTTGTTCCAGCGCCTCCAGCGCGGCGAGCATGACGACCAATCCGCCTTTGGCATCGGCAACGCCGGGGCCGAAGAGTTTTTCGCCGCGCACTTCCGCCGGAAAATTCTTCGGATAAACCGTGTCGGCATGGATACAGAGGAACACGTGCAGCGGGGCGTCTGGGCGTTTGATGACCGAGAGCGCGGGGCCAACGGGATTTTCTTTTTCGACGCCGCGCGCGTCGATGCCGATCCATGGCGGAAGGTTCAGGATTTTCATTTCGCCGCCGAGATTTGCCGCGACTTTGGAGATCGCGTCGATCTGCATCGCAACGCCGGCCGGATTTTCGGTGAAGCTGTTGATCTTCGACCAGTCGGTCAGTCGCCGTAGCAGCGTCGATTGCTGTGCGGCGATGGAATTGAGGATGGGACGATATTGCTGCATGATCACTGCGCGGCGAATCTGATTGTTGTAACACTCAGCGGCGGAAGCGTGATTGCCAATTCTCCATTGTTTACATCAACCTTGCCAATTCCCACCGGCGCCGCATTGGAGGAAGTCAATTGAAATAACTCGACCGATGCGGCGGATTCATGATCGATTTGAAAATCCGCTGCGATGTCGTGATCCGTTTTATTGATCGCAACGGCGGTCATTTGATGCGTTTGCGAATCTGTCGCGCCATACACCGACGTGTCGGCGACATCATCCGTCTGTGCGTGAACCGAGGTATCGCCAAACGTGGCTCCTTGTCCGTCGAAATCACGAAACATCCGAAACGCGGCGGCGATGAACGGCTCACGGCGATGCAGCGGCCATTCACAGGCGGCAAAAACGCCCTCGCGACCGAAGATTCCCAGCACATCTGCCTCGGCGAGCGCTCCGGAAATATCATTTCCGCCGCCGTAGTTGTATTCGCTGATGGAAAGTTTTGTGCCGGGGTAATTGCGGGCGATTTTGTCCATCAGGCGCGGGATCAGCCGGATCGGCTCACGGAGATTGTTGGCGATCCAACTGGATTCCAGATAATCCGGATCCCACAGCGAGCGCGGGGCCTGAATCCGGGCGGTGGCCACCGAGGGCAAAGTGGATGGGTCGGTGATCCGCACGCCGCCGGCCCGCACCTCCGGATACCAATGCACATCGAGCACATCCAGCAGGCGATGGCCGACTTCATGCTCGGCCGCGGCCATTTGCGAAAGATAAAACTCCTGAAAATCCCGGCCGTTTCGGTCGGGGGCGTTTTGGAATGTGACGTAGCCGTTCCATCCGTAATTCGCCGGGCCGAAGATCAACGTGTTGGGATCGACATTTTTGATCGCTGTCGAAAACTCAATGGTTTTTCGGGCCATCTCGGCATACGTCGGCGGATCGGGATGAATCTCCGCGTGCGTTTCGGCCCAGATGTCCGGCTCGTTGTCGAGCATGAACCAGATCGGCGAATCGGATTGGGTTTTGGCCCAGTTCACAAATTCATCTTCAAAAACTACCGGTGAATTCGGATCGGGGGTGAGCGTGAACGGCCCATGTTTTTCCGCCGCGATGGGCCGGAATCGGCTGGTCAGATAATCGGGGCCGGAGTTTCGCACGTCGCCGCCGGGGGTTTTGTCGGCCGAGACGTAACCGGCCATGGGAACGGTGAGGATGATGGCGGCATGATGGCCCTTGGCGTTTTGGATGCCGGGGATCATCGCGCCGCCGGGCACATCGTCGCCGCGGAGGTAGCCGTCGTTTTGAAAATGGTAATCATTGCCGGCGTTGGAGGCGTTGTTGGTCCAGTTGTATGCGCTCCAGCGATTGCCGCCGAGACGGGTGAGGGTGGCGCCGGAGAAGTCGGGGGTGATGGGCTCGTTGATGCCGTAGATGTAGGGGGAGATTGGTTTGACATCCGCAGTGGGGTCGATGAGGAAGTGGACTACCGGGGGGTCGGCGAGGGCGGGGGTGGTTAGGGC
>Ga0302325_10008998_pt1 | contig 21879 bp, 21 predicted proteins | sample Palsa_T0_2_FD_201948 | JGI IMG/M metagenome (GOLD analysis project Ga0302325, IMG submission 201948) | Peat permafrost microbial communities from Stordalen Mire near Abisko, Sweden - Palsa_T0_2 | ecosystem: Environmental > Terrestrial > Soil > Palsa > Peat permafrost | place: Sweden: Abisko...
CGTTGATGTCCAGGGTCGCCCTGACCAGCGCGGCCAGTCGGGCGGCGGTCCGCTCGGCGCGCTGCCGGGCACGGTAATAGCGCAGCGCGGCGGTCACCGTGGCCAGCAGCTCGGCCGGCTCGGTCGGTTCGATCAGGTAGGCGTCGGCCCCCTGGGTCAGGCCATGGGCGCGGTCGGCGACCTCGACGGCGGTGGCCGACACCTGGATGACCGGGATCGCGGCCGTCCGCGGGTCGCCCTTGATCATCCGGCAGACCTCGTAGCCGCTCATGTCGGGCAGGTTCACGTCGAGCAGGACCAGTTCGATCCCGTCGAGCCGGCCGAGGGCGTCCCCCCCGGTCTCGGACTCGGTCACCGAATGACCTGCCCGCCGTAGCCAGGTCCCGAGCAGATAGCGCTTGGCCTCGTCGTCATCGACCAGGAGCAGCGTGCCAGGAGCCTCGGTCATCGCGGGGTCCCGATCGCGCCGCGAATGGCGAAGGCCAGCCGTTCCCTGGTGAGCTCGCCCTTATGCAGCAGCGCGGCGGCGCGCGCCGGGGCGGCCACGTCGAGGCCGGTGATAACGATCGCGGGCAGGTCGACTGGCAGCTGCTCGAGCAGTGCGCTCCCGTCCACGCCGGGCATGATGAGGTCGGTCAGCACCAGGTCGACTCCGCCGATGGCAACGATGGCGAGCGCCTGCGCGCCGTCCTCCGCCTCGATGAGGCGGCCGGCGATGCCGGCCAGCATCGACTTCAGCACCTGGCGGAAGCCCGGGTCGTCGTCGGTCACCACGACCGTGCCGACGGACGGCATCCCGTGCGGCAGGCACAGCACGGCGGTCGTCCCGGCGCCAGCCTTGCTGGTCAGCGTGAGATCGCCGCCCAGCACCCCGGCCAGCCGGCGGGCGTAGGGCAGCCCCAGCCCGGTGCCGCCCCGCTTGACCCCGGGCACCTGATAGAACTCCTCGAACACGCGCTCGAGTTGATCGACGGGAATGCCGGTGCCGGTATCGGAAACCCGGATCTCGATCTCGTCATCGGCGGTACGCACAGTCAGCCGCACCTCGCCTCGGTCGGTGTACTTGATGGCGTTGGACAGCAGATTACGCAAAATGGCGGTTAGCGCGATCTCGTCGGTCAGCATGGTGGCTGGGGCGCCGTCGGCGGATACGATCACGTCGACCGGCTTGCCCTCGGCTATCGGCCGGGTGAGCCCGCGCAGGGTGGCCAGCAGCGCGGGCAGGTTGACCTCGGCCGGGTCGATGACGAGCTGCCCCGATTCCGCCTTGGCGACGTCGAGAAGGTCGTTGACCAGGGTGAGCAGCGTGCCGGTGGCGTTCCTGATCAGCTCCACCTGGTACAGCTGCTCGGAGTCGAGCCCGCCCGGCGGGTCGGACAGCAGCCGGGTCAGCCCGGTGATCGAGTTCAGCGGCGTCCGCAGCTCGTGGCTGACGTTGGCCCAGAACCGGTCCTTGGACTCTGATGCCGCGCGCAGCTGCTCGGACTTCTCATCCAGTTCCCGGTAGAGCGCGACAACGCCCCGGTTGGTCTGCTCGAGCTCTTCCGACAGCTCGCCGTAGAGGGCCATCACGCCCCGGTTGGTGTCCTGGAGCTCGGCGTTGAGCAGCAGGAGCTGCTCCTTCTGCCCCTTGAGATCCTCGAGCGCCGCGATCAGATCGTCGTTGTTGCGCCGCAGTTCCTCCAGCGTGGACCCGGGAAGCATGGCCGAGAGCTGTTCCTTCACCGCGCGTGTATCGGACAGGGAAATCGGCGGGCGGCGTTTGAGCATGCGAACAACCCGCCCTTCGGTTGTGACAGTATCCATCAGGCGAGCCGCGCCGGCGATGCCGTCCGCCGGCACCTCGCCGTCCACCGTGACGGTCAGCACCAGGTGCGCCGGGTCGGCCGCGAAGGCGATGACCGCGGTCTCCCCGGCGGTGACCGCGCTTCTGCACACCTCGCTGAGGGCGGTCGCGACCCGCACCTGATCCTGGCCTTCCAGTGCCAGCCCGGCCGCCAGCTCGCGGCCGAGCCGGCGCGCCGCGAAGACCCCGGACAGGTCCCGGACGGTGAGGGTGGCGAACTCCTCGGTCATGGCTTGAGCACCAGCACGCTCGCGTCGTCGCGGCGCGTCCCCGCCTCGGCCAGCAGCGCGGCGGCGGCCACCAGCGGGTCCCTGGAGTTGAGACCGGGCAGCGCGTCCGGGCTCCACCGGCTGCTGAGGCCGTCTGAGTGCAGGAAGATCACCGCGCCCGGCGGTGCGTCGTACTCGAACTGCCGGATCGCGCGGGCCTGGTGGCCCGCGATCCCCGGCACCGAGAGCATGCTCTTGCGGGCGCCGTCGGCCAGGATCACCGCCGCGACGTTGCCCAGGCCGCAGAACCGGACCCGCCGGCCGGTTACCTGCACGACCGCCAGGGCGCCGCCGCGGGTATGGCTCATCCGGCTGTGCGCGCGCGCGACCGCGGCGGCAGGATCGCCGACCGGGCCGTCGAGCACCGCGTGCACCGCCGCATTGGCGGCGATGGCGGCCAGCGGACCATGACCGAGGCCATCGCACAGCACGCCGGTCAGCGTCCCGTCCGACTCCTCCACGGCGAAAGCGTCACCGCATTCGGTCTCCCCCTCGATCGGCCGGGTCAGCCCGGCGCACGAGTCGGTATCGGAGCGGGGCTCCGGCCAGAACCGCGCCACCAGCACCGTGCCGTGGCCGGCGACCGAGTACAGGTCGCAGAAGTCGGCCAGCCGGCGGATCGCGCCGAGCCCGATCCCGAGGGTGCCGCTGGTGGAGTGGCCATCGCGCATCGCCGCGCCCGCGTCACGCAGCCCGGGCCCGGCGTCGATGGTCACCAGCTCGATCCCGGGCGCGTCTCCGGCCCGGGTGATGCGCAGCAGCATGGAGCCCTGGCGGGCGTGCTTGTGCAGGTTGGAGGCCGCCTCGGTCACCGCCAGCACCAATTGGTCGCTGCGGTCAGCCGGGAAGTCCAGACGGCTGGCGAGCGCGGTGGCGGCGGCGCGGCAGCCCGCGGCGGCGCTCGGCTCCTCGACCCGCAGCCACCGCTGATCCCCCGGTGCCGGGGAGATCAGCGTCCGTTTCACCGCGACCACTTGACGACGGTGACGCTGGTCCCGGAACCGGGTTCCGACTTCAGCTCGAATTCATCGACCAGCCGGCGTGAGCCGGACAGGCCCAGTCCGAGCCCGGTGCCCGAACTCCAGCCGTCGGTCAGCGCCAGCTTGAGGTCGGGGATGCCCGACCCCTCGTCGGCGAAGTGCAGCTTAATCCCGGTCCGCCCGTTGGCCGACTTGACCACTTCCACCTGGGCCATGCCGCCGCCGCCGTGGATCAGCGTGTTGCGTGCGAGCTCGCTCGCCGCCGTCACCAGCTTGGTCTGATCCACCAGGGAAAGCCCGCTGGAAGCGGCCGCATTCCGCACATGCTGACGGACCCGCACCACGTCGTCCCCCGACCGGATGGGGAGCTCGTCCATCAAGTTCGCCCGTTCAGGAGCGCCAGGCCTTTCTCGGCGTTGAGAGCGGTGCGGACCCCGTTCAGTGACAGGCCGAGCTCGGTCAGCGTGATCGCCACCGCCGGGCGCATGCCGACGATGACCGTCTCGGCGTCAAACAGCCGCGATATCGACCCGATGGTGGCCAGCATCCGGCCGATGAAGGAGTCGACGATCTCCACCGCGGTGATGTCAATGATCACCCCGCGGGCGGCGGTGGCAGCGAGCTCGGCCGCCAGGTCTTCCTGCAGGAGCATGACGCTCTCGTCCTGCAGGTCGATCTGGATGGAGACGAACAGCACTTGCCCGATCTTGAGGATCGGCACCTGGTCCATTAGGCGGGCACGACTTTCAGGCCGGCGTGCTTCAGCGCGAGCGCGAGCGCGTCGGCCAGCGTGGCCTTGGTGGCGATGTCGCCGAACTCGATGCCGAGCGACACGATCGTCTGCGCGACCTGCGGCCGGATGCCGGAGATGGTGCACTCCGCCCCGAGTAGGCGGGCCGCGCTCACGGTCTTGAGCAGGTGCTGCGCGACCTCGGTGTCCACCGTCGGGACGCCGGTGATGTCGATCACGGCGTGGTCGGCGCCGGTCGCGACCAGCGTCTCGAGCAGCTTCTCCATCACCAGCTGGGTGCGGGCCGAGTCGAGCGTGCCCACCAGCGGCACCGCGATGATGCCATCCCACAGCCGCACGACGGGCGTGGACAGCTCCATCATGGACGTCGACTGGTCGGTGATGATCTGCTCGCGGGCGGCCGAGTACGCCTCGAACGTGCGCAGCCCGAGATCGTCAACCACCCGTGAGAACGCAAGATACTCGGGCACGAGCTCCGCCGACTCCGCGACCTGCTCGTACACGGCTTCCTTGAGCGAGAACACCGACAGCGCGGTCTCGCTGGGCGTGAACCCGTCCCTGGCCCGGTTGCGGGACAGCTCGTCGAGCACCGCCCGCAGTTCGCCCCCGGCGTTCTCGTCCGTTCCCGACAGCTCCCGGATCACCAGCGAATAGAGGTCTTCAAGCTCGCGGCGTACCTCCTGGAGCGAAGTCCGGCCGCGCAGGCTCGCTGCGACCAGTTCGCTCCAGCTGCCGACGACCTTGTCGTGGTTGTCGCCCAGGAACGCCGCCATGCGCTGATGAGAAGCGCCTACGTCCATTTATGTCATCCTATATATGTGGTAAATGTCTGGTAAAGACGGGGTTCGTCACCAGGCTACATCTGGCGTCGTCGTCGCGCCGCCGTTCGGATCTGGCGAATCACGAGCCTGTTGTTCTGCCGTCGGCAGCGCCATGTGCAGCCGGATGGTGGTGCCGTCGGAGTCGGAGTGCAGCTCCACCTTGTCGCAGATCTGGTGGACAAGCCAGAGCCCGTGGCCCCCGCTCGCGTCCGAGGCGGGCGGCTGGCGGCCCGCCGACGCCGGATCGGCGATCACCCCGCCGTCGTGCATCTCGCAGACGATCTCGCCGGCGTCGCTCCAGATCTCCATGGACCCCTGCGTGCGCGCGTGCCTGACCGTGTTGGCGGCGATCTCGCTGACCGCGATCACGAAGTCGGCGATGCGATCCTCGGCCAGGCCCGCGCTCCTGGCCTGCGTTTCCGCCAGGACGCGGACCTCCGACAGATTGGTGGTGTAGACGAACGTCATGGCCTCAGGGGGGTGGCGAGAGAACATCGGCCCTTCGCCGCCGGGTAAGACCGATGGGTGCCTGGGGTGCGGGGCAGGCAAGCAGCGCGGTGAGGAATGGTGTCGTAGGGGCAGGAGGTATTCGTATTGAACTAGCGTACGTGCTTCCCCGTGACCTGCTCAGGAAACCCCGGCCGGCGCGCCGCTTCACGACCGGCCGCTCTAGCCGCCCTCGTCCAGCCGCTCGGCGCCGGCCAGTGCCTGCGGGTGGCCGGCCTGGGCGGCCGCCTCGCGCTCGAGCTCGGCGTTCAGCTCGCCGCCGAGCAGCACCGCCATCCCGGTCAGGTAGAGCCAGAAGATGAGGATCACCACCCCGGCCAGCGCGCCGTAGGTCTTGCCGTACGACCCGAACTTGGACACGTAGAACGAGAACCCGAGCGAGGCGGCGAGGAAGATCACCGTGCCCAGCAGCCCGCCCGGGCTGACCCACTGCCAGCGCGGCGTCTCCCGGTTGGGCCCGGCGTAGTAGTAGACCGCGAACAGCAGCGAGAGCACGATGATCGTGGCGACCCAGCGCACCACCGTCCAGGCGACGACGAACGCGGTCCCGCTGACCCCGATGCGGCCGTCGATCCCCGATCCGATCGACGCGCCGAACACGATCAGCGCCGCCGCGATGCCGCCCAGGACCGCGGTGACGAGCATGAGCGCGAGGGCCCGGAGCCGCTTGGGCGCGAACTTGCGGTCGACCGGCACCTCGTAGGCGATGTCAAGCCCGGTCTCCAGCGCCGCCATGCCGCCCGAGGCGCTCCAGACCGCGATCGCCACCCCGACGATCACGGCCGTGAGCGACCCGTGCGACCGTTCGGTGGCGGCATTCACCGCGGTGGTCAAGACATCAGACGTGCCGGGCGGCAGCGCCTTGTCCAGGCCGTTGATCAGCTTGCTGACCGTGCCCGCGCCGAACTTGACCAGGCCGACCACGCCGAGCAGGGCGATCATGGCCGGGAACAGGGCGAGGAACCAGTGGTAGGCCAGGCTCCCCGCGGTCATGCTGCAGCGGTCGATGACGAACTTCCGCCCGGTCCGCCTGAACGTGTTCCGCCAGCCCGCCGCGCCGATCTCCAGCGGCGTCTGCGGCCCGCCCGACACCTCGCTCCGGGGCGGGATGACCGCCCCGGTCGCCTGGCTCAGCGGCGTATCCGACCCACCGGTCATCGTCGGGCTCCCGTGCCGTTGATCGCTAGCGCTCGTGATCGCTTTTGCTGGCGGCCCCGGCGGACTGGCCGTCCGCCTCGTCGGCCCCTACGCCCGGCCATTCGCCGGTCAGCTTGGCGGTGCCCTCGGCGGTTGCCCGGTCGAGGGCGGCCTGCACGACCGCGAAGATCGCGCCCTGCAGCGCCGCCGCGAGCAGGATCTCCCGCCAGCCGCGGCGGGCGTCGGTCGGCGTGGGCGCCTCGTCCTCCCCGGTGACGGCCTGCCAGACCCGTTTGAACACCGACCGGGCCAGCATCCCGCCGAGGATGCCGACCAGCAGCCCGATCGCGCGGTTCAGGAGCTTCATCCGCGCCGCCTCCAGCGCTGGAAGAGCAGCCAGCCGACCAGGCCCGCGCCGACCGCGCCGATCGCCGCCAGCAGCGGCGTCCGCCGCTGCCGGGCGGTGGCGGCGGCGTTTCCGGCCGCCTGCTTAATCGGCTCGGGGGTGGCCTGCGAGAGGCCGGCCGTCTTCTCGGCCACCTGACGTCGCACGTGGCGGCCCTGCACGGTCGCCTTCTGGCGGGGCCCGGCGGTCTTGTCGGCCGCCTGCCGGCGTGCCTCGACGGCCCGCGCGCCCGCCTGCTGCCTGGCCTCGACGACCCTGGCCTTCAGGCGCCCGATCAGCCGGGTCGCCTCGTCCTGCGCCCGCGCCTTCACGTCCACCTTGGCCACCAGCGCCTCCACCGTCTGGCCGAGGTGCTCGCGAGTCCGCTCGATCTCCTGCTGCAGCCCCTGCGGGTCATCCGGCGGCCCGGGGGCCCCGTCGACGACCTTGCCTTCGATGCTCATCGGTGCGCCCTTTCCCTGATCTCGTTGACATCGGCCTTCACGCTGTCGGTGGCCTGCGCCGGGACCAGCGGGGCGGCCTTCTTCAGCCGGGCCCTCCCCAGCAGCGCGGCGACGCCGCTGATGAGCAGCAGGGCCGCGCCGACGATCAGCGCGGCCAGCCACGGCTCGAGCACCCGGCTGAGGCCGAGGATCGCGCACGCGAGCAGGCACCCCACGCCGTAGAGGGCGATGAGGCCGCTGCCGCCGAGCATCCCGGCGCCGATCCCGGCCTGCTTGCCCTTCCTGGTCATCTCCAGCTGGGCCAGCTTCAGCTCGTCCCGCACCAGCACCGAGACCTGCTCAGACAGCCGTTTGACGAGCTCCCCGGTCGAGGGCTGCTGATGGTCTGCGGTTGCCTGCGCCGGTATCTGCACGCCGTCGGCACGTTGCTGCATGGGCCTTCGCCTCCGTTCGTCTGAAGACCCTGCGCTACCCCGGCTATCCCGGGTCTAACAATTCCATGCGGAAAGCCGTCTGTCGCCGCTCAGTTTCCCGGTCAGAGTCGGCTACGGTCCGTTCGAAATGACGATTTTGACCTAATTTCTACCCGACGAGGGTTTTGACGGCGGCGGTCAGCTCGGCCACCGCCCGCTTCGCGTCGGCGAAGTACATGCTGGTCTTGGGGTTGGCGTAGAGCTCGTTGTCGATGCCCGCGTAGCCGGTGCCCATCGAGCGCTTCACGACGATGATCGACTTCGCCTGGTCGACGTCGAGGATCGGCATGCCCGAGATCGCGGAGCCCGGGCGGCGGGCGGCCGGGTTGGTCACGTCGTTGGCCCCGATGACCAGGGCGACGTCGGCCCGGGCGAACTCGGGGTTGATCTCCTCCATCTCCCGCAGTTGCGGGTAGGGCACATTCGCCTCCGCCAGCAGCACGTTCATGTGGCCCGGCATCCGGCCCGCGACCGGGTGGATGGCGTAGGTCACCTCGATGCCGTGGCTCTCGAGCACCGACGCGAGCTCGGCCACGCCGTGCTGCGCCTGCGCCGCCGCCAGGCCGTAACCGGGGACGATGATCACCTTCGACGCGTACGCGAGCTGGATCGCGGCGTCGTCGGCGGCGATCGCGCGGATCTGCGCGTCGCCCGCGACCGCCGCCGCGATCGCCGTGTCGCCGGTCCCGAAGCCGCCGATGATGATGTTGGCCAGCGACCGGTTCATCGCGTCCGCCATCAGCTTGGTGAGAATGCCGCCGGACGCGCCCACCAGCGCCCCGGCCACGATCAGGGCCCAGTTCCCGATGACGAACCCCGCCATCGCCACGGCGGTGCCGGTGAACGCGTTCAGCAGCGAGATCACCACCGGCATATCGGCGCCGCCGATCGGCAGCACCATCATCACCCCGAACGCGAGCGAGGCGAGCACCACGATGAGCAGCGCGGGCAGCGACGCGGTGGTGAGCATGAAAGCGGCCGCGCCGACGGCGATCACCGCCAGGGCGGCGTTGAGCACCCGGCCGCCCCTGAAGATGACCGGCTGGCCGGTGATGAGCCCCTGCAGCTTGCCCGCCGCGATCAGCGAGCCGGTGAACGTGACCGAGCCGATGATCACGTCGAGCACGGTGAACACGGTGGTGCTGCCGAGCACGCCGCCGGCGGCCGACTCGTCGTGGATGTACCCGTACACCGCTACCAGCGCGGCCGCCCCGCCGCCGACCGCGTTGAACATCGACACCAGCTGCGGCATCGCGGTCATCTGGACGGTCCTGGCCGCGTGCAGGCCGGCCACCGACCCGAGCAGCGCCCCGACGATGATCACGGTCCAGCCCACGCCGGTGACGGTGCCGTCGTGGATCAGCAGGACGAGCGTGATGATGACCGCGATCGCCATCCCCGCCATCGAGACCTGGTTGCCCCGGCGGGCGGTGGCGGGGGAGTTCATCAGGTGCAGGCCGACGACGAAGCACGCCGCCGCCAGGACGTAGACCAGCTGGATGTTAGTGGTGAAGCTGTCCATGCTCGCGTCCCCTACGGCCGGTGGTTGGACTCGGGCTCGGCCACGGCCGCCGCGGGCTCGGCCGGCTGCGCCTTGCGGCGGAACATCTTGAGCATCCGGCCGGTCACCGCGTAACCGCCGACGACGTTGGCGGCGGCGAAGAAGGAGGCCACGAACGCGAGCACGTAGCCGACCACGGTGTGCGAGGTGACGCCGATCAGCAGCGCCCCGACCAGCACGATCCCGTGGATCGAGTTGGCGGCCGACATCAGCGGCGTGTGCAGGGTGGCGGGCACCTTGCCGATGACCTCGATGCCGATGAGCAGCGCGAGTACGAAAATCGTGAGGTCAGTGACCAGGGCGGTCGACAAGGCTGGCTCCCTCGGGTTGGAGGATCTCCTGCAGCAGCTTCGCCACCGCGGGCTGGACGACCTCGCCGTCGCGGGTGATGACGACCCCGGCCTGGATCTCGTCGGTCGTGTCGATCTGCAGCGCGCCGTCGGCGGTCATGTGCAGCAGCAGCGCGCTGATGTTGCGGGAGAAGGCGTTGGAGGCGGCGGTCGGAACGGTCGAGGGGAGATTGGCGGCGCCGATGATCGTGACCCCGTTCGCGGTGACCACGGTCCGGCCCGGGGCCGAGCCGGCCACGTTGCCGCCGAGAGCGCTGGCGCCCATGTCCACCAGCACCGAGCCCGCGGCCATCGCCCCGACCGCGTCCTCGGTCACCAGCAGCGGCGGCCGCCGCCCCGGCACCTGGGCGGTCGTGATCACCACGTCGTGCTTGGCGATGTGGGCGGCCAGCTCGGCCTGCTGAGCGTCCCGCTCCTCGGTGGTGAGCTCGCGGGCGTAGCCGCCCTCGCCCGCCGCGCTGACGACCGAGGTCAGCTCGAGGAAGGTCGCGCCGAGCGACTCGACCTCGCCCTTGGACGCGGGCCGCACGTCGTAGCCGCTGACCTGGGCGCCGAGCCGCCGGGCGGTGCCGATCGCCTGCAGGCCGGCCACGCCCGCGCCGAGCACCAGCAGCTTGGCCGGCCGCGCGGTCCCCGCCGCCGTGATCAACAGCGGGAAGAACCGGCCGTAGGCCTCGGCCGCCACCAGCGCGGCCTTGTAGCCGGCCACGTTGGCCTGCGAGCTCAGCGCGTCCATGCCCTGGGCGCGCGACAGCGTGCGCGGCAGCAGGTCGAGGGAGACGGCGGTGACGCCCTTGGCCGCCAGTTCGCGGGCAAGCTCAGGGGTGACCAGCGGGGAGAGCATCCCGACGACCGTCTGCCCGGCCCTCAGCCTGCCCGTCGCGGCCTCGTCGGGGCGGGTCACGGTGAGGATGACGTCGGCCGCGGCGTAGAGGTCAGCCGTCTTCGCGATCGTCGCCCCGGCCGCCCGGTAGGCGCTGTCAGGGAACCAGGCGGCGTCTCCGGCGCCCTCCTCCACCAGCACCTCAAGGCCGGCCGCGGTCAGCCGCGGCACGGTCTCGGGGACCAGGGCGACGCGCCGTTCCCCCGGCGCGCTCTCCTTAACGACAGCCACCTTCATGGGCGTGAACCCGTCATATGCGCACCCCTACTCGATTCGCGCGCGGCCGCGCCAACTATTCGAGGCTAAGCCGCGTTATTCGGAAGCGGTAGGACCAGGGGCCCATGATCATGAAGGTTTTTATGTGATACGTGAAGTTTGTGAGTTTTTGTACTTGGTCTAGACCAGGCTTGCTGGTGGTAATTCGGAGTTCCGGCGGGGCGAGAGTCGCGCTCGCCGCGCTGTCTTAGCCGCCGTTCCCCGCTCGGCCGCCGCCGACTTCGGCCCGGAGCAGCTCGCCGATCTTCTCGCCCGCCGCGACCACCGCGGCCGCGTGCAGCCGCCCGGGCGACCTGGTGAGCCGCTCGATCGGCCCGGACACCGAGATCGCGGCGAGCACCCGGCCGCCCGCCCCGCCCGCCGCCTGCGCCCCGCGCACGGGCGCGGAGACGGACGCCACCCCCGCCTCGCGCTCGGCCGCGCTCGCGGCCCAGCCCCGGCGGCGGACCCCGGCCAGCGTGGTGGCGGTGAACTTGGCGCCGCGCAGCCCCCGGTGCATCCGCTCGCCCTCCTCCCAGGCGAGCAGCACCTGGGCGGCCGAGCCCGCGGTCATCGGCAGCGCCGCGCCGACCGGGACGGTGTCGCGCAGCCCGCTCGCCCGCTCGGCCGCCGCCACGCAGACCCGCACGTCGGCCTGCCGGCGGTAGAGCTGGGCGCTCTCCCCGGTCGCGTCCCGCAGTTGGATCAGCACCGGCTGGGCGACCGCCAGCAGCCGGTCCTCGCCCGCGGCCGAGGCGAGCTCGGCGATCCGCGGGCCGAGCACGAACCGGCCCTGCACGTCCCTGGCCAGCAGCCGATGCCGCTCGAGGGCGACCGCGATACGGTGCGCGGTGGGGCGGGCCAGCCCGGTCGCGTCGACCAGCTGGGCGAGGGTGGCCGGGCCGCTCTCGGCCGCGGCCAGCACCGACACGGCTTTGTCGAGCACGCCGACCCCGCTAGTATCGTTCATGTAATGATATTGCCGTCTCAAATTGTGAGATGCAAGTCGAGGCGGCGCGGTAACAACCCCAGCGCCGGCGCGGTACGGCGGTACCGCCCTGACGGCGACAGCGCGACTGAAGGAGATGGACCGCATGAGCAGCGAACCTCGCACGCTCGCGGAGAAGATCTGGGACGCCCACGTGGTGCGCAGCTCCTCCGGCGAGCCCGACCTGCTCTACATTGACCTGCACCTCGTCCACGAGGTCACCAGCCCGCAGGCCTTCGACGGCCTGCGCGCGGCCGGGCGGAAGGTTCGCAGGCCGGACCTGACCGTCGCGACCGAGGACCACAACGTCCCCACCACCGGCATCACCGGCCCCGGGGTCTCGCTGTCCGGCCCGGACAGCCCCGTCACCGACCCGGTCTCCCGCACCCAGGTTGAGGCGCTGCGCAAGAACGCGGCCGAGTTCGGGGTCACGCTGTTCCCGATGGGCGACGCCGGGCAGGGCATCGTGCACGTGATCGGCCCGCAGTTCGGGCTGACCCAGCCGGGCATGACGATCGTCTGCGGCGACTCGCACACCTCGACCCACGGCGCGCTCGGCGCGCTCGCGTTCGGCATCGGCACCAGCGAGGTCGAGCATGTGCTCGCGACCCAGACGCTGCCCCAGATCAAGCCGAAGACGATGGCCGTCAACGTCGAGGGGGCGCTGCCCGACGGGGTGACCGCCAAGGACCTGATCCTCGCGATCATCGGGCAGATCGGCACCGGCGGCGGCCAGGGGTACGTCATCGAGTACCGCGGCGAGGCGATCAGGTCGCTGTCGATGGAGGGCCGGCTGACCGTCTGCAACATGTCGATCGAGGCGGGCGCGCGGGCCGGCCTGGTCGCGCCGGACGAGGTCACGTTCGAGTACCTGAAGGGCCGCCAGTACGCGCCGCAGGGCGCCGACTGGGACGCCGCCGTGGCCTACTGGAGCGAGCTCGGGACCGACGAGGGCGCCGTCTTCGACCACCAGGTCACGATCGACGCGACCGTGCTCACCCCGTACGTCACCTGGGGCACCAACCCCGGCCAGGCGCTGCCGCTCGGCGCCACCGTGCCGGCCCCGGGCGAGACCAAGGACCCCAACGCGACCGAGCGCGCCCTCACCTACATGGGGCTGACCGCGGGCACGCCGCTCAAGCAGATCACGGTGGACACCGTGTTCGTCGGCTCCTGCACCAACGGCCGGATCGAGGACCTGCGCGCGGCCGCCGACGTGATCCGCGGCCGGAAGGTCGCCGACGGGGTCCGGATGCTCGTCGTCCCCGGTTCGATGCAGGTCCGCGCGCAGGCCGAGGGCGAGGGGCTGAACGAGATCTTCACCGCGGCCGGGGCCGAGTGGCGCAGCGCGGGCTGCTCGATGTGCCTGGGCATGAACCCCGACACGCTCCAGCCGGGGGAGCGGTCCGCCTCGACCTCGAACCGGAACTTCGAGGGCCGTCAGGGCAAGGGCGGCCGGACCCACCTGGTGTCACCCGCCGTCGCCGCCGCCACCGCCGTCACCGGCCGGCTGTCCGCGCCGGCCGACCTGTAGGGAGCTAGGACATGGAACCATTCGTCACCCACACCGGGCGCGCGCTGCCGTTGCGGCGCAGCAACGTGGACACCGACCAGATCATCCCGGCCGTGTACCTCAAGCGGGTCACCCGCGACGGGTTCGGCGACGGGCTCTTCGCGGCCTGGCGGGAAGACCCGTCGTTCGTGCTCAACCAGCCCCGCTACGCGGACGCGACCATCCTGGTGGCGGGGCGCGACTTCGGCACCGGGTCGTCGCGTGAGCACGCCGTCTGGGCGCTGCTCGACTACGGCTTCCGGGCGGTGATCGCGCCGAGGTTCGGCGACATCTTCCGCAACAACTCCACCAAGGCGGGGCTGCTGCCGGTCGTGCTGCCGGAGAAGGTCGTGGCCCTCATCCAGGACGCGGCCGAGGCCGAGCCGCCGGCCGAGGTCACCGTCGACCTGGAGCGGTGCGAGGTGCGCGTCGTCGGCGGCGGCCTGGCCGAGGACCTGGTCGAGCCGTTCCAGATCGACGACTACACCCGCTGGCGGCTGCTGGAGGGCCTGGACGACATCGGGCTGACGCTGCGGCACGAGGACGCGGTGACCGCGTTCGAGGCCCGGCGGCCGTCCTGGCTGCCCGCCACCGTGTAGTCGCCCGGGCGCGTCGGTTTCACTCCGATATGCGTTCATTTGCCAGATCGCGATTGCCTGAACAGGACCGACACGCCGGCCAAAATTGGCCAAGGTTATTGTGTACCGAGGCCCGATCGCCTACTTTCGGGCTGGTCAGGGGTCGCGATTCAGGCGTGCATGCCCATAAGCGCGGCCTCCCGTGGGGGAACGCAGGAGTGAATAATGAACAAGCGTGATCTGATCGACGCGCTCTCGGGTCGCCTGGGGGACAAGAAGTCCGCGACCGAGGCGCTGAACGCAGTCCTCGAGACCATCCAGTCGGCCGTGGCAAGCGGCGACAAGGTCGCGATCACCGGTTTCGGCGTCTTCGAGAAGAGCGAGCGCCCGGCTCGGACGGCGCGTAACCCCGCGACGGGTGCCGAGATCAACGTGCCCGCGAGCTCAGTGCCGAAGTTCCGCCCTGGGGCGGACTTCAAGGCCCTGGTCAACGGGGACAAGCCGGGCGAGCAGAAGGCGGCCCCCAAGGCCGCTGCGAGGAAGAAGTAACGGCAAGGGTCAGGCAGCGCGCGGCATCGACGGGCGGCGGCACCGGGGGGAGAAAGTCCCGATGCCGCCGCCCGTCGCGTCGTAGCCAGCCAGCCAGCCGAGCAGCCGACCGCTACCGCGGTCCGTCCGGCTTGGCCAGCGCGCTGGCGATGATCCGGTCGATCAGGGCGGGGGCCGGCAGCCCGGTGGCGGCCCACATCATCGGGAAGCCGGACATCGGCGTCATCCCCGGCATCGTGTTGATCTCGTTGACGAGGACGTTCCCGTCGGAGGTGTAGAAGCAGTCGACGCGGGCGAGCCCCTCGCACGAGATCGCGTCGAACGCGGCGCACGACAGCGCCCGCACCTGTTCGAGGGCCTGCTCGGGGATCGGGGCGGGGATCTCCATCCGGGTGTTCGCCGCCAGGTACTTGGCCTCGAAGTCGTACCAAGTCGAGTCCGGGTCCACCATGACCTGGCCGGGCACGCTGGCCTCGGTCGGGCCGCCGTTGACGCCCTCGAGCACGGCGCATTCGACCTCGACCCCGTCGATCGCCGCCTCGACCAGCACCTTGCGGTCGTACCGGCGGGCTTCCTCGATCGCGGCCTCGAGCTCGTCGAGATCGGCCGCGCGCGACGTGCCGATCGACGATCCGCCCCGGGCGGGCTTGACGAACACCGGCCAGCCGAGCTCGCCGATCTCGTCCAGCACCCGCTTGCGCTCCGCCGCGGAGGCGGCCGAGCCCCAGTCGCGGTCGCGCACCACCACGTACGGCCCGATCGGCAGCCCGCGCGCCGCGAACAGCAGCTTCATGTACTCCTTGTCCATGCCCGCCGCGCTGGCGAACACCCCCGCCCCGGCGTACTTGACGCCGGCCATCTCCAGCAGCCCCTGGATCGTCCCGTCCTCGCCGTAGGTCCCGTGCAGCAGCGGCAGCACCACGTCGACCTCGCCGAGGTCGGCCGGCACGGCGGCCGGCCCGCTGAACACGAGCGAGCCCCCGTCGGGGCCGGCTTGCGGTGTGACCGACACGCCCGGCGTGGCCACCGCCTCGACTGACGGCAGCTCACCCGCGCTCAGCGCCAGCCGCGAGACGTCGCCCGAGGTCAGCACCCACCGGCCGTCGCGCGCGATGCCGATCGGCACCACGTCGTACTTGTCCCGGTCGATGGCCGCGAGGAAGAGCCCGGCGCTAGCGCACGACACCGCGTGCTCGACGCTCCGCCCCCCGAACACGACGGCCACCCGTATCTTGCGCTGCGCGCTCATGCACCACCACCTCCATTGGCCCAAGTCATCCCGAAGATGGTAGCCGCTGGCCGACGTTGACAGGTTTGCCCCGCCGTTACATCCCGATGCTGTTCTCGCCGGCGGCGCCCAGGTCAGGGGTAGGCGTAGTAGGAACCGGTGAGGTCGACGTTGACCGCGACCGTCCTGGACCCGGCGTTGTAGAGGCGGATGGCGCCGTCCGTGCCCACCGCCACGATCGAGGCGTTGGCGACCGAGACCCCGGGCGCGTAGCTGACGCTGATCAGGAAGGGCAGGGCGGTGCCGTCGGCGTAGGCGGCGACGGTGCCGGACGCGGTCGCCTCGGAGGCGGTCAGGTCGAGCGCGACCGCGGTGGTGCCGGACGCCGGTATCCCGTCCTTGCCCGCGATCGGCACTGTGACCGACTGGTTGGCCGGGATGAAGACCGTGCCCAGCCGCCGCGGGGTGGCCGGCAGGAACACCGAGTTCGAGCCGGTGAAGAGGTAGTAGCCGACCACCTCGGCGGTGAAGTAGGCGGACCCGGCGCCCGCGTTCTGGATGACCTCCTTGCCGCCGTCGGCCGAGATCATGACGAGGCGGGTGACCTGCTGCCCCTTGAACCAGTAGTCGCCGTTGACGGCCGCCTGGGCGCCGTACGCGGTCGTGCCGTAGGTGGTGAAGCGGCCCGCCGTCGTGCCGCCCGAGGCGGTGACGTCGAGGACGACGTCCTCCGCGTTGGCCGGGACCCCGTGCAGGCCGGCCACCTGGAACGTCACCGTGCGACCGCCCGCGACCTCGGTCTTGGGCAGCGTGGTGACCGGCGTGACGGGGGAGTAGGTCTCGCCGTTGGCCCCGTAGCCGTGCGTCGTCATGATCGTGTCGATCCCGTAGGTGACGATCTGGAGGTTGACGCTCCCGGCGCTGCCGTTGTAGAAGTCGACCGTGCCGCCGGTCGCCAGGGTCGAGTTCTCGACGTCCTGGCCCGCCTGGAACTGCACGGTCGACAGATCGGGCCGGGTCGTCCCGTCCGGGTAGACGATGACGAAGCCCGCCTTCTGCGGGCTGGTGACGATCACGTCGACCAGCGCGCCGCGAGCGCAGCAGTCGCCCCCGACCAGCTTGGACAGCGCGATCTTGACCAGCCCGTGCCCCGCCACCGAGTGGTCGTAGTCGGTGAACGGGTACACGTCCTGCGGCTCATCGCCGACGGTGATCGTGGCCTTGGCGGTGGAGGTCCGGCCGATCTTGTCGGTCACGGTGATGGTGGCGGTGTAGGTGCCCGGCTCCGCGTACGTGTACTCCCAGGTGCCGTCGTTGCCGGGGTTCGACCCCGCGCCGGAACCGCCGTAGCTGATGGCCGAGCTGGCGATCTCCCAGCCGGTGCTGCCCGGCGACGCGGTGAAGACCGCCGTGTCGGGCTGGATCCCGGTGGTCGTGCCGAGGCCCTCCGGCGCGGCGCTGAGCCCGGCCGTCGGCCCTGAATCGGGCAGCGCGTAGACCGTCCCGAGGTTCGCGTTGACGGTCATGCCGCTGGTGTCGGTCGCGGTGAGCGTGATCGCGTACTGGCCCGCCGTCGTGTACGGGTGGGACAAGGCGGTGCCGGGAGTGGCGGGCGCCGGCGCGCTGCCGTCGCCGAAGTCGACCGTGTAGCTGACCGGCTCGCCCCACCCGCTGGTGCCATTGCTGGTGACCGTCACCCCGGTGGTGAAGGGCACCTCCCCGGCCGGGTACCCGTCCGAGTTCAGCGCCGGGGCGGTGAACGTGACCGGCAGGCTGTCCTGCCGCGCGAACGCGCCCCGGCTGGCGTAGCAGCCGCCGTTGCCGAGGCTGGCGTCGGTCGCCAGCGGGTCGCGCAGCCACGGCTGGCCGTCGAGGTCCGTGCTCAGCAGGCCGGGCGCGGAGCAGTCACCCGAGTCGATGGCGGGCGACCCCTCGGGCGGGGCCTCGATGAACACCGCGGGGAGGGCGAGGTCGTGCGCCCCCTGGCCGGTGGCGGCCCCGAAGGCAGCCGGAGCCGGGTAGCTGGTGCCCGCCCACGAGTAGTCGGTGGCGGTTCCCTCGGAGAAGAAGGCGTTGTAGTCGGCCGTGATCCCGCCCGCCGAGGCGGCCGAGCTCGCGTCCACCGACAGCCCGACCGTGGCGGTCGGGCAGGTGGACGAGGCGATCGGCTCGATGACGTTGTTCTCGGCCGTGCCCGAGCTGCCGTCGGCGAAGGCGATCCCGGTGCGGTTGACGGTGCTGCCCGAGCACTCGACCAGCAGCGTGTTGTTGGTGACGACGGCGCCGGAAGTGCCGTCGAGCGTGAATGCCGATGCCATGTTCCCGGCGCGAACCCAGTTGGTGGTCAGGGTCACCTGCTGCGCGCCCGGCTTCGCCAGCACCGCGACGCCAAAGTCGCTCGAGGCGAATTCGGTCCGGGATACGGTGACGTCGGAGGACGCGCCGTCGATCATGATGTCGTCCGACTCCGGCGTGCCCGATGCGCCGTTGTAATGGCTGATCACCAGGTTCGCCAGCGAGATGTCGGAGGAGCCGACCACGTCGACCGCGTCGTCCGTCTCCCAGCTCTCGATGTTGAGCCGGGACAGCGTCACGTCGTGCACGTCCTGGAGCGTGACGACGGCCTTGCCCGTCTGCTTGTCCGGCGACAGCGCGGGATCAACGCCGGTCCCCGGCCAGGCGAACGTGATCGGCTCACCCGGAGTGCCCGACCGGCTGATCGTCACCGACTGCGGATCCTCGCTCGCGGTGGCGGCGGAGACGTCGACCGTCTGCCCCGGGTCGACCACGTTCGCGGCCGCCTGGACCGTGCAGAACGGGTCGGCTTGCGTCCCCGGCCCGCTATCGCTGCACGTCCCGTTGAAATCGACGTACAGGGTCGTCCCCGGCGCCGAGGCCGGAGCGGAGCCCCCCGCCGCCCCATCGGCCGCCGAAGCCGAGGGGATAACCGCCACGCCGCCAATGATGAGAACCGCCGCCGCGACCCCCGCCAGCCCACCAGAAATACGCACCCGACGCCACCTCTAAGCAAAATGACAAGATATAAGCTCACAATTCCTACCAGTGCGCCGATTGCTTCGCAAGATATTAGAAGCCACGGCGGGGCTCCGCGGAAAAGTGAAGTCCAGAGCGTGCCTGTCACCTACGCCATCGACCGCCTCTATTGGTGTCTCCGGCGTAGCCGACAGGGCGGCAGCACCTCGGCAGCAACCTGCCAGCGCCCACCGGCGCTAGTGGCCAAGCGCCTCAAGCGCGGTGTAGGCGTCGCTGATCAGGTCTTCCACGTCTTCCAGCCCGATCGAGAAGCGGACTGCCCCCGCGTCGATCCCCGCCGCCCCGAGCGCCCGGTCGTCGAGCTGCCGATGCGTGGTCGACGCGACGTGCGACACCACCGTGTGCGTGCCCCCGAGCGAGGTCGCCGCGGCCGCCAGCCGGAGCTTGGACGCGAAGGCGAGCCCCGCCTCCCGGCCGCCGTACGGGGTGACGGTGACGATCGCCCCGAACCGGACCCCCTCGGGCCCGGCGTCGAAGGTCCGCCGGGCCAGCTCGTGTCCCGGATGCGTGGGCAGCCCCGGGTAGTCGACGTAGGCGACGGCCGGGTGCTTGGCCAGGGTGGCGGCGAACACCGAGGCGCTCGCGCACTGCCGCCGCACCCGCACCGGCAGCGTCTCCAGCCCGCGGCGGAGCAGGAACGCCTCGTCGGGGGAGAGCGACCCGCCGGTGTCGATCCGGGTCGCGCGGATCTGCGAGATCAGGTCGAGCGAGCCGGTCACGACCCCGCCCGTGCTGTCGGAGTGACCCCCGATGTACTTGGTGGCCGAGTGCACGACCAGGTCCGCGCCGTGCTCGAGCGGTCGGCAGATCACCGGCGGGGCGAGCGTGGAGTCGATGACGAGCAGCGCCCCGTTTTCGTGGGCGATCTCGGCCAGCTGCCTGATATCGGCCACCGCGGTCGTCGGGTTGGCGATCGTCTCGGCGAAGATGATCCTGGTCGCGGGCCCGACGGCGGCCCGGACGGCATCGAGGTCAGAAATATCGACGAAGTCGGTCGAGACCCCGAACCGCGACAGCACGTTCCGCAGCAGACTGTACGTCCCGCCGTAGAGGGCAGCCGACGCCACCACGTGCGCCCCCGCCCGGGCGAAGGCCCAGAACACCCCGGAGATCGCCGCCATCCCCGAGGCGAAGGCCTGGGCGGCGGGCCAGCGCGGCAGGTTGGCGCCCTCCATGGCCGCGACCGCGCGCGCGAACGCGTCCACCGTCGGGTTGTCGATCCGGCTGTAGCTGTACCCCGGCATCTGGTCGCCGAGGACGGCCGCGTACTCCTGGGCCGAGGAGAACGCGAACGCGGCGGTCCGGTAGACCGGCGTGCCGAGCGGCCGCTGCGCGGTCTCCGGCGGCGGGGGCAGGTGAACTGCCCTGGTGTTCTCCCCAAGCTGCCTGCGGGCTATTTCCACGTACAAGGCTCCATCGACGCGATTGGTCCCCAGTACCCACATACCGTAACGGAAATGTCGCGGTTCAGGCGCCGTACCATTCCGGTTTGGCTGAACGAGACGCTAGCACCGCCGCCGCACCGCCAACCGGCAAGTCGCCGGAGATCACCGACGCGACGACCTCGGTGATCGGCATCTCGACCCCGTGCTTGCGGGCCAGCTCGAGCACCGGCGCGTAGCTGGTGGCCCCCTCGGCGGTCTGCTTGGTCACCTCGCGGGCCCGCGCGGAGCTCATGCCCTGCCCCAGGCACTGGCCGAACGTCCGGTTCCGCGACAGCGGCGAGCTGCAGCTTGCCACCAGGTCGCCCAGCCCGGCCAGCCCGGCGAACGTCCGCGGGTCGGCCCCGAGCACCTCGCCGAGTCTGGCCATCTCCGCCAGCCCCCGCGTGATCAGGGTCGCCTTGGTGTTGTCGCCGAGGCCGAGCGCCACCGCGATGCCGACCGCGACCGTGATGACGTTCTTGACCGCGCCGCCGAGCTCGCACCCGATCACGTCGGTGTTCCAGTACGGCCGGAAGTAATCGGTGTGACAGGACCGCTGCAGCAGCCGCGCGCTCGGCTCGTCGGTGCAGGCCACCACCGAGGCGGCGACCTGGCGCTGGGCGATCTCCATGGCCAGGTTGGGGCCGGAGACGACCGCGACCCGGTGCGGGGGGACGTCGAGCGTCTCCATGATCACCTCGCTCATCCGCTTCAGCGAGCCGAGCTCGATGCCCTTGATCAGCGAGACCAGCAGCGTCTGGGGCGGGATGAGCGGCGCCCACGCCTCCAGGCAGGCCCGCAGCGTCTGCGCGGGCACGGCGAAGACCACCAGGTCGGCGCCGTCGACCGCCTCGGCGGCGTCATCGGTCGCGGTCAGCGACGCGGGCAGCGGGATCCCGGGCAGGTACCTGGTGTTCTCGTGGCCTACCGTGATCGCCGTCGCCACCTCCGCGCTGCGCGCCCAGATCGTCACCGGCGTGCCCGCGTCGGCGAGCACCAGCGCGAACGTGGTGCCCCACGATCCGGCGCCGAGTACCGCCGCCTTCACTGCCCGGTCACCTCCGGCGCGGCCTCATTCGACGCAACCGGCTCCGACGCAACCGGCTCCGACGCGGCATCGTACGCCGGCGCGGCATCGGACGTCGGCGCGGCATCGGCCGCGACAGCGGGCTGAGCCGCCGGGGTGGAACCAGGGACCGTTCGAGATGATGTGTTCGGATCCCACGGCAGGGCGGGCGGCTCCTCCTCCCGCAGCTGCCCGACCAGGGCCGTCACCTCGCCCATGATCGCCTCGGTGGCGGCCCGCAGCGCCCGCGCCGAGGTGTGCTTGCCGGCCCACTCCGACAGGTCAACCGGCTTGCCGGCTACCGTACGCACGGTCTTGCGCGGGAACAGCTTCACCTTCTTGCTGCCGTAAGGGAGGATCTCTTGGGTGCCCCAGTGGGCGATCGGGATCACCGGCGCGCCGGAGGTCAGCGCGAGCCTGGCGACGCCGGTCTTGGCCACCATCGGCCACAGCTCGGGGTCGCGGGTGGCGGTCCCCTCGGGGTAGAAGATCACCGAGGCCCCCTCGGCCAGCCGCTTCTCGGCCTCCTTGAGCACCAGCCCGGCGTCCGCCCGGCCCCGGTGCACCGGCAGCTGGCCCGCCTTGTAGAGGAACGGGCCGATGCCCTTGACGTTGAACGCGCCGTCCTTGATGAGGAACGTCGGGTACCTGCCGTTCGCCTGGAAGAACAGCGCGTCGGTGCCCCAGTCCACGTAGGACAGGTGGTTGGGGGCGAAGATCACGCCGCCCTGCTTGGGAATGTTCTCCGTGCCCGACCT
>Ga0302325_10008999_pt1 | contig 21877 bp, 26 predicted proteins | sample Palsa_T0_2_FD_201948 | JGI IMG/M metagenome (GOLD analysis project Ga0302325, IMG submission 201948) | Peat permafrost microbial communities from Stordalen Mire near Abisko, Sweden - Palsa_T0_2 | ecosystem: Environmental > Terrestrial > Soil > Palsa > Peat permafrost | place: Sweden: Abisko...
CCGGCGACGTCATCGTCGACGACATCAGCACCGCAGCCCTGGTCCTCAAAGCCGACAGCTCAGGAACCGCCACAGCGCTCACCGGAGCCATCAACAGCGCCGACACCGGCAAAACCGTCACCCTAACCATGGACGCAGCCAGCACCTGGGTAGTCACAGAAACCTCCTACCTGACCACCCTCACCGACGCCGACTCCACCTACAGCAACATCACCTGCGCCACCGCCGGCTGCAAAGTGTACGTAGGATCAACCTCCATCAGCCCCGCCGCCAAATAACCACCAAATGCGCCGGCCCGCTCCGAAAGGAACAGGCCGGCGCAAGCTGTATGAAATTTCGCCATCGAAGTTTTGTAACAGGGCACGACTTTACAGGCTGCGGAAAAACTCGGTTTTGAGGTAGGCCGGGGATTTATTTCCGGTATAAAAGCAGCAGAATCAACGCGGCCTTTAGGTCCTGAGGTATGCTTTCCGCCGATTTTGCCGAAATCTCGCCCTTTTTCCGCAAGCTGTTTAGTCGTGCCGATAAATCAGTCAAATCAGAGGGGCTTTAGCCCCTCAGACTGCTGACAAAGTATCAAGATAGGCTCTCGTTTTCCACGGGAGCCTTGTTTATTTTGTAAGCATGTTGAAGAAGGCTGAGTTGCAACAGCAGGAGATGGAACTGGTATCGATTGAAGCGCTGGTGCCGGAGAAGCACTTGTTGCGGAAGGTCGATCTGGCGGTGGATTTTAGTTTCATCCGGGAGCGGGTGAAGCATCTTTACTGCGAGGACAACGGGCGGCCGGCGTTGGATCCGGTGGTGTTGTTCAAGCTTTTGCTGCTGGGCTATCTGTATGGAGTGCGCTCGGAGCGTCAACTGATGCGGGAGGTTGAGGTGAATGTGGCCTACCGCTGGTTCCTTGGTCTGCGGTTGCGCGACAAGGTGCCGGACGCATCGACCTTGAGCCAAAACCGTCGTCGCCGTTTCTCCGAGAGCTCGATCTATCAGGAGATCTTCGACGAGATCGTGTTGCTGGCGGTGAACAAGGGTCTGGCCTCGGGCACGGTGCTCTATACGGATTCGACGCATCTGAAGGCCAATGCGAACAAGAACAAGTACGACCTGGCGCAGGTTCAAGTGAAGCCTCAGGAGTACCTGGCGGCGCTGGAGGCAGCCATTACCGAGGATCGGTCGGAACACGGCAAGAAGCCGCTGAAGCCTTCGGAACCGGAACCGGAGACGAAGGAAATCAAGGTAAGCCGCACGGATAAGGACTCCGGTTACATGGTGCGGGACGGCAAGCCGAAGGGGTTCTTCTATCTCGATCACCGCACCGTTGATGGCCGTCATGCGATTATCACCGACACGCATGTAACGCCGGCCAACGTGCATGACTCGGTGCCGTACCTGGGCCGGTTGGACCGGCAGCGGGAGCGGTTCCGGTTCGATATCCGCGCCGTGGGTGTCGACGCCGGCTACGCGGCGGCAGCGATCACCCAGGGACTGGAGGAGCGCAACATCTATGGCGTGATCGGCTACCGCACCCCGACCCACCGCGACGGCTACTTCTACACGCGCGAGTACCGCTACGACGAGAAGCTCGATGTCTATATCTGCCCTAACGGACAGCTGCTCAGCTACCGCACCACCAACCGCGAAGGCTACCGCCAGTACCACTCCGACCCGGACCAATGCCGCAACTGCCCGGTGCGGCAGAAGTGCACCCAGAGCAGCAACTCAACCAAGGTGGTGACCCGGCATGTGTGGGAATCCAGCAAGGAACGGGCAGACCAGCACCGGCTCAACCGCGTCGGCAAGCGCATCTACAAACGCAGAAAAGAGACCGTCGAACGCAGCTTCGCCGACGCCAAACAACTGCACGGACACCGCTACGCCAGGATGCGCGGACTGACGCGTGTTCAACAACAATGCCTGCTCGCCGCCACCGCTCAGAACATCAAGAAGATCGCACTGATGTTGAGCCGAAACGGCGAAGAAGACTCCCTTGCCACGCTACCAGCCCTTCTAAACGCCTATATCGGACTGGTCCAGCGCTATCAGCAAATCTCCGCGGCGAACAACCAGAACTGAAAATCAACCACAAAAAACAAACCCCACCAAAAATGATGGGGTTCGTCAGCAGTCTGGAGGCCGCTTAGAGCGGCCTTCATCTTTAGTTCGATTGATCCAACAACGGTCAGCTTGGACAGAGAAAGAAAGCAGAAAGGAGATCTTATGGCGACCTGGTACGGGAGCTCTCGCAGCAACTACTTCCGTGTGAAGGATTGCGATGCTTTTCTTCAATGGGTTGAAAGGCGTGGACTTGGTTTATTCAGGAATAGCGAAGATGCAACTCTCTTTGCGATTCACAGTGGAGACAGTACGGATGGGGGATCGTGGCCGAGCTACGACCTGGAAGCCGACACGGAAATCGATCTCGTTGCGGAGCTCGCCCAGCATCTTCCAAAAGGGGAAGTCGCTGTGCTGATGGAGATTGGGGCCGAGAAGCTACGGTATCTGACCGGTATAGCCATCGCGGTCAACCACAAAGGCCGCGCGGCGGTAGTCTCACTGGATGACGTCTACCGCAAGGCAGCACGGACCTTTCGCGTTCAAGAGAGCAAGATCACCCAGGCAACGTATTGAGCGACGATTTCGCCAATCACCCCGTGTGTGCGTTTACAAGGAAGCTGCAAGTACTTGCAACGTAGAATCTTTGCCTTATGGAAAACGCGGACCCCTGGATGCAAGTCTTTTCTCTTGAAGGTTGCAAGTTTCATCTCAGCACGCGCAACGGCCCACTTCGTTGCGCGTTACAGTGGAAATATTCGCCGATGAACAAATATGCCAAGATCGCAGAAGGACTCGCAGCATGGCTGATGTTTGAACAACGCTGCGGGCGGTCCAATCTGTTCTCGGAATCGTCGTTGGCTCATCCGCTTGGTCAATTACTCCAATATCGCTTCCCGGGGCGCGTCCACGCCGAAGTCGAGCATCCGATATTGGCCCCGAAACATATCGGAGTCGGTCAAAAGCCCCGGATCGACTTTGCTGTCAAGGATGAGACCGGAGCGTTTCCGTTCGATCTCGTCGTGGAGACAAAGTGGGTTTCCGGATCGCCCAATCTTCTGCGCGATATTCTTCGTGATCTCGTCCGGCTAGACCTGATTCGACGGCAGCACGCGCGAGACGCGCTCTTTATTCTTGCTGGCGAAATGAAAGCAATTCGGAAGCTTTTCCAGGCAGCGGCGTTTCAGCCCGTTCCTAACCATGCTAATAGCCGCACATTACTACCTTTGAATCCTCTGAAGCCAAGCGCCTCTCTCAGATTTTCCCCCGTTCCTAAGGCTCGGAAATCTCTCTATACACGGGCGCTTGCTCCGTTTACAGGAGTCGAACTGAGTGAGCTGCTCCATCTTCGGTTCTCCGGCCCATTTCCACGGAATGCCAACTCTACGAGTTACGGGATTTATCTCTGGAGGCTTGTATACCCAGGCACCGGTCGCTTTCTTCCGGAGCAAGAATACCGCGTTGGGAACGATTCTCTTGCCGACGCCATCTCAATGGAATTGCAAAAGCCCAAAAAGGATGCGTAGCGGAGGTGCGGTCACGCGTCGTTACGGCAGTTGCACACCGCGAGCCCGGAAGTGCTGGTCGATCAAGTCGTAGATTGCCCGGAATTCGCCTGTTCCCGTCGATACCAGCAGTGAAATGACCTCGTCCAGCGAACCCTTCGTTGTGCTCGCAGCAATCGATAGGCGGTTCTGTGCATGATTTTGGAACACACCTTGAACATCGGGTCGAATTCCTCATTCTGGGAGATCAGCTTAGCGATTTGGCCGGACCGCATGGGCTTCGACTTCGGACTGATTCCGAATTCATCCATCAGTTTCCGGTATGCTTCGGTCTCCTCATCGGTCTCCTGAGTCTGCGGACCGCGCTCGATCTCACGTTGCAGCCCGGCCTCCAATGCGCGCCGCTCATCGCCTTCAAACTCCTGCATGCCAGCCTGCCACGCTGCGATGAATTTCGGATGCGTCGCCCTGTGTCTCTTACTGATGGCCTCGTAAAACTCCTTCGCGTCGACGACGAAATCATTCTTGAAAGTCTTGGCATTGTCTGCTGACGCGAGCACGTAGGTCGCGATGACTTTCAGCTCAAGCAGATTGCGGCAGCTCCAAGCCGCCAGATAGGGAGAGTACTGCTTTTCGCCAATTTGAAGATAGCGGAAGTCGAGCAAGGCCGAGTTGAGAATACCTAACAGGAGATTGCGGTACCAGGCATCCTCATCGCCGACGGATGTGTCCCGGATGGTCAGAGCGAGCTGCTCGACTTTTCCGACTGACTTTTCGTCTGTCATGAATGCCTCCTATCAGCCTCTAGGTATAACGCAGGCGCGGCAAGCGCGTGCTCAGAACTTGCAACTAGGGGGGTGAGAACTTGCAATTTGGGCGGTAATGCACTCCGCGCCTCTGATTCAAAGAAAATTAGACGTTTGATGATTTGGATTATCATGATTCATGTAATAATCTAAATACTCAAGATGGCTCAGGGAGGTACTCTCTATGTCCAATGTCAAGCAGATTCAGCAGGTTACGCCAACGGTGATGAGCGGAACCGGGCACGATGTCATTGAGCTCCTGCACAGGTCGCCGAACCGCCGGACCGTTGCCGTGAGCTTCACGGACGATGAGCAGGTAGCCGCGGCGGAAAGCGTCTTTCAGCGCGTGGCCGAGTTCCTCCCGCAACTGATCGAGCAACGGCAGCAGGACACCCTCAAGAAATTCGTCAGCATCTTCCTCACCGACGTTGCGCCTTCGAAGGCGGCGCGAGAACAAGCCCGTATGCTCATCGACGCCAAGACGGCGATCCTCAACAGCGGCGATTTTCTCCCTGCAAGCGAGGTGGCGAAGCTCGCGGGGTTCAGCGCAAGCAACCCTAGCGTGCAGCCGAACAAGTGGAAGCGCAATCGGGACATCTTTGCGATCCAGCATGGGAGAGACGACTACTTCCCGTTATATGCGCTGAATCCGGATGACCACCGCCCCCGCAAACAGATGGCGGAGATCCTCCGCATATTTGGCGAGGCGAAGGACGGTTGGGGATTGGCCTTCTGGTTTGCGGCGCTGAACAGCTTTCTGGACGATGAGCGCCCGCAGGACGTATTGGCGGTCGATCCGGATCGTGTGATTTCGGCAGCGGAGGACGAGATGGCTGGAGTGCAGCATGGCTAAGCCGGCGCCCGGTATGGCGCCGCCTGCTGGATCGCTCGACGCCAAATTGATGTCGTGGGGTGCGGGCGAGATCATGTATCGCGTACACGATGCCGCGTACGCGGTTGACTCGTTCAACCCGAGCCAGCTTGGAAACGCGCGCTTCAGTCCGATCCGCGACTCGGCCGAGAATGTGATCCCCACGCTCTATGCGGCCACGACACCGCAAGGAGCGATGATGGAGACCATCTTTCATGATGTCCCGTACAAGCCTGGGTTCAAGAGGGTCTCGGTAAGCAGGCTGGAAGGCAAACTCTCTACCACACTGGTATTCCTGTCGGATTTTCAACTCATCGACCTAGGCAAGGTTGGCTTGCGGCGACTGGGCGTTCACCCTCACGACCTCATCGATACGACGAAGGCACACTATCCGGAAACGAGGAAGTGGGCCGAGTCGCTATATGCCGCATACCCACAAGCGCAAGGCCTGATCTGGCCCAGCCGCCAGGATGATCGCGCGCGGGCGGTCGTTCTCTTTGGGACCCGAGTCGGAGCCTCAGAGCTTCGTCCTGCCGGGATCTCCATCCCTTTGATGGAGAATGGCGTCGTCCATGAAGTTGCAAAGGCGCTGGCGACCGATCTGAAAGTCTTGATCGAGTAAGCCTTCTCGACAGCCCGCAATTCTGCCCAAAACAAGGAAAAACCATGCAAACCATCCTTTCCTACGGGAACAGGTTGAATCCACGGCCGCTACCTGGAATGAAAATCAAGCTCAGTGTGCTTTATCGAGGACGATTATCGGAAGAGCCGGAAACCCGCCCCTGCCCCCTCGAAGAGATGATCGTCATCACGCCTCTTTCGGCCCCGGCACAAGGCCGGGGCCTGTTGAAAACGGCCTATGCCTCGGGCGTCCTAATCTTCTCATCCACCTGGAAGCGTGCCCAAAAGCACGTCGCATAGTGACGGAAGACCCCAGCGGTATCCTCCGGGTCATAGGCCATCGCATTCACAAGGCTCAGGAGGATGTGAATGAGCTTCGAATTGTCCTGATAGAACTCTTCGATCTCTTCGTCCGTTGCCGTTGCTCCCGGTGCCGTAGCCGGCGATAACTGCCGATGCGCCAGACGCTCATTCCGCAGGTTCAGGAGTGTTTTGAGTACATGGTTGCCGGACCCACCTTCCATGTACTTGCCGATCAATGCGACTACAGCGTCCGCTCTCTTTTCAAGATCTTCCCTCATGTACTCGAGCACATCGAGAAAGCCAGTGCGGCTTGCTCGATCTAGGGCAAGGGCGTCGACGATCTCCTTGTCGCGAAGATCATGCCAGATAGATTGCATCTTGATGGCCTGCGGGTTTGTGTCCCACAGACGAATCAATGCGAGAACCATCTCCCGTCGCAGGGCCGTGCGTGTCACGAGAAATGCCTGAGTGGCGTAGGACTTGCCTAAGCGGTTGTGAAGCTCCTGGTCATAGGCCGCGGGCTTCCAGATCTCGTGGAAGGTGACGGCCATATCAAACTCTTCTTGTGCAGCAGTTACCTTCAGCTTCAAAGCAACGATCCTGGGATCATCGATTTCCATTGTTTGCGTTTCCTTGCCTCGAGGATGTTTTTTTCAATGCCATCATCGAGTATGGATCAAAGAGACCAGGACCCGATGGATGCAAGTCAACAGCGCCCGCATCAGTAAACTGGTGTTGCATGAAAAAGCTCGGCTTTCTCTCGTTCGGCCATTGGACTCCTTCTTCGCAGTCAGAGACGCAGACGGCGTCTGATACCCTCCTGCAGTCCATCGACCTCGCCGTAGAGGCCGAACGTCTGGGATTGGACGGAGCCTATTTTCGTGTTCATCACTTCGCGCGGCAGCTGGCATCGCCGTTCCCTCTGCTCGCAGCGGTCGGAGCCAAGACGCAACGGATTGAGATTGGCACTGCCGTGATCGACATGAGGTATGAGAACTCTCACTATATGGCGGAGGATGCCGGTTCTGCGGACCTCATCGCTGGAGGACGCCTGCAACTGGGTATTAGCCGCGGATCGCCCGAGCAGGTGATCGATGGCTGGCGTTATTTTGGCTATGCCCCTAGTGAAGGCGAGAGCGACGCAGATATGGGACGGCGTCATGCCCAGGAGTTTTTCGAGCTGCTGCGCGGCAAGGGATTCGCGCAGCCGAACCCGCGTCCGATGTTTGCCAATCCCCCCGGGCTCCTCCGCCTCGAGCCGCACTCTGATGGATTGCGAGATCGTATTTGGTGGGGGGCAGCTTCCAATGCAACCGCGGTCTGGGCCGCACAACTGGGAATGAACCTGCAGTCTTCCACTCTCAAAGAGGACGAAACCGGTGAACCATTCCACGTCCAGCAGGCCGGCCAGATTCGCGCCTTTCGCGCAGCCTGGAAGGAGGCTGGCCACGCTCGTACTCCCCGCGTTTCCGTCAGCCGCAGTATCTTCGCGTTGATCAACGATCTTGATCGCTCCTACTTCGGACGCGGCGGTCAGGAAGGCGACAAAATCGGCTTCATCGAGCCATCGAAGCAAGCGATCTTCGGCCGGGGCTACGCTGCGGAGCCGGAAGTGCTCATACAGCAGCTCAGAGAGGACGAGGCCATTGCAGAGGCCGACACGCTCCTGCTAACCGTCCCCAACCAGCTCGGCGTCGCCTACAACGCGCATGTCCTCGAAGCCATCTTGACTACTGTTGCACCGGCTCTCGGTTGGCGATAGGTCCGCAATGCCGAAGACTGAGGTACGAGGATTCCACAAGTACAATATCCATAAGTTCCGTCAACAAAGGGGGACAGTTGTCAATCGATCCTTTGAACCGCCAAGCGTATCTCCATCGCTGGGAGCGCGATACGGATGGGCGGAACATCACATATTGGTTCTGCGAGTTCGCCAAGGATGCCGCACACTGGGACACCCTGCGGTCGGCTGAGAATGCTCGGGATATCCTGAACATCGGGGTCAATATCCCGTCGTTGCAGGGCGGTACTCACACGCTGCGGAATTTCGAGATTGAAGAGCTTTTCCAGAGTCATTACGTCATGTGCTGCCACGGGCCGTTTATTTACGAAGCTAAGGGTTCGGCGTCGAATGCCCTGCCTGCCCTATGAGCGTCGTAGCAGGCGTTTCGCTTCTTGATGGTGTCCTGATCGGCGCCGATTGCCGCATGACGTATGCGTCGGGGCGCACCAAGACGCATCGTGACGAGCTGCAGAAGATCATGCCGATCGGTACGCATACCGTGATCGGGTTTGTTGGGTGGGTCCCGACGGCAGCGAACCTTCTACTCTCGATGCTGAAGGCTCGCGACGGACGCCGAGAGGCGGCCGAGCTTGAGCAATGGCTTCCTCGCTACTTCGAATACCAGTTCGCGAAGATCAAGGACGCGCAGCCGGTAAGTTTTGTAGTGGCATCTGTGGTCCCGGGCCGCCCAAACATTGTCGCCAAATCCGCTATCGCAAAAGTGGTGTTCGACGCAGTCAATTCGCGCCCGGCTGGCGGCATCAATACGATCTCAAGGGCCTTTCTGGACATACTGAACGTACCAACTGACAGCGTCGCGGTCAGCGGTTCTGGCGAAGGGCATCTGTATGCGATGAAGTCGCCGAAGTTCATCCCCACTCATTACAAGCCAATGCAATCGATCGCAATCGGGTCTGGCCAGAACATCCAAGAACAGATCCTCCAGATCGCTGATCAACTGCACTTTGACACGCATGGTGCTAACCCAGACGCAACATGGTTTGGGCGGTCACTAAATCACTATCTGAGAGTAAGCGACGAGCTAACCGTCGGCTCCATGTTCACGATCGCGAAAATTACAGCGGCGAACGGAATACAGTACTTCGGACGCACAACTGTCGACATAACGAACAACGTCGCGTACGAGCTCGCGATCGAGGGCATCAATGACCGTTGGGTACAACGGAATCTGACAACCGGTGAGGCGATCGAGCTTCTCATGCCTTGGGAAGTGGACAACAAGCTCCAAAAGGATAACCGGTTCGACGGGCTACGTCCGAAACCCTTGCCGCGGAACGACTGAGCGGCGAACACTACGGGTCCTATCCCGACAAGACGACCTCAGCCGATTTGCGATCCTAGAAATTTGGCCACGTCCGTGATGTAGTCGTGGACAGATATCCATAGTTCGCGCAGCGGCCGTTCTGGATAGACCTTTCCGCCCTTCTCGAGCGTCATACCAACTTCGGGAGTAGTTCCTATTTGGCGACGTGTAAATTCTGCCTCGCGTTTGCGCCAGTACTGCATCTCGTGTTCGACGTGCTCATTGCGAAATTCAGCAATCTGCTCGTTCAGGTACAAGGCACTCGCCTGTAACTCTGGGGGCAGCAGTCCGAATAGAGTCGATTCCACCAGCGTCGCGTGGCTCAAAATTTTCTTCTTCATCGCAACCTGAGGTTGGCGAACGCGCTTGAAAAAGTAGTTCAGCGTAAGAGCAACGCGGGTAAGTAGCCGATTCCCGAACCAATAGAACGACTCGATGTCGACAACAGCTTCTTCAAGCGAGAAGATATGGCCGTTCCACGCATCGAATGGGATCGTAACGGGACCGATGAGATACCTGTCGTGGAACTCCTGAATTGCTTTTCGCTTCGCTTCGTAGTTCCTGCTCACGATTGCGAGCGGAATCAGACCGGCACTGCATGCCTGAACACGGTCGAACAGTTGTTTGTGGTCACGAAAAGCGTTCGGGCCTAGCCAACAGAGGATCCAGTATTCGGAGACTTTGTGCTCCGGCCCCTTCTCCTTGAGCCACACAACCTTCCCGCCGGGCATCTGCACTACAGCTGATTCGGGCGCGTACATGGATGGAGTATAGATCTTCCAGTTCATTCGACTGATGGATCGAATCACTCCATGCTTCTTCAAAAGCTTGTCGAAGAAATCCAATACCGTCACCTCGGATCGCGGCCAAATCACGGACGTCTTTGGATCCGTGTCCATAAATTCACTGCCGCCGAAGCGGTACACTTCGTATCCGAGGAGCGGCAATCTTCGATCTTCAAGACAGGTCTTCCCATACAAGGTGGGATCGGCGATATATGCGCCGGACTGCGGGTCTGCGGTCGCATAGTGTTGGCGGCCGTCGACTTCAATCACAATGCGAACGCGATTCTCCAGCATCAGCAAGAAATCCATCCGCTGCCTCGCCAAGAATTCCTCGTCGCCCCGTTCCCGATTGGTGTAGGGGTCGTAGTGAAGATAGACTTGTGGAATCAGCGCGGGCAGCTTGTCACCCAACTGTTTCCCAAACCGCTCATAGTATTTGCGGAACAAAGCAAATTCCCCGGGCGAGTTTGTCGCGCGCACGGCCTGCGCAAGCCACCGATAAAGCTCACAGCTCGCCAGCTTTTCGTCTTCGAGCCCTTCCCGAACTTGCCACCAAGCCACCAAATCCTTCCATAGGAGTTGGCCCAACGGTGGTAATGGCCGGTCATAGATCAGAATCTTGTCTGCGTTCTTAACGGTCTCCACGTCGTTATTGATTGTGTCGATGAAGACCAGCTCCAGCTTTTCGCCTATCGAGGCAAAGATTAGACTTTTCATCGTGCCCGGCACGTGGAGTTGCGCTCGAACGTTCCCGTAGATCGTATATCCGGACACCGAATCGACCGCGCACATCTCGTACCATGCCGCCTTCCGTGCGACGAACGTGGTCTCCAACCCTTTTCGGTAGCCCGCTCGCCAGCCGAGTTACCACCTCAGCCTGAACCCAAGGACAATCCATGAAACCCTCCAAACTCTATGAAGCGCTTCATGCGCTCATTGGCGAGCGTGTGCCCCTGCATATCTGGGGACCATGCGGCGTCGGCAAATCGCAGATCGTCGGCCAAGTCGCCGCCGACCTCAACTACAACTTCCTCGATGTGCGGGCCGTGCAACTCGATCCAGTCGACCTGCGCGGTCTGCCTCGCATTGCTTCGGACCAGACCGAATGGGTGCCACCGAAGTTTCTTCCGACCACAGGGAAGGGCATCCTGTTTCTCGATGAACTGACTTCTGCACCGCAGATGACGCAGGCGGGCTGTTATCAGCTTGTGCTTGATCGCAAGCTCGGCGAGTACGTGTTGCCGGAAGGATGGGTCGTCATCGCCGCCGGAAATCCGGCCTCGGAGCGTGGCGTCCATTTTGCCATGCCGCGGCCCTTGCGGAATCGATTCGTTCACCTCGAGCTTGAGGCTGATCTCGACGACTGGTGCAAGTGGGCGATCAAGGCAGGAGTTCGGCCGGAGATCATCGCATTCCTTCGATTCAAGCCGGAGTTGCTGCACACCGCCGATACGACTTCAGACGCCAACGCCTGGCCCACTCCCCGCTCCTGGGAGATTGCCTCGAATGTCCTTCGTGGGATTGCACGCCGGCAGAAGACAGCCTTCCTCTCGGGAGCAAGCGAGTGCGAGGCGCAGCTCCTCGATGGAACGGTGGGGCCGGCAGCGACTTCCGAACTGGTCGCCTTTCTCCGACTCTTCCGACAGTTGCCGTCAATCGACGAGATCCTGCTCAACCCGGATACGGCTCCGCTCCCTACGGAGACTTCGGCACAGATTGCGATCGCCACAGCGCTCGGACGGGTCATGACCGACAACTCGATCGCGAGAGGACTTCGGTATCTCGACCGCATGCCCACCGAGATGCGTGTGATGGCCGTGCGCGATGCGGCGGCACGCGATCCCGCCATCACCCACACCCCGGAGTTCGTTCGCTTCGGCGTGGAATACAGGGAGGTTCTTCAATGATTACCGAACGCGCGATGCTCGCAGCTGTCCACATCAGTATCTGGACGGCCGTTAAACATGACCGCAAGATCAGCCGCGATGTCGCCAGCCAGCATGGAGCGCATCAGGGAGCCGGCAGGTACAACAAACAGCTTCTGCGAGGCGCTGACAAACTGGATGACCTCCGCACGCTTGCGGGGCAGATACGGCAATACTTCTATAAGATCACGTTGCCATGGTCCGACGAGGGATTCCGCCTTCTGCCATCGAACTTCTACTTCGATCTGATGGCACGGATGCGCGATTTCGAAGCCGGCTTCGAACAAGGAGTTGAGAGCTTCCTTGCCGTCTATCCCCAGTACATCGACCAGGTGCGCCCGCAGTTGAACGGACTCTTTCGCGAAGAGGACTACCCTGCTGCCGATAAGCTGCGTGAGAAATTCGGCGTCAAGCTCGAAATCCTGCCCATTCCATCAGGTGGGGACTTCCGTGTCCAGATGTCGGCGGAAGAGCAGGCCCGTGTCTCACGCGAGATCGATGCCAACGTCCGCCAGTCGCTGACGCGCGGGACCGAAGACCTGTGGAAGCGGCTGCGGGAAGTGGTCTCCCATATGGTGGACCGCCTGAATGAGCCTGAATCGCGTTTCCATGCCACGCTGGTCACCAACGTCTTCGACTTGGTAGAGATACTCCCTCGCCTCAACGTCAACGGAGATGCCGAGCTGAACCGCTTTGCAGACCAGATCAGGCAGCGGCTGTGCAATTACTCTGCGCACGACCTCAAGAAGCACGACCTCCTGCGTGTCACTGCGGCGACGGACGCCGCCAACATCGTCGCGCAAATGGATGGTGTGTTGCGGGATCGCGAAGCAGCAGCACCAGTGGCCGAAGAAGTCCCAACCGTCGAGAGCATCTTTGCCCATATGTCCGCGTACATGGAGGCGCCCGCGGCCGCATGAGACACGAGACACCTACGGGGCTTCGCATCCGGAAGGCGCGTACTGCGCTCCTTTTGGACCACCCTTTCTTCGGCTCTCTCCTGTTTCGCTTGAAGGGCCGGGAGAGCCGATCCATTGCAACTATGGCTACCGATGGCGTGTCGCTCTACTACAACCCCGAGTTCGTCGGTACGCTGAACTCAGCAACGCTGTGTGGAGTGCTGGCTCATTAGGTGATGCACCCGGCACTTCACCACCATGTGCGCCGCTCAGGGCGCGATCCCAGGCGATGGAACGAAGCCTGCGACTACGCCATCAATCCTTTGGTGCTCGATGCCGGGCTCCGCCTGCCCGACGGCGTTCTTGTCAACAACCGCTTCCTCGAAATGAGTGCTGAGCAGATCTACAACAAGCTCGAAAACGAGGCGGAACAGCAGTGCGGCGAAGAGGACGGAGCGAACAGCTCTATGGGATGCGGAACCGGAGATGCGCCGGCTGCGGAGAGCGAACCGGGAACGGAATCTGGGAGCGAATCGGATGGACCGTCTGCGCCTGTTACCGAAGGCGGAATCGGGCAGGTTCTCGACGCACATCTGCCGGACGAGGAAACTCCAAGCATTGAGGTGCAGGCCAGAGAATGGAGCATCGCGGTCAGCCAAGCCGTCACGCTCGCAAAGCAGGCGGGCAAGGTTCCCGCAGGCGTCGGCCGAACGCTCGAAGGCGTAGCCGAAGCCTCGGTCGACTGGCGGGAGATGCTGCGCAGGCTGTGGTCGGAGACAACTCCGGCAGACTATAGCTGGCTGCGCCCGAACCGTCGCCATATCTGGGCAGGCGTCTACCTGCCGGGAGTGGTACGCGAAGGCGTCGGTGAGGTTGCGATCGCCGTCGACTGCTCTGGTTCCGTGAACGCGCGGCAACTCAAACTCTTTGAGGCTGAGGTCCGCTCGATTCTTGAAGGCCAGCGGCCCCAGCGAGTCTACGTTCTCTACTTCGACGCAACGGTTCAAAAGGTTGAAACCTATGAAGCGGGACAACGCGTTGCTCTCAATCCGGTGGGTGGGGGAGGCACGGAGTTTGGCCCATGCTTCGATTGGTTGGATGAGCATGGAATTGTGCCCCAGACCCTAGTCTTCTTGACGGACCTATGGGGTTCGTTTCCTACATCTGCTCCTTCCTATCCAGTCCTATGGGCTTCGACCGGGCGCCGGCAGGCCCCGTTTGGTGCAGTCATCCCCTTGCACGCAGCATAGCCTTGGCAGCTTGATCTCGTTGGTGGCATGCGCTGTGCCCAATGACCCAATGGCCATCAGCGTCGCGCTCAGGTGCGATCTGAGGATTGCTTACGTGTGCTGTTAAGGAGACTTTGCATGGACGAGACGTTTCACGTTTTCACGGATGGCTCCGCGATCGGGAATCCTGGGCCAGGCGGATGGGCGGCGGTCTTGATCCGGGGAGGAAAGAGTTGGGAGATGTCGGGTTCCTCTCCGCGGACAACCATCTCGGAGATGGAATTGAGGGCGGCCATCGAGGCCCTGCGCTCCGTTCCAGCGGGAGCCACGGTTGAACTGCGCTCGGATTCCGAATTGCTGATCCACGGAATGCGTTTCCGTGTCTTCCGCTGGCGGGCTCAGGGATGGCGCAACAGCCGTGGAATGGCTTTGCAGCACCGGCAACTATGGCGAGAGTTACTTCGACTGAACGAGCTGATAAACGTCAGGTGGCAATGGATCAGGGGACACAGCGGCCATCCGATCCAGACTCGCGCCGACGCTCTCGCCTATCAAGAGGCAAAGACTCAGTGGTCCGGCCTGAGGATGGCCGCATGATCCCAATCCGCAGGTTTGATTTCATGCTGAATTACGTTGGACCAGCCCTAAGGAGTTGATGCAATGAGTGACAGCAGTACGTTATTTGAGATCGATGGTGAGCTTGATTCCCTGCTCGATGAGATCGAAGAACAGGCCGAAGAACATGGTTCAGCACCTTCCGAGCTGCTGGAGAGATTTCAGCAATTCTGCGAAGCGGCCAGCGACAAGGTCGACAGGATTGGACGATTCCTCACATTGATGGATTGCAGAATGAAATACTGTCGGGCCGAAGCAGATCGCCTCCAGAAGAGAGCCCGCACGGCGAATGCCAAAATTGAACGCACTCAGAACATGGTCCTCTACTTTCTCGCTACGCGCGGGCTCAAGAAGATCGAGGGCCGGGAGTTCACACTCCGGCAGCAAAAGAATAGCCAGGATTCGGTTCACATCACGGATGGTAGTCAACTCCCGATGTTCTGCCTGGAACTGGATCTCCGCATACCGGGCCCTGTGTGGGAAGAGGTTCTCGCATTTCTTCCAGACGAAACGTCCAATGCCTTGAAAGCCTGCGTCCGCGATCAGCGGCCAAGCAATGAAGCGATCAAGCAGGCAGTGAACCGCCGCGAGGAAGTACCAGGCGCACAAGTAAAGCGAGGCAACCATCTGCGGGTGGCTTGATCCCATCCAGGAAGAACTCGTCCCTACCAAGTTGCTGGGTTGAGGTTGGAATGGAGATGTTGACTGTCGTGCATGGTCTGCGTCAGCGGCCGAGAATGCGCGCCGGCTGATTGGGCGAAGCCAACTGTGGGTCACTCTCCTATAACATCGGCCAAGTGATCGGCCAAGGATTCATCGTCGTCATAGACAAGTAGTATTAAAATGAATGAGTAGCCACGTGTTAAGATCGGCCATTTTGGCTTACCAGCCGTCGGAGGAAGTCATGTCCACTGTAGAGAGTGTAGATCGGATTGAGCCTGCGCGGCTCGAAGATGCTCCGGTCGCTATCACAGATGTGGTGGCGGAACTCGCCGCCAGGGCCGCCACGCTAGGAGCAGCCTTACATCCGCGTACCGCATCGAATTTGGCCGATCTCGTTCGCATCATGAACACTTATTACAGCAACTTGATTGAAGGCCACAATACGCGCCCTCGCGACATCGAAAGGGCGCTGTCCGGGGAATTAGATCGAGACGAAGAGCGACGCCATCTCCAATTGGAGGCAAGAGCCCATGTTCGGGTTCAAGCTGAAATCGATCGGAGGTTCACAGAAGGTCAACTTCCCGATCCAACCTCTTCCGAATTCATTCTCCACCTGCACCGCGAATTTTATCGGGACGCACCCGCGCCGATGTTGCGGATAAGAGGAGCAGGTCGCGAATTCACGATGGAGCCGGGCCGATGGCGATCGACTCCTGAACATGACGTTGCCGTTGGGCAGCACCTCCCGCCATCGAGCGAACGTGTCCCTGATTTCATGCGACACTTCGAACGCCGCTATCGCCAAGAGGGACTCGGCAAGGGGGCCCGTATTCTTGCTTTGCCAGCGGCACATCATCGCCTCAACTACATCCATCCTTTTCCGGATGGAAATGGACGCGTAAGCAGACTCATGAGTCATGCAATGGCACATACTGCGGGGATTGGCGCTTACGGGCTCTGGTCGGTGTCGCGCGGGCTAGCCCGCGGACTCGAGAGTCGCGGCGAATACAAAGGGATGATGGACTATGCAGATACACCGCGTCAGAGCGATCTCGATGGTCGTGGCAACCTCTCCCTGCGATCACTGACGGAATTCACTCTGTGGTTCCTGCGCGTCTGCCTCGACCAGGTCAATTTTATGTCCGGCCTGTTTGAGATTGAAACGTTGTCGAAGCGATTCAAGAAGTATGTCGAGCAAAGCGAGGCTCTCCATCCCGAATCTTCCCGCCTGATAGAGGAAGCCTTGATAAGAGGCGAGTTTGAGCGAGGCGAGATCTCGAGGATCACTGGTATGCCAGAACGCACAGCCCGACGGGTGTTGAACGATGTTCTGAAAGAAGGACTGCTCGCATCAACAACTCCGAAGGGGCCGGTCTCACTGCGCTTTCCGACCGGTGCGCTCGAGACCCTCTTTCCTCGCCTGTATGTGCAGACATAGCTTCATTGGACGCGTTGAGGGATTTCTTGGGGCGGGTCACCGATGGGATATCTTCTGAGCCAATCGTCTCTTTGACGCATGAAACCCACCTTCATCCACTTGCCAGACAATATTTCGTGTGGCGACGAAAAGCGAACTGCGTTACCGGTCGATTGCCGCCATCAGTGTATTGTGCGATCAGTTGCCCGTGAAACAGCGTTTTCTGTTGCCTCCCGGAAACCGTCAAGCGAAAACTCGTGGCCGCTTCAGGGCCGATGGAAGGAACTCTTCCTTTCATTGAATGAGCAAGCCAGCGCGTCCAACACGCTCTGCAATTTCGCATAAGCAACCACAACCAGGAATACGTCGGATTCTCCCTAAGCAATCTCTAGTCTCCGCCCAGCGCACATCTGCGCCGGAAATGGAGACTACTCAATGACTAAGTCAGCTACCCCAAAACTGACATTCGTTCTGCTTCTCGTAGTGTTAACTACTTCTGCTGGACGGGCGTTTGCTTCAGGCAGCAGCCCGACCTCCACACCTCCATCCACCACGACTTCCTCGCCCTCAACTCCGAATGGAGTCACTGGCACCGACCCTGAACCAATCGAACCGGACATCGTTGGCTTGATATTGACCATCCTTCAACTGGGGTAAAATCCAGTGCATGACGGCCCCACCGGCCGTTCAAACGGAGGGATGTAGATGCATTTGACAGGTCTCGATCTTCTGTTCTGGGCGGCCGGCCTTGGGGCACACCTGGTGCTTCTCTGTGTGCTCCTGATTCGCCGCCGCTTCAGGGTCTTCCCGATCTTCACCACATTCATCCTTGCAAATGTTGTCAGGACGCTGGCACTCTATCTTGTCGAAGTCTACGGGAACAAGGCCAGCTACTTTTATACGTATTGGTCCCTCGCGATCCTCGACACAGTGCTGCAACTGTCAGTCGTCTATGAGATGTATTCCCTCACATTTCGTCCACTCGGAATATGGGCTCGGGATTTACGAGGATCGTTCGTCTGGTTGGTCGCTGGGAGCATCGTAGTCGCCATTGGATTAACATGGCTGGCAACTCCGCATGCGCGATTGTGGATGCAAGTCGTTGTGATCAAAGGCAGCTTTTTTTCCTCTGCCTGCATGAGCGAACTCTTTGTCGGGATGATCGCGCTTTCCGTGAAGGCAGGACTGCCCTGGAAAACACATGTTGCAAGGATCTCTCAGGGGCTAGGTGTCTATTCGATCATTGACGTCTTGATTGAAGCCGGGCATAGTTATTTCGGCGTGAATCGCAATACCCAAATGTACACAACGTTATCGCATTTCCGCATGACCGCGTATTTGTGCTGCGTTGCCTTCTGGATTGTCATGCTCTCAAAGGATGCAAAGGGGACCAGGAAGCTCCCAGAGAGCTTGCGCGGGCAATTGATCCTGCTGCAGGGGAATGTGGACTTGCAGCTTGAGAGAGTTCGCGCAAGGAGACAATCGTGATCGACCGGGCTGACATTTTCATCGGCGCCGTGGCGATTTTCGTGGGGTCTCTCATTGCAATCGCGGTCTACTACTATCGCCGCGCCCGGAACTCCACCCAGAATGATTGGGATAGTCTTTTGAGCCGCTTGATGCGAGTGGATCGCAGTTCGATTGCAGAGGTTGCGCTCGACGTCATCGATGAATCCGGACAACAAAGGAACGATCAGGGCTGCGCAATCCTCGAGCCACCCGAGATATGGAAACTGCTCGGCGGCATGGAAGGCGTCGAGGCATTGGAATCCAATAGTAGAGTATTGATTGACCTGGCTTTTTACCTTCAGCAGCGGTATCCGGAAGCGCTGGTCGTTGCGGAACAGCTACGCCTTAGCGCCAGAGAGATTGAGTGGCAGGTGGGACGACTGAGGGGGGCCGCCGAAACAGGTAAGTTGGCGGGGGCCTTCCCCATGTACGGCCAGCGCGCGGCAGCCGCGTACTACCTGATGACGCAGCGGCTTCTCGATCTCTATGAGCAGGGAGACCCTCCCAGGCTTGCGGCTCTCCAAAAGGCTCTTTGAACAAAGACCTCGACACCACTCCGCATCTTGGTTTCTACGCCGCGTCTATCCTCTATCGGCTCTCTGCGACTCTCGTTAGGTCTGCCCAGCAGAACGAGGCGGTTCAAGGCGCAGCAGTACGACGGCGATTCTGCCGATCACTTCCACGTCTTTTCTGTATCGCCAGCGACTTGCTGCAGCATAAGAAAGTGGGTGTGGATCCAAGGTCAACCATTCTCCTTCCTTATCCAGTTCGCACCAGCCACAAACATAACCTGCGTGAGTCAGGAGGAAATAGATTGGACGGTTGAATTCGTTGGTCCATTCTCGACGGTGGGCAACGGTGCGCCGCTGAATATTGATGAGAACGATGGAGCCCCCAGGAATCATTGGGTCCATCGTTGTGTCCAGCCGGCCGATCACGCCCCGACGGTAATGACTCGGAACGTGCTCTTCGGGGGACAGAAGTGTAGTTTCATCCGGGATGGGCCCATTGGCCACGTTGTCCGGAAGCCACATCCTTGCTTGCCTTTCCAATGGCCCTCCCGTCAACAGGAGCGTCGTATTGGGTCCTGAAATGTGGTCGTAATGCGAAGGGTTACCGCTTTCCTGCGAGCAAAGGGCAAGCAACTGCTCGGCTGGAATGCTGTAGACGACCGCAAGCACAATCAATTTTGCGGCAGACAGACGCCTGTCTTCCCGTTCAACACGATCCAACCAGCTTGCCGAGATCCGATACGACGCGTTCCCCCAGTCTTTGGCGAGACGCGCACTTCGCTCTTCGACTTCACGCAGAGTCAGCCCCCACTTCTGTCTGATCACACGAAGCTTGGCACCCATTCCCTTCATCAGCAGCCTCCCAACAGGAAGAGATATATGGATGAGTCACTGGACAAGTTATACGATGCAAAAACTCGTCGTCCAGTTTCGGAGTCATTACTTTCGTTTTGATCGCATGGAGTTATAGACTTTGGAGTGAAAGCTCGCGCAGAATCAGTAGACATGACTCGATCGTTGTGATACATCCCCATTTCGGATGAATTCTTCGGTCATCGATTCTTCGAGTCGCTGGAAATCGGCACATGCGTTGGCTAACTCTGTCGACGTCGAAGCATGCGTCGTTCGAGTCGATCCGGTTCGAACTTGGACTTCTCTACAGGCTCCAATCGTCAAGCGGCTCGTGCCAAGCCGGTCTATCGAACAGTCTGCGTCCCTCGCGATCAATCCCATCTATCCATCGATAGGCAACAGTGGCGGCAATCGTGAGTACAGTCAATAGCAGGCAGCCGCAGAGAGTGATCGCTGCCAGTTCCCCGATGGTACGCTGAGTCGATCCCGGGCTTCGACCACAGTGTTCGCAGCGGTCATCCTGTTTAGGCACGCTAGGTTCCTCGAAATCCAACACCTTCGTCAAGACTGACGCGATAACCTTCCTCGCTGCCATCGTCTTCCTCCTCTTCCTCATTCGGTGTGCCATGTTCCTGACTCGCCGCAAAGGCGGCTCTTTCCCGCTTGTCCCGCCGGACGTCCAGAAGCTGTTCGCCAACCGTGTGCTTCGGCGAGTGCACGTACTGGACATAGGCCTCGAATAGAGAGGGATTGGGAATTCCACGCTTCAATAGGTCCATCAGATGATGGCTATAAGCATGCCTGAGCGATTCCGGCGTGATGTTGTAAGAGCGCCGTTTCCCGCGCGTATCGACCGTCGCTTGCAGCCATCCCTGCTGAATCCAGAAGAGAATCTCCGTCTTTCGTACATGCAGAGCTCTTGCAAGACTATCAACGGAGAAGAGGTCACAACGCATTTCTCGCACATGCAGGCCATTTCTTTGCAGCATGCTGCGAATGGACTTGGCCGTCCGCTTCAGTTTCTTCGCAATCTCCTCGACCGACCGCTTCACGATTTCTTCTCGTACGACCTCGATTTCCTCCTCGGTCCAGCGGCGATGATCCACTCTCCCTTTGAGCCCGTACTGGATAACGAAGCGCCAGCATGCTTCCCGAGATCGTCCCGTGTGACGTTGGAGTCGTACTACGAGCTGCTCAAGCTTGCTTCCGGAGAGGACCTTGGCTTGAGCAGCAAGGGCCAAAGCTTCAGGACTCCAGCGCTGAGGTCGCTCGAAAGACTGAGAGAGAATTGCCATACACGCCTCGCTTGAGAAATCACTAGCAGGACGGAAACAAACCCTTCACTTATATAGCTACCGAAAACTACAAAAGCGGACACATTATGAGGAAATCTATACGATAAATGTGGAAATCTTATGCATTCTGCGGTAACTTGGTGTTACAGCCTGGCAGCCGCGCACGGCATCGGTTTGCAGCATAACTCTTATGTGAGTGGACTTATGATTTCACCTTCTCCCTCAGACCTTTGCTGGGTCATAGGGTTCACACCAAAGGGACGCTGGATTGGACCAGTCGTGCGTGCCGCTGTAGGATGTGAGCTCGAAAAGGCACGGGAAATAGCCGCAACGCAGTTGGGCGATCGAATGCTAGCTTCTGAAATCATGGAGTTGGCGATCCAGCAAACTGCTGAATACCTTGCTGACTTCTCCCCAATCGGAATCGAAGAGGCTCGCGTAATTTTGGCGCGCATCTATCGCAATGAAGTGAGGCGTAGACGGCGCGCTGACAGCAGGCTCAGCTATCGTGGAATGGCGAATGAACTTGAATATCTTTCGCCCACTGTCGACTCCGCCCATGCCCTGACAGAGGCGGAACTTGATCTTGAAAGAGTCCTTCGCGAGACAAGCGCCGACCTCCGAGTGGCGATGCTCTTAAGGTATGGTTCTCGCAGTCAGTGGGAAGAAGTTGCGAAAGAGTTGTCGAAATCGACGGAAGCGGCCCGCAAGCTGTGCCAGCGTGAAATGAACCGCATCCGGAAGGCACTGGGATTGTGAGGGCGTGCCGCATTCAATCGGTTATATGGAACGGGTGACCGGAAGGAAAGCAGTGAGTAGAATTCAAGGGTTTAAGCTCGACGACGAGAACGATACACGCCTGTTCGACAAGTTACAGGAGTATGTGCTGGAGCACTATCCGAATCCGCAAC
>Ga0302325_10009001_pt1 | contig 21876 bp, 27 predicted proteins | sample Palsa_T0_2_FD_201948 | JGI IMG/M metagenome (GOLD analysis project Ga0302325, IMG submission 201948) | Peat permafrost microbial communities from Stordalen Mire near Abisko, Sweden - Palsa_T0_2 | ecosystem: Environmental > Terrestrial > Soil > Palsa > Peat permafrost | place: Sweden: Abisko...
TGGGAATGGGAACCATACATATAAACATTTTGAACTGATGAGATCGTTTTGATGAGTATTGATGCATCGCATCTGGGCAGACACAGCTGTCTCGTAGGATACGAGAATTGACTAAGGAAGAGCAGACTCACGGCCAAATAAATAATCTGCAATTCATAGAGTGAAAGTTCTACGAAGATGACACTCGATGATTTTCCTCTAGAAACCATTTCAAATCATCCGGATTGACACCCTATTGTTAGCATTGCGAGAACAAGGATATCTACCGGAGTAATCCCATGACCAAGGTTCACAATATACCCTCCCTTCCCGCCTCCAAATCCATTCACAATCCGTTCAACCTCCTTTGTGATATTCGCTTGTGGACCATACAAGACGTTCGGATCCATATTTCCTTGGAGAATTTTCTTTCCTCCCACCCGTTTAAGCGCCTGGACTGGATCGTGGGTCCAGTCTAAGCTGATTACATCATAGTCGCTTTCCGCGAGATCTTCTAAGGCGTACCACGCACCTTTGGCAAACACCACAGTCGGGACTCTTGAATTCGAAGGGTAATATCCTTTGCTTTCGAGGACTTTATGTAGCTTTGTTGGAATTTGTAGGAGATACGGTAAAGAGAATGTAGCAAAGTCCGTGGGCGATAACTCCCCGGCCCAAGAATCAAAGACTTGCACCATCTGCCATCAGCAACAATATGTGAATGAGATACCTGCGCTCCAGCGATAATCTGTTCAGACAGAAAGTCGATCGAAATATCCGTTATCCGCTGTAACAGATTCTTCGACTCGTTTGGATACTTATACAACCAGCTCTTCGCTTTCGTAAGAGTCTTGCTCCCTCCTCCCTCGATCATATAAGCCAACAACGTCCACGGCGCACCAATAAACCCCAACAACGGCACCCGACCCTTCAATTCCCGTCTCGTCAACGTGATAGCATCCATAACATAACCCAATTCCTTTCGCACATCGACCTCCTCCTTCAATTTCGCGATATCTTCAGGAGTAACAAGCGGTTCATCAAAAGTCGGTCCCTTTGCCTCGACCATTTGAATCTTCATCCCCATCGCTTTGGGAATAACAAGAATATCAGAGAATATGATCGAAGCGTCTAGTAGGCCCGCATATCTATCGATGGGCTGTAGAGTGATTTGACAGGCCAATTCAGGTGTCTCGCAGAGAGTAAAGAAATCGTAGTGTTTGCGCACTTCCCGGAATTCTGTTTCAGGTTAGTTTCGATCAGGAGGAAGAAATGGAGAGGGAAAGGACCAGGGAGATATCGGCCTGCTTGGCGCATGACCCAGCATGGCGCTCGCTCGACTTTCTCGCCTCGAGCGACTCTGAGGATGAGATCGTTCTTCATCGGCGGAAAGTTGTGCTTTGGGGACGACATGGCGAGTGATTTCTGTGTAGAGTGAAATGAACGAGAGCCCCTCAATCCACACAGATCTTCATTTTTACATCCCGTTGGGTTAAGTGAATATTTACGTGGGATATAATTACCGTTTTACGCAAAATTTACCTGTCCGCCGATCCCGCAGCTGCTGCGAGGAGGATTGATGACAACAAACGTATGAAGACGTTCCGTGAAGCCATACAAGCAGTTTCAACATTTCTCTCAGTATCCGTAAATACAGAATCAGGCCTTCCGCTCATTCAACGACTACACGAAGCAATCCCGCCAACATGGACCCCTCCAGACGAGACTTTGAGCCCACAAACACTTGTCATTCTGTACTGCTTATTCCTGTTAAGACAAGTCCATTCATCGGCCCGAGCTGAGAACTGGCAGCTTGGGGTCAAAGATTGGAGACAAGTCAAAGCGTTGATTGAAATTATTGTTGTTTTGGGATTGTATAAGTCGTTTGCGCTGGGGGTGGGAGTGCCTGAATCACGAAGGGTCAAAAGCATTCTCCTTGCTAGAGAAGGCCGACAGGATGCGTTGCCTGCTGCTGAGAAGGGATTATTATTACATGCGATCGTTTCAGATCTACGAGCTGTTCTGGAAGAAGGGGGCGAGATTGCCGAGATGTTGAGAAGGAAACATCTTGTCGACATTGTAAGCGGGATGGCTGACCTGGCATTCAATCCAGCATACCCTTCCGAGGAGCGAATACCTTCCGGATCAGACTACGACACTTTCATGTCAAAGTACCTGCCGCCCATATTTCTCTTGTGTTAATATAGTTTGTCATTATCCTCTGTCTTGGCAACTCTTACTTCGATCCTTCATTCTCAAACTCCATCATGGCTTCGCACACCGCTCACTCGACAGCTCTCATCAATTCCAATGCAAAAGGACCGTCACGGAGTAAGACTGATAGTCCAATTCCTTCTTGGCAAACACCAACAACCCACGATCTCACAACTCGATCATATCTCCAAAGTCGTTGGAAGTATTCCCAGCTGGGTCACTGCAGAGGTACTATCTTTGACCGTCAAGAAGCTTAATCAGAATTATATTCAACAAATTGCACCGCAGGTTTTGGAATTACTTGAGGAAGATGATCCGCTATTGTCGGCTTCAGCAGCGCATATCATTGCATTTTTGTCAACGCAGCATCCTGCCTTAGTATCTCGTGACATCCTTAGTCCAGTTCAAGCTGTCTTCTCGCCAAATCCTGTCACTTCAATATTCGGTTCGGGAGGTCTACTTTCGGACGACGAAGCAGTTCGACATTCCTTAAAACAGCTACAACTGATATCTTCGAACTCCACGCCATCACTAATCACAGCTCTCTTGAGTCCTATCCTCTTCAATCTCTTCCTCCTCTTAGTATACACTCATGGCTCACATCACTCGGTCCTACGATCTCAAGTCACTCAGCTTCTAGAAGCGTACCTCAAGTATTCCTCCTCTCCAGCCTCGGGGCTTTTAGATCTCACAAGGAATCTGCTATCTACCTCTGAATCCCACGGCTGGTCCTTTGCCGCTGGCGAAACCGGCGGTGTTGCCATTCATCGCATCCCACAGACCAAAGACGATCTGGGACTAGACGACATTCAAACTCGAGTGGAAGTCTTTATGGAAATTTCACAGCATGCCTCCGAGGAGGTCAAAAGCGAAGTTTTCGTTGGCGTCATAAAGCAGTGGTTAAAACCTGAACTCAAGGACACTTCAATGAGGTTTGTTTTCTCTCATATTTGTCTTAATCATAGTGCTTTTGCAGGTGCTTTATTACTGCAAGAGTTCATGACACGGCATCAATCTGAGATAATGAAGGCGCCTATCGCAATCATCCAGGTATGTGTGGAAATCCTCTCTCATTCACTCGATAAGCGGAAATCTCCACAACCTCGATCGTCGCTTCTACAACTGAACCAGATAGTCAAAAACGAGCAAGACGAAGAGATGGAAGACGGCGATGATGGCATGGTCGATATGGCGCTCAGTCTTCTCTCGGGAGTTACCGCCGACTCCGTCCAACGTGACGTTTCCTCCGCAGAAATTTCCGCTCTCGAAAGCTGTTTATCGATTCTCGAGAAAATCGCAATAAAAGACCAATCTACTCAACGACGCAATCAAGCGCGGAATATCATCTCGTTCATCCGTGCAAGAATAGCAATGACACGACCATCCACTGAACCACCCCCGACGTCCGATGAAGACATATATAGTCAGGCCATGGAGTATATCGCCGATCCCTTGGTCCCGGTCAGAGCGCAAGGAATCTCACTGTTGCGAGACCTGATTTTGCGGAAATCGTCGGCGGTGGATCTCAATGTCGTTTTCGACACATTAATTGGAACTCTCCAGGACGATGATTCATATGTGTATCTCAACGCAATCAAAGCGATACGCTCGTTGGCGGAAATTCACGGTAATCGTCTCTTGGACATTATTCTGGAGAAGTATGAATCTCCTTCCCTGACCACGGATGTCCGACTCCGACTTGCTGAAGTCGTCGCAGGTCTAATCCAACAAATGGGCCAGTTATTCACGGGCGCGGTCGCCGAATCCACGATCTCAAAGCTTTTAAATCTGGTCTCGACGGAAAAAGATTGGCGAGTGAAAGTCTCTGCAATAGGTCTTCTGAGCGTCTGTATTGAGATCGCGCTGAGCATGGCGGAACCAGTCATTGAGATGGCGCTTCATCTTTTCCGGGTCAATGATTTGACGTTTGCGGAAGATGGCGAAGAGGCTGCGCCGCTGAGGAGGGGGGCTGTTACGGTTATTGGGGCGGTGTTGAGAGGGGGAGGGGTGGATGCACTGGGGAGGTTTACGAGGGATGTTGTTAGGAGTGTGAGGTATCTTGCTCGATCGGATGGAGATGATACGGTTAAGGACTTGGCGAGGGGAGTGTTAAATATGTTGGGGGGAGCCATTGAGGATAATAGTCTGGCCGGCAGTTCGGATAACGCATCGAGGTGGAAGATTATATGAGTGATTTGGAAAGGAGGGAGAAGGAAGGCATGGAGGAAGTATGATTTCAGATCTCATCTGTATCATAGAATCCCGGTAATGATACGGCCATGCTGCAATGTTGGAGTTTGTGAGATTGGTATGAGATGTATCACACCGATTGATTAGTCTTCTTCCAAAACTCAACCGCTCGCCGAGACATTCGCAAGCTACAAATCCCCAGTCAGCTGCAGATCAATTCCCCGCAGATGCTATTCCTGTGTATACAAACTCAATACATTAACCGGTATGTATATAAGATGATCTATATGACCTTATACCAGCGCTTCTATTCTTTTTACAACCAATACTATTTACAATGCGCGTTTATTATCCTGCTTCAAGGCCGAATTCGTATCCGTCGTGCGCGAATACGTCTTCGGTCAGAAGAAGGAACATCTATGGGGTCTGCGGCTGAAGCAGTAGTGCTTGAGCTGGATACGGTTGAGGAAGAATTTGATATACTTGTGGATGTGGAAGTGGTCGAGATTGTGCTCGATGAACTTGATGAACTCGAACTTGACGTCGAGGTTGAAGTGAATGTAGTTCCAGGCGACGAGCTCGAGGAAGTAGACGTAGAAGAGGAAGTAGTAGTCGAAGAACTTGAAGACGAAGAGACACTCATTACAATAGTCGAAAAGGTACTAGCTTGTGAAGTCACGGAAACCGAAGATAAACCCGTCTCTGTACTCGTCGTACCAGTTCCATCAGACGCACGACCAACAGCCAACAAAACAGCAGTAACCCTCGAACTTGACCCACTCGTGGTGGTCCTCGCTCCTCTTTGTACCGGCGCGCCAAAAGCAGCATGATAAGTAGGATCGACAAATCCGAATTTCTTATTATTCGTCGTATTGGAAGGGGATGTCCTTGTCTTTGAGATGGTGGTACTCGTCTTTGATGTGGTGGGGGTAGTTGTTTTGGAACTTGATATTGTTGATCTCGAGCTTGCGCTGGATGAGATACCCGTTGACGACAGTGCCATGTTTAATTGATTGGTCAAAGCATATCCATCTGATGAAGTGAAATTCAATGTCGCTGAATTGGGATAATTCGTCGCGTCACTCGCTGATTTGACCACATTCCATAAAGTACACATGATATCCTGTCCAGTAGGTCGATTCTCAATATAAACATTGAAGAAGACACAATTTCGGGCTGGATCGGTGATACAGCGATCGGCACATGCAGCGGCAGAGAACGTGTCGAGGGTCTTGTACGTCATGTATCCCGGGCCGCTCACGGCTTTGACTAGTCCAGTAAAGACTTTGGTGAATTTGTTCAAGTTGGTGACTGTTGCGGAGGCAGATGCAGTGGTGGAAGTGGTGCTGGTCTTGGTGGAAGGAGAAGTCGATGTGGACAATGCGACGGCTTTTGTTTTTGAACAGGTTGTTGCGACGGCGTTGGCTGGACCCCATTGAATGGGATTGCATCCAGGTAATTGATCCATTGTTCCAAGAATAGGTTCAGGGAACGGATTCGCTACAAGCTGTCAGATACCTGATCCTTTTAGTAGGAGTATTACCCAAATTACAAGCGTTCTGGGAACTCGCTTGAAGGATGTAATTAGTTAAGACTGGACAATCCTCCGCGGCACCAGAGGAGGCATTGCATGTATTCAGAGCTTCCTGCAGAATATCGACGTCCCATCCGTTTTGAAAGTCGCCGTGTAGTCCATAACCAGTTGGATCTCCCGAGGCCAGCACGAACGGATGCGTGGAATTATACCACTGCTTCGCAAATTCTTGAATCCGCCATTCGACTTCATAGAACAGTGTCACTAACCTCACAGGATGTGTATTGGGACAGACCCCATTGTCCACCAAACTGGGATATGCGACTACAACTCAGCATTATTTCTCAAACGGTATATTATACGTACCATGAGATTTGTGATCTGCAGAGTCGAGATTGATTCCATCCCAGCAACTTGGAAAGATTATTTGCATGCGCAAGTTGTTCGGACAGTTTTTGTCGGGGATATATCCTGTCGCAGCACTGGATTGAGAGTAATCGATACAGGCCCAGGAAATCGCCCGACTCTCCAGGGTCCCTTGATCGGTCCTGTAATACGGACTTCCCGTCAACATTCTGAATCCCTTCGGGAAGGCAACGAGCGGGATATGTGGGTTGTCTCGTCGGAATAAATAGTACATCAGGGACCCGCCGTTCTGCGGAATACTGGTGAAATTGCCGCCGTCTTGCGAGCGATAGTATAGTGATGGGACCCAGTATGCGGATTTGTCTACTGAGAGAGTACATGTGGTGCACGTTGAAGCGTTCAGGGTGTCGTAAGTCGAGGACATGCCGAATCCATTTCCACCCATCACTGTGTGAACTACGGATTAGATGTCGGTGGACACACGAGAGTACCATGGCCAGAGATTCCCCCGGGACTGACGATGGGATCGAGCCGTGCCATGACCACGGGTTGTGCACATGGCACTTTGAAAAATGCCGATAACAGCGAGGCATTGAATAACACAAATACGACAAAAATGAAAGCACCGAATCTATGCGTCCGCGAAAACATGAGGACTACAGTCAGCCACCTCCCTCGAGAATGAACATACAAAAGGTCTTTACAGCAGCCGTAACATACGAGTTGTCGAGAGCATCAAAAGCTCCGGCGCGGACGTCCAGAAATTGAAGTATCCCAAACGTGAGATGACGGAGAGGATGTATCGATCAGAACACTTAACCTGTGCGAGACTGTCTAACGAGAAAAACGTGGCAGTCAGCCCCCCCTGGATAGACCTCCCCTGCATTACGTGTGGATCGACAGGCGTTTGTTTCTCATGTTTTGACGTCCCAGCCTCCTTCCGCATAATTCCACACTGTCGTCGTCCACTCACCGCGACCTTATTAAATTGGATCCAGTAATCGGCCGCCATTGAAGCCCGGGTTTCAGGGCCTGGAGATATGTCTCCTGCAGGACGCCTCCTTGATGACATACTGCTACGAGGTGAGTGGTATTCGGGAATTAAAGTCGCATGGACAGGAGCCCGATGGCCCGCCCGATGCGGTCTGTCGATCGTGGCTTGCTGTGGCGGTACTTAGGTTTCACCGCCACACGAGATGGACGCCGATGCGGTGCGAGTGGATCCAAATGAGGCTGTCCTTCCATGGCTTTGGCGCTGCCTTGAAGATGGTCGAGAGAATCTGGAGCAATGTGGACTGATGAGGTGTTTCAGCAGAGCTAATAACTGCCGGGAACAGCCGTCCTAGCGGCCCGGAAGCCTTCGCCCTGAGGGTAACGGCGACCAACTGCAAGCATTCAATTGGTTCACTTGAATCGATATCCGACCCCTGACGAAGGTTAACAAATGCAAGCATCGAAACAGCAACAAACGTCTCCCTCATGCTCATGACGAGCAGGAACACGAGGAAATCCACCTGTCCGGTCAATCCAACCTTAACTTTGAACTCCAGGCACGTGCAGGTTCATACCCCCGGGCTCCATGGGCCATGGCCATCCGCGGCCACGGCACCGTGCAGCGCTTCTGCAGCTCATGCATGCCAGCGGATGTCCAATTTACTAGTCATTTGAACAGGCCATAAGAGCCACTAATTCGCGCCCCCCGTCTCCTGTTCTCGATCATCAAACGAGGACATGTTTCTGACAGTGAATAATGTGATTGAGTCGGTCCAGCGCCGCAGTCTCGAATACATATCTCTTGCAAAGGGCTATGACTTCAATGCTACGACAATCCTTGTCGGCTGCATTGCCCTTTACTTGACCTACACCCTGATATATGGTCTCTTTCTTTGTCCGACCCGACATTTACCCGGTCCCTTTATTACGCGCTTCAGTTACATCCCATACTACATCCTTGTCTTCGGCGGCAAAGGCGGCGAAAACACATGCGCGCTCCACCAAAATACGGTCCCTCTCACATTTTGACTCCTTTCTAATCCCCCCGCAGGACCCGTCGTAAGACTCGCTCCCGACACGCTTGATATTTCCTCCGCAGACGCCGCGCAAGAAATCTGGGCCGGCGGCGCAAATGGAAAACTCCCCTGGCCCAAAACGGAGGACTTCTCCCGAATGATGCGCGGAGGACAAAGAGTCGAGAATATCCTTTCGATGCGACATATTCGTGATGCGCTGCGTCTGCGTCGGATGATTGGCACGCCCTTCGCACGGAAGTTTCTCTTGGACCAGGAATATATTTTTAAACAGTCTACTAAGAAGATGATTGAGAAACTTGAGAGGGTCAGGAGTCGGGATGGGAAAGTGGATGTTGCACATGAGTTTATGAATTATTCTTGTGATCTTTTGAGTTTGGTCCCCTTTGTTGAGATGGAGGTTGATGGGTAGCTGAGTTTGCGTATGGGGGGTATTTCAAGGGGGCGGATATCCGTCCTGGAGTAAGCCAGATAGAGCTCATCTCGCAAGTCCCCTACGGAAATGTAATAGCTTTAAGGAAGTTAACTGAGATGTAGGCCTTCTCGGGGAGGTTCCCTTTGTTGTTCAAAGTTCTCACAAAACTTCCTTGGAAACCCTTTCACTGGTCTCGCTCCAGGGACGAATTCCAGGCGGTATCTCAGGTCGGGGAAGAAAGACTAACATGCTGATAGATTTGTAATCTTTCAATAAGGGAGTATAAGGCAGCTGTTAAACCTGGCTCAAGACGAGATTCAATGAGTACTCTTATCGCATCTAGAGACGACGATGGATCTAGCTTATCCCACGAGGAACTCGTTGGCGTGGCATCAATCCTCCTCGTCGCAGGTAACTCTCTGTCCTAGTGGCTTGACCATTCTAACCTTCATGCGTTAGGCGTGGATACCACTGCAATTGCGTTAACTTTCATTTCCTACGAGCTTGCCAGGAACCCTCAATACTTCTCGAAATTATCTCAAGAACTTAACCAATATCACACCGTCGACGACCTTCAGTCAGCGGAATTGGAGAAATTGCCGCTTTTGAATGCTGTCATTCGCGAAACTTTGAGGTTATATCCTCCTGTTCCAGGCCCGATCTCCACTCGTCTGTGTCCCCCCGAAGGCACCACCTTGGGAGGTTATTCCATTCCTGGCGGCGTAAATCCGACATTCTTGACCTCTGCTGATAAGTAGACCAAAGTAAGTCGTGCGGCATGGACAATCTGCCGTGATCCAACTCTATTCCCCGATCCAGATTCTTTCATCCCCGAAAGGTAACTCTTTAACCAACTTCGTAACTGAAAGTAGATGGTTGACATTGACTCGAGAGGACGATACCAAATACTGGGATCAAACGATGATTTTCTCCTATGGACCACGTGTCTGTCTCGGCAAAGAGTATCTCTCCCAGATCGGTTGAAACTGACGTAGAATGGCATTGATGGAATTACGCATCCTGGTCGCCGGGCTCGTCATGAAGTACACCTGGACCGGCATCCCCGCCAAGCCAGGCGGAAACTGGGACTCTGAAATGAGACCCTTCGATAGCACGGTTCTTCACCCGAGGAGTGGAAAATGTATTTTAAAGATTCAAGAAAGGGTTTGAACGAGCCTTTGTCTGTTTTAAATAGTTTACATCCATTCTTGTACATAGAGTTGTAAGTAGCGCAGAATCCAGGTATCCCGTCCAGGGGTCTCGGCGTGTGATTTCCGATTGGATGATCGTTTTTAGAGGTGAGATGGCTGGAGCCCCTCGCTTGGCAAATTACTCGTTAAGGGGTAAATATTTGATGTCCACGTATATATACCCAACCGTGCCTCATCAGAGAGAGACTCCAAACCGAGCTCTTAAGAGACATGAGAATTTCCAGCATATTTGCATTTCTTGTTGCCGTTGCGGTGAACGTATGAATCCCGCGATCAAGAGATCTAGAATTGACAATATAGGTGGAGGGACAGAAGTACGGACTACCGCCGCCGGTACGGAGATACGCGCTCGTGGCTCCCCTTCAGAGACCTGCGCGGAGTACTACTTCAGCGACTCAAGCAACTTCAACGAATCTGGGTACTCCAAATCCCAAGGCACCGATATATTCCTCCGACTTTTCCACCGGTGGATATTTCCAACCCGCTACAAATCCGCAGTACATTCGAAACGCCACATGCACATGGGTAACTCCTTCCTGTGTTTCTAGCTGACGCGCATAGTATGATGGATGTTCGAAGCAGAATGCGTGTGGATTACAGCCTATCTCGGGATACACTGCGGCACTGAGTCAATACAGTTTCGGATCCTCCGAAGGATTTGGGTACGACCTTGCAATTGTGGAATGTAACGCCCGGTGGCTAACTTTATTCTAGAGGCGCATGTGGTCGATGTTTCCGAATTCAAGGGTACCAAGACCCCTACAATCCAATGACAAAACTCAACATGCCCTCCATCGTGGTAAAAATCACCGACAGTTGCCCCGTCGAAGGAAACGTATCTCCTCCAACTCCTAGCTCCAAGCTTAAGATCGTTGATTTATATTAGACCATTTGCGCTCAATCCAAGTCGAAGCCACTTAACTCGTATGGCGCATTGGCAAACTTTGATTTATGTTCCGACAGCGGGGCAAAGGAGGCTTTTTTCACGGATGGGATTGGGATGTGTCTTTGTGCTTGGCAGGAAGTTTCTTGTTCGGAATGGGCGGGGTCGAGTCAGAATACGAAATGGTGGGATGGATGTCTTGCTCAGGCGGCGAGTTTATGGCCTAGTACGAGTGGTGCGTGTGCGAATTATGGAGTGCCGCCATCTTGAAGGGGAGGATCTAGAGACTGATGTGATGATACCCAGGAGCTTGGAAATAAATGTTAAAATAGATTTAGACAAACACTGAGCATTTTTCCGGATAATTATATGTATTAGATAGTAGCAAGTCACTATCGGTTATCCCCGATCCTTTGGCGATATCTTGCATCTCGCATCTCAAGCTCCAGTGATCTGCCCATCCCTTATCAAATCACTCCTCATCACTCGAGACTTCATCTGTACTCAATGTGGCCCATCGGCGCTTCATCCGATCCCACCAGGTAAGCACTTCATCTCTCCAATATCCAAGGAGCCCTTGAATGACTTTTATAGCGCCCGTAATAAGAACTAGACTTCCCGCCACTTTGGCTCCGTTAATAGACCATGTCCATAATGTGTCCACGTTATTTTGTATGTCGTTGTCACCAGATGGCTGCATCTCCTTGACTTCTTTTTCATTTTCTGGTGATCTCCTTATTCTCGGACGGACACCGCCGATGATGTTCATTGTAAAAGGGCCCTGGTGTTCGTTCCCCGTTTGCGACTGAGGGGGTGGCTCGAGAGCTTGAGACTGAATATTGGTCTCGAGCTCCCCATTTGTGTTCTTGCAATTGAGCCGTGGACTAGCCTGTGAACACCCTGTTTGAATGCCCCAAATGATGATACTGAGTCGTAAGAGCCTGTGCAGTGTCATCTAGGGACTTTGAATGTCAGTGAGGCTTGGAGGACTCGACAAGCGCTTTTTCACAGCCCCAGACATTGACTGTCGGACAAATCCCGCACACATGCCTAGGTGACAGCTGCGCACTTTACTTTACTACACTGTCGTAATGTAACATAAATGCGCATATTACTTTTTCTGCTGTAGATAGTGCAATATTTAAAAGTCTTCTTGCGTGTATGGATTCTGTTGAAGGGATTACAGCGCTTTGGCGGCAGTTACGGGTTGACTCCGGGGTTGGCACTTTGCGTGATTTTAAGGTTGAATACAGCCGATGCGGGGTTCCCGCGCTACCCGCTGTGCCCAGAACGCGGAGCTGGCTGGGTTAGGCGAGGTAGGCGATCAGCTCAAGTTTGTCATGATCAATTGGTCCTCATCAATAAATAGATATTAGATACTCCTGTTTTGTTGTGCGCTTTGGATGGCGATGGGTCCAAACACTGCAACACTATCAGCAAACGGAACTGCCGCAGAAGTGCCGCAGAAGCCTGCTCCAGCGTATCAGTGCAAGTTCTGTAAAAAGACCTTTGCCAGAGCAGAGCATTTAACTCGCCACGAACGGTCTCGTAAGTCTCGAGGATGGCTCGATTGTTAACGGTGGTTTAGACACGTCAGAGCGACCGTTTGCTTGTCCCCAGTGCAAGCGCGCCTTTCTCCGCAAGTCTGTTGTCTCTGCAGCGAATCTGATATTAGGGATGTCCTCGCTCGCCACAAAAGATTAGTCCATACCAAGCCAGAGGATCGTGAACCACCCAAAAAACGCGGCCGACCCCCGAAATCGTCATATACCGCCGAAACAAACCAACAACGAAAAGAGTCTCCTATTGCTGTCAATCCTCCTTCGCAAACGGCGTCCACAGAACCACAATGGCCACCCGTTCGAAATGACGCTGGCCAATCTAACTCCAGTAACTTCGAGTTCCCAAAACTAGAAGGAGAGCCACATCATGGGTCCTTCCTCACAAATCCTTTCAACGACAATTTCGGCTTCGGTCCTCTGGACACGCTTTCGGAGTTCAACTTTGCCGAACAAGATATCCTGAGTTTCCTTAATCCAGCCCAGTCCCGAAACATCCGCGACCCAGTAACTTATGATGGCACTCTCGCAAACGGAACTTCAAAACCTGTCGTCCTCCAGCCCGACTTTGTAGACTGGTTACAAATGAATCGAGATGACTATTCATTCAGTATGCATCATTCATCTCCTCGAGGACTGGAAGGGACATCAGCTTCTTCGGCGCCAGATCTAATCGAACCGAATGATCAGAAGGAAGTTCTTGTCAATCCTGCAAATCCAAGCACTTCGGTCTCCATCGACGAACAGACCTATGCGGAAATACTCAAGGCCCTCGAAACAACTTATAAGGTTTGCAGACTTGTTGTCAAACTAACCATAGGCGAATGTGGCGCCGGAGTTCGTGTTACCTACTCGGCGGGCACTGGAAAGATTTATCTCCTTGTTTTTCGACTGCTTCCATCCTCATTTTCCAATCATCCATGTCCCGACTTTCAATCCATCTAATGTGCCGAGTACCTGCTCTTCCTGCTGCAAGTCTGATCATAGTTCCTTTATTACTGTCGATTTGTTGCATTGGAGCAATGTACTGTATGGAACGGGATAAAGCTCGCGCGCTTTGGGAACAGTCTCGACGAATAGTCGATGTGATGGTTTGGACCTCGTCGAATCGACTAATTATCAGGTCGCAGAAAAGTGCCTGACGCCTGGGGATTATCCTCTTTGGGTGGGCCAGATCTTATTTCTGCATTGTTGGTACGCAGCTTGGCTCGGAGACAATAAGTTACTAGAATGGGCCCTCGCCAGAAGAGGTTCATTGGCTACTGTACGGTCTTTGTAATTGTCGTTAACAATAGTATGTCATTCGAAAGCAGATTGCTTTGTCTCGCAACGGGCCCACGTACAAACCTGACGCAACATGGATAAGTTGGATTGCAAATGAATCGGAAAAACGGTTCGGATCTCAGATGATGTCAAACCTTACTCTAGAATCTGCCTGGCTATCTTCGTCCTTCTATCTCTTTTAACCTTAACATTCGAAGCCGGTGCGCTGATCTCACCAGCGGACGTCACCCTCCTCCTTCCCCACGACGACACACTATGGAGTGCCACAAATGAAGATCTGTGGAGAACACTTCTTCCTCCTGAAGATCCTCCCATGTACTGTATGGTGATGCGCGCTATCCTCGCAGGGACGTTGACTACCAACCTACAAAGACGTTATGTATTCGGTGGGATGGCGCTTCTATATGGTCTTCACACAGAATTACGACAATACTCTCGCTGCGCTCAAACTTTCTATGCCTTCAACAGTTCCCTTACACCTGCCGAAATATCCACTCAAATGCATACGGCACTCAACATCTGTCGCAATTTCCTCGGATCAGGTCTTCCAGAGCACAAACAAAGTCTGACCAACTCTGAAAGGAGAATGTTGTTCACATGTAACACGCTCCTGCGACTTGGCTCTTTCCGTATATATACGCAGTTGGGAATGCCGCATATCGGCTTTGGACCATCTATTTTGACGGCACTGGCGACGTATGATGAAGATATCATTGATCGCGCGATCCAGAATTTCAATAGCACTTATCTTAGTAGATGTCCTGAAAGGACTGCTGCTGCGAGACTTGCTGTGGAGAGATGGCAGTTGCCCTTGGGATTAGGATATGCTTTGCAATGTAAAACTGCGGCGCTGAATTGGAGTCTGGATCATGTCTCATGTTCTATTGAACCAAGTACATCCTTTTTCTTTAATAACTCTGACCGTTAGCGTTGTATCTGTCGAAATGGCTCGATACAGTCGAAGAGGAAAAGCAATCAGGGGTTCTCGACGATGAGGAACGAGAAATCTTAACGCGTCTCCAAGATCTGATGTCTCAAACCGAATTAAACATCCAAGAAGCTTCACTCCCAGCAGTCGTGCTAGAACTCGGCGCAGGACTATTGACCGAGACATGGGTATATGGATGTATCTACCTAATCATTTAAGAGATGAGCTAACAATGTTCAGTTCCGTTACATGTAGGGGCTGCATATCAACGTCAGGCGAAACGCTATCGGGACAGAATCATGTAAATTGAGGAACGATTTGTAGTGTGATGAGGAAGGGACATTCGCGATAGACGTGGTCACCCGGCGTTTCACCATCATAGAAAAAGATAAGTTATTGCCATTTTTCGAAAATCATTCTCGAATTCTATGGTCTTGTGACCTTGGAGAACCTTATTTCCTTCGTGTTCGGTCGCATGAGCGCTCCGTAAACGGTCAGATTTGCATACTTGGCCAAGGCGGAAGTTAAAGAGATTCAACGTCGTTACACCCGACCCGCTACCTTATTTTTCTTCGCCAATCATACCTTGAATGCGATTCAAGGAAGGGTTCCCCACACTTTATTGGACGTCATGAGACAGTTTAACTCAGTCAGCTGCCTGGAGCGTTGCAACTGAATATCCCGGTAAATAAAGTAAATGCCGGAAAAGGCCCTGCCCCACGTAAATATTCACTGCAAGCAACTGCTCAAGACATTTTTCTTGGCGTGCCAGATCTCGGGCGTCTAATGCACGGTTGACAGTTCTTCATCATCGACCTTCGACTAATCTCGATTGCCTCGCCCGGCGCCTGACTGGTCCTTCGTCGGCCCTGCGGACTTTGTCTGTCGACTGTCGACTGAGTCGGATACGTCCTCCGGGCGCTTCAAAGGAAAGGGGGAGCAATACGAGGGGGGAAGCACCAAGTCAAATCAGTCCGACCTCTTATTTATCACTTTCAACAGCCGCCCATCGGCCCATATCTGCCTGGGATATCCTCGGACTGCGATCAATTAATCAATTACCTATCTAACGGCCGTTCGCCTTCCCACACACCCTTGACGTAGCAAACGAGGATGTTGTTCGACACGGCTCCAATCCTCGGTGTCCGAAAGCCCTCATTTCTCACGCTGCCGAACATCACGACGAACGCAAAATGGACCACTCAATCATATCCATACTCAACAACCCGACCACGCTTTCAACGGCGCATAACTGGTCAGGGGTCAAAGTCGTTAAGTGCGCTTGAAATGTCGTTCTCGCCCGCTAAAACAATCGAATCATTACGGCACCACAGGTGGAGCGGTACGAATTCTCGGTTCGAGAGTTGATTGTAGGATTGGATGGCCAGTATATCTTCATATCTATCATTGGAATCTTTGCTCTTAGTGTGATTATCTCGCCTGGACCGATTGTGAAAACTCTTTTGGCCTCTCTTCTCTTTACGGGTCTCGTAATACCTATTACCAGACAATTTCTATTGCCTGCTCTACCGGTCATTACATGGGCTGTCCTCTTTTACTCTGCGAGGTACATCTTTTATTTCCACCTCTTAATATTAGTTTCATTCCTGCCGATTGGCGACCGGGCATCTCCGTGCGTGTACTTCCGGCCGTGGAGAGCATATTATATGGTGCTAATTTATCCAACATCCTTTCGAAGCATATATCGCCGTTCTTCGATGTTCTAGCATGGTTACCATACGGCATAATCCACTTCGGAGCACCCGTCGTCTGTTCAGGAGTCTTATTTCTGTTTGCACCACCAGGCACGCTGCCGGTATTCGCGCGAAGTTTCGGCTACATGAGTTTGACTGGAGTTTTAATCCAACTCCTATTTCCATGCTCACCACCTTGTATCCCTTTCTGCCAACACCACTAATTTATATCAGGGTATGAAAACATGAACGGTTTTGCTCCGGCCGATTATACCATGAATGGGTCGCCAGGGGGATTAGAAAGAATAGACATTCTTTTTGGAACGAGTCTATACACTTCGTCCTTTTCGGCATCGCCAATCGTGTTCGGGGCTTTCCCTTCGTTGCATGCCGGCTGGGCAACTCTCCACGCGCTATATATCCATCACCTGTTCCCGAAAGCACGAGTCCTACTATGCGCATACGTAATGTGGGTATGGTGGGCGACAATGTATCTCACTCACCACTATTTCGTCGATCTCATCGGCGGGAGTTGTTTGGCAGTAACAGTCTTTTATATCGCCGAACGGAATCACCTTCCTCAAGTGCAACCAGGGAAGCTTTTCCGCTGGCACTATGACTCGATATTGAAAGGCCATTATACGAAACTGCGAGAATCACGAAGTCGAGCCAATTCTGCTGCCACAGTCGCAGCATGGCAAATGAATGGATCGTTCGTGGACCTTGAGACGGGAATGGTGCAAGGTGTGCCGCCGGAGGATGGGGTGGGGAATTGGGAGATGCAAGACTTGTCGCCCGCGGATGACGAGGCTGAACCGGAGGAGGTAGGTAATGGCACTCTTAGTCCTGTGACGGACGAAAGCAGTGTCGGGATTGATAGTATATGGACATTGGAAAGTTATGGAGCTCACACTAATGCCACCACTGTTCGACAGCCGGTTTCGCGAGTTGCTGACGATGAGACGGTCACTGTCCGGGCCACTACTGTCAAGCCGCTATGAAAAGTTTCAACCTTTACGACATGGATAACGATGGGATATGTTGCATTACGAGCGAAGCGATTTTGTTTTATATTCTTGATAAGTGATAATGATGAACTTTCTCTTGGGGGGACGGGGAGCATTGGAGATTTGGAGTGGCATAATGTATTGGGTGATAATCCACTTTTTGGTTGGAGTCCCTCAAAGGAGGTGCTTGGTTTAAGGGAAGATTCACGGACATTGCTGTGGGACATTTGGCATCTGATAAATCGGTTGTAACTCGTTGGATTGCATCGAGGAGCGGTTCAAATATTTTGCCTACGGAATGCCAGATAGAGTGGTTCGAGTAATCTAATTGTAATCCGAGACTGCTCTGCTTGACGCTTTGCTAAATTGGATTGTTATAGTCAAACGTCGTGCACTATACAGTCTTCGCCCCTTATGTGCAGCATAGGCACCCCACAAATCTCCGATCGGTCGTAATACTGTGTGTCCCACAGGTCAGGATTGGCGGGTTATGCCGGCCTAGCCGATTGCGCCAAATGAAGTAATCCAAGCCGACCAGCTCGCAATAATTGGGCATAAAATCGCCCTTCCCGACCCCCACTTGACAAATGTCTCTCGGCCCGATTAAATCGCTATCATCTCACTTTTATATGGCCTTCGGTCCCCAGACCCCATACTCAAATCCACATCATGGGGGCCCAAGCTGAACCCCCAGACCAAGCGGCGCACACCGCAACTCTGGAACTCGGGGTCGCTGATGCCGCCGGCGAAGAACAACTCGAGAGATTGCGATCGAAATTGTCGATTCAGGATCAGTCGTCGCGGTTGCCGTTGAGGAAGTTGTTGATTGTGTTTTTTGGGCTGGCTATTTCGTTGTTGCTCTCGTTCTTGGATCAAACTTCGGTGTCGACCGCGTTGCCTAGTATGGCACGGGAATTTGATGCTGCGAGCGAAGTTTCTTGGGTCGGGACTTCGTTTCTCATTGCGAATACTAGCATGCAAATTTTGTATGGACGACTCAGTGATGTGTTTGGACGGAAAGGGGTTTTAATCAGCGCGATTTGTCTCTTCGCAGTGGGAAATATACTTTGTGGATTCGCACAGAGCATGGTACGGGCGCGAAAGATGGGGTTGACCATTAGACTCAGCTGATTATATTTCGGGGACTGTCTGGAGCTGGCGGTGGCGGCATCGTCAGCATGTCAATGATTATTGTCTCCGATATCGTAAGTTTGAAGGAGAGAGGCAAATACCAAGGCTTTCTGGGTTCAGCGATCGCGATAGGAAGCGGAATTGGTCCGCTCATTGGGGGAGTGTTTTCACAGAGCGCGACATGGAGATGGTATCATCTCAAGAATACGAATCTCACTGTAGGGTATTCTGGTTCTCGGTGCCGATCTCAGTATTGTGTATAATACAGTTATATTTCTTTCTTCCCCTCACCAAAGTCTCTGGGAATATGATGTCTAAGCTCAAAAAGATCGATTATACAGGTAGTTTGATCTCCTTGGCGGCGACTATCTTCATCATGGTATAACACTGCCAGACACTAGCTCATTTCCAGGTCCCAGTAAGTGGTGGAGGAGTTACCTACGCTTGGAACAGTCCTCTCGTCATTACACTCCTAACACTGGGAGGCATTCTTTTTATTATATTTGTCATATACGAAGCCAAATATGCCAGGATCCCCATTATGCCGAGTATCTCCCAGGAAGAGAACTTTTGCTGACTTTAGTGCATCTCTTCACGATCCGCTCAGTTGCATTAATCCTCTTTCAAACTTTCTTCGTTGGCATTGTGTATTACGCAAATCTGTATTACCTTCCAATATTCGCGCAGGTCCTTCAAAAACGAAGTATTATCACTTCCGGTGTACTTCTTCTTCCTCTCATTATCACACAGACAGTAACCGCCACACTGGCGGGTCTAGTTCTAGCAAAGTAACCAGCCGTCTGAATATTCTGACATTAGAACCGGACGATATAATCCGTGCATCTGGGGGGGTTTCGCCTTATGGACCCTTGGCTTGGGCCTGCAAACAACGTTCGGGCCTGATATCTCTTTAGGCAAGATCGTAGGATATCTCATCGTGGAAGGATTTGGCATTGGTCTGACTTTCCAAACAAGTAGTTCCTCTTGGTCACACTTGAGTTAACAACAGCCTTGGTTGCAGCGCAAGCGAACTCGCACAAGAAAGACCGCGCCGTCGTCACTGGTGCGCGAAACTTTTTCCGCACCATTGGCGGTGCCTTCGGTCTCGGAAGTAGTCCCCCTTTCCTATTGCAATACTAATTTCAGTTTGTAGCGCCATAATGAATAACGTCCTCGCCTCGCATTTGGCACAGCAAACTGATTTATCGCCAGAGGTGCGGCAGCAGATAATCCGAGCGTCGTTGGAATTACCACATAACCTGACCCCAGCGCAGATGGAGGCGGTGATGAGTGCGTATGCTGATGGAATAAGGGCGATTTTCATCATGAACGTGCCGCTGGGAGCATTATGCTTCATCATGGCGCTATTTGTCGTCGATGCCGGGTTGCCCGATGATAAACCGAAGGAGGAGGTGCGAGAGGGCGAAGTTCATGAGGATGGACATCAGGATGATGTGGATGGAAGTTCTTCATCCGTTTCGCCGGAGGTCCATGAAAGCATTTCGATGGAGAAGGGCGGGTTGAAGGATAGGGACGATATGTAGAGAGAGATGTTGAAAAGCTTGCATAGATCGAGACAGATAGAGATACATGTACATATGCGGCATAGCTAGGATACCTGAATATGAAAATTTTCATTCGGCGATTTTCTTCAGCTCTTTGTTTCATGTGAGAAGGCCTCCTCTGCGCTGGCTCGTATGCCATGATAAGAGGACACTACCTTGAGTAGGTACTTCAGGCGCATCGGTACCGCAGGATGGCGTCGCATACTACAAGTGACATCCTATCCCGCCCATAGTAGATCAAGCAAGACCATACTCCCAGCAAAAACGTGAGCGTTAACGTGCTCTTCAGGCAACTCCGAACCGCCGCCAACAACGTCCCCACTGCCACAGCTCCAGACAGGTACAAAGAAACCTTTGCGCAGCATACAGCTATAGAAACAGACTAGTAAAGAGGAAAGATGACTCCAAAATGAGCAAAGATCACGATCTTTGCAGACTCAGGGGTCGACAGCACTTTGCGGTAGTGTAGTGCAAAAGCCATCAGTGCCGAATCACGTAGCAAGCCAGAGGTGATTCTGCGAGTGCCAAAAAGAAGAATAATCATAAAATACTCTGGATTACCAGAGATTTCAGTGATTAAACTGAAAAGAACAGATACTACACTTGATCTAAGCCAATAGGCAAAGAGAAGATGGTGCTTTCGAGGCAGCGCTTGGGTTTATATACAGCGTGCGGGAACGCCGATGAAAACCCTAGAACCTTTGTTTACAATGACTAAGCCTTTGTTTACAATGACTAAGCCAGAATTGGCCAATAGGATTGGGGTATAGGATTTCATTTCCGTCCCGCGGGTCCCGTCCCGCCAACCATAATGCACAGACCCAAATATATCACGGAGCGGAGTTTAAAAATCGAGTTTCAGAGACTGGGATTGGTTGAAATAAGGGCAAAAGGTCACGGGCGGAAATTAGCAGCCAATCAAGGAAGCCGGTCATATACAAGCACGGGCCAGTGGCCACAGAACCGATGAACTATTATTGACTATGCACAGAATTGATATATCACAACGGTTGTATCTAGGATGTTTGACTAGGATGTGTTCGGTTAGTTAAGCCGTCATTGACGGGGATTATTTTGTTTTGGTATCACCCGGTCTCCAGGCAGAAAGTTCCTAGCACTACTACTGCCTTTCAATCTCCGTTAGGGAAACACGTGCTCAAAATAAAAACGAAAACCATCATCGGTGGAACGCCCGCGCTATGACTTCTGACAAATCCCAATTCAAAACAGAATACCGAGCCGAGCTCCCATGAAAGCACACTTCAGTACGAGTAGAAAGATAAATCATGCAACCGCGTTGAACGCTATATTAATGCCCCCTTTTTGGGGGCTATATGCAAGTGCCATCTCTCCCTACTAAAAATGCCATTTTCTCAATCGTCCACCATTTTCAAAGGGTATCATCTCCTCGCTAGCCTTCCCACGCACGGACCTTTCAACCACAGAAAACAAGGACATGTATTATACTCCAACTGCGCCATTGGCTACTGCCTCTTTGAAGACGAGATGCATTAACCGGTCGTCGTTGCGGACGTCGATCCTTGCGGTGATGAGCTTCATTGCTCTTTCGAAATCCGCGTTCTTCAGGCGGTCTTTTGGTCAGTGTTGTCAAACCCGGAGGGGAGTGGGAGTGGGGTGAGAGGAGGGGGGACCTTCGAGACCGTTGAGTAGGGCCAGAGCCGTGGCATGGAGTAATGCAGGTCCATTCTTGGCAACCATTAATGTATCCCAAATACGTAGTTGAGTATGAAACGGGAGCGAATAATTGAATAAAGTAAGATACCATCGCGTCGCATAACTCAACGGGTCGATCCCCAGATTCATCTCACAAGCGTTAGCTAAACCCATTACATAAGGGGGTTGAGAGGGGGGGAGGGGGTACCAGCGTC
>Ga0302325_10009002_pt1 | contig 21875 bp, 20 predicted proteins | sample Palsa_T0_2_FD_201948 | JGI IMG/M metagenome (GOLD analysis project Ga0302325, IMG submission 201948) | Peat permafrost microbial communities from Stordalen Mire near Abisko, Sweden - Palsa_T0_2 | ecosystem: Environmental > Terrestrial > Soil > Palsa > Peat permafrost | place: Sweden: Abisko...
CTGTCGTAAGCGACTCAAAAGGTCCGGATTTCCCGCGAGATCCGCCAAAATCTCTTCGATCTGTGACACTACTTCGCTCTCATTGGTAGGGGCTACCTTGTACCCAACTTCGTGGTGAACGATGTCGCCAGGGCCACCGAAGTCCACGACCACCGGTACGACCCCGACTGCAAGAGCCTCAAAGACCACACCTCCACCGAAGTCGCGAAGCGACGGAAACACCATCACGTCCGCGGATTGTAACCGCTTAAGGACCTCCGCATGGCTCAGCCAGCCGTAGAAGGATACAGCGTTTGCGATCCCAAGGGATCTCACGAGCTGCTCGAGGCCACTCCTCTCCGGCCCATCACCGAGGACGCTGAAGCGGGCCAAATCGTTTCGCAAGAGGGGAGCAGCCGCGCGCAAAGCGAGATCACAGGCCTTCAGGGGAACCAGGCCGCCCACGAAAATCAGCTGCAGTTTGCCGCTGTGTTCCGAACTGGGCGTGGTGCGGGAACACAAAAGGCGACTCACGGCATTCTCCGGGACATAGAATAGCTTGTCGATGTATGGCGCAAACTCGTCATACGTTTGCGAGGAGGCGGCTATGATGGCTGCGGCGTGGCGATAGGTGGAGCGAGCGAAAGGAAGATATCGATACAGCTTCCGCAGGTTGGAGATCCACTCCTTTTGTTTGGCGAGCTGGGGAAAACCGGATGGCCACGGCAAGCCGCCGTTGATCGGACCAATCACAAAAGGTATGGGCCCCTTCCGGAGGAAGAAAGCGATAGGACTCGGCAACACCGCTGTTATCGGTGAGACGCGCAGAACAACATCGAACTCGCGCGCATAGACTCGGCGCCGCAATTGTCGCCAAGCCTGCCATTCAAACGCAACGGAAAACGGATAGAGGAACGCGGTCCACATCTGAGTGTTAAAGTTATTATTGAAGATCCTGCGCAAACTCCATTCATAGAAGCGCTCGAGCATTGGCATGCGGATTACCGCGATATCTCGGAACGATGCCTTGGCGCGGCGCACGGGAGCCTCAGAGGGTGGTCCGATAACTAAAGTGACGTCATGTAGTTCTGCGAGCGCCGCTGCATGAGAATAAGCCACAAGCGACGTGCTGACGCTTTCCGGATTGCAGTGCGGCGCTAGCAGCAAGATCCGCAATCGCTCCATATGGTCCTCCTGTAAGGGACTCTTCATCAGGGCGCATTCCGAGCCGGACAAGGTGCGGTTGTTTCTCCCGAAACCTTCTTGAGTCCGTCGATACCAAAGATTGGAAATGCCGGTGTCGACTCTTCTTCGAGACCTCGTTGAGTCGGCAGGATAAAAGCAAGTGTTAGACGAACGTTGCCAAGGAAGTAACAAACTAGATGGAGCGAAGACTTCTCAAATGCAGAACGCATGGGCCCGTTATATATTTTGGTCTTGGGTTCCATTCTTTGATCCCAGGGCCGTCAGCATGCCGTAGGTCACCCATTCTCGCGCGGCGGTGCTCGCCCAAATCCATAACGTCACCATGGCGATTGGATCTCCCGTTTAGAGCAATATGTGCGCAGGGCAAAACGGGTTCGCCACCGTCTAGGTGGCCAAGAGTGCCACGTCCACACCGGGCACAAAACGTTCGACGCTGTTGATCGTTCCGTCACAAGTTAGCCATCTCATGGCCCCAATCCAGCCCCGTACTGATCCGCGGCACCAAGGTTCAGTGAGCGGTAACAGTCACGCCAGTGGGAGCATTGGGCCCGGTGCCGCCCGCCGAGTCATTCTGATAGACTGCTTCGTCGAACATGCGAACATCAGGGAACTTGACCGTTCCGCCGCCGCAGGAGCCTGGATTCGATGCCAAGGCGTAGCTGATTGTTGTTGCCGTAGAAGCAGTCATCAAGAATTCACCACCAGCCGGGCTATTGCAGCCGGCCACTCCGGTGATCTGAAAGCCGCCCATCAGATGTGTAGTGTTGGGGAGTCCGCTTACAGTCAACGTCTCCGTTCCGCCAGCCCAAGTGGAACTTACAATGCCATAGGAGTTTTGAAAATTAGCGTCAATCGGAAGATTTTTGAATGCGATTGCTGCCGGGATATCGTACGCCGTGCCGTTAACATACGGTCCTCCAGTTACGTCTGGGCCAATCGCCGGAAATGGTTGCGCCTGACTGGTGGCGCAGCTGGTTGGAAACGTCGTCCAACTGGTGCATACTTTCCACCAGTTCAAACCTGTTCCCCCGCTTGGATGAGAAGTGCAATTTATGGATGAGTACCCTGCCAAAAAGAATGAACAAGGCAAGTTTGTCATGCCCGGCACTGAATTCTGAAATGGAACCGCGTTGCCGGATAGAGCGGCGGGCACCTCTGAACTTTGAAAGCGACACGTATTGGTCACGGTATCGCAGTTTCCCCATCGCATTGACGAGGCTAAGACGAGCGGGTCGTTGTTCCCTTGATTATCAAACGCAAAAATGAATCCTTGGTTTCCTGAAGTCGCTTGATATGTAGAGAGCGGAGAAGTGCCGGGTCCGGGACCAATCGAGTTACCGACAGCATTCTCGAATCGGGAATAAGCGTCGTACTCGACTCCGCGCTGGTTTATAGTCTTATACGGAGGGTCCCAGCCAGACCAATAGTTTCGAAACAACGTGTCGAGATCATGCGTGCCCCAAGTGTTGTCTCCTGTGAATATTCCGGTCTGGTTGCCCTCGAACAAACCAAAGGCGGTCCCCGCATGATGATCGAAGAAGTTAACCTCGTAGTACATCGTGAATGTGTCACGCCCATAGTTGTAGGCGACGACATTTGCTTCGTTCGATCCAAATCCCTCCCACGGCACGCCGGAAGTCATGATATTATTAAGCACAAGACTGTCCGACATACTGCCCATTTGTAACGGCGCCGGGAAATTACCATCCAGCGCGATATCGGAGAAAAAATAATTGTTCAGGACAAGACAGTTTTTTGCGCTGTTCAGTGCTAGCGGATTATTTATTCCACTTCCTATAAATCGGACGCCTTTTACCCATGAGGCATAGGATAAGTTGAGATATACGGAATAGTTGGTCGTGCTGCCTGTTGTGTAGACCGTCAAATCCTCCAGGCCATTTCCGTATGGTGCTGGTGTGTTTCCTGAAGACGAAGATGTTATCCAGGTGGCCAGCGGCGTATTTCCGCTTGCCCAATTTGGCATGTAAAGACCTGGGTTGAAAGTAACCGCGAACGGTCCGCCACCGCTACCTGTGACGGAGTTCACATAAACGACCTGCACTTGATGGTTGTTGGTTCCAGTATCGCTACCAAATTGGCAGGCATTGTTGTCGCCGCAAATGTAAAGGGCGCCGTTATCGGTGGCCGATCCAGTCGCGCAGCCAGCACCACTGTACCCGCTGTCGCACTGTTTGAGAAGCAATAGCTCGCCCGCAACCAGTGTAGGTCCGGAGCATCCCGTCATCGTGAGCGAGGTGGTGCCTGGAGAGAACCCAGAAGCCCATGAACAGCTTCCACCCGCCCACGCAATACCGAAATCAATGTAGGCACTTCCTGTAACGTTTAAGATCGTACCCTGTGGGCCACTCCCTCGTAAAGTCACACCGCTTTGAGCATACATGGTGATGCTGGAATTTACGGTGAAGGTACCTGCTCCAAGCAGGACATAGTGTCCAGCGCCGCATGCGGCTAAGGCGAGATTAATTGTGGCCGGTGATGCCCCTGCCGAAATCGTTGATCCGCATTGTGTGCGCGCCGGCGGCGTCCAAGGATTCGGTGAGGTTTCCCCGTCTGGCAGGGCAGCGGGTAATCCTGCGTTCGCCCAGTTGGTGGCTCGGGCTGTGCTAAGAACTCCGGACCACGGCTGGGCGGCGAGATCTCCACTGAAGCAAGAGAAGATAACCAAATACAGAAGGTTGGCTTTCCATCCCATTGCTTTACGATATCGGTTAAGTGGTGGCAATACAATATGATCTTAGTTAGCCACCACGACGAGGTGGTAATATTTATGGGTGGCTGCCAGGATTCCGTTCGAGCCCTGTCAAGGCCAACATCACAAACTGCCAATCTCCGCGATCCCGGTAAGAGGCTCGGCTCGTGCGCGTAACATTCGATTGTAATTCAACGGTATGCGCACTGCAGTTTCGTGAATGCCAGCACAATTATAAGACAACAACAGAAGTGCACACGCAATATGAAACTTGTACTTTATAAGAAACGTGTGCGGAATCGCAGGTACTGCCGAAAGCATGACGACCGGACTCAAGAACAAGCCGATCTCCGCCGATGAGGCCAGCAACAACGCCACTGGCACTGAATATAGCTAGAAGCAGAAAGACCCACATGGGTTGCGGCGAGCGGAATCCAGCTTCTGTTATGCTGTAGACTGCGGAGACGACGATATACGCCAGCATTAGGCCACCAATGGTCGGGTCCATCGCGAACGCTGCTACCGCACGCCTGTAGCCACTGATCAAAACAAGTGCAATCAAGCACACGCCGATCCAGCCGAGATTCACGTAAATTTCTATATAACCATTGTGCGCCTCGTTGAGAGCCTCCGGGTGCCACCAGCCGGCAAGGCTACGCCACACTTTCTTCACATCAGGACCGATCCAGAAACTTTCGAATCCGTCGCCGACGATTGGATTGGATACGGCCGGAATCACGGCCGCCCAAATCTCCGTTCGCCCCGAAAAATTCGATTGCCTGCCCAGAGCGCCCGTGACCATTGACTGGCCGCCGAAGAGCATGCTCAGCAACCCGGCAAGGAGAATTCCCAGGCACAGCGCATGCACTCGGGCAGGCCGTCCTTTCATTACTCGCAAACCGGTTGCCAGGATGAGGCCGCCGCCCAGCAAAAAGCATGCGACACAGGTGGACGAGTTCGCCATCTGCAAAAGTGCCACGCCGAATGCAAGTAGTGTGGCTTGGGCCATCAGCCGTCGAGTACGGTTAGGAGCCCTTTTATCTCGGAGCAGGGCGCGCACGTTCCATAGCACGACCAGCAAAACGACCAGCACGATGAGGCCGAGAGAGTTCTTGTTCGTCGTCACTCCGGTGTTCATCCGCAAACCGTCCGGTGTGTATCCCACGCCGAGATCGCCATAATACTTGATAAATAGCACTGAAGTAGGCAACAACAGGAAGCCAACCCGAGAGATAAGGCGCTTAAGAGCGGCGATTGGCTGTCTATCTGTAACGATGACCAAAACCATTGCTAGATCGTCGAAGGATTTGATCCACCTCTTGAACGCAACATCCGGGTAATATGCCCAACTAATGCTAACGAAGCAGTAAGAGTAGTAAATGAGAATCGGCCAATTTGCAACGAGAAAAGTACGTGTCAGCTTACTCCGACGGGAGAGGACAATTATGGCGGCCGCTAGGAGGAGTGCAAAAAAAGCCGCATCAAGAGGGCTACCTTCCAGCTGAACATTGGTTCCACTAGATGGGGCAACGCCTAGCCAAGCTGATACGGATCTTGATCCAAGGATCCATAAGTAGGCGACCGGCAGCCAGAGAGCTTTAGAAGTGCGGACCGACCTTTCCCTATCGAGGTAGAAGAGTCCCGCAATTCCGCAGGCGCAGATTAGGCTAGCAACTGACGGATTCATTCAAGCAGTAGTGACGGGACAGTGTCATCGGATCAAGTAGAATTTGCCGCACACCTGAAAGCTGATCTCGGTACCACACTCGGGAATATAGCAATTTGTGCCGGCCGAGGAACAAGCGTTCCAGCCAGCCGTCAGTGTCCTCCTGGTACGATAGCGGCGTTTTCTGCGGTAACTGCGCGCTCCACCGCATCGGACAGTGAGTGCCCAATCAGAATGTGGCACTCCTGGATGCGGGGGGTCTCTTCTGAAGGTACGGCAATCAGCACATCAACAAGACCGCGAAGTTGCCCACCCGAAGCGCCCGTAAGACCTAGGGTGAATACTTTCATCCGGCGAGCGCATCGAACTGCTTCAATCACGCTGGGTGAGTTGCCCGAGGTACTGATGGCGACAGCAACATCGCCCGGAACCGCAAACGCCTGCAACTGTCGGGCGAAGACTTGATCGTATCCGTAGTCGTTGCCGATCGCCGTCACAGCCGAACTGTTCGCGTTCAGTGCAAGCGCCGGCATTGGATCGCGCTGAAGCAGGTATCGCCCCACAAATTCGGCCGCTAAGTGCTGTGCGTCCGCGGCGCTTCCTCCGTTGCCGAAGAATACCGCTTTGTGGCCGGTCCGATACGCCGACACTAACGCATCGGCGCCCGCAACGATCGCATCGAGACACTCTGCGATAAGTCGCGTGTGAACCTCAATACTACGCTCGATATTGGCCCGTACGATCTCGGCGCTCACAGTCCAACTCCCGAAGCGGTTGGGCAGTGGCCCGTTTCCACTTCTGCCAAAGCCGTCTGTGCCCTCCGAAGGCGCTCCGGAGTGCCAATATCGTGACAGGTCGCGGGATCGATGGTTGCCCGGATGTGCTTGCCTTGCTCCAGCCACCGGGGGAGGAGTTCCTTTTCCAATGAGGTTTCCATGTCAACAGGGATTTCCAGGAGGATCTCTCGTGACAAGAGGTAGACTCCCGCATTGATGTATTTTGGAGCGGCGTGCACTTGCTTTTCCTGAAATGCCAACAGCTTGCCGGAAGCGTCCATTGATACGAATCCGCAATCTTCGCGGCCATCGGGCGTCACAACTACCACTGACATATCCGCTCCCGACTGATCGTGATGCAGCTCAAATCGGTGTAAGTCTGCGTCCGTATAGCTATCCCCATTCATCACGAGAGCCGTGTTGGATTCTATCAGGTTCGCCGCGTTGCGCAATGCCCCACCGGTGCCGAGGGGACTCGACTCCTGTGAATAAAGGACTTGCAAGCCGAAAGCTTCAGGGCCAAAGTGATCCCGGATCGTGTCGCCTTGGTATCCCACTGCCAGGATGACCCGTGAGATACCCCACCTCCGAAGTTGACGGAGCGGGAGTTCCAGGAAGGGCCGGTCGCCAATATGGACCATGGCCTTGGCTCTTTCCGTCACGGTGCGAAGGCGACTGCCGGCGCCTCCGCACAGTACGATCGCGTCAGGGACGCTGCGCATAGATGTCGAACCGCTCCTTCGTGAGCGCGGGATCGTAGCTTTCCTCCGGCTCATTTACTACGACCTGGCTGCCGTTCCTGGAAAAACGGAACGGGACGCAAAGGAGGTTCGCCAATCGCTGTCTTACCGCCGCTTGCCGCTCCGGCGGCACAAAAAAGAGCATGAAGCCGCCACCGCCCGCGCCCAGGAGTTTTCCGCCCAGTGCTCCTGCGCTCAGCCCGGCCTCATAGATCTCATCGATGTGCGGGTTGGAGATCATCTGTGTCAAGCTCCGCTTGACTTTCCAGCCCTGGTGCAGCAACCGGCCGAAGTCGTTTAAGTCGCGGTCCGGTTGCATAACGATCGCCTCGGCCTCATCGACCATCTGCTGCATCAGTTCCAATTCCGTCTTCCGCAGAGGCGTCATTCTGATCTGCTCCTGGGCAATCTCCGCAGCTATTCTGGAAAAGCCCGTGAAATAGAGCATCAAGTGGTCTTCCAGTTCCGTTATTCGGGCGGCCGAGGCCAACACGCGTCTGGCTTCGATGGTGTTATCCGGAGCAAAATCGATGCGGTTGAATCCACCGTACGCGGCGCTCACCTGATCTTGGGCTCCTACAGCTTCGCCAATCACCTCCTGTTCGACAAAAATGGCATCGGAGGCAAGAGAGCGTTTGTCACGCATCTGGTTTTTCAACGCGTAGAGGCCAAGCAGGAGCCCAACCGTAAATGCGGAACTCGTTCCCAGGCCTGTGCGGGCAGGAAGATCAGCAATATGCTGAATCTCAACTCCTTCTTCAATGCCCATAAACTGCAGACAGCCGCGCACCGCCGGATGCCGGATGTCGTGATTGGCTGCGACGTTCTCGAACTGCGAGTACGTGATGCGGCTGTGATACTCGAAGAACGGGGGCAGCCAACGGCAAGTGACATAGCAGGACTTGTCGATCGTTGTGGCGAGGACAGATCCGCCGTGTTCGCGGTACCAGACGGGGTAATCGGTCCCGCCGCCGAAAAATGAGATGCGAAGAGGTGTGCGTGTCGTTATCATTGACTTTGTTCACAAATGAGAGAGCTGCCGGTCAGTTCTGGCCAGCGATCATCGGACGAAATGCTCTTCCTGGTGGGCCTTTTCCATACGAGAAAGAACCTTGTCCCAAGAGGAATGGAGCGACCATCGCAGCCTCGGGAGAAACACTTGCGCCCGACGGGCCAGGGGCCACCCGAAGACGGACTTGATCGGAGAGTACTTCCATGATAAACGCGGCGCCTTCAACTCTCCATCAAGCTCATGGGCTAACTGCGCAGCCTGCTCAAAGATGTCGAGCCGTTCCGGGTAAAAAAACGTCATCCAGTTTTGCAGGTACGTTACGCACGCCGCGCGCACTCGTGGGCTATCCGCCAAGGACCGCAGATATTGGATGTGCAGCTTCATGGAGAGCCACTGCGCCTCCTTTTTCTTGTCAGAACTCCCGATGTAACTCAGGCTGTTGGATCCGGACATCCGATAGTAAACCCTGGCCTCCGGCACAAACCGCGTGCCGTCGCTGGCAAGAAGCACGCGGGAAAAGTACTCGCCATCATCGTCTCCCAAGAGCCTTGTGTCCCACGGCCCGGCAGCTTCGGTCACCTCTTTGCTCACAAGCCAGGTAGCGGTTTGCATATAGATATCCTCTTCCATCTGGCGCACGAACCATTCGGTGGGTGAAAGATCACACCACAATGACGTCGGGGCGAATTCCGCCCGGCGTGGGCGGTACGTGAAGCGGCCCCAGGCGCAAGAAAGGACGGTCCGTACGCTACGGCATTCTCCCAGGATCGCTACCTGCCTGGCAATCTTGTCCGGAGAGAGTAGATCATCCGCATCCAACCACTGAATGTAATCGCCCTGGCTGAGAGAGAAGGCGGTATTCCTGGCTGCGGCAGCGCCTTGGTTCCGTTGCGTATGCACCCGGACGCCCGCCGATTCAAACCGACCCGCGACTGCCAGGGTCTCATCCGTGGACCCGTCATTTACTACGATGATCTCCCTCTGGGGCCACGTCTGTTCAACCGCGGAACGGAGGGTGTCGGCAATCCATTCCTGTGCGTTGAAAGCCGGAATTAAAATAGAGACTAATGGTTTCAAAATCGCTTCCTTTTTACGATTTCCTCGTAGGCCCTACACGTCAAGCGGGCGACCGCCTCCCAGGAGTGCTCCCGGTAAGCATATTCCTGTATCTCGCGTCGATTGGAATCCAGGCCTAGGAACAGGTCGCTTTCGAAATAAGCTTGCAGGGCTCTCGCCAAATCGAGCGAGTCGCAAGGCATGCAAACAAATCCAGTTTTCCCCTCTACTATCTCCTCCCGGAACGAGCCGACGTCGGTGGCGACGACAGGGAGACCGAAACTGTACGCCAGGAAAAGCACTCCGCTCTGGAAGATGTCTTTATAGGGCAGAACCAGAACGTCAGCGGCCTTAAAATAAAGTTCAGCGTCCTCGTCGGGAATGAACTCGATCCTCTCGATGATCCGATCCCCGTTAACGTGACTCCCGAGCTGCGTCCGGATTTCTTCGAAGTAGCCTTCGGATCCCTTCTTCGATTCCCCCGCAACGATTAAACGGTAGCCGGAGCTTCGGGCGGAAAGCCGCTCAAAGGCGGACAACAGGTACTCAAGGCCCTTGTAAGGCCTAAGCCGGCCGAAAAACAGCATCGTCTTTTCGCCGGCGCGAATGCCCAACCGCTGCTTGGCCTGGGATGGAGTGAGACTGGTGTCTGGGAAGGCATTATTAATTGGATGGCGGATTGTCGTGATCGCAGCTTCGCGCACTCCGAAGTCCTCGCAAAGCTGGCGCTTCATCTTGTGGGTGTGAACAAAAATATGATGCGCAAGCCGATACTGAATTCGTAACGTGATACGGTTCACAATGGAATCGGACGCGTCCCTTTGCCCTGCGTTTACATTGTGCGCCGTGATCGCAATCTTCTTGCCTAATAGTCGATAGTAGAGCATCAGCACGGTGCGATCGAACAGCTCGAGCTTGTTGTTCCAGAGAATGTGGAGGACTTTCGGACTGCCGCTGGCAGAGTAGCGTGCCAGGCGGCCGTAAGCGAAAAATACCCGCCTAATTCTCTCGCCGAAGGCGGCAGGGCGCTGGGTCCCGTAAAGGTTGAGAAAGTGCAGCCCAGGAGTCATGTGCATCTCCGGGCTGTCGACTTCGTCGCTACCAATGACATCGAGGCGAACATTCTGCGCGATGAGGGCCATTGCCAAGCCGAAAGCGTAAGGCCTATCCTTGCCACCAGTGAGCAGGGCCGCTTGGATGCTGTCGTGAGATGAAACACCGCCCAAAAGGTCGGTCTGCGAAGCACAATCATTCGCGGTAAGAGGCTGAGAAGGAACTGGCATCGTCAGCACTCACTCCGCCCTGGCCTGTCTAACGAACTCCAAAACGGCGTCATCTGAGGCGGCTGTCCCGCTGAGTTTGTTGAGCCAGCCCGGCGGCAACATGTCGCGCGAAAGCCTTGCGAGTTGATAGATGGGTGCCGGACCCTGATGCAAAATGATCACCAGGATCAGGTACAAGGCGCCGAACAACGAGGAAACGATTACCAGCCGTGAAGCCGCTCCAAACATGCCGGAAAGAGCGTTTAGCGAAGGAATCCGGCTGACAATCACGGCCGAGGACACGCCGGCTACCAATGCGGCAGCGATGTATTTCCAGATCGCAGAGAGCGTTGTAAGAATGCCGAGCTGGATCGGTCTTCCCGCGTACCACAAGGCCGGCAGGATTAGAATCCAGAACGACGCACTCCAGGCTACGGCGATTCCTACCGGCCCCCAGCGCAGGCAGAGCAGGAAGAGTGACACGGTTACAACAAGCTCTATGACACCCCAACGGAACCAGCGCTCGGCTTTGCCAATGGAGACATGAATCCAACCATGCGTGCCATATATCAACATCACGCCGATGCCCGGTCCAAAGAAAGTAAAAATTCGGCCTGATGCGTCCCATCGTGCACCTAGTAGTATGCGAATCATATCTTTGCCAACCAGAGTTAGGTCGCCACTGATGGCCATCCCCAGGAACGCGAAAATCGAAATCGCACGGAGAAAATGCCGCCTGAATTGGACAGGATCCCGGCGAAACTTGCTCAAGGCGGACATGGCGACGCCCCCCACCGGCGAGAGGAGCTGGTTTGCCGGAAGGACGAACAGGTCGAATGCTCTTTTGTAGAATCCTAGTGCCTCCGCGTGGAAGCGCCATCCTACCAGGAGGTTGTCCGTATTCAGTCCCGCGTAGTTGACGATGAAGTGCCCATACACATTGGTTGCGACGCGGACGAGGGATGCGGTGCCGTAGGCGCGGTGGGGCAAACCAGGGACCCACTGGCAGAGACGCCAAGCTCCGACGCTAATTACAAGGTAATACGCGATAATCCCCGCAACGAGCGCCCAGTATCCCCACCCCGCCGCGGCTAAGACAATGAAAAAACAGACTTGAACTACTTTGGCGATAATGTCAATCAGACAGACGTGGGAGAAAAGCATCGCCCGTTTCAAAAGCGCCAAATGAAGAACCGCGGCGCTCGTCAAAAAGATCGAAGCGGAGATTCCGACGGAGGCACTGGCTACTCGGGGCTCATGGAAGAACCGTGCCAGCGCAGAACCGGCGCTGGCGAAGCCGAGCGTCAGCAGAAGCCCGACCCCTATATTGATCCAAAAGAGGTTACTGGCGAGTCGATGATTTATTTCTTCCGCTTGGATCACAGCCTCCGTGAAGCCGTTTAACCCGAAGCTCGTGAGGAGCAGGCTGAAGGTGGTCACCATTGTAACCACACCAAAGTCTGAGGGCAGCAAAAGGCGCCCCAAGACTATAGTCGCGATTATCTGGACCGCAAACGCCACACCCGAGGCGAACACTGTGACGCCAGCGGCCCGGACAGCGATACTCCGAACCTCAGATCCCTCCTTATCGAGCAGGAAGTTGCCGCACGAGTCGAAAGCCTTCATGGGTCCTCCTGACACAGCCCAGCGCGAACCTCACGAGATATGTACCACGCCCGTACGGCCGGAATGTTCTTAAGTGTAGCGATGTCGTGAACCAGGGAATCTTTCACAAGGTCCGCTCGTGACGCCGCAACAATACCCATAAGGAAAGGAACTTAAAACCCACTCAACCCAGGTTGTCGCGAATCTCGTTGTAGCGGCACCGGCTCCTTCCAAGCCCGTGCTCATCATTGGCAAAGCTACCGTGAGTGACAAAAACGCAACTGAAACCAAAATGCATGGTCTTCCTCAGGCGCAGGTTAGGACACCGGAGCGGAAGGGGGACTGGGCTGAGCCATCGATGCAGGATCCAGAAACAGCCGATGCAGGAGCTCCACAGTCAAGAGTTTGTGGATTTCGTTGGTATAATTGCGGCCACCACTCAAGTGCCCCTGCACTATCGCTTCTACGCCTTTTCGGTCGAGGTACGGCCGCGATAAAGTCTGCGGATCGAGCAGAATCCGCCGTACATATTCTGCCAAGGCGTCGCGGTACCAGACTCGAAAATGCGCGAACTTATGCCTGCCGAGGAAGAGTCGCTCAAGATGGAGGCCGGCGAAGGCGTGATCGATGCTGGATACCCATTGCGGCATCCCGTAGTCGTAGGCGTATTCGGATTTGAACGTAAACTCAAGAAGGCCTCTCGCGGCAAGACCGAAAAGACCGCGCGCGCCGACACCGCGATCGCTGCGGATTCGCGCCAGCGTGCGATTCGCGTCGGCGATCAAGCGCAACCGCACTTCCGCCGGACCATCTGCCGACAAAGGCGCACGATAGGCGGTCTTGACGAACTCATTATCCAGGAAGGGAGAGCGCACGGTGAGTTGCGTCTGCTCGAGCGCGAGAATTCCGTAGTGCTGCCACGGAGACTGCCGGAAGGCGACGAAGGTGACCGGGTTGTCCGAGAGGAGCGACTGGTAGGTCAACCGTGCCTGGCCAACATAGGAAAGCAACTCGGGAAGAAACAGGCCGGGGGGCGGATCTACTGGCTTGAACATGCGGGCATGGCGGAGCACCTCGCTGCCATAGGTCCCTACGACCTTCACGGGCGCAATTTCCCGTGCCTTCTCACTGACGAAGAGATCGGGGGAGCGGCTGACGTCCACGCATACGTCAGTAAGGTACAAGCTGCGTTCCGCATACCGGCTGAATCGAGAAAGGAACTCCTGCCCTACGGTCACCACTTGGTACGGTTGCTGGCATGCATCCGCAACTTTGCGCGCCACGAGAACATCCTGGCTGTCGCGATACGTTCCTCCCCAGGTGTAACAGGGTAGGGACTGGGGGCGAGCGTCGTGCCACGCCATCAGCACGCGCGTGTCCAGGCCGCCGGTTAGCGCTATACCGATGGGCTGCCTCCCATTAAAGTAGCGTGGGAGATTGCGGGCCAGAGTGTCACGCAGCTGCTGGTAGTATGATTCTGCGTCTAGTGGAGTCTGGTCTTCCCACTCGCGCGGCTGGAAGTAGGTTCGCCTCTGCTCGCTCACGCCGTTGCGAAAGACCCAAGCGGAGGCGCCCGGCAGCAATTGAATCCCCCGAAAGAGCGTGCGGTTTTCGAGGACGCAGCCAAACGAAATCAGTTCTCCCAATCCGCGCGGCTCGGCCGTCCGAAGCTCGGGACAGACCGCCAGGATTGCCTTGGCCTCACATGCAAAATAAAACGCATCCTTCGACTCGTGATAGTAGATACGATGCATTCCAAACCGGTCGTTGAAGAGCATCGCCAATTGCCGGGAACGGTCGATCACAAGGCCATGAAACTGCCCATTGAGCGAGGAGGGAAACGACTGATTCTCTTCGTACAAGTGAACCAGGTAGGACGGCGCTTCCGGCCCGACGTCATGTCCGCGTTGTTTCAAAGCAGTCTTGACGTCCGGAGAAGAGAATTCCTGCCCGGAGAAGACGAGTGAAACATCTTCCTTCTCATTCCGGAGAGGCATAGCCGCAGCGAAGGAGCCTTCTTGGGCGACCCATCCGACATAGACCCCTAACGACTCCTCGACGAGCATTCCGGACTTGTAAAACGACTCGTGCCTGACCGACTCAATCATCCGCTCGACGGCGCGCCCGGCGCGCTCGTGCCCCATTTTTGTAATTACTCCAACAATTCCTGGCATGGCAGAGTTAAATTAAAAGGTCTCGGCGGAGGCAGGGAGTTTCCGGTTGTTCCACCTGCAAAACTCACGGAGCCTGCTCGCCGGTGATTCGGGAATACGATCAACTCGCTGAAGGCCATTGCGTCCCTTACAGTGGCTGAGACTGTCCCGCTGTTTCCTGCCTTAGGGGCGAGGCAGCAGAATTAAACTATAAGAATTGATAGCAGTTCTGCAAGCGCGGTTGCGCCTAGACGCATAAGTACTGGAGCCGGTGGGAGGAATTGAACGCTCCATCTGCCGATTACAATTCGGCCGCTCTGTCGTTGAGCTACGCCGGCCAAAGAAGCCTGTAGTAATTATACCATCGTGCGCGCGCGCCGACTGCGATTGTGATCACTGAATGAGGGAGAATGCCGACAAGACCCCTGTGGAGCTTCGCTTTCATGCAAACCTTGCCCCAACGCGTCAATGGCACGAAGAATCTAGGCATGAGGATCTCCGCAAACCCGTTACGGATCTTGAATGTACGTAGAGGATGATCGCGCTTATTTCCGTAATTGTATAAGCCGTACGTGATGTATGAGATGCCTTTTGTTGCGCACAGTTCCACCGCCTTAGCCACCAGGGCGTTGGCCGGTCTCTTGTCAAAATGGCTTGGCCGCGTGGTTAGATTCAGGATCGACGCGACCTCTCCGCGATAGACTAGATGCAAAAAGCCTATCAGCGTTTCTTCAACGTAGGCACAGATGAAATCGCATCGACCGACAAACTCGCCATAGAGCCTTTTAGTCTCTTCCGTGCCTTTTCCGTAGTAGCCATTACGCAGCCCTTGCCGCACCGGGGACTCGTCGTTCACCTCCCGGATTCCGTGGATCAGATCGTCATCGAACTCCTTGACCCTCACCTCCACACCACGTTTCTGGGATCTCCTCACGTTTTTGCGTGTTTCCTGCGAGAGGTTTTTCCACCAGTCCTCGAAGCTAATTAGGTGGATCGCGGCAACGCTCTCCCATTCCAAAGGGTAGGCGTATTTCGGATGCGTTGCCGGTACTTTTTGAGTGAACGTAAAAATATCGGCCTTCAAAACATCCCTTGCATCACCCTTCAGTTTTTGTATGTACGATTCCGGATCGTCCAGCTCAATCTCCATCATTTCCTCGCCGCGGACTTTAGCAGTCCTCAGCCGCTTCCCGGTTGCTATGAGGCGATTGCCATTGACATCCACCGCGGGAACTTTGATCCAGTTTCCCTTGACTCTGATTTCGACGCTGTGCTCTCCGCTGGGCATCATGTTCTTCTACCGCCCCCCACGGCCGGTATATGAGCCCACGAGTTGCATGTAAAGGGCCGGTAGCTAAAGCTTGGCGAAGCAACTGTAGTCGTATTCGCCAAAGTGAGTGGAAGCATGCGATCCTTAGGCCCACATCAGAACTTGGCGAACAATCTCCCAAGTCTGCCCAGCTGTTCTTGTCTGGTAAAACGAATAAGCTCGACGGGTAACTCGCTCTTAGTCCCACTGACTATGGCCCAAACGAAGCCCGCAAACCGTAGCCCGCCGCCTATTAGAAAGGGAGGACGCGTTGCTTGATAGATACACCTGAACAATTCCCAAACCGGATGATTTCCAAGTATATAATCCTTCCTTCCTCCACGGAATGGAACGGCGAGGCCACTATGCATGGCCGAACTCATCTGGCGATGGTGGGTAAAGATCTTTTCTGGAAAAGTCCTGGTCCGCCAGCCCTTCATGCGAGCACTGGTAACGGCCACCCAATCAATGCCGCCCAGTTTCCTGGGCTGGTAGCCGCCGATATCCTCAAAACACTGAGACCGGAAGAGCTGTATCTGTCCCGAAACGTGCTCGATGTTGGTGAACCGGTAATCGTATTGAAGCGAGTCCTCGGAAAATGCCGTGCCTGCAACACCCAACTCGGAATCCTGGGCGAACTTCGACATGAGAAACTCAAAGTAGTGCTCATCGAAAGAGACGTCCGCGTCCAGGTTCCCAATGATGTCGAAGTCCAAATCCGAAACTACGACCCGGCCCGCGTTAAATGCAAGCACCTTTCCTGCGAAGTGTCGCTCACGACGCTCCGGCATCCGGATCAATTGCATCCAGGGGTTGTCCCGAGTGTATTTGCATACGATCTCGTCAGTGCCGTCGGTGGAACCGTCGCTCACGATTACCCACTTGACCGGTCGCACCGTCTGCGCCACGACGGATTTGATGGTCAACTCGATATACTGAGCCTCGTTCCGCGCCGGTGTAATCAGGACGTATGTCGGCAATGTCGGCATGACCGTCGGGCACTTAGTCGCGGGCGTTCGCTGTGGCTCCCGCCAACTCAGGTGTGGACACGCACCTCACGGACGCCTGTACATCCTTCGCGATCCGCTTCTGCTGTTCGGCGCTCAGGCCGGGAAACATCGGCAAAGAAAGAATTTCCTCTGCGCAACGCTCCGCTACTGGGAAGTCTCCTGACTGATAGCCCATCTTCGCGTATGCCTCCTGAAGATGTAGCGGAACTGGATAATGAATCGCCGTCCCGATGTTTGTCGCAGCCAGATCCTGCTGAAGGCGCCCCCGATCCTCCACTCGGATCACGTATAGATGGTAGACTGCCCTGCTCCATGCCGGCTGCGCTGGAAGGAGCACGCCTTCGGTCGAGCTAAGCAATTCCTGGTAACGGATTGCGCACTCCCTACGCTCCTCGGTCCATGCCGGAAGGTGCTGAAGCTTGACCTGTAAGATCCCCGCTTGAATTGCGTCCAAACGCCCATTGTAACCTTCCATTTCGTGGTAGTATTTCTTACCTTGGCCATGGTCGCGCAGCATACGGGTCTTTTGGGCGAGTTTCGCGTCATCCGTCGTAACAGCGCCGGCCTCTCCACAAGCCCCCAGATTCTTCCCTGGATAGAAGCTGAATGCGGCAGCGCGCCCCATCGAACCGGCCTTCCGCCAGCGGTTCTCTCTGGTGGAAAAGTACTCGGCCCCGTGCGCCTGACAGGCATCTTCGATTACCATCAGGCCGTGACGTTCGGCCAACTCCAAAATCGGGTCCATGTCGCACATCTGGCCATAGAGGTGCACCGGAACAATCGCCGCTACGCGTTTCCCGGTGGCTCTGTCGGTCGTCTGTCGGTGATCGTCTGTTGAGCACGCCACTTCCAGATATTCGCGGAGTTTTTGCGGATCCATGTTGTAGGTGTCTTCGTCGATGTCCACAAAGGCAGGACGCGCTCCGGCTTGCGATATTGCTTCGGTAGTCGCGATGAAGCTGTTGGGAACAGTAATGACGATTTCGCCTGGTTGGACCCCCGCTGCAATTAAGGCGAACCGCAGCGCATCCGTGCCGCTCCCGACTCCGACACAATAGCGGGAGTCGCAGAAGCGCGCAAAATCCTGCTCAAAGGCGTCCACCATCGGGCCACCGATAAACCCTCCAGTCTTCAGGGCCGTCTCGAAAACGGCACAGAGCTCCTCTTTCAACTCCTCGTGAGGGGTGACCAGGTCCAGGAATGGAATTCGATCCGTTGTATTCATTTTGCTTCTCCACATGCAGGCACCACGTTCCGCAACCGGCGTGCGGGATTCCCCGCGACGATGGCGTTAGCGGGAACATCCCGGGTCACTACACTCCCGGCTCCCACAATAGCCTTCTCACCCACGGTCACATTCGACAGAATGGTCGCGCCAGACCCGATCGATGCGCCTTTCTTGATCAGAGTAGTTTCAACGTGCCAGTCCGCCTCGGTCTGCAACTGCCCATCCGTCGTAGCTCTCGGATAGCTGTCATTGGTAAATGTGACACCATGGCCAATAAACACCTCGTCCTCAATAGTTACCCCTTCGCACACAAATGTATGACTGGAAATCTTGCATCTCTTACCGACTCTCGCGTTCTTCTGAATTTCGACGAACGCCCCGATCTTCGTCTCATCTCCGATCTCACACCCATACAAGTTAATGAACTGGGAAAGCTTGACATCCGTGCCGAGCTTTACATCTGGAGCGATCGACAGATGGCTGCTCATAGCTCGACCGGCCTTCCGCGTTCGTTCAGAGACTTGTTTGCCGCTTCCAGAATCTCCACGACTCGCAGCCCGGCGCGCCCGTCGTTGAAAGGTCGCTGGTTCTTCGAGATGCACTCGAGAAAATAACCCGCCTCCGCTGCCAAGGCCTCAGTCTGCTCCAGCCGCGGGGCCCACATATCGCCGGAACGATAGCTCACCAGCAAATCGTAGACGCCTTCCAGTCGCGTGATCGCAACGCCTTTGTCATACACCTTGATCTTTTCGTCCGGATCCAAATCGTTCCAGACCAGCATCTTCTTCTCGCCGCCAATCAGTGTGGTTCGTACTTTAACCGGTGAAAGCCAGTTCACATTGACGTGCGCGATCACCTGGTTTGCAAAATAAATCGTGATGTACGCGAGGTTCTCATGCCCGTTCACATGCGATTGACCGGAGGCGGTCACGTACTCTGGCCTCTCGGCTATCAGATGATCGATGATTGACAAGTCGTGCGGCGCAAGATCCCAGATGACGTTAACGTCATGCTGGAACAGGCCCAGATTGACTCGCATCGAGTCATAGTAATAAAGCGCACCAAGCGTCCCATCCTGAATGAGTTGCCGGATCTTCTTGACGGCTCCGGTAAACAAAAAGGTGTGGTCTACCATGATCTGCAAGTGTTTTTTGTCCGCCAGATCGATGAGTTCCTTGGCCTGCGCGGCGGTTGAAGTGAAGGGCTTCTCCACGAAGACGTGCTTCCCGTTTTCGAGTGCCGCCTTAGCAAGCTCGAAGTGTGTCCAAACCGGCGTCACTACGGCGACCGCATCCACTTTGGGAGACGATATGACTTCGGCGGCGTCCATAGTAACGTGCACATTCGGGAAGGCTTGTTTTGCGCGCCGCAGTGCGTCGGGGCGGCTATCGGAGACTGCGGCGAGTTCACAACCCTCCAGATCGTGGAAGTTACGAGCGATCCGAGGTCCCCAGTAGCCGTAACCGATAAGGCCAACGCGCATCATGTGTGTTGCTTTTTTCTTGCTCTTTTTTGGCGATCAATAGGCGCCATCGGAATTAAAGAGCGCGAGCGGGGTTTTCGAGAGGATTTTCACATCCATCCATACAGACCACGACTTGGCGTATTCTAGGTCCAAGCGGACCATTTCGTCGAACGGAACCGAGCTTCGTCCCGCGATTTGCCACAAACCCGTGATCCCCGGTTTGACCGCCAGCAGGCGCCGCTTATGCCAGATACCGTAGCGTTCGAACTCGTACGGGAGCGGCGGACGCGGGCCGACCAGCGACATATCCCCCCGCAAGACGTTAAAGAATTGCGGGAATTCATCAAGACTTGTGCGGCGCAAGAACCGGCCGACGCGCGTGACCCTTGGATCGTTGGTCATTTTGAATACCGGCTTACGATCGCCGTGTTCATTCGCGGCTAGCGTTCCCGCGATGTAGTTGGTCACGTACTGCTCATGGATAGTGTGATCATTCGCAACATACATCGACCGAAATTTGAAAAACGCAAATTTCTTGCCGTACTGCCCCAATCTCGTCTGCCGAAAGAGCACGGGGCCCTTCGAGTTGAGCTTGATTGCAACGGCTATTACGAAACAAATGGGCAACGAGAGGGCCAGCGCTAATAGACTACCGATGACATCTATCGATCTCTTCAAAGCATGGGACCCTCTCTTCCGTTCTATGCTTCGCACCAGATCGGGATATAGGCGCGAGCCCCCAGGATGATTGGGACCTTTATTCTCGCCCCACTCCTCAGGATAGATATGGAATGAAAGAGTGATCTCGTTTATGTCCTCAATCGTCAAAGTTCGGCACAGCGCAGCGGTTACCTTACCCAAGAGAGCTTTTGCCACGTCCGTGCCCTCCCCCGAACCAATCTCGGTAAAGATAACCCCTATGACGGATTCTGCGTACCAACCCTGAATGTCGGTCTCACGGATGGACTCCGTTAGCGCCGAGAGAATTTGGTTGAGTGCCTCTTCTTTCGATCGGCCTCTAACCAGCTTGCGAGGATCGAGAAGCATCAAGACAAAACGCCGGCCAGAGCGTTCCGCTCGCTTACGTTCTAGACCTAGCTGTTTCATAAAAAGCTCTTCGACAAGCATCTCCGAACCCGAAGAGCCCTCCGGAAGGGCACTACCGTTAGAAGCGATTCGGGACGCAGATGCGCGCAGTATGTTCTTCATGAGCGTCAATCACCTTTCTTAGCTTTAGTGGTCCGATGGATTTGCCCGACCGTCGTCGCCGGGCAAGAGGAGACTTGTGGAACTGAATAAAGAAGGTGCAACACGTATAGGCCCTCGCGGCGCAGCCCTTAAAGGTCGGGATTCGGTTCACCCTGCGGCGCCGTGCCGATCCGAGGTTTTTCGTCCTCCGCAACTGCGCCATGGCTGCTTTGCTTCGCTGCTCGTTGTTTCAGTATCTGAGACAACCGGTCGACTTTCCGTTTGAGGTCGTCGATCTCCGCAGTGACGTGTCGGGTACCTTCTCCGGCTGCTAATGCGACTGGCTCGGAATTCATGATCAGCTGTCTGAGAAACTCGGACACACTATTCGCTCCGGCTCGCCGGCTAATCCGATCGAGGGTCTGATACTCTTCCTGCGTAACGCGGATGCTAACGATACGGCTGCGTTTGACGAAGCTCAATGGGCGCCCCCACCCTGGTAATACGGGTGCCTCCAAGTGTATCTATTCAAAGGAAACCTTCTCGCAGCCTTTGCTCAGAAAGCGAATTTCGGCCTAGGTTTATACGGCGACCGGTATCTGGATCCGATTTTGGCTTGCTACCGCAGGCAGCAGGATGTCTATGCTTGGGCTACCGGCGCGAACGGATATCCTGGCGTCCACGGTCGCTCCGCCGCGCTTCGCGATCGGCCGTATCCAATTCCGGTCTACCTCAACAGCGACCGAGCGCCTGAGGATCTCAACCGAAACAACTAGACGGCAAGTATTCTTTTCATTGAGGAATATACCTTCGACGCCCTGGAGCGGCCCGCATTCCACTCGCACCAGATCGCCGCGCTCAAGGTAAGGCCATGGTGTGATTTCTAGGCCCGAAGCGCATGACGCTTGAATTCGCTCGATCTCCTCGGTCGGAATCGGCGCCGGCTCCCGTCCGATCCCCACAATGCTTGATACGCCCTGCGTCATGAGGATCGGAAGGCGACGGAGTGGATCGAAACGGCAAAATAAGTAACTCTTGAAAAGGGGCAGTAGAACCCCCTTGATGCGGCCGGAAGACCGGTGCCAACTTTGATATAACGGCAGGACTTGATCGTATCCTTTACTTTCCAACAGTGCAGATACAGACTTTTCGTGCTTCGGCCGCGTCTGCACAGCGAACCAACTCGCCCGGTCAGGTTCTTGTTCATCGAACAGTTGCACGTTTTGGTTCCGGCTTTCCACTCTGAGTGCCATTGTATCCTCGCGAAGGCGTGTCTTGGGCGAATCGACGCGCTACCGCCCTGTTGGGGTCTCTTGGGCGCTTTCAAAACTCCGGTTTGGCGCTTTTTAAACCGCTTACCTTGCGGATATTCTATTTGTATTACTAAAGACGACAGTTGTCAACGTCTAATTTGTCGGCTATTTCGTACTATAATTACTATGTAGCGAGAATTTGAATACACTGGCGCAACTTCAATCTCGACATTAAGTACCTAGAATCTTTGGGGGGG
>Ga0302325_10009003_pt1 | contig 21875 bp, 25 predicted proteins | sample Palsa_T0_2_FD_201948 | JGI IMG/M metagenome (GOLD analysis project Ga0302325, IMG submission 201948) | Peat permafrost microbial communities from Stordalen Mire near Abisko, Sweden - Palsa_T0_2 | ecosystem: Environmental > Terrestrial > Soil > Palsa > Peat permafrost | place: Sweden: Abisko...
CTTTGGGATGTTACGGATAAAGATATTGATAGATTTGCGAAGAGCACTTTCGAGCACTGGGGACTTTTTGAGCCAGGGTCAGTGGGGAAAGGGAAGGGTAGAATGAAGGCAGAGTCGGGTGGGCAGATCTCGCAGATCTCGCTGGTTGAAGCTGTTGCCAAGGGCAGAGCTGCTTGCAACCTACGTTACTTGAACGCAGCAGCTGTATGTGTGTATGGTGTTCCGGTGTACTTTAGATGACTATAGGAGAGAATTCGATGTTAGATGGGGGTTAGGAGTACTATAGATTATTTATCGATTGGAAAGATTATTAGAGTAACGGCATGAAGGGTAGTGTTGAACTTTCACCTATTCTGCAAGGCTCTCTGCTTAGTTGCGAACAAGAAAACAACATCGGTGTTTGTAAATCGCCTGTTGCTAGTGGCTTGCAAGGAGGAAGGAGTAGGCTGCCCAATGGCATATGTGCGCTCTTTGACAACCAAACTTGTTCAAAGTATCCTACCGGCACCCTGGCCCACAGTTTAGGTTGAGCTACAAGTGACCAACTTGCTGCTTCGCAAGGTCTCTTCTCAAAAGTGAATATTGACTAGGCTGAATGATAACGATAGGTTGCTAATGCCGACTATTCTACTGCGATATTATCACATGATGGAGGTTTCTTTGAGCAGTTTCTCAGAAACAGAAGCCCGTTCAGGGGGAAAATTAAGGAGGTTTTGCTAGATACACGCACTGTACTCTCTCAGCTGCGAATTACGTGCTCTCTCCTTTTGCTCCCAGCTGAAACCGGGTCACTCTGGTGTTTGTGTTCAGGAGTGATTCTGGAAGGTTCGGTGCGGCCAAAAATATGGTTTTCGCGCACGCACCACTGGACAGGCAGATTTCGCAGCGAGGATCACCACGGCGAACGAGTGGACTGTCAGAACAACATTGACGCCTGCACCAGAACTGCTGCGAGCCTGTCACCAAGGCGACAGCTGCGAGCTTTGAACGTCTTCCTCTTCCAGCATCCAAAAGTTATTGCTTTTCTCCCATTGTCCTGTCCGATTTTGCCCTGCTGTCTCTGCCCGTCGCAGAATAAAGATCGATCCATCGAAATAATAGTTTTGGTCGGGTGCATGGATTGAGCCAACCACATATCACATTCCACTACTGCGGGACCGGCTACTCACATTTTCAACACAAGACCGTCGGCGGGAACTATATTCAAATGAACTTCTTCTCTAAGTCACCCAAAAAACCCAAGAAGACGCCCACCAGCGACGAGGAATCCCACTCTCCACGGTCGCGGTCACCACTGAAGAAATCCTCGTCTTCCTCTTCGAAATCAGGCAAAGCCAAGGACGAGAATTACAGATCGGGACAAGGGTCTGTCCGCAACAGTCGCAGTTACCCTAAAGCCGGCCCAGATTCTCCAAGGCGTCCCTTCGATCTGAACACCCACCCTCTCAATCTCCCTCCGGACCAGCTTCGCCGCCTCTCTGCGCTGTCCAGCATGTCTGACCCGGATCGCATGGACGTCGATAGCGAAGGTCCAAATGGCACGCCGACTTCCCCACCACCCCAAACAAATATGCCAGGCTCCTTTGACTCTCCGAAGATGAACGGCACAAATGGCTCAGCAAATGGCGAAGGTCCTGTTCCTCCACCTCACAAGTCAAACCCTACAAGTCCTGCTTCGGTTGCCGGTCCCACGCCAGAGGAGGCTGAGGCTTTCAAGACGGCGGGCAACAAATTTTACAAGGCAAAGGAGTACAAGAAGGCTATTGAGGAATACACCAAAGGTATGGAATTCCAATATAAGAGCAGAAGGAGGAGCAGCTGACAAATTTCCCTGTTGCAGCCGTGGAAGCACAACCTTCATCTGCCACATATCTCAGCAACCGAGCCGCTGCATACATTTCAAATGGTCAATACAACGATGCCTTGAATGATTGTTTAAGAGCAGATGAACTCGATCCTCAAAACCCCAAGATTCTCCTCCGACTTGCACGTGTGTACACCAGTTTAGGCCGTCCCCAAGATGCTTTGAACACCTACGCACGCATTCAACCAGCCCCTTCAGCAAAGGATGTAGCTCCTGCTAAATCTATGCTGCAACATATCGAGGTTGCGGAGGATGCACTGAAGAACGGCACCACTGGATCTATGGCGTTACATGCTCTCGATCAGGCTGACAAGCTTTTGGGTCTGGGAGCTCCAAAGCCTCAAAAATGGCAATTGATGAGAGGAGAGGCATATCTCAAGATGGGAAACGTCAATGCTCTGGGCGATGCACAGAATATTGCTATGTCTCTCCTACGAAACAACAGCAATGACCCAGAGGCTTTGGTACTACGGGGGAGGGCTCTGTATGCACAAGGGGATAATGACAAGGCGATACAACATTTCCGACAAGCTCTGAATTGTGATCCAGACTACAGAGATGCTGTCAAATATCTGAGGATGGTCCAAAAATTGGACAAAATGAAGGCAGACGGGAATGCAGAATATAAGGCTGGGCGCTGGCAAGCAGCAATTGACAAGTATTCTGAAGCTCTCGAGGTTGATCCACTCAACAAAGGCACCAACTCGAAACTCCTGCAGAATCGAGCTCTATGCCGTGTTCAACTGAAAGACTACAAGGGTGCAATTGCAGATTGCGAGCGGGCTATCTCTCTGGATCCTACATATACAAAAGCCAAAAAAACGAAGGCAACTGCATTGGGCCAATCTGGTGACTGGGAATCTGCAATTCGTGAGTTGAAAGAATTGCAAGAGCAGGATCCACAGGATGGTAGCATTGCAAAGGAGCTCCGAAAAGCAGAGCTGGAATTGAAGAAGAGCAAGCGAAAGGATTATTACAAGATTCTTGGTGTTGAAAAGGATGCAGACGAGAACCAAATCAAGAAGGCTTACCGGAAGGCTGCCATTATCCATCACCCAGACAAGAATCCAGATGACGAGCAAGCGGCTGAGAGATTCAAGGATATTGGTGAGGCTTATGAGACATTGAGTGATCCTGAGTACGTAAGTCCCTCGTAGGATAGGACGCCACCACTGACCCAGATATAGGAAACGTGCCCGTTACGATAGTGGAGAAGACCTAATAGACCCCATGGAAGGTTTTGGTGGAGGTGGAATGGGTGGAGGCATGAGCATCGATCCGGAAATTCTAATGCAAATGTTTGGTGCCCAAATGGGTGGTGGTGGACGCAGTGGAGGAGGCTTTCACTCGTTCGGAGGAGGGATGCCAGGTGGGGGACGACAACGAGGTGCACCACAAGGATTTCCAGGAGGGTTCTCTTTCCAATGAGATCAAGAGGAGAACCTCGACCCACTTCACCAAGGGGACCAATATCCCAAATCCAGGAAATTCAACCGGGATGAGAAATTTACTGGGAATACTCTCTCAGATGTCAGGCTACGATATCTACGCAGAGTGGGAATGGGGTTCTTACTCGCTAGTATCTTTGTTCCACTCGATCTCATGGCAGTGGTAGTCGCCTTGGGGGTGGGAGTTTATATTTGCATCAGCGCTATCCTGTATTTGCGTCAGTGGTTGGCGCTTCATAGAATGGCGGCATAGATCTCATTGCTGGCGTTTACTGGGATTGTAGCTTTTCTTGCCTGGGAGGACGAGCCTTGGACAAACTAATGAACTGTTCTATATCATTTTGCATTCCTCTATAAACCTCTTTAAAGTAAAATATCAAGCTCACAAGGAGGGTTATCATAAAAGTCCTGGCACACGCGACATCCTCACGTGCATGCACGCTTAAATGGGAGGCTGGACCGTTGCTTGCCGAAAGTGGCTTCCAAATTTGGTCGGTGGGGTGTCCGGGGCGGAGACGCTTCACGCACTGAACTTTGATGTGAACAAAGCCCCAGAGAATTCTTGCCTAAACAACTTCTCACCTTTGAGCACCATTACGAGACAGGCCACCGACAAGTTCTCCACAGCAAAATCTGCTGACTTCGAAATTCTGCATTCCCGCAACGCCCTCGTCACCTACCGCCTGAAAAAAGAATGACTCGATAGCGGAGTCTGGGAAGCATGATATATGCTACAGATCGACTGCTGCAACCCTCATAGCAGTAAAGAAAAATATCTGCACACATTCATTTGGCTGTCTGGCTCCTCACACTTGATAGTGAGCCGTCATGGAAACTCAGGTACGTCGACACCGCCACATGATGAACTTGCTATGGTGGGGTTCTTTTGTTGTCAACACCGCTGCGACGTGACTGTGCAATCTTGAAGTCTAGCTAACATCCCCTCTTTCTGCCAGGTTGAAAATGCCATCGAGATAGCTTGGAACCCCTCCTCCGACCAAAATCTTAAAGCGCAGGCCTTCGATTTCCTCAACCAACTCCGTTCCAATACCCAGGGCAGGCAAGCTTGCGTCACACTTTTTACACGAACTCCAAAATGCTCGGAAGTTGTCCGGCTAGTGTCCTTGGATGTAATCAATAATGCTATTCAGACACAACAGCTAGATGCTATGAGCTTGACCCACCTTAAAGAAACCCTTTTCGAGTACATTAGGCGGACATACGGGTCAGGCAGTCAAGATCAGGTCGATCCACCCAGTCTCCAGAACAAGCTCACTCAGACTTTGACGTTTCTCTTCATAGCATCCTACAAGCAGGGCTGGGAGAGCTTCCTCGACGATTTCCTTAGCTTAACGAGCCTTCAAAACAATGGATCAAGGGATAATTTGGCGGGTATTGTGCTATACCTGAGGATTCTCGGCTCTATTCATGATGAGATTGCGGACGTGCTTGTTACTCGGTCAACTTCAGAGACGAAACGCAATACCGAGCTGAAGGACATTCTTCGAGCTCGTGATGTGCCAAAGGTAGCTGCGTCCTGGCAGGAAATCCTTATACAATGGAGGGAGCGGAATGATGCTGTCGTGGAGATGTGCCTCAAAGTCATTGGCAAGTGGGTTAGCTGGATCGACATATCATTGATCGTAAATCAGGACACCCTTAATCTGTTGTTCCCGCTCGTTGGCCGGAGCAATCCTCTCAATGGAGAAGACAAAGTCCGGGATGCAGCGATTGACACTTTTACTGAAATTGTGGCCAAGAAGATGAAAGCGTCTGACAAGATTGGGATGATTGTTTTCTTGAACCTCGGAGACGTCGTTTCCCAGCTCATAGCAAGTCCGGCCTTACACGATCTACGCACAACATCTAGTTATGATACCGATCTTGCAGAAGCTGTTGCGAAGCTCGTCAACAATGTGGTTTTCGACATTGTTAAAGTCCTGGAAGACAACCAGGCACAAACTGAAACTCGAGCACAAGCCGAGCAACTTATCCAATCCTTCCTACCTCTTCTTCTACGTTTCTTCTCTGACGAATATGACGAAATTTGCTCAACTGTCATTCCATCTCTTACAGATGTTCTCACTTTCCTGCGCAGAGCGCAAACCCTTCCGCCAGCCTATTCAGCCATGTTAACGCCCATTCTAAACGCTATTATTCAGAAGATGAGATACGATGAGACTTCTTCGTGGGGAAATGAGGACGAGCAGACCGACGAGGCTGAATTCCAGGAACTACGGAAGAGATTACAGGTATTGCAGAAGAGTGTGGCTGCTGTCGATGAAGGACTTTACGTCGGGATATTGAGTAACGTTGTCGGAAATACCTTCCAAAGGCTCGATCAACAAGGTAGCCAAATGGACTGGCGTGACCTTGATCTCGCACTCCATGAGATGTATTTGTTTGGAGAACTCACTGTCCCCAACGGCGGCCTCTACGCCAAAAGCCAGCCCTCGAGCGTGGCGGCTGAGCGTTTGATTGTCATGATGTCCAAGATGGTTGAGTCCGGTAAGCCTTGAACGAGGTGGATGAGGGAGACCAAAATGCTAATAACTGTAAGGTATTGCATCTTTTGCTCACCCTGCCATCCAGCTACAATACATGGAGATCTGTGTCCGCTATTGTTCTTTTTTCGAGAATCAAACCAGATTCATTTCTCAAGTTCTAGAGCATTTTGTTCGCCTAGTCCATCACAATCACATCAGAGTCCGGACCCGCTCGTGGTATCTTTTCCACCGATTTGTGAAGCACCTCCGAGCCCATGTTGGGAATGTTGCGGAGACGGTGATTCAATCCATCAGCGATCTCTTGCCTATCAAGGCTGAAGTTCCCAGTGAGATAGCGGACGATGATATGTCTTCCGATGAGAGCGATCACTCTGCGGATGCCGCCTTTAATGGACAGCTCTACTTATTTGAGGCTATTGGCTGCATCTCCTCAACGTCGACAACGCCCGTCCAAAAGCAAATTCTATACGCGCGGACAATCATGGAACCGTTGTTCTCTGAGATAGAAAGAAACTTGGAGCCAGCTAAGTCTGGTGACGCTCAAACAATCTTGCAAATACACCATGTCATAATGGCCCTGGGATCTCTCGCTCATGGATTTTCCGATTGGACTCCCGGAAATGCAGCAACTGCCCATAATGCTCCTTTGAAAGAGGTATCCGAAGAGTTTAGCCGCGCAGCAGAAGCAATCTTGATTGCACTGGAAGCACTTAAGAGCTCGTTTGACATTCGAACAGCAGCAAGAGCATCCTTTTCCAGGCTCATGGGAGTACTGGGCATCGGTATGCTGCCACTACTTCCTCGTTGGATTGATGGCCTGCTCTCTCGGAGTTCTTCGAAAGATGAGATGGCAATGTTTCTTCGCTTGTTGGACCAAGTTGTCTTCGGATTCAAGAGAGAGATCTATACTGTGCTTGACTCCTTGCTTACGCCACTTCTTCAGAGAGTATTTGCTGGGTTAGCTGAACCTATCACGGGAACTGACGACGAAATTCAACTTGCTGAACTTCGGCGGGAATATCTCACTTTCGTTCAAATCATTCTGAACAATGAGCTAGGCTCTGTTCTCGTCAGCGACTCAAACCAAGGATTCTTCGAGCCTTTAATTGCATCAGTCACGGGACTGGCGAAAACAGTTAGCAATGGGACTGGGAATCTCTCCGCCAGCCGATTGGCCTTCTCGGTCATAACACGTATGGTAGACCTCTGGGGTGGGCCGAACATTGCAACTCTCTCGGTACAGTTAATCTCCTCAACTCTATCTCCAGCTCCAGCATTCCCAGGTTTCGACCGCTACCTCATCGAGACATTTCATCCAATTTGTTGGGAAGTGCTGCGAGAGCCCTCGTTTCGCCCTGCAACAGATGCTCAAGCCAGGCAGGTACTCAACGAGATTGCAGGCTTGGAGCAAACGATTTACATGAAAACTGGCGATATGTTTCTTCAGCACCTTCAACAATCGTTCTTCCCAACCCTGGGCATGGATGGGACGGATTTTATCAGATCGATGACGATGTCTCCGGATAGAAAGGGACTTGCAGGGTATCTTCAAGGGTTCTTAAGACAGAAGGGATAGGAAGTGATAAACGAAATGTAACGGACGGTTATCTGCGGCATTGTAGAGGCGTTTATTCGGTTATACCAAATCATATGAAGGATAGGCAAGCATTGTGTTGCCATTGGAAATGGCTTTAGCGTGCGGGATGATTGCAGTTTAGAAGATGAATCTGGGTCCATAGCATCCAAAAAATAAGACCAGCCTCCATTGAGAATTCGAGGAAATTTCCACGTCGATTGCTTGAACGCATTTCCACGTGACCAAGAACGCCCGACCTTTCCATTACTTGAACGTGGGAGGTAAAGATTTTACGAGATATAGTCTGCATCCTACCTTGCCCCCTAAGCCTGCTTTTGATACTAATAATTCATTCAGAAATTGCTTGCCTTCCTCTGCTTGTCTCGTTGCTCCCGTGCAGGGACCATGTCGGGCTGCAGTCTCGCCTCTCGTCCCTGCAAATCGTAGTCTGCACCAATCACCACCCGCCAGGTTCGACTGAAGCTAAAGCACCTCTACAGTTCGTGGGCGAGCGGTCGATCATTCTCATCCAGCCATAAGCTCTGCTGCATCTTTCTGCTTTTATCTGCTTCGCTCACCAGTTGCTTCAGTCGCACTTGCGAGGTTGAGGTTGCCGTCGCTATTACGAGATTTGGTTCCAGCTGGCCGTTTGAGCCGGAAGATGGCGGTCTCGAATGACGCGTCCGAACCGGATGAGAGGACTGCTTTGTTGAATGGGGGCACTTCTAAGCCACTGGATGATGCTATAAACCCGATTAGGAATGGAACTGGTGATGGAGATGTGTCGAAAAGTGGGGTTGATGATGGTGGTTATGCTGATGAGGAGGCTGGTGAGGTGACGGAGGAGAACCCGCTATTTGAGGGTGACGAGGAAATGAGGAAGAAGCTTTATATATTATGTCCTGCCGTTGCTATCGGTGTAGGTTATCTCATTCCAACTCATTCTTTTCGTGGTATTTCAGATCGGGTAGTGCTAATGATGAGCAGGTATTGCTCATCGCAGCAGATCAAACGATTGTTGTGAGTAGCTACGGTAGGATTGGTACGGATTTGGATGCGTTGAATAACACTTCTTGGATTGCTACTGCGTTCGTCTCCTGGCTCTGAAATTCGACATCGCTGACGGCTTCAGATACTTCCTCACTCTCACAAGCTTTCAGCCACTTTATGGCAAGTTGAGTGATATTTTTGGGCGGAAGCCTTGCCTCCTGTTTGCATACACTGTGTTTGGATTAGGCTGTCTGTTTTGCGGCCTTGCGAGAAACTTGGGGGAGATTGTAGCGGCGAGGGCTCTTGCTGGTCAGTAATCCAACGTCAAAAAAGTCATGGGACACTGGAAATGCTAATTGGTTTAGGGATCGGTGGCGGCGGAATGACAACTGTTGTTTCTATTTTGTTCAGTGATATCATTCCCTTAAGAGAGAGGGGGACTTGGCAGGGCTACATGAACATTGTCTATGCCACTGGATTTGCACTTGGAGGTCCATTGGGAGGAGTCTTGAGTGATACCATTGGGTGGAGATGTGAGGAATCCCTTTCCTATTCTAGACAGTCTCATGATTTTCTCCCGAGAAAATGTTTCAGTCCTCTCGAAATAATCTTGATCAAGCAATTACTGACTCCCTCGTTACCTAGGGTATGCAAATCTTCAACCTCTTTAGCTTGCTTTGCACTTACAGATTTCAGGGCTTTCATCGGTCAATTTCCTCTCACGCTTATTGCCAGTACAATCGTTTACCTTGTTCTTGACCTCCCCAAGAGCGAAGACTCAAATTGGCTCGAGAAACTCCGCCGTATCGATTTCCTTGGCGCATTCAGCCTCGTAATCGCCGTATTTTGCCGTACGTCTATTTTAATACTAATTTGCAGATTTTTCTTATGGGAGCTGAGAGCCTGAGAGCTGTCTCGGGAGCCCACATGATCCGTTTACCTTTATGCCTTAGGAGCCAAGGAAGCCCCGAAGCTCTCAGCTCCTTCATACTTTCCAGGAATTTGCAACGCTAATTTATTGGGCAGTCCTCGTGGGGCTCGACCGTGGAAGTAACGCGGCATGGTCCGACACCTGTGTCATAGTCTTCGCCAGCGTCTCTCTCCCCCTCTTCGCCATCTTCATCTTTATCGAAATAAAGATAGCATCCCATCCATTTGCGCCAGGCCATATCATATTTGAACGCTCCCTCTTTGCAAGTTACCTCACGAATTTCTTCGCCATAGCTGCAAACACAAGTTTTCTCTTCTATATTCCACTTTACTTCCAGGCTGTGGACGGCATCTCCGCAGCTGGCAGTGGACTACGACTGATTCCCGCGGCCGTTGGCTCTGTCAGTGGCTCATTGTTCGGTGGGAAATTCATGCAGAAGACAGGGAAATATTACTGGCTGACTATAGTATCGACGATCATTGGGCTCGTTGGCAGTGCAATGATATTCTTGTGCTCTGGTCGAATTTTTGGCTCTTCCTGGGGGATTGTGATCGCAATGGCTATTTCTTCCTTCGGTGGTGGTAAGGAAATTTAAATGGCTTGTCTTTACTAATATATTTATAAAAACTAATTACTTTTTAGGAGTGGTGATCACAACAACTCTCATCAATGTCATCGCGAATGCTGATCCCAAAGATCAGGCGATTGCAACCGCTTGCACGTACCTATTCCGCTCTCTTGGGAGTGTGGTTGGTGTCAGTATGGCTGCTACAGTTGTTCAGCAGAGTCTCAGAACTCAGTTGAGGGCTAGTCTAGAGGGCGGAAAAGAGGCAGACAAAATTGTCGATAGAGTGAGGCAAAGTCTAGATTATATCAAGGAGTTAGATCCACATACCCAACAGATCGTCAGACGATGTTATCAAAAGGCTACGAACGCTTCGTTTGGAATGTCAATTCTTATTGTTTGTGGTGGGATGCTATGTGCATGCTTTATGAGGGAGAAAAAGTTAAGTAGATAGGCTGAAAGCTGGAGATAATGCATGGAGGCTTTTAGATTGGATAGGAAGAATATTTACTAGAATTGAGATGTAATTATAGTCATGCTACCAATTCAATGGGCTTTCAATCTATAGAGAATTGGGTACGTCCTTCGTAACTCCATACCTGATCGAACCCGAAACTCCATAACGCCTGCAGACAGATTACACCCAAAAGACTGAAAGAAGCCCTTGACTCAGCTTTCGTATAAGAAGATGACCAGCCTCCCTAAAACGGTAGGTTGTTGTGAACTTGAGATACCAATAGTAAAAATCTCCTCGTTTAGTTTATATGCCATTCCAAAATCAAAAAAACTGCTCCTATCCATTAATCGATCTCTCTCTGTCGATTTACCATGGCATTGCAATGGCATCTGCATTCCGGAACTGGGCACTCATTATGCCGTCTGAACCAATCGACGGAGTGATCCATATGCATCACATGTTTACATTTGAGGCAAAACGTAGGGAAGTTGGCCATTCGGCGAACTTCGGGGTTGGTCGATTGCTCAGGTCGGTCAGAGCGAGGAACACCGACGATCTCCATGCAGACGGCACAACGAGATAGATGAGAGCCACATCTAGGACAGCAGATACCAGCACTGATACCAGTTGCTGCGAGCGGGTTTCGAGGATCAACTGTGGTTGAACCAGGGAGAGAACCCGCCACTGAACCAGCGCCAGAGTTTCCGAGATCATTGGCCGCATGTGCATCGCAATTGAGGCAGCGGACTGTAACTTGTCGTGGTGGGGGTTTGATCACTGGAAGGCCATCCCGTAACCGACTCTTGATTGTTGATTGCTGTTCAAACTTGACTCGTAAAATGTACTTCTTGTGCCGTTGGAGAAAGTCCTTGTAGGCTTTGCGCCAAGCATCGCAACGGATATCGTCAATGTACCGAGGGTAGCAGAACGACATGACGAGGATTGGGGTCTGGTAGTCCGTGAATTTCTCAATATACTTCGCCAGAATATCCGCCATGTTGTCAGTGATGCCGGCCAAGACAATCCCCTCGATGTCACCATTCCGAGTCGCTTCTTCCATTTGAATCGATAGCCATTCCGTGAGCTTGTCGTCATCAAATTGACGCAATGCAACTCCAACACGATCACGGAGTGGAAGAGCTGCTTCGTTTGCGATGACGGCCCAATTTCCCGTCGTGATGTAGCCATAAATGGCACGCAGATATGGATCTTCGGCCATTTCAGGGTGGTTTCCAAGAGCCTTGCCCCACTCCTCTGTGTCCAAGTCCAAAGATGCACTACTCTGAAGCTTGATATCCAGCGCCATGGCAACAAATAGCAGGTCTGGGCCACCTCGTTTCAAAATTTCAACCGCACGTTTGGGGATTCCTTCGAAGAGAGCCCAGGCAGCTGCAGTCGTGTATCTCTGTTGTTCTTCCAGAGCGTCAAGATCCTCATCAAGCTCAACAGCTGACTTGCTAAGACCACAAATTGCAAGACATAACTGCCTGTGATGCGGCTTTGCAGTTGAAACACCTTGAAAATGGGGGTGGCCGGCTTGCTTATTGATGTTTGTAATGAGACGTTCCCATTGAGACGTGTCAGGAATGACGGTGCTGTCGATCAACCGGGAATGAGATTTCTCCCCTTCAAACATTAGTGGAAGTAAATAAGATCGGCCAGAAATCTCACCAAGTAAATTCATCCATATGGTATAGACACCCATATAGCTGAGGTCGAGGGGCTTGGAGACCATTCCATCATCCTGTGCCGCCTTTTCTGCGCCTGTATAACTGCTTAGCATTTAATGTTCCATATGGCAGGGTGACTTACCTTTTATCCATTCCCAAAGTTCTTGCAGCCATTGATCGTCAGCAACTACTGTCTTGTTGACCTTGCAGTCGAAAAGATATCCATCCATAGCCCGGCGTAACATTACATTGCCGAGAAGCTCGCTTCTGGATTTTGTTGATGGAACAAGACTCAGCGTTGAGTAATGCGATCTGTCGTGCATTTCTCTGCTAGTGTAGACTTTATTTGACGGTATCAATTCAGCTGAAGTCTTCTCGCTCCCACCTATTTTGCTCCCCTTGCCTTCTAGTTGTGACTGTGATATGCCTGTATTGCAGAATGCTTGGCTCACTTCCAAATCTACGGATGCAAGAAGATCCACTATGGGGTCTTCTGAAGACTGTAATGACTTCTTAATTGCCGTGTCTAATCGCGCTTTGATCTTCGAGGATTGGAATCTATCAGGTCCAAAGATGGGGACTTCAGATTTGACAGCAGTTGCAAACAATGGCCCGAGAACGTTCTCTTTCTCAGAAGCGTCTTCAAACTTCATCAAGGTCATGTATGGGTCACCAACTGTTAACAAATGAGTAATAATTTCCCGGCACGGCTCGATAGAAGGACTCACGGCGATGCGGGGGCTTCCAAGGTATCAATTGCGAAAGTTGGCTAGCGGTTTCCGCTGGCATTTGTAATATCTCGAAGTCTCCATTCGCTCTCAAAGCCACAACACGAGATTGGAGTTCAGACGTTCCGAGGTTGAGCCAATCGAAAGACACGATTCGATGTTCGTATTTTCTCTTATGGTCCGGGTCGAAGTATGGGTACTCAAGGTCAAATGACTTCTTCACTTCCAGAAGTTCCGGACCACTACCGAGATCATCTGAAGAGCCTGGTTCAACGTACTCTTTCTTTGTTTGAAGTATTTGAAGCTGGCCAGCACTTGAAAGAGCTCCAAGAGCTCCGCGTTTTTCCCGAGAATATCGTAGTTGCTTGATGTAAACACTCTTCTCGACATCGATCGCCCGATCAAGTTTGAGAGCCGCTCCCCAAGGGATTTCATCTTGATCGAATGACTCCAGATACATGGAAGATGCAGCGGAGCGGTTCGAAGCACGACGATCCCAAACTACGAGCCCTGGCTGATCAAGAGTAGACGAAGCAAAATAATTGGTGTCTGTATAGTCAATAGCGATGTTGTTATTACACCTCGTTTGGAAATTGATGGCACTCGAATTTGGGTCTGTAGTTATTAATATCTAGTCTTCAAAGTAATGTGTGAGAATGATACTAACCTCGGAGGTCATGAATTCGAACACTCTGGTTCTTGACTCCAACTACAAGAGTTTGTGGTTGGTCTTCAAAGAATCGGATCGCCGTTATGGAGACACTAGCTTCCAGCTTCTTTCTTGGCTCTAAATTCATGGTTGGGACGTTCCATCCCTTCTTGTTTGGGTCCCAGCCAGCCAGACGTTGGTTGATATCCCAAATTTGCAAGCACGAATCGTTGCGGACTCTATCAAGGCCAACAGCAAGGAGCCCAGTGGTGTTGAAGGTCACTGACTGGCAAGGCCGTTGTAACTTGAGAGGGAGGGTAAGAGAAGCATTCGAGTTGTCGTCGACCCTCAAGAGATGTACTTCTCCTTGACCAGTCCCGACCGCCACAAGCCCTCGGATTACCGGAGACCAGTCGTATGTGTTGATAGCTGGAAACTCAGTATGCTTGACAACCCGTTCATGATCGAAGTGGCCCGGCTGGGCATGGCCTGTAGCTTCATACAGTTGAACGACCCGGCTGTTGAGATTGATGACCATGAACTCTTCACGAGACGGGTTGGGTGACCACCTGATAATTCCTTCATTTCGGTCCATGATGCCAATATACGCCGTGGATGTGTGCTCTTGGTCCACTCAACGCTTTCTCGAAGCTCTCAACTACCCAAAAGCGTCCTCCTTTCATTGACTTTGATCCCAAACACCATCGGGGACGACTCCGTGTGAGCCTGAGTTAGCACCCTAAACTGCCTCTCAGACATGAAGCGCGACTCTTCTCCTCAAAGAACCGATCTCTCGACGTGCATTTACTCATTTATATCAAGAAGCCGACGATGATTCATAGAGATCTGTGTTGCTAGTGAAGCGGCTCATCTTCATGGTCGGTATTTGGTCACGTGGCAGCTATAGGCGGTGTGTGATTTTGCCCTGTACTAGTCTTTCCAAAGCTGAGGACTGTGAAAACGCCCCAAAAACATCCTGTACCAGCTGTAAAGAGAGCGAAAAGTTCAGCAAAGGCTCCATTATGGCCACGAAGAGGAAGCATCAAGAGGAAAGCCCCCGGGAGGCTGTTCATGCATCCCGTCAATTCCAAGTCTACGGCAACAATCCAAAGCCGGCAAAGAAACCTCGAAGGTTTGAGCCGCCAGGTCATAGGAAGCAAGCACATGCATCGAGCATGAATGCCGTAAAGAAGAGGATCCGAGATGTGACAAGGAAATTGGAGCGTGTAGAAGATCTTCCTGCAGATGTGCGAGCTGAAGACGAACGCGCACTTGCAGTGTACCAACAAGAACTAGTGTCTGCACACGCTGAGAAGACTAGACAGAAGATGATCAAAAAGTATCACATGGTTCGTTTCTTCGGTACGTAGTTGAGTCTTCGGATTAAATTCAGAGCCGCTGATCGATTGATACCAGAGCGTCAAAAAGCCACGAGATTGCTGAAGAAACTTCGGAAACGTTTATTAGCGGCCGAATCAAATGTAGAAGTTGAGACATTGAAGACTCAGATGCACATTGCAGAAGTCGACCTCAACTATACCCAATACCACCCTCTCAGCGAACCTTATATTAGTCTCTATCCTCAGAAAAACTCGTCGGCCGATGAACAAGATTCTCTCAACGAGCCGACACCGAAAGCGAAGCCTACGATGTGGACCGAGGTAGAGAAATGCATGGAAGAAGGAACCCTCGATCGTCTCAGGAATAGGGTAACAAATGACCCAATCTGTATTTCGAAGCCTTTCGAAATAAAATCCGGGAAGCCAAAGCCAAAACCACAACCTCCATCAATCGACATGACCGGACTTAATCGGCGGGAAAGAAGGAGTCAACGCGGTGTCAAGGATTCGAGGACTAAGAGCAAGTCTATGGCATTTGCGAAGAATGAGGCTTTCGGGGGATCGCAAAATGTGTGGGAGAGTGAGGCGAACGCTGCTCAAGATAATGATGACAGTGACGGCGGTTTCTTTGAAGAGTAAGGAATCATATTGGGAGGGAGTTGGGCATCTCAGCATTGATTGGCGTTCACTTGTTTCATGATACCCATTGCATGACATAACAATCACTTCCAGAGTTCTTAGAGTCTTCTTAAGACGATTATGTCTACGATCAAATAGTCACTTGCTATTATTATTAACATCATTTATTACAACACATGACAAGTGCATTGACGCCTCTGGCAAAATCCGAGCGGACCTTTACTTTCTCAATTTCTCCACCGCTCGAGTTGCAGTGTACCAAAATGTGCTTCGAACACCAGCCTCATTGCGGCTGTTCTGGTTTCCTTTTACCTCTGTTACGTTTATTTTCTCCCAGGATCCACTTCATGGAACACTCTGATAAGCACATTTCAAGATACTTGTCTTCCCCCACGCACGCTGATAAGAAATTGTTCTTAATATCACTGTTTTCCCGAGAACGAAAAATTTTCACATTCGTAAACCATGTAATGAGGTATTAAAAATGAGGCAGAAGATATTACGCAACCTAGAGGTGGCGCTTTCGTTCTTCACTAGTTGATATCGCTACGTTGTGTATTTGCTGATAGGCTCTGATTGAATACACGTGTAATATACGAGTAACTCTTTGGCGACAAAAAAGGCAGGTGGCCTCAAAAAACAGTACTGTATGCTGCAGGTGCATCAGGTTGGCGTTCGGGAGGCCGCCTCGGGAGTTCGCTTAATCTACCGATGCTAGATCTCGGTTCCAATCTGCAGGATCCTATCATCGATCCTCTTCTTGGTACGGAGGCCTCCAGTTTCCCTTCAAAGGGGTTACCACCGTCATGATGTCGATGGTCTGACTTTCATTAACATCCCTGATTGGACAACCCTCGAGGCGGACATTCAGTCTTGCGTAAGGCATGGAGAACCCGGGTGGGTAAGCCCTGCTTGTAGGCCTTCGGGCCTCCTTCTAAAATACAGGGACTCTTGTCTTTGTGCTTCTTCTGAGTTTATTTAATAAAGCATAAGGACTTCCACACCAGTTTCCTTACTCGCATTCTAATGTGTTGTAATGAGTTACTGCCATCTTTGTGTGTCATTGGAGGCAACTAACGCAATCGTTGTTTACTTTGTATCATTATATCAGACTTCACTCGCCGTACAATCTTCGTGGTTGGTCTCTTCATCATCTTTGTGTTTCTAGTTGCTTATGACCGATATCGATTAACAGACCTCACAGTGGTCTCTCGTTTCCACACGCTCTTCGTCTGCTCGGTGGGACATAACCTCGAGCCTCTTCTGTACCCATCATTCCGCACGACAATCTGCTTCAAATCAGACACAACATAGCTGTATTTACTGCTCTCTGCTCTCCACCAGAAATCGACGAAACGTCAACACGAAGCCTTCGGACCTTCGCCCACAATGCCTCAAAATACCCCAAACATATCCAAACCACAACCGAGACCACAACCTACCGATCCTTGTATGTTTGGCTCAAAGTTCAAGTCATGGCTTTCATTTGTTCTTTGCTATTGTTAGGAAACATAGACTGATATGAGGGTACCGTAGATTATGGATAAAGGAGTTTGAGGTGTGAATATGGGAGAATTCTGCTGGCACGTTGCTTTAAAGCCGTCAGATCAAATTTCTTTGCCTTATGGAGTTAACGGTGGATATCTGTTGCGGCACAGACTGATAATCACATTGGGTTTTAAGGATGTTAGGTAGAATTTGGTGAAGCTTTCGTACCTTTCAAGAGGTTTTTGTATTCTCAATAAAAACTATGATCCACTTTCTTCTTGGGGTTCCTCGCCAACTAATTTATCTGGAGCTCTTATGAACTTCCCTTTCCCCTTTCCATCAACTTTCGCAGTTTTGTCTTTCGCGTTCGGTGCTCTAAGTCCCTTCCCGTGCGGTAGCCTTTTGTTTCTAAGATTATGAGGTAACTCCCCCACCTGTTCCCCATCGACCCAGAGTAGCCCAACATCCTGCTTTCTGCCCTCGACTTTCTTCCAATACTTCGTTCCTAGAATGCCGTTCTCATCACCTTCCGTCAAAACAACTCGATTCTCGCTCATCCACCACAGTACACCGCCATCCTCTAAACTCTTCTTGATATCGATGTAAATCAGCAGCTCAGCATCATTCCTCATGCCACTGATAAGACCTTGGTTGCCCTCTGGTAGTCCGGTGCTGAAATGGATGTGATTCCGGGTCATTTTCTTGAGACCACCAGTATCGATAATTGCTTGATAAACACCGAAATATGTTCCATGTACTACAACGTCTGGAATGTTGCCAGCCTCAATAGTGATAGGCACGAGGAGAGCTGCTGAGTCGACAGCGATGCTGTGTCCTTGATTTGCTCGGATAACCCAATCAGAGGGATCTTCGGATTTTGGATCCGGAGGAAATTTCAGTGCTGGATTCGGCTTCATGGAAAATCTTTGCTTGGCGTTGTCTGTTGCGGCTGTGCGGATGTCATCAAATGTGACATGTAGTGACTTGAGGCGCTGCCAATGCATCTAGGGAAATGTCAGTTGGCATCCTGCACTGAGGACGTGCACGTGATGACCACGTGATATCAGAATTGATTTCGAAGGCTACTCCCTCAGTGGAAGAATCAGGAAGAACATAAGTACTTACCACCTGATCGACCTTGGCAAACCCCTCTGAATCAAGTTTCAGACCAGCATCCAGCGCAGCGTGCCTCAACAACTTTGACAACGCCTTGGAGATGGCAACCTCCCTATTCATCTCTCCTCCACCACTGCCTCCAGCTCTATTTCCTCTGCTTCCACCCCCGTCTCTGCCACCACCTTTTCCCCGGCCGCCTCGGCCACCTCGCTTTCCACTCCGGTCACTGATCTCTAGTTCATCTGCTACATCGATGAAATCTTCTGCACTCCTGGAACTAGCCATATTAGGTATTTTCCCGTCGTTGATGTGCTGGATGTGTGTCCTGGAGGTAGCGTAGTATCTAGAGCTGTTCTTGATGGCCGAGAAGATGAAAGAAGTTCTGTTGGTCATATTTTGTGAAAGGAAAGGAAGCTTTCTTATGAAAGGCTTCGCTAAATTCTCTCAGCTCTCTCACCTCACCTGAGTCACCGGCAGCCGACACTGCAACATCACCGAGAGACAAATCTCACTCAAACATCAGCACAGCCTTTGTGACAAGACTATCTTGGTACCGGCATAGCTCCAAATCATGGATACCAATTTACCATACGAGGTGAAAAGATTAATCTACGATTACGCCGATTTTAAGACATTGAAGTCGTTGCGCCAGGTATCCATCTCTTGGGCGACGGTGGGATTGGAATTGCTGTTTCTTCCCAGCTTCACGGTCAAATCATATTCAGTGGACATTCCACGGCTCATCAATATTGGATCCAGCCCACGTGTGTCACGCCAAGCGGCCAGAGTCATCAAGACGATTAGATTCCACAGCACTGTATGCATATTCTCGAATTTATCTTCCCTCATCTGAATGTCCGCGAAGTTGTTGCACATTTAAACTTCCGCCGCCAAATGTCTTACAAGATGTAGCACTTTTAAATTTCCTGATCAATCAATACTGACTCCGAGATTGGCCAGGATTGGGATGCGAGCTACTTACGAGCCATTTTCTGCTCTCGTCATGCGCATCTGAGCAATTACGAGGTCGTGGACTTTGTACCGACCCGTGAGGAACAGCCAACTCTGGAAGAGCTCGGCAATATTATTAAACGGAGGACTCTCGATGGTGTCTACGAGCGTGATAGAGCTTTGTTAATCCGTGCCTTTCGACAGACCCCCCAAGTCAACGCCATTGAAGTCACTTGTCCCAATCCATTCAAGGAACGTCTTCTAAGAAAGGTATGGGACGAGTATAGCATGGAAACTTATCGATCGTCGCAACTTCATCAGGGATCGACTCAATTAGTGGACATTCTATCAGCTGCACACGAAGCTGGGTTGGAGATCCAGCATATCGCAGATGATCAACTGACTTCCTACTTTTTCACCGGGGAAGAGGAATTAATAACTACGGAGATATACACATATCTCAGTAGATTAAAGTCGTTAAGTCTGACTATCAGCGACGTCCCGCTCGAACTTCTCCCTCGCAACGCTGCCACCATAAGGCTCCGTAAACTTATTTCCGCATCTTCCGAGCTGGAGAATATTTACCTTAAGTTCGAGTCGCTTTTCCCTGTCTCGCTCGACTTCCTCCCTGAGACCCAGCCTTCACCGACCAAATTGCGTACACTTACACTCGTCGGAGTAAACATGGACCCTGCCAGGTTCTTCTCCTTCCTCGAAATGCAAGTAGATACTTTCTTGAGGTATCTATCTATTAATTCGGCAGAATTGGTAGAAGGGAGTGGCACATGGAGGCAATTCCTTCAGGAGATAAGAGACAAATTCGGTTCTACGCTTGAGAAGTTCCAACTCGCTGGCGTGTTGAAATCTGCTGAAGTTGGTGGTGAGACATGGTTGCTATCGCCAATCTACGAAGCAGACTGGACCAAGCCCGTACAGCCAGTATTTCGCAACAGCGGGAGGTCGAAAGAAGTCGAGGACTTTGTGCTAAGAGGTGGTCCTTGGCCGATGACGGACGAAGATGATATTTCTAGCCTGCTGGATTGAAGAATCAACATAGCAGAATGTTTGGTGCTCCCGCAAATTCTGTTACCGCTTCCACCCGGTAATGAAGATTGTTTTGTATTAACAGCAGGTCAGAGGTAGAGTGAAAGCTGTATGTGCTGAGCTTCTACCAACGTAATAGAAAGCACTCTAGTGGTGCACAAAAAGGTAAACAATGTTCTAGCCTGCTTTGATCTAACGCCTTGTGGTATACTCCCTTCTTGTTCTTTCATTCATCCGTTCAGTCCTTTCTTTCTTATCCCCAACGAGAGTCTTGATACGCTTCTTCTTATTCTCATAATAATCAAGTTCTTTCAAACTAGTAATGTCACGTTCCCTCGCTAGATCCAAAGTCTAAGTATTTTGTTTCTTAATCGTTTTGTAAGAATGTTGTCCCACTTTTTCTTTTACCAAGGCCATAGTCGCCAGACCGGTGTCACTATTGGAGAAGCGAATTCTTCATTGAAGTCAAAAGAGTAGCGTAAAATTGCATCCACAGTTGCAAGAAGATCTTCCCCGAAAATTATATCACTTTCAGGCCGTTCAGAACATGGAAGTCTGCGAGGATAGAAGCAGTTGATCTAGAATTAATTCCTCTAGTTGCATTGGAAGCTCTGACCTGTTCAGGGGAGTCTACACGATTGTCTCAGCCCATTGCTTTCAATTCAGCCTCGCCGCCCAATCTTATCTTACCCTCGTACGACCTGAGTTGCTTCGTTTCGGGGTGTGATGAATGCAGTTAGTGGTTTGTGCCACGAATAGTTTCGCGTCAGAATCTGGTTGCCTTGTCGCCGCCTTAATTCAAACTCAAAAGGTGTGCATGCATGCACTGAGCGATGTTTTGATATCGCTCGCTCAAACCTTGGATTCAGGATTCCGCATATGTCATGGCATAAGGACAATCGATCCTTGAGATGCAAAATGCGGAATTGAGAAAAGTCTTTGTGAAGGGGTAGTTCACTATAGCTAACTTCATAACAAGACAAAGAACGCTCTACATCCATCTGCTAAAGTTACTACCAACCAACTTCCCGGAACTCACTGTACCTCTGGAAGTCGAGTTGTTTGAGTTAGAAAGAAAGCAGGATGAGCTTGATGAAGATCTCAAAGGCGACCTTACGGCAAAGAAGTATGCAAGAGCTTGGTACACAAGTGATAAGTCGGGGTGCATGGAAAGGCGGGGGCTGTTGGCAATGAGCCGGGCTAAGATCAAAGAGTATGTGAGTAAACAAAATTCTTGACCCCTTCCGAGGCCTATTCAAGCACCAGATTTCTTTCCCCGAATATGCTTGAGATCCTCAAATGCTTTTCATGTAGTCTTTTCTCATGCCCTGCTTAAATTGCTAGAAATTAAGATCTAACAATGCGTTAGAGGATGCCCTGATCTCCCAAGAGGCGATTCTAAAGATGACGAAATCACATCCACCGAACAGTCGAAGCATTCCAAAGCTGGATGGAAGGAGAAACCGATGGACGCGGTGTCCCAGTCCTACGAGGATTCAGTACAAACCGACTCCTCGACACCTCCGACCTGATCGCGCTCCATCCCGCAGTAGAGCAAGACTGGCTCACCTGCTTCGTCCGTCGCTACTCCCGGATTCTCTTTGTGGTAAAAACACCCCTCCGAAAACTCCCAACCTCTTCTCTCCTTCAACACAGCTGCTCAAGAGCCAGAGAAACCCAAATTTAACACCAAATAGGAAGGTAAAGTCGAAGGCTCACTAGCCCACATCTCGGAAACTCGCATCGCCCACGCCGTAGCCGTTCTCACAATCTTCATAGTAGCAATCTTGTAGGAGCAATTGTCAATCTGTGCCTTGTACACGATCATCTCAAAAGACTGGGTTTAGTGGGCATTTACATGGCCGTCTTTGCAGCCAGTGTGGGAATTCTGTCAAATGCTAAGAGAGCAGAA
>Ga0302325_10009005_pt1 | contig 21874 bp, 16 predicted proteins | sample Palsa_T0_2_FD_201948 | JGI IMG/M metagenome (GOLD analysis project Ga0302325, IMG submission 201948) | Peat permafrost microbial communities from Stordalen Mire near Abisko, Sweden - Palsa_T0_2 | ecosystem: Environmental > Terrestrial > Soil > Palsa > Peat permafrost | place: Sweden: Abisko...
GCCCCAGTAGCCGGAGAAGACCGTGGGCCCCTGCAGCCGCAGCTCACCGGGGCGGCCGGGCTGGCTGATCTCCTCGCCGGTCTCCAGGTCGACCAGGCGGGCCCGGGTCCACTGGTCGGTGCGGATCCGCGTCGGCAGCCCAGCGCCGGGCCGCGGGAAGAAGCGGCCGCGGTCAGCCGGATCGGGAATGTTGTCCGGGTAACCGGTGAGCGAGATGCCCTCGTTGGACCCGAAGAAATTGATCACCGATACCCCGCGCGCCTCCCAGCCCTCGATCAGGAACGGAGTCAGCGGCGTAGAGCCGGACCCCACGCAGCGCAAGGACGAGAGGTCGAAACGAGCCATCAGCTCAGGCTCCTGCAGGAGCCTGGTCAGCACCGCAGGAGGCGAAACTGAGTAGGTCACGCGCTCCGACTCCACCTGCGCGAGGAAGATCTCCAGGTCGAACGGCTGGTGCTGGATCAGCCGCGTCCCGACGACCAGCCACGGCAGGAACATGCCGCCGAAGCCGCCGGCCGCCACCATCGGGAACGGGTTGAGCAGGACGTCGGCGCAGGTGAGGCCGGGCGCCTGCACGGTGGTCATGCTGACGGCGATCCAGGAACCGTGGGTCCGCGGCACGCCCTTCGGCGTGCTTTCGGTGCCCGATGTCCAGCACAGCGACACGCAGTCGGCCGGATCGATGACCCGCCCGGCCACGTGCGCGGCCAGCCGGGATCGCCGCTCGTCGGCGCGGGCGGGATCGAGGTTGTCCAGCGCGACGACGCCGTCGGGCAGGTCAGTACCGTAGGCCAGAACCGTCTGCAGGGTGGGGATCGCGGGCTGCAGCGCGGCGATGGCTTTGGCGTTGGCCCGGCCGCGGACCTGGTCCATGGTCACGAAGGTGCGCAGCGCCGCCAGAGCGCCGAGCGCCTCCAGCTCGTGCTCGCGGTACTGGATGGGGAACGGCGAGGCGATCGCCCCGATGCGGGACGCGGCGAGGTAGGTGATGGCAATCTCGACGACATTGGGCAGCTGGATGCCCACGACGTCACCGGCCCGGGTCCCGGCCGCCAGCAGGGCCGCGGCCAGCTCGTCGACGGCCGCGTCGACCTCGCGCCAGCTGAGCCGCCGCGGCGGGCCGCTCGCGAAGTCCTCCCGGTTGGGGGCGTCGGCCAGCGCCAGCGCATCGGGCCGGGCGGCGACGTGCCCGCGCAGCAGGGAGTCCCAGGTTTCGCCGCGGGTCCACCAGCCGAGCGAGTAGAACTCCTCGACGCGCTCGGGCGGGAACAGCCGCACCGCCTCGCCCGGTCCGCTCACCGCTCGCTCCGCCGGCGGAACAGCACCCCGGCGATCTCCAGGTCTCCCCCGGCCGACCCGGCCGGGAGCGTGACATCCAGCGACCGCAGGCCGGTCCGCCCGTCCTGCGCGGTCGTGAAGGTCACCTGCACGCCGTCGAGGCTGACCACCGGGCCCGCGAGCTCACCGCCGAAGACGCCGGCCCAGCGCGCGGCCATCAGGGCCGGGTCGGGCACCGCGATGACCGCGCCGGTCGGCAGCGCGCGCTCGGCAGCTCGCTGCTCCGCCGGGAACTCCTCGTCCCAGTGCCAGTCCTTCGGCCCGACGATCTGGTCGACCTCCAGCAGGGTGCCGAAGTCACGCGGGTGCAGCTGGCAGATGTGGTTGCCACGGTAGACATCGCGCATGACCGGCGCGAGCCCGAGCGCGGCGACCCGTCGTAGCACCGCTTCCAGGTCGGGTACCTGCAGGTCCAGCATGTAGCCGCCGGGGCCGTTACGGGCGATGAACTTCGCGCCGGGCAGCTCCGGCCGGTTCCCCAGCGGGGCGAGGATCTCCAGGTAGGCCGAGCCCAGCAGCAGGACCTCGTGCTCAAGATCGAACGCGCGCATCGGCTCGGCGTCCCTGATGCCCGCCGCCAGGCCCAGCCCGCTGCGCGCGAGCGCCAGGTCGGCGGCCAGGTCGTCGGTCGCCAGGACGATGTGCCGCAGCCGGGCGCTCACCGGGCAGCCTGCGGATCGGCGGCGCCGGCCTTGCGCGGGGGGCGGGGGAAGAAACCGCTGGTGCGGGCCACGTAGTCGGCGTAGGCGGTGCCCCTGGACCTGTTCATGTGCTTCTCCAGCAGTGCCTTGCCGGTGTGCCGCACGAGCATGTTGGTCATGAAGACCGGAGCGATGATCGTCAGCAGGCCCAGCCAGTGCGAGCAGGCCAGCAGCCACAGGCCGAACCACAGCGCGGAATCGCCGAAGTAGTTGGGATGGCGGGTGTAGCGCCACAGGCCCCGGTCCATCACCTTGCCCGCGTTGGCGGGATCCGCCTTGAACCGTCTTAGCTGAGCGTCCCCGATGGTCTCGAAACCAAAGCCGATCACCCACAGGGCCACTCCCAGCCAGGTGACGACCGACAGCCGCGCGTGCTCGTACATGGCCACCTGCAGCGGCAGTGACACCAGCCACATGACCCGGCCCTGGGCCCAGTAGATATAGCGCAGAACGAACTTCGCGAGGCTACCGGTGTTTCGCCGCAGCAGTGAGGCATAGCGGGGGTCCTCGCCCCGCCCGTGATTGCGCGCGAAAATGTAGGCCGCGAGCCGGAGCCCCCACACCGCCGTGAGCACCAGCACCAGGGCCCGGCGGCCGGTGTTGCCGTGCCCGCTCGACAGGCCGAACGACACCGCCGCGATGACCACGAAGCCCAGTGCCCAGGTCGTGTCCATGATGGCCTGCACGTGGGTGCGCATCGCATAGGCGAAGGTCACCAGCATCAGCGCGGCGACCGTCCCGGCGGTGACGGCCAGGTTGATCAGCAGCGGTCCCCAGCTCACGAATGCCTCCCGCCGACCGGCTCGCCGGACATCAGGTCGGTGAACGCGTCGATGGACACGGTGAACTCGCGCGGCGCGCCGGCGTGGCTCTGCGCCAGCAGGGCCGCCAGCTGCTCGGGACTGAGGTCCGGCTCGGCCGGCAGGTCGACCGTCGCCCATTCGACCGGCGACGCCCGCCGCAGCCTGCCCCCGCCGGTGACGATGTACTCCCCGTTGAGCTGGCAGCGGTCACTGGCCAGCGCGGTGAGGACGGGAGCGACGGCGTCGGCGTCCATCCGGTGCCGGACGTCGTCGGGCATGTTCTCGTCGGTCATCTGGGTCACCGCGTACGGCAGCAGCAGGTTGGTGCGCACGTCCCTGGCCGCGCCCTCGGCGGCCAGCGACCGCCCGAACGCCAGCAGGCCGCCCTTGCTGGCGGCATAGGCCGACAGCCCGACGTCGCCGTACAGCCCGCCGGTCGACGACACCAGGATGATGCGGCCGTAGCCCGCGGGACGCATGACGAGCATCGCGGCGCGCGCGAGCCGGACGCTCCCGCCCAGGTTGATCTCGATGACCTCGTCGAACTGCTCAGCGCTCTGGCGGTGGAACATCCCGCCGACGCCGATGGCGGCGTTGGCGACGCAGATGTCCAGCCGCCCCCAGCGCTCCAGCGCCGCCCCGACCATGGCCGCGCCGCTGCCAGGGTCGGCCGCGTCGCTGTAGTCAGCGACCGCCTCGCCGCCGGCCGCCGCGATCTGCGCGGCGACGTGGTCGGCGGGCCCGCGCCCGTCGGCGTCGACCTCGCGGTTGCGGTTATTGACCAGGACCCTGGCGCCCTGGCGCGCCAGGGCGAGGCAGAATGACCGCCCCAGCCCCTTCCCGCCGCCCGAGACGATCGCGACCCGGCCGGCCAGGGGCATGCCGCTGCCCGTCATGCCGCTGCCCGTTATGCCGCTGCCCGTCATGCCGCGGCCTGGCCGGCCAGGACCACGGCGCTCACGCCGCCACGCGCTCGACGAGCACGGCGACGCCGAGGCCGGCGGCGCCGCTGACGGCCGCCACGCCGTACCGGCCGCCGCGGCGCTCGAGCTCGTCGACGCAGCAGCCCAGCAGGATCGCGCCGGTCGCCCCGAACGCATGGCCCATCGCGATGGTGCCGCCGTTGGGGTTCATCCGGTCCGGGCCGGCGTCCAGGTCGCGCCGGAATCGCAGGCACAGCGCGGCGAAGGCCTCGGCGAACTCGAAGACGTCGACATCGGCGGGCTGCAGCCCGGCGCGCGCCAGCACCATCTCGACGGCGGTCTGCCCGGCGGTCAGCATGATCACCGGGTCGGTGCTCGCCGTAGCCGAGGCGACGATCCTGGCCCGCGGCGCCAGGCCGATCCGCTTCGCCGCGTCCTGGCTGCCGATCAGCACCAGCGCGGCCGCGTCGGCGAGCGCGGGTGAGGTGCCGACGGTGTGCAGGTGCCGGATCTCGCCGACCTCAGGATGAGCGGCGAGGGCGAGTGCATCCTGGCCGTCAGCACCCTGCTTGACGAAGGCCGGCTCCAGGGCGGCCAGGCTCTCGCGGGTCGTCGAGGGACGCAGCAGCTCGTCGCGGGCGACGACGCGGCCGTCGGGGCGGGTGAACGGGACCAGCGAGCGGTCGAAGAAGCCCTCGTCCCACGCCCGGGCCGCCTTGCGCTGCGTTTCCAGGCCGTAGGCGTCCAGCTCGTCCCGCTCGTAGCCTTCCATCGTCGCGACCAGGTCGGCCGAGATGCCCATGAAGACCGAGCCGACCTTGCTGACGGTCGCCGGGTCGCAGAATAGCGGGCCGCCGTCGGAGAACATCGGAACGCGCGAGACGCTCTCGACCCCGCCGGCGGCGACGAGCTCCAGGTCGTTGCCGCGCACCCGCGCCGCCGCGTGCGCGACCGCGTCAATGCCCGACGCGCAGAACCTGTTGATGGTGACTCCCGGCACGTCGCCCCAGTCGGCCAGCATCGTGGCGGTACGGGCGATGTTGGCGCCCTGCTCGGCGTTCTGAGACGCGCAGCCGATGATGACGTCCTCGACCCGGCCGGGGTCCAGGCCGGTGCGGCGCACGAGCTCGCGCTGCAGGCCGGACAGCAGGTCGACAGGTGAGATGTCGGCGAAGCCGCCTCGCGGTGACGCTTTGGTCCTCGCCGTGCGGAGCGTCTGGAGAACATAGGCCTCAGGCACGCATCCACCTCACTTTCTTAGTTGAAGTAACTCTCAGCCCTCGCCCGCCGCGCCGTCAAGCGGTGCGCTCTGGCGGTCGCCGGGCGGGCCGGCCAGCTGCTCGCGCAGCTGGTCCTTGCGGACCTTCATGCTGGCGTTGCGCGGCAGAGTCGGCACGAAGTGCACGCGCTGCGGCCGTTTGTAGCCAGCGATCTGGGTACGGACGTGCGCGATGACGCTTTCCTTCGTCAGCCGGGCGCCGGGCGCCATGACGATCACCGCGGTGACGGCCTCGCCCCATTTCTCGTCGGCCATGCCCACGACCGCGCACTCGGCAACGCCGGGCAGGGTGGCCAGGGCCGCCTCTACCTCGGCGGGGTAGACGTTCATGCCGCCGCTGATAATGACATCCTTGGCTCGCCCGGTGACGTAGACGTAGCCGGCCGGATCGAGGTGGCCCAGGTCACCGGTGCGAAAGCCGTGCGGACCGAAGCTGCCGGCCGTCTTCTGCGGGTCACCCAGGTAGCCGGAGAACAGGATGTCGGCCTCGACGGTCAGCTCGCCCTCCTCGCCAGCTGGCAGCACCCCGCCGTCGGGCCCGGTGACCTGGATGGTCGCGGAGGGGAAGGCCCGCCCGGCCGAGGCGTACACATCGGCGGCGTCGCCGCTGCCCCGCCAGTCGGCGCGGGTGGTCGCCGAGAACGGTGCTACCCCCTCGGTCATCCCCCAGATCTCGATATAGCGGTCGCCGACCACCTCCACCAGCGCCGCCACCTGCGATCGCGGCACGGGCGAGCCGGAGTGGATGACCGACTCCAGCGACCGCAGGGCCCGCGGCCGGCGGCGCAGCTCCTCGGTGAAAGACGGGATGAACGGCGTCGGCGCGTAGGTGAAGGTCGACTGGTCGGCCTCGATGTGGTCGGCCCACGACTGCGGCGTGTAGGGGTGCAGGAAGGTGACGGTTCCGCCGGTGTACAGGTGCGGGTAGATGACGCCCCAGATCCCGCTGACGAAGGACAGGGTGCCGGTGAAGGCGCAGCGCCCGTAGTTGCTGATGCCGTAGATCGAGGGGATCAGGCGCACGCAGTCGGTGAGCGCGGCCTGCGTCACCATGGCGCCCTTAGGGACGCCAGTGGTGCCGCTGGTATAGCCGACGATGGCGAGGTCGCCGGGCGCGCGGGGGGTCACCTCGACCCTGGGGCTGGCCGCGGCGATGAGCTCATCGAAGGCCGCCGCCCCGGGCGGCCGCTCGGTGCCGATGGTCACCAGCAGCCGCAGCGCCGACCCGGCGTCGACCGCTGCCACCACCTCGGTGCGCCCGTCGGTGTGGAAGAGGGCCCGGGCACCGGAGTCCTGCAGGATGTGCGCCACCTCGGGGGCCGCGAGCCGGTCGTTGACGTGGATCAGCGGATAGCCGCCCAGTGCCGCCCCGACGTAGACCTCCAGGGAGCTGAGCCTGTCCTCCAGCATGGCGGCGACCGGTGTCCCCGGTGCCAGGCCAGCGCCGCGCAGGGCGTTCGCCAGCCGGGCCGAGCGTTCCAGCAGCTCACCGTAGGTGCGGACCTCGCCGCCCCGGACCAGGGCCGGCCGGCCGGAGAAACGCCGGCCCGCGGTCGCCAGCATGGCGCCGATCGTCGCGTCCACTGCAGGCAGCCTCCCGGTCCGGCCATCGGGGGCGTCCCTGGCCGATGGACGAGGTACCCGACTCCGCTTACTGTAGTGTCTGCAGGCAGCTGCAGGAAGGGCGGTCGACGACGACATGGCCGAGAGCGAACCCTGGTCCTTTCACCCGGACGGCACGCCGGTGTATTGCGTCGCCGACATCATCCGCAAGCGCGCGGCGGCGACGCCGGGCCTGCCCGCCCTCTCGCAGGCCAGCCGGTCGGCTACGTTCGGCGCCCTGGACCGCAGCTCGAGCCAGGTCGGCCAGGCCCTGCGGGCATCGGGGGTGCAGGCAGGCGACCGTGTTGCCTTCATCGGGGCCAACGGGCCGGAGTTCGTCGAGGTCTTTTACGGCGCGGCGAAATGCCGGGCGATCTTCACCGCGGTCAACAACCGGCTGGCCGCCCCCGAGGTGCTCGCCATCCTGGCCGACGCCGAGCCCCGGGTGCTGGTGGTGGACACCGCGGCCGCCGCGCTGGTCGCCGGGGTCGGCAGCCTCGGATTCCGCTGCGACGTCCGGGTGGCGGGCGGCAGCCCCGATACCCCGATGAGTTACCAGGCCTGGCGGGACGCGATGCCGGCCGATGATCCCGGTGAGATCGCGGGCCCGGACGAGACAGCTCTGATCCTCTACACCTCCGGCACCACAGGGCTGCCCAAGGGCGTCGAGCTGACCGGCCGCAACCTGGGCTGCGCCCTGCACGAGCTGCACGCGGGCATCGGCCTGGACACCGGCTCGGTCTGCGCGGCGCCGATTCCCTTCTTCCACATCGCCGGGCTCGGCCTGCTGCTCGCGGCGAACCTGAACGGCGGCAGCCTGCTGCTGGAGCAGGCAGCCGACACCCTCGGCGTGCTGCGGCTGCTGGTGGACAGGAAAGTCACGCACGCGGCGGTGGTCCCGACCGTGCTGCAGCGGCTGCTCGCGCTGCCGGAGTGCAGGACCGCGGACTGGAGCGCGCTGAGCTACGTGGTCTACGGCGCCTCGCCGATCCCGCTGCCGGTGCTGCGGGAAGCCACCGAGGTCATCGGCTGCTCGTTCCTGCAGTCCTACGGGCTCACCGAGTCGACCGGCGGCTTCACGCTGCTGGGGCCAGCGGACCACGTGCCGCAGGAGGCGCTGGCGCACCGGCTCCGCTCGGCCGGACGGCCGATGGCCGGCACGCCGGTGCGGGTCGTCGATCCGGTCACCCTGCAGGACTGCCCGGCCGGCCAGCGCGGCGAGGTGCTGGTGGGCGGGTCCCGGGTGATGAAGGGCTACTGGCGCAAGCCCGAGCAGACAGCGCAGGTGCTGCTCCCCGGCGGCTGGCTGCGGACCGGCGACGGCGGGTCCTTCGACGAAGACGGCTTCCTCTACCTGCACGACCGGCTCAAGGACATGATCGTCTCCGGCGGCGAGAACGTCTATCCGGCCGAGGTCGAGAGCACCATGACCGGGCATCCCGACGTGGCCGAGGTGGCCGTGGTCGGCGTGCCGTCCGATGAGTGGGGCGAGTCGCCGTACGCGGTGGTCGTGCTCAAGCCGGGCGCGCAGCTGACGGAGGCGGCGCTCATCGGCTGGACGCGAGAGCGCCTGGCGCACTTCAAGTGCCCGGTCGGGGTGTCCTTCGTCAGCTCGCTGGCGCGGACGGCGAGCGGCAAGCTGCAGAAAGCCGCGATCCGTGACAGCCTCAAGCAAGACCGCTGACGCCGCCAAAGCTCTGGATACTGCCGCCATTTGCGGTCTAATCTTGCCGCGTGGAATCCACCTCTCAGCCAGGTACCGATGCCGCCGACCCGGATGTGGCCGCCACGGTGCGGTTGCTGCACCGCAGTCATGGCTGGAACCGGGCGGCCGTTACCAGTTTGATTGCGTTCCTGCTGGCCTACGGTGGCTACGCCAACGCAAAGTCGCAGGGGGCGCCTCCTCCGTCGTGGTTCCTGGACATGATCATCGCGCTGGGCGCACTGACCGTCGTCAGCATCATCGCAGTGGTGGTGTATTCCGGGCAGCTGCGGCGCCGGCCGCCCGCGGTCCGGGCGCAGGCCGCGCCGCTCGCCGCCCGCCACCCAAGCGGCCCGCATGCCCACCACTACCCGCCCCGGCATCTGGTCACCTGGGCCGTGCGCTGGGTCGGGATGCTGCTGATCCTGGTCGCGGGCGTGGTCGCCGTGCCCGGCCTGGTCGACGGGACGGCGTACCTGGCCGGTGCCGGAAGAACGGTCACCTTCGACCCGGTCTCGTACCAGACAAGCTGCGACAGGTACAGCTGCGGGACGACCACTGACGGCATCCTGGAGACCGGCGGCGCCGGCATCAGCGCGAGCTGGCAGAACGTGGTACCGCTCGACAAGCCATTCCCGGTCCGCGAGCCGGTATGGAGGTGGGGGCTCGGCCTGGCGCTGATCGACAGCGACAAGACCGCCGTCATCGCCGTTGTCGTCTGCCTGCTGATCGAAGGGGGCGCCGTCCTGGTGCTGGTCAGCCTGGTCATGCTGGCGCGCCACTGGCGACGGCACCGGCGGCAGACCGCCATGGCGCCCGCCGGGGTCGCCTGACTCAGTCGCCTGACTCAGTCGCCTGACTCCATAGTGCCGTGCAGGGAGCCGTCAAGGCCGCGATCCGTGGCAGCCTCAAGCAAGACCGCTGACACCGAAGGGAACGTGCGTGCCCGCCGACGTGCTGAGTACGCGGGCGCTGAACCGTGCGCTGCTCGAGCGTCAGCTGCTACTGCGCCGGGCGCCTGCGCCGACGGCGCAGGCGGAGCCGACGGCGCAGGCGGAGCCGACGGCGCAGGCGGAGCGGGCCGGGCAGGTGGTCGCGACCGTGGAGCATCTGGCCGGGATGCAGGCGCAGGCTCCGTTCCCGCCGTATTACGGCCTGTGGTCGCGGCTGGCGGACTTCCGGCCAGCTGACCTTTCCGAGCTGATCCTGAGCCGTCAGGTGGTCCGCATCGCGCTGATGCGGGGGACCCTGCACCTGGTCTCAGCCCGCGACAGCCTGCTGCTGCGCCCGCTGGTCCAGCCGGTCCTGGACTCCGCGCTCAAGACGATCTTCGGCAAGCGGCTCGGGGATCTGGACACCGGCGCGCTCGCCGCCGCCGGCCGGGCACTGGTCGAACAGCAGCCCAGGACCTTCAGCGAGCTGGGCATGCTGCTGGCGCAGCGCTGGCCCGGCACCGACCCGGCGGCCCTCGCCCAGGGCGTTCGCGTCCTGGTGCCGCTGGTCCAGGTACCGCCCCGGGCCATCTGGGGTGCCGCCGGGCAGGCCCTGCATACCTCCGCTGAGTCCTGGCTGGGCCGTCCGCTGGACCGGAGCCCCCGGCCCGAGCAGCTGGTTACCCGCTATCTGGCCGCATTCGGCCCGGCCACCGTCGCCGACATCCAGGCCTGGTCTGGGCTGACCCGGCTGGCTGAGATCGTGGAGCGGATCCGGCCCGGCCTGCGCACGTTCTCCGGCGAGCAGGGAGCCGAGCTGTTCGACCTCCCCCAGGCGCCGCGGCCAGAGCCCGATACGCCGGCTCCGGTGCGCCTGGTCGCCGAGTTCGACAACCTGGTGCTCTCGCACGCCGACCGCACCCGCGTTGTCAGCGAGCAGAACCGCAGGCGCCTGTCCACCGTCAACGGCATCTGCCCCGGCACCGTGCTGGTCGACGGCTTCGTCGCCGGCACCTGGCGGATCAGCCGGTCGCGCGGCAGCGCCGAGCTGGCCGTCGCGATGTTCGGGCCGCTCGCCGCGCGCGACCGCGACGAAGTGCTGCGCGAGGGCGAGAAGCTGCTCGCGTTCGCGGCACCAGACGCAAAGGTCAGCGACATCCGGCTGACCTAGTGCAGGTGGTTCTGCCAGTCCGGCGGAACCCGGCCCGCCGGGCCGGGAACCGGCTGGTCGAGCGGGTGATGCTCAGGCCGCGCCAGCGGCGGGCCGTCGTAGAACTCCTTGGTCTGATAGCTCCAGAACCAGTCTTCACCCGGCTCAAAACTGCGGATGAGCGGATGCCCGCTCGCTGTGGCGTGCGCGGTCGCGTGCTGCGCCGGGGAGGTGTCGCAGCAGCCGATCCGCCCGCACTGGGCGCACCGGCGCAGGTGGAACCACCAGCCGCCGACCGCATCGCACTCCAGGCAGCCGTTCCCGCTGGGCGGCACGGAGGGGTTGATCCCTGGCACTGCGGTCATCCGGGCTCCTGGCTGTCGGGTTCCTGGGCGGTCAGCGGGAGCCGCACCAGGAAGCGGGTGTCGCCGGGGACTGATTGTACTCGGAGGTCCCCGTGATGCTTGTTTACAATGATGCGCCAGGAGATGTCGAGTCCGAGGCCGGTTCCCTCGCCTACCGGCTTGGTGGTGAAGAACGGCTCGAAGATCCGCTCCTGGATGTCGGGCGGCACGCCGGGGCCGGTGTCCCCGAACTCGACGAGTACCTGGTCGCGGTCGAGCCGGGTGCGCACGGTGAGCGTGCCCGTCCCGTTCATCGCCGACAGCGCGTTGTCGATCAGGTTGGTCCACACCTGGTTCAGCTCGGCGGCGTAGGCCGGGATCGGCGGCACCCCGGCCTGGTAGTCCCGCACGACGGTGACGCCTTCGGGAATCTTGCTGCCGAGCATCATCAGCGTGCTGTCCAGCAGTTCGTGCACGTCAACGACCTGATAGGGGGCCCGGTCCAGCTGTGAGTACTGCTTGGCCGCGCCGACCAGGGTCGAGATCCGGGTAGTGGAGTCCGCGATCTCGTTCATCAGCAGCTCGGTATCGACGGTGTAGTTCAGCCACCGCAGCGCGCCTTCCAGGGTCGGTTCGTCCACGGCGGCCGCGACGTAGTCGAGCCAGCCGGTGTCGAGGCCCGCCTGCACGAAAACCGGCGCGAGCTCCCAGCCATCGGCGATGCCGTGCTCATCGAGCCAGTCGGCGATGGCGTCCTCGCGGTCGGACGCCTCCATGGGACTGAGCGCGGTCGCCTTGGCTACCAGTTCCACCGCGCGCTCCTGCAGCTGGATCAGGGTCTCCAGGGTGGCCGGGCTGTACGGCCCGGCGGCGATGGTGCCCAGTTTGTGGCGCATCCCGGCGACTCGCTCGCGCAGCGCCGAGGTGGCGCGGACCGCTGCGGACGCGGGATTATTCAGCTCGTGGGTGAGGCCGGCCGACAGCGAGCCGAGCGCCAGTAGCCGCTCGCGCTGGCCGATCGCCTGCTGGGTGTTCTGGACGCCGAAGAACAGTCCCTCCAGCAGGTGCACGGCCATCGGGAACCACTCGTGCATGATCTTGGCGAAGATGCCGGCGTCCAGTACGAAGAACCGCGTCGGCTCGGTCACCCGCAGCGAGTTGTTGTAGAGCTGCGGCACCCGGTCCCCGAGGTAGGCGTAGAAGGCGCCGGAGTAGACGCCGCGCTCGGAGGTGCGGTTGACTTCGATGTCGTCGGCGCCGACCCGGCGCGACAGCACCAGGGTGCCGTCCAGGAGCACGTAGAAGCAGGTCGCCGGGTCCCCCTCGGTATACACCGGCCCGGGATCGAGGGACACCACGCTGCCCTCCCGGCAGAGCCAGCCCAGCTGCTCGTCGGTCAGCTTCTCGAACAGGAACAGCGTGCGGAGCTCATCGGCGCTGCACAGCATCGGCTGGTCCGGCCCGGTCATCAGAGTTTCTCCAGGTAGCGGTGGACAAGCATGACGGCCATGGCGCCCTCGCCGACGGCAGCGGCGACGCGCTTGGCCGACTCGGCCCGCGCGTCGCCGGCCACGAAGACACCGGCAACGCTGGTTTCCAGGTGGTAGGGAGCCCGGTCAAGCTCCCAGCCCCGTGGCCGTTCTCCCTCGACCGACAGGTCGGGGCCGGCGAGCACGAAGCCGCGGCTGTCCCGCATCACCACGCCGTCCAGCCAGCTGGTGAGCGGGGCCGCGCCGATGAACACGAAGAGCACCTGGGCTGTGACGTCCTCGGTCGCGCCGGTCGCGGTGTTGCGCAGGGTGAGGCTCTGCAGGTGATCGGTGCCGTGCGCGGCGATGACCTCGGTGCAGGTCCGGATCGAGATCGATCCGATGCCGGCGATCTGCTGGATGAGGTAATAGGACATCGACTTCTCCAGCGACGGCCCCCGGACCAGGATCGTCACCGACTTGGCGCCCCGCGACAGGTAGACGGCGGCCTGCCCGGCAGAGTTCGCGCCGCCGACGACGTACACGTCCTGCCCGAAGCACGCGGCAGCTTCGGTGAGCGCCGAGCCGTAATACACTCCCCGGCCGGTCAGCTCGTCCACGCCAGGCGCGGCGAGCTGCCGGTAGGACACCCCGGTCGCGAGGATCACGGTGTGCGCGTCGATGGCACTGCCGTCAGCAAAACGGACGCTGCGGGCCGAGCCGTTGACCTCCAGGCCGGTCACGTCGCGGGTCGTCAGCACCTCGGCACCGAACTTGGCGGCCTGCCGGCGCGCCCGGTCGGTCAGCTGCGCCCCGGACACGCCGTCGGGAAAGCCGAGGTAGTTCTCGATCCGCGAGCTCTGGCCCGCCTGGCCGCCGGTGGCGGTGCGCTCGACCAGCACGGTGCGCAGTCCTTCGGACGCGCCGTAGACCGCGGCGCCCAGGCCAGCGGGCCCGCCGCCGATCACGATCAGATCGTAGAAGTCCCGCGCTGGCGTGGTGGCGAGCCCGACCCGGCTGGCCAGTTCCGCGTCGGTGGGCTCGACCAGCGCCTCGCCATCCGCCGTTATCACCAGCGGCAGCGCCAGCCCGTCAGCTCCGGCGGCAGCGAGCAGCCGCTGCCCCTCCGGCTCGTCCGAGGCGTACCAGCGGTAGGGCACCTGGTTGCGGGCGAGGAACTCGCGTACCTCCGACGACCGGGCCGACCACCGGTGACCGACCAGCTTGGTCTCGGGGACGGGCCGGTGATCGGAGGCCAGCCACGCCTCGAGCAGGGCGTCGACGACCGGGTAAAGCTTCTCCTCCGGCGGATCCCACGGCTTGAGCAGGTAGTGGTCCAGGTCGACCACGTTGATGGCCTCGATGGCAGCGTCGGTATCGGCGTAGGCGGTGAGCAGCACCCGCCGCGCCCCCGGGTACACGTCCATCGCCTGCTCGAGGAACTCGATCCCGTTCATCTGCGGCATCCGGTAGTCGGCCAGGATCACCGCCACCAGGTCGCCGCGGAGCTTCAGCTCCTTCAGCGCGTCCATGGCCGCCGCGCCGGACTCGGCGCGCACGATCCGGTGCTGCTCGCCGTAGCGGCGCCGCAGGTCCCGGGCCACCGCCCGGGACACGCCCGGGTCGTCGTCGACCGTCAGGATCGCCGTCCGGATCGCGCCGTCGGGCGCCGTCACCGGCATCCGCGCCCCGCACCGTTATCTGATATGCGCCCAGCCCGCTGCATGCACCCCATCGTAGGTCTCCCGGTCAGCCGGATCGTAGGTCTCCCGGTCAGCCGGATCGTAGGTCTCCCGGTCAGCCGGATCGTAGGTCTCCCGGTCAGCCGGATCGTAGGTCTCCCGGTCAGCCGGCGGCAAGGACCGCGTGCGCGCTGGCGGTCATCAGCTCGCCCAGGCGCTCGGGCGGCAACCCGCTGTCGTGGAACAGCACCGACTGGATCGCGCCGATCGCCGCGTGCACGATGGCCCGCACCTCGCCGTCTGGCAGGTCGCCGCGCAGCTCGCCGAGCACGTGCACCCACTCCTCCAGGTACAGCCGCTGCTTGCGGCGCAGCCGCCGGCGATCATCGGCGGGCAGGTTGTTGATTTCGTTGTGGTAGACCCTGGCCAGCTCCCGGTCGGTGATCACGAATTCGACCTGATCGGCGACCAGCCGGGCGAGCGCGCCGCGCTCGTCGGTCTCCGAGCTGACGATGCCCGCGGCGCTGGCCAGCAGCCCGTCGATGACACGGTCGAACAGCGCGACCAGCACCGCCGACTTGCTCTCGAAATGCCGGTAGATCGCCGAGCCGGTGACCCCGGCGGCCGCGCCGATGTCGGAGATCGATACCGCGTGATAGCCGCGGCGAGCGACCAGGTCGGCGGCGGCGGCGAGAATCCGCTCCTTGCGCGCCGGGCCGCGGATCCGGGCCGTCCCGGCTGCCGTCTCGCCCCCGGCGTCAGCCGTCGCGTCGCTGCCGTCAACCGCCGGTGTGGTCGCGGCGCTGTCGTCGTCCGCCGCTGCCGCCGCGCCTGGCATACTCAGCTCCCCGCGTAATGGGCGGCGAAGGAGTCCCGCACCAGGTTCTTCTGGATCTTTCCGGTCGAGGTCTTCGGCAGCTCCTCGACGAAGATCACCGACTTGGGCGCCTTGTAGGCGTCCAGGTGCTGCTTGACGCCCTCGATGAGCTCGCCCTCGTCCAGCTTCTCCCCGGGCCTGGGCACGACGACCGCGGTGATCGCCTCGCCCCAGTGGTCATGCGGCAGCCCGACCACGACCACCTCGGCCACCCGCGGATCGGCGGCGTACACCGCCTTCTCCACCTCGATGGACGCGACGTTCTCACCGCCGCTCTTGATCACGTCCTTGCGCCGGTCGGTGAACCACAGGATCCCGTCTGGGTCGAAATACCCGACATCGCCGGAATGGAACCAGCCGTGGGCGAAGGCCGCCTGAGTCGCCTCGGGGTCCTTCAGGTAGCCGGACATGGTGTGCGGACCGCGGTACACGACCTCGCCCTGCTCGCCGTCGGGCAGCAGGGCGCCGCCGGGGTCCATGATCGCGACCTGGATGTTCACCACCGGCGTGCCGACCGCGCCGGCGTGACTGAGCTGGTGCTCGGGCCGGAACATCGTCACCGTCGGGCTCATCTCAGTCTGGCCGAACAACAGGTAGAAATCACAGCCGAATGTCTCCAGGCAGCGCTTGAGCTGGGCGTCTGGCATAGGAGCCATGGCATAACAGGCACGCCGCAGGCTGGACAGGTCACGCCGGCCGATGTCGGGGTGGTCGAGCATCGCCCGGTACATCATCGGCAGCCCGAAGATCTGGGTGAGCCGCTGCGTCTCGATCAGCTCCAGCAGCCCGCCCGGGTCGAAGCCGCGCAGCACGTAGATCGTCGCGCCGACCATGATCGCCGGGGTGCAGTGGCAGTTCAGCTGGGCGGTGTGGAACATCGGCAGCAGGGCGGCGAACCGGTCGTCGGCCGCGAACCGAGCCTCCAGCGCCATCGTCATGGACTCCAGGTAGATGGCGGTGTGGTTGCCGATCACGCCCTTGGGGAACGCGGTAGTGCCGCTGGTGTACAGGTAGGTGATCGGGTCCCGGTCGGCGACGAAGCACTGCGGCTCGGCGGCTGTCCCGGCGGCTGCCAGCTCCTCGAAGCTGAGCCAGCGCCGCCCGGCCACTGCCGCAGGCACCGGCTCGCCCGTGCCTGGCCCGCCGATGCCTGGCCCGCCGGTGCCCGGCGCGACGATCACCGTGGTGATCGCCTCGGTGAGCTGCAGCGCCGGTGTCATGGCCGCTACCAGCTGGGTCTCCAGCACCAGGCCGCTGGCCTGCGAATGGGCAAGGACGTAGGCCACCTCGTCGGGCCGCCAGCCGAGGTTGACCGGCACGCAGACCACGCCGAGCTTGGCGCAGGCGTAGTAGGTCGCCAGGAACTCGGCGCTGTTGCCGGACGCCAGCGCGATCGCGTCGCCGCGCTGGTAGCCGAGCCCGGACAGCCCGCCCGCTACCTGGTTGACCCAGGCGTTGAACTCGCCGTAGCGCCAGCGCCGGTCCCCGTCGATGACCGCGATCCGGTCCGGGTGCCGGGCCGCGGTCCTGGTCAGGCTGTCGCCGACATTGACCCGCTGGATCAGGTTGGCGTGCGCGTCCGTCGTCATCTTCGCACCTCCCTAGTGTGGCCGCGGCAGTGTGACCGCGGCTAATACGACCGCGGCAGGCCGAGTGAGTGGCTGGCCACATGATTGAGGATCATTTCCCGGCTGACCGGCGCGATGCGCAGCAGCCGGGCCAGCCCCCACAGCGGCACCAGCCCGTACTCGCGGGACAGCCCGTTGCCGCCGTGGGTCTGGATTGCCGCGTCCACGGCGGCCAGCGCGGCATCCGCCGCGGCGAACTTGGCCATGTTCGCGGCCTCGCCCGCCGGCTTGTCGTTGTCGTGCAGCCACGCGGCCTTCGCCGTCATCAGCGCGGCCAGCTCGACCGCGATCTTCGCCTCGGCCAGCGGGTGCGACACGCCCTGGTGGGCGCCGACCGGCGCGTCCCACACCGTCCGGGTCCGCGCGTACTGCGCGGCTTTGCCCAGCGCGTACCGCCCGATCCCCACGCAGACCGCGGCGCCGGTGATGCGCTCGGGATTCAGCCCGTGGAAGACCTGCTCGAACCCCTCGTCCTGGGCGCCGACGAGCCGGTCGGCGCCGACCCTGACCTGGTCGAAGTACAGCGTGAACTGCCGCTCGGGCAGCCGGGCCGAGACCGGCAGCGGCTGGGAGACCAGGCCGGCCGCGTCGGCGTCCACCAGGAACAGCGACAGCCGGGCATGGCCGGTGGCCGGGTCGGTGCCGGTACGGGCCACCACGAGCAGGGCGTCGGCCTCATCGACACCAGAGATGTAGTATTTCGTGCCGTTCAGCACCCACTCGCCGTCGCTGCACGTCGCGGTCGTGGAGAGGTTCCGGGTGTTCGATCCGGCGTCCGGCTCGGTGATCGCGAACACCACCTTCGCCTGCCCGCTGGCCAGCGGCGGCAGCCACTGCTTACGCTGCTCGGGGCTGCCGTAGCGGGAAATCACCTCGCCGCAGATCGCACTGGAAACCAGGAGTAGCAGCAGCGGGCAGCCCTGCGCCGCGGTCTCCTCGCAGACGATCGCCAGCTCGGCCAGGCCGGCCCCGCCGCCGCCGTAGTCCGGCGAGATGTTGATGCCGATGTAGCCGCCGGCGGCCAGCGCCTGCCAGAGCTCGGTCGTCGGCTCTCCGGCCTCGGCTCTCTCGGCGTAGTAACCGCCGCCGAAGTCAGCGCTGATCGAAGCGACCGCTGCCCGCAGCGCCAGCTGCTCCGCGGTGTCCTGGAAATCCATCTCGCCTCCGTATCAGTGCCCGCCAGTCAGTGCCCGCCAGTCAGTGCCCGCCAGTCAGTCCGCCAGTCGTTGCCCGCCAGTCAGGCGCGCCGCGCAGCGCCCGGCCGCAGCGCCGCGAGCCCCTCCCTGGCGTCCTGGCCGCGCAGCGCGACCGTCTGGCTGACGGCCTCCAGCGCCAGCGCGTCCCGCAGGGACCCGCCGCTGCTCGCGTTCATCAGCCGCTTGGTCAGCGAGATCGCCACCCGTGGTCCGTCCGCCAGCCGGCGGCCCAGCGCCACGGCCTGCGCCAGCGCGTCCTCGGCGTCGTCGTATACCGCGTTGACCAGGCCGAGTTCCAGGGCCTGCGCCGCGTCGATCTCGGGCGCGAGCAGCATCAGCTCCTTGGCCCGCCGCATGCCCACCAGCCGGGGCAGCAGGTAAGCGCCGCCGAGATCGGGCACCAGGCCGCGGCGCAGGAACACCTGGCAGAACCGGGCGTCGGCCGAGCACACCGCGAGATCGCAGGCCAGCGCGAGGTTGACCGCTCCGCCGTACACCACCCCGCTGAGGGCGGCGATCACCGGCAGGCCGGAGTCCCAGATCTGCTCGACCAGTCCATGGAACACGCGCATCAGCGCGAGCGCGGCGGCGTCGTCGCCGGTCACCTCCAGGATGGACGCCAGGTCCCCGCCCGCGGAGAAGTGACCGTCGATGCCGGTCAGGACCGCCGCGCCGACCGCCGGGTCGGACTCGGCGCCGGCCAGCGCCGCGCGCAGCGCTTGCGCGGTGGCCGGGGCCAGCGCGTTGCGCCGGTCCGGCCGGTCGATGGCGATGACCCGCACCGGCCCCTCGTCCCAGGTCCGGACCCCGCTCGCGGCCGCTGCTCTGCTCGCGCCCGCTGTCCCGCTCGCGCCCGCAGCTCCGCTCGCGCCCGCGCCCGCTGTCCCGCTCACACCCGCTGCTCCGCTCGAACGCCCAGCCGGGCGAGCTCGTGCCGCTGCAGCTTGCCGGTGGTGCTGCGCGGCAGCTGGTCGGCGGCCATGAATTGCACGTACCGCGGCCGCTTGTAGCCGGCCAGCCGGTCCCGGCACCAGGCGACGACCTGCGCCGCGGTGAGCTCGGCGCCCGGCCGAAGAACCACGACCGCCTTGACGGTCTCGCCCCAGTGCTCGTCCGGCACGCCGAGGACGCAGACCTCCTGGACGGCTTCGTGCGTGGCGATCACCTGCTCGACCTCGGCCGGGTACACGTTCTCGCCGCCGGTCTTGATCAGGTACTTCTGCCGGTCGACGAAGGTCAGCGTGCCGTCGGTGTTGCGGACCAGCATGTCGCCGGTGTGCAGCCAGCCGTCGCGGAACACCTCGCTGGTGGCCTGCGGGTCGTCCAGGTACCCGGACATCACGCTGGGACCGCGCACCACGCACTCGCCCGGCGTGCCGGCCGCCACCTCGCGGCCGGCCGCGTCCACCAGGCGGACATCCAGCAGCGGGCTGGGCAGCTTGCGCAGCGAGGGTGCCTCGCCGGGGCGGCTCACGCCGTGCGCCAGCAGATAGCTGGTCTCGGTCTGGCCGAACGCGTCGTAGAAGTCGATCGAGCACGCGGCGGTCAGCTGCTCGACCACGCCGGGCATCATGTTCGCGTAGCCGATCGCGAACCGCATGCTGGACAGGTCGTAGTCGGCGCGCTTGGGGTGGTGCAGGAAGTCGGTGATCACGCCGGGCAGCAGCAGCGTCCAGCTCAGCCGGTCCCGCTCGATCAGTGCGAACATGGTTTCCGCGTCGGCCTTGGGCAGCGTGGCGTAGCTGCCGCCGGTGGTCATCGTGGCGTACAGCGACTCATCCCCGCCGCAGTGGAACAGCGGCAGCCAGCCGACGAAGCCGTCCTGCGGGGTGAGCCGGAACCACTGCGCCAGCCGCAGCCCGCGGATCGCGGCGGCCCGCTGGCTGATCATCGCTCCCTTCGGGCGGCCGGTCGTGCCGCTGGTGTAGAGCACGTTGTGGATATCCTCGGCGGCTACCGTCACCTCCGGCGGCGGGCCGGCCGCGCCGTCCAGCAGGCTGGCGTAGTCGGCGAACCCCTCGGTGCCGCTGTCGTAGCAGATCCGGTGCGCGACCTGCGCCTGCAATGCCGTGGTGGCCGGCGCTGACCCGGCCGAGGTGATCAGCGCGACGGGCCGCGCTGTCGCCACGCAGTACCGCAGTTCCTCGGGGTGCAGCCGGATGTTCAGCGTCACCAGGGTGACCCCGATCGAGGCGAGCGCGGCGTAGGTCTCCACGTACTCCGGCCGGGTCTCCGACAGCACGGCGACCCGGTCGCCCGGCCGCACGCCGAGCTCGGTCAGGGCGCTGGCCAGCTGCTGCGACCGCTGGCCGAGCTCGCGGTAGGTCCACTGCCCGTCCGGCGCGGTGACCGCCACCCGGTCGGGGTAGATATCGAAGGCCCGCCGGAAAAGGTCGCGCACCGTGTAGGCCGCCGCCGCGGCCGCCGGGCTGGTCATGGCCGGTCTCCTTCCAGCAGCAGGACCGGGATGTCGGCATGCCGCGACCGCAGGTACTCGCCCAGGCCCTTCGCCTGCGGGTCGGGCCGGGTCGAGGCAGCCACTCCCTCGCCGAGCAGCCCGACGACGACGAAGTTCAGGGCGCTGAGGTTCGGCAGCTCGTACCGGCGTACCTCCAGGCCAGCGGCCTCGGGCAGCAGCTCGCGGAATCTGGCCACGTCCAGGTACTCGCGCAGCCAGCCGAACGCCGCTGGGCTCGGTGTCCACAGGCCCACGTTGGCGTTGCCGCCCTTGTCGCCCGAGCGCGCGCCGCAGACCAGGCCGAGCGGCGCGCGCCGGGTCGGTCCCGCCGCCACGTCAGCCGCCGCCACGTCAGCCGCCGCCACGTCAGCCGCCGCCACGTCAGCCGTCGCCGCCACATCAGCCGTCGCGGTCGCGGTGGCAGCCACAGCCACAGCCGCAGCCGCGGGAATATCAGCTGCGCCGGAACCAGGCTGCTGGCCGGTGACGCCGGCGGCCGGGACGGCGAGCCGGCTGCCGTCGGGCAGCACGACCGTATGGTCGACCACTGCGGCGGGCACGAAAGCCGGCCAGTACACGCCGTAGGCACTCTCCGCCGTCGGCGGGGTCGTGGTGTGAAAGCCGGCGTAGCCCGCCAGCGCCAGTTCCATCGTCGCGTTGGAGAACGACCGGCCTACCTTGCCGGGGTCGGGATCCTTGACGGTGATCCGTAGCTGCGCCGTCGCCAGCTCGTTGGCGGCCGCGTCCGGCCGGTCGGTGCGGATCAGCCGCACGTCCACCTCGGCGAACTGCTCCTTGCCGCCGAGCACGCCGAACAGCATCTCCTCCGCCCGTGCCGCCTTCTCCTGGATGTCCAGCCCGGTCAGGACCAGCGTCATCGTGTTGCGGTAACCGCCCAGATAGTTCAGTGCCACCTTGAGCGTCTCCGGCGGCGGGCTGCCGCGGGTGCCGCTGATCCGCACCCGGTCCCGGCCATCCTGAGCAAGATGCACGGTGTCGAAGTGCGCGACCACGTCGGGGCCCTGGTAGGCGGGCTCGGCGATCTCGTACAGCAGCTGGGCGGTGACGGTGCCGACCGACACCAGCCCGCCGGTACCGGGATGCTTGGTGATCACGCTGCTGCCGTCGGCGGCGACCTCGGCGATCGGGAAGCCGGGATAGCGCCGGTCGGGCAGCTCGGCAAGGAAGGAGTAGTTGCCGCCGGTCGCCTGCGGACCGCACTCGATCACGTGCCCGGCCACCACGGCGCCGGCCAGTGCGTCGAGGTCGGCCGGGCCCCAGCCGTGCCAGGCCGCCGCCGGCCCTGCGACCAGCGAGGCGTCGGTAACCCGGGGGCAGACCACGACGTCGGCGCCAGCCTGCAGCGCTGTCGCGATGCCCCAGCCGCCGAGGTAGGCGTTCGCGGTCACCGGCGTGACGCCCGCCTTGGCCAGCGGCTCGCCGGTATCGGCATGCGCCAGGGCGTGGCCGGCCCCGGTCAGCTCGTCGATCCGGTCCAGCAGGTCGTCACCCTCGACGTAAGCGATCTTCGGCGCCAGGCCGAGCCGGGCGGCGATCTCGCCCAGCCGCTCGGCCAGCCCGGCCGGGTTGAGCCCGCCCGCGTTGCTGACGATCGTGATGCCGCGGTCCAGGCAGGTGCCGATGACCTGCTCGAACTGGCTGAGAAAGGTCCGCGCGTAGCCGCCGCCCGAGTCCTTCTGCCGGGCCTTCCACAAGATCAGCATCGTCAGCTCGGCCAGGTAGTCGCCCGTGAGCACGTCGATCGGCCCGCCCTGGACCATCTCGGCCGC